>JADMIO011260174.1_pt1 | contig 150603 bp, 123 predicted proteins | sample 8958161 | NCBI WGS metagenome assembly JADMIO01 (sample SAMN16585339, study PRJNA669376) | soil metagenome | isolation source: Crop rotation soil | place: USA: Cullars Rotation, Alabama | collected 2011 | reverse complement strand
GCCGCGACTTCAAGTCACGTGAATTCCAAGCTTCGGATCCCACTGTGCTGGAAAGTTTGAAAGTGGCGAGCAAAGTGCCATTCGTATCCAAAGCAAAAACCTTTTCCCGCGTGCCGTCATTGTGCGTCCAAAAAACGCCCGGATTGCGCCAACTCGCGGCGAGACCTGAAGCCTCTGTAATATCGCTCGTTTGAATCTTCCCGAGAGGTTCGGGTCCCGTGAAAGAGATGCCGGTGCAGGCCGCACGCGCGTGCAGGACGCACGAAAACGCGACGATGGAACAGAAAAGCCTCACGCGATAACTACTAACGCATTGCTACGAGATCGCAACAATTGAGCCCTGAGGGAGCGCGGACATTCCTGTCCGCAAGTGCGAGGGTTCGTGGAAGAAGCACTTGCGGACAGGAATGTCCGCGCTCCACCTACCTATTTGGCCTTGCACATTTCTCTGGGCGTATTCTCATTAGGCTATGCATCAGTACGTTGAAGAGGTGATCGATTTGATCGATCCGGAGCTCAATCGCATTCAGAATATGTCCGTGGACCAGGCACGCGCTCGCGTGCTGAGCGGTTCGCCCGAGGAGGTTTGCGAGATTGACGGTTCGTTCGCTCTGGTCGCGCGCGATGGCAAAACGGTGCGCCTGGCCCGTTCCATGGATCGGCCGATGCGCTATTTCCTGGCCAAACGGCACGAAGGTCCCGCTCTTGTGGTGAGCGACCGGATCGACCGCATTCACGAATGGTTGAAAACCAAAGGATTCGAAGGCCAGTTTCACCCAAGCTACACGCGGATGGTTCCAGCCCATTATGTTTTGGAGCTGCAACTTATCGGCTGTCCTGATCCCGACCCGACATACACTCGATTTTTCACACCGCAGCGAGAACGGCTTTCCGAAGATCTGAACGACATCGGCGCCGCTTACATCGGTGCGGCCGCGGAAGAAATTCGGAAATGGCTTACTGCAATTCCGTCGAGCGCGCCGGTGGGTGTTTGTTTTTCGGGCGGCATCGATAGTGGCGCGGTGTTTTTGCTCGCTTATCACGTGATGCGCCAGACCGGAATGAACCTCGGCCGACTTAAGGCGTTTACACTCGACCTGGGAAATGGTCCGGACGTTGCACAGGCGCGGAGCTTTCTGCAGAGCCTCGGACTGGAGATGTTTCTCGAGCCGATTCGCGCCGAATTCAATCAACTCGATTACGCCGAGGCGGTGCGCATTGTCGAAGATTACAAACCGCTCGATATCGAATGCGCCGCGATGGGGCTCGCACTTTTCCGCGGGATCCGGGCGCTCTATCCGGAGTGGCAATACGTGCTCGATGGTGATGGTGGGGACGAAAACCTGAAGGATTATCCGATCGAAGAGAATCCTGAACTGACCATTCGAAGCGTCGTTCACAATCTGATGCTCTACCAGGAAGGCTGGGGCGTCGGACGAATCAAACACTCACTGACTTACAGCGGAGGATTGAGCCGCTCCTACACGCGAACTTATGCGCCGGCCCGTCACTGCGGTTTCGAAGGATTTAGCCCATTCACACGACCTTCGGTAATGGAAATCGCCGAAGGAATTCCGTTCATCGCCCTGACAAATTATGATGTGGCCCGTCTCTATTCGTTGAAAGGGGAAATTGTTTCGCGTGGGATTCGTGCGCTCACGGGCATGAACATGCCAGTCTTCGAGAAGCGCCGGTTCCAACATGGCGCGGTGGAGAAGACCCGTTTGCGTGAAAAACTTCCAGCCAGCGAAAGCGTCTACCGCCGAGCGTTCCTCGGGCTTTACCAATCGTGACCGCCCTTTATCCCAGCTCCGCCTCGGAGCGGACGCGCTGGATTCTCGAACGTCGTGGGCCGCGCAAAGCGGTGCAAACCGATCGGCCCTACGCGTATTTCATCGAGCAGGAGCGGCTACGTTCCGGCAAAATCGCTGAGGTCGCGACGATTTTCCTCACCAATCGCGAGTGTCCTTGGAAATGCGCGATGTGCGATTTGTGGCGAAATACCACAGTCGCGAGCGTTGCTCCGGGCGAGATTCCAAAACAGATTCGGTTTGCTCTTGGCCAACTCGGATTGGCTTCAGTTCTGAAGCTCTACAACAGCGGCAGCTTTTTTGATGCGGGAGCAATCCCGCGTGAAGACTGGACCGAGATCGCGGATCTGTGCCACGGATTCGAACATCTTATTGTTGAATGTCATCCCGCGTTGATCGACGAGAGGGTTCTGGAGTTCAAGCGCATGCTTACGGGTTCCTTTGAAATTGCGATGGGTTTGGAAACGGCTCACCAGGGCGCGCTGGAGGCGATGAACAAACGCATCACGACACACGACTTCAAACGTGCCGCGGCGTTTTTGAAACAGAATGGCATCCAACTGCGTACCTTTCTTTTGGTTCATCCGCCGTTTGTTCCGAAGAACGAGCAGTCCGACTGGCTTTGTCGTTCAACGCGGTTTGCTTTTGATGCAGGCTCAGACGTGATCGGCCTTATTCCATTGCGCGCGGGAAATGGAGCGATCGAAGAATTGATCAAACTCGATTTGGCGGAAGAACCAGCGTTTCGCGAATTGGAGGGAGCGCAGGAAACCGGCCTTGCGCTCGCGCACGGCAGAGTGTTTGCAGATACGTGGGATCTAAAACGGTTTGCCCGATGCCGGGAATGCTTGCCGGCGCGGGCTGAACGGATTCATCGCATGAACCTCACGCAAAGAACCGAAGCGTCGATCCGCTGTTCTTTTTGTGGCAATGCCTGACCAGTACGATTTCGTGATATTCGGTTCTGGTTTCGGTGGATCGATCATGTCGATGGTCCTGCGCAAGCTCGGACATTCCGTTCTTCTTTTGGAACGCGGCTCGCATCCACGTTTCGTCATTGGGGAATCCTCAACTCCCTTCGCCAATTTGTTGTTGGAGAAGTTAGCCGCCGAGTATGATCTGCCCTTCCTGCGGGCGCTCGCGGAATGGGGAACGTGGCAGAGGAATTTGCCGAACATTGCCTGCGGGCTGAAGCGAGGCTTCACCTTTTACCACCATGAAACCGGCCGCGAAGTTAACTTTGCTGATCGCGATTCGCAACTGCTCGTGGCGGCCAGCCCCAACGACCAGGTCGCCGATACGCATTGGTACAGGCCCGAGCTCGACCATTTTCTGGTGCAGGAGGCACAGAGACTCAACGTGGAATACATCGATCACGTCGAGGTTGAGGATTGCGAGCATGATGGCGGCTGGAAGCTAAAATTGCGCCGACTCAACGAGGCTCGCCACGTCTTCGCGAATTTTGCCATCGACGCCTCGGGACAAAGCGGCTTCTTGTCAAAGTTCCTGGAAATTCCAACTTGCGAATTTGAAAACTTTCCGAGAACTCATGCGGTTTATGCCCATTTCCGGAATGTGCCCCGGCTCGACAAGTTGAGCTCTTTCGGTAATTCCGCTCCGCCGTATCCGCCAGACGACGCGGCAGTGCACCATGTATTCAACGATGGCTGGATCTGGATGCTCCGTTTCAATAATGGGATCACGAGCGCAGGCGCGGCCTTGAAGTCTCAACCGAGGGGAGACCTGGAACAAACCTGGCGGGCATTGCTCGAACGCTTTCCGTCGCTTCGCCAACAGTTTGCAGACGCTGACGCAGTCACTCCGTTTTATTCGATCCCGCAGATTTCGTTTTGGCGCACGCGAGCCGCAGGTAAGGATTGGGCGCTGCTGCCTTCCGCCGCGGGGTTTGTTGATCCGCTCCTCTCGACTGGATTTGCGCTGACCCTCCTTGGAATTTCGCGACTCGCGCGGGCCTTTTCCACAGGAAGTGATTTGCACGGTTACGAGCGCCAGACATTGGCAGAATTGCAGGCAGCAGCGGATCTGGTTGGCGCTCTCTACGCGAAAATGAATTCCTTTCCAGAGTTCGCCGCGCTTTCGTTGCTTTACTTTGCGGCGATGAGCTTCACCGAAACGGCCTGGCGCCTCGAAAAACAACATCGGGCGGAAATGTTCCTGTTAAGCAGCGACGAACGTTTCGACCGATTGCGTCGCGATCTGTGCGCGCAAGCATGGCACGGACATCGGGAATCCTTGCATCAAATCGCGAAGCTGATTGAGCCCTGGGACATTGCTGGCCTTGGCGATCTCGGGCGCCGGAATTGGTATCCGGTAGTGTTTGATGATTTAATCAACGCCCGCCACAAGCTGAATGCTTCGATGGAAGATATTCGCGCCCTATTTGCGAAATTGGGGATCAGCGTCCCTATTGCCAGCAATGCGCCAGCGTTGCTATAGAGTACCCTGTTCGAATCGGAAAAGGAGTTTGAATGAAAGAACCGCCGCTGCTGTTGATCCATGGATATCCATTCAATCACACGATGTGGTTCAGCACCATTGCGGCACTCGGCGCAAATGCACGCGTGATCGCGCCGGATCTTCCGGGCTTTGGCAAAAATCCGGTCCGCAGCGAGGACAAGCCTTCGATGAGCGCTTACGCGGATTACCTTGCGTATTTGCTCGATGAAAACCAGCAGGAGAAGGCGATCGTGGCCGGGATGTCGATGGGTGGCTATGTCGCGCTCGCGTTTGCCCAAAAATATCCGGACCGCGTACTCGGGTTGGGATTGATCAGTTCCCAGGCCGCCGCGGATACGGCCGAAGCAAAGCAGGCACGCTACGAGATGATCAAAAAAATTCGCGCGAACGGCCCATTGGTCGCAGCCGAGGGGATCCTGCCGAGAATGTTTTCCGAAGAAAAAGGCAAGAAGCCGGAGCTCAAGGAATACCCCCTGCAGGGAGCCGCCGCCGCCGGAGTGGAAGGGCTTTGTTGGGCTCTTGAAGCCATGGCCGGGCGACAGGATCGAACCGAGTTCCTCCAATCACTCCGCCTGCCTGTGCTGATCCTGCATGGCTCGGAGGACAAGATCATTCCCGGAGCCAAGGCGCGGCAACTGGCGGAATGGTGCAAACAACCAATTCTTGTTGAACTTCGAGGTATTGGGCATGCCTCTCCTCTGGAAGCCCCCGATCATGTCGCGAGCGCGCTCTCGAGACTCGTGCAAAAAGTACGCGAACAAATGGCGAAAGATGAGCTGACCGAGTCGACTGCAAAAGCTCAAGCCGCGGTGATTTAAACAAACTTATCTTAAAACGCTGCTGGGCGCGCGCAAATACACAATCAAATCCAGAACCTCATCCCTGGTCAACACGTTAGCCAACCCTTCGGGCATCGGCGAAAGTTTTGAAGGCATTAGCCTCGCGACTTTGTCGCGGGGAATTTTCTCCGTTGTACCGGAGAGGCGGTCCGTTTCCAGGACAACCTCCTTTTCGTTTTCGGAAATGAGGCGGCCACTGATACTGTCGCCGTCCTTCAGAATCGCGGTGTGATTCTGATACTGATCTGACAAGATTTTCGAGGGTTCCAAAATCGATTCGAGAATATCTCGCGCGCTGTACTTGCTGCCCACACCTGTCAGTTCCGGCCCGACGATTCCGCCATCATTCCCGAAACGATGACACGTTAGGCATTGTGCATCCACCAACGCTTGACGTCCGCGACTTAGATTCGGTGTGGCGCTTTGGAGTTGTCCGCCGAAATCTTCCATCTTCCAATCGCGGACAAACTGCCGATTGGTGGCCGGAATATTCTGAGCCAGCGAGACAGGGGCGTTCAAGAGCGGTTCGAGAGCCCGTCGCTCATCGTCGTTGAGTGCCGCAATGGCCTGGCGTCGAAAATCGCGAAGATAGCGATCAAACCAGGCGCCATCCACGTAGGAGCGTCCCACGTCTTTGAAATACTGGAGAATCTCTGGTGGATGAGCCTGTGGATCGCGCGGTTTGAGAAACCACGAAAAATAAATTTTCCGATCCTCCAGGGACCAGCCCTCGCGCACATTTCGGAGTTGTTCGATATAGAACATCTGCTCCTCCTGAGTTTTCGCTCTTTGAAGGAGTCGAATCGATTCCGACACTGCCCGGGAGGAGCCGAGATGAAAAAGTATCCGAGACAGCTCGCGATTCATTCTCTCATCTCCCGAGGAAAGAATCTGTTCGAGCCGGTTGGCCAGTTGGACCTTTGTGTGGTCCGAGAGTCGTCCTCTCGACAGGAGGACTTCGACCAAACGGAGATTCGCGAGGTCGAAATTGAATCTCTTCCAGCCGGCCAGATAGGAAACCATCACATTAAGAGATTTGTTGTCCTTGGGAACGCGAGCGGCCGGAAGCAGCTCAGATGGGTTGATGTCGGAACTCAGTTCTTGCGGAGACCAGCGATTCGGATTCTGGTTTTCCAACGCAACACGCGCGGCAAACTGAATCCAGCGATCTGATAGGGCGAGCTTGGATCGCAGATCGCTCAACTCGTCGCGAGTTGCTTCGCGCGTCTGCAGTTCCTCAAGTCCATGTCTCACGGCTCGCGCAGTAGCCCCTTCTGGATTTTCAGGAGAAGGGGCAGCCGCAATGGCAGAACCAGCGAAGGCAACTCGATAGAGGCCGGACTGCGTTCCTCGCCCGCCCGTGATAAAATAGAGAGCACCATCAGGACCAAACGCCAACGCAGTAAGATTCAGCGGCGTTCCCTGGACGAACGGTTCCCACCGACCGTTGTAGCTGGCACCTGTCGGCGTAAGATGAACGGCGAGAATTCGTCCATATGACCAATCGGCTACGAAGAAGGCGCGCCGATATTTTTCTGGAAAATTGCTGTGCGTGCCAAACTTTGCGCCAGTGGGAGAACCGATCCCGATGTAAGTGAGGGGCGGTAGATTGTCCGGATAATAATCAGCCCACATCCGAGTGCCATCGCGCCAACCGTACTCACCGCCTGAGACCAGATGCAAAACACGCGTCGGACGATACCAGGGCGTGCCCCAATCCCATTCCATGTCGCTGTCGAATGCGAAGAGTTCGCCGTCTTCGTTGAAGTCCATGTCGTAGGCGTTGCGCATTCCACCAGACCAAAGCTTCCATTCGCGTCCTTCGGCATCTGTTTGCAGGACATGGCAGGCCGGGGCCTTGGCGCCATCCTGGCTTTCATCTATTCCCAGGCCGCCAGAGAGAGAATCTTCGGCGTAGTTGCGATACGGTGAATTCGGCGAAATGCCGTCAGGCAACTTTGTTCCATTGCCGTTCAGGACGTAAATCTTTTTGTCCGGGCCAAGCGCGAGGGCGTGATAGCCATGTTCACTTTCGCCTTTGAAAGCCTTGAGGAAATGAATTTCGTTCGTTTCGAACTGATCGTTTTTGTTTTCGTCGATCAGTCGATAAAGACCGGTCCCGTTTGGTCCGTGGCCATTCAGGTAGAGGCTGTCGAAGGCGGAGAGCAGGCCCATTGCATAACGAATCGGTGCATTGAGCTTTTCGACCTTCATGACCTTTCCACCGCTCAAGCTCAGCCGCAGTAGTGGCCGTTGGTCGCCTTGTGGAGAGATGATCAACCGACCGCGATCATCAAACGTCATACAGATCCACGAACCTTCATCGGGTTCAGCCGACCGCAACAACTCTACGCGAAAACCATCTGCCACTTTCAAACTCTCAGCCGGGGTTGCTGAGCCACGGAAGAGAATGTCGCCCCAGGGTTGGGCCCCGTGTTCGGCAATGACCGAAGCGTGCGCCCAATGCGCCGCGTTAAACGCCAGCGCCGCCCAACCAGTTTCCTCGCTTGTGGAAACAAGCCACGAGCTGTCGCTGACGATATTCGTTTGCCCATTCACGTTGAAATGGACGAGCAAGCCGGCCGGTCCGTCTCGATTCTCACCTCTGACTGCGATTACGTTCTCGCCTTGATTCAGCCGCACGCTCAACTCATTGCGCATCGGCTGCCGCCAATCGTTGCAACTCCCGACCGAGACGCCGTTCAGAAAGACTTCGGCGCGATCATCCCCTGCAACGGTCAAGCGAGCATTCCAGGTGAGCGGCGGCGTGCGAAAGGTCTTTCGAAAATAAACCGTTTGCGAATTGGTCGCTGAATGCCAGATCCACTGGGGCGTCTGCGCCTGAACTCCAAGGAGGGTAACGCCTAAAAGGATGAGGGTCGGGAGGTTCATGGATGACTTGAAGTATGCCAACGGTCTCGAACTGTGGCTACAGGGTTTTATTGTGCGAACTTTGAGAATTCGTTTGTTAGGATTTTTTGGAGATACAGTATTGAAATCAAGGGGTTCTTTTGGTGTGGCGGTCTGAAACAAACTTCCGCTTCAGTGTGGCGGAGTGCGGAGATGGCCTCAAGGTAGACGCCCCCCTCCGCCCCGGCGCTCCACCTTGACCCCATCTCCGCACTCCGCCAAGGATCCCGCTGGGTATGAAGTTTGTTTGAGAGTTTCATTTGTTTTAAGCCGCGGGAGTGAGTGATCGGGGTTGATACATTGGATCAAATGGTTTTTGGCTCTTGAGGACGCCATACGCCAGGCGCAAAAGGTGGTGCATGAGCGCTCCAACCACGCACATTTTAGTTTTTCCCGCAGCGATCAATCGCTCCGCGCGCGCTTTGAGTCGGGGATTGCGGCGCCAGGCAACGATTGCGGGTAGGTAAAGAGCACGTCGCAGGCGACTATTCCCGGTCTTGCAGAGTCGGCTTCGTCCGCGCACAGAGCTGCCCGATTGGTTTTGCGCCGGGCTTAAACCTGCATACGCAGCAACCTGGCTGGCTTTGTCGAACCGGTCTATTTCGGAAAGCTCGGCCAGCACCACTGCGGCGGTTCGATGGCTCACTCCCGGAATGGTGCAGAGCAGAGCAGCATTGCGAGTCAATTCGGCGTCATCTTGCACAGCAGAGCGGATTTCGGCTTCCAGCCGAGCGATAGCCGCCTGGAGATTCTTGATCAGAAGTTTAATTTCTTTGAGCACCACGGGATTGTCGCTGCTTCCAGCCAGACGGTTCTTCTCCTGCTGGATCTGGTCTTTGCGCGCCGAGAGCAAACGTGTGAGATCTTGCAGACGACGCTGAGCGGCTGAAGGCGGAGTCCACACTTCTGGATTTTGTTCTTTGCAGAACAATCCGACCATCAGTGCATCCACACTGTCATTCTTGTTTCGGCTTAAGCGCGATTGAGCGTAACATTTGATCCGTCGCGGGTTCACGACGCTGACTCGATAACCGCGCTCGTGAAGGTGGAAGGCCACCCCTTCCCAATACCGGCCGGTTGCTTCCATGCACCCATGGAGCTCTTTTACCTCCAGGCGTTTGAGCCAGCGATCCAAGTCTTTCCAGCCCGCAAGAGAGTTGCGGAAGGTGCGGCGATGTTGCTGCTCGCGATGGAGCAAAACGCAATCGAACTTGTCTTTGGCAATGTCTAAACCGAGAATACTCATGGCAATGTTTCTGTTAAAGGGCGTTGCCAGACAGCTTGGGAATTCGAGCCAAGAGCCAACCTTGTAAGCAATACGGCTTCTCGCCAAAAACGGCGGAGCCAAGATACAGTCCGGCATGTGAGGCTCGAAGAAGAGGACGGGGTCACAATCTCCAACCGAAGTTGACGGACTTCCAGGTACGACCCGTGATCTCCCGTCCTCTCCCAAAGTTGTCTGCCTAAGCCACCTTTCCATACTGCTCTCGAATCGTGGAGAAGCGAAGATACAAGGTACAGAGCGGAAGCCGTTGAGCGGCGGCAGCTTGGGTTGGTTTTTGCGGCTAAAAATAATGTGTGAGGATTGAGCGATTATTGTGCGAAGACCCACCACGAGTGAACGCGAATTATCACGAATAGAACATGAGCAGGGCTTTGAACAGGAGGGAACGGAGGAATTGAGAATCGAGAAATGGTGATTGGAAATTGGAAATAAAGAAAACGTGCCGGAATGAATTCCGGTCTGACAGTCATTCCGGAATAAAAGCGCGAATGCGTTCGCAATTCTATTCTGGAATGACATCTGGGTGGCAGATGTCATACGGGAAAAACATAGCAGAGATGGGGTGGATCACAATTTCAAAAAAGGCACTTTCAAACTTTCAAAAAGCGGACCAGCGCAAGCTTGCTCCAAGCCTCGCGGGAGCTAAAGTTTCTGACATGAGTCTGGCCGAAGCGGAACGTGTAGTGATGAGTCTGTCCGAAAAAGACAGGGCGCTTCTCGCGGCGAGCCTCCTGAACTCGCTTCCTGCTGTCCTTGATGATTTTGAATTCGTAGATATTCCCGCTGGTTCTTATTTGCTGGAATGCGGAATCTTTTGGGAGGTTGCGGGTGTTTCGGGCCCGAACAGAACTGAGGGATTCGCCCGGAGAGAGGTAACAGTGCGCGATGCGAGAAAGTTCGCGTTATTCTCACTGACCATAGATCAGTTAGAACCATTAGATCTGGCTCTGGCCTCCTCGCGGCAGACGGCCAAGATTTGAGCTATAAACGAGTCCTCCGTCGGTAGTTTAACGTCAGGTCACGTCTCCCGACAATCCTGGCAAGGAAAATCGTTGCGACCGTGCGAAAGTTTCAGAAAGGTTGGGCGATGAGTGGAAACTTCCAAATTGAGTCCTCCGAAATATACGACATCCGCCCACAGCAGCTTAGAGATTTTGGGTTAGAGTTGTGCAGGCGTTCACGGAAAAATGCTTATCAGTCTCATGTCGCCATTTCAAAGGAGCAGCGCGGACAACGGTATGATGAATTGAAGGAGAGAATCCGGCGTGAGGGATTCAAGCGAGAATTTCCGATTGTGGTGAAACTCCTTCGAGAGAATGGCAAAAAAGACAAGATTTTACAGGGACATCATCGCCTAGCGATCGCTACAGAACTTGGCCTAAGTGCGGTTCCTGTTCGATTTGTATACTGACTCACCAAACATCAGAGATCGGGCTTTGCCATAGTTAAAAACCTAAACCGTAGTTCGGGCGTCGCGCTTCTTTTCCCCGGAAGAAGGCAAGCGCTCGGATTGGCAGAATCGGATCGACAAGCCGTTGAAACGGCTAAATAGGGCCGGACGATCACTGTCCACCGGGCTGAAGCCGCGGTGTTAATGAGAAGCGTTTTCGAGTGTAGAACTGGCGGGCTCGTCAGTTACAAGAATGTGCGGATTATCCAGTATTCGAACAATTTCGCCGGCGACAAAGATTCGTCCGTACTTTCGGCCGGGTAATTCCTGGACGATGCCCGCTTTGGCGAGTTTCTGCATGTTCAGTTGGGCGGTGCGAAAGGTAACTTTAAGTAAAGTCGGCTGGATTCAATTCAATTCAAATGATACTGAAGTATAAATCAAGCATGGCAAATTATACTTTCGGGCTCAAATGTATAATTCGAGCTGCTGAAATGATACGGAAGTATCATTTGGTCTTTCGAGCCATTCGAAGTGCTTGAGGTTCAAGAAGAAAATGCCTTTGCGGGTGACGGGGCGCTGGTAAATCGAGCTCAGGGCAGCGCCGTAGAGGAGGACTTGTGGTTTGTAACGGGCGGTTGCGGCGGCGAGTTCCTTTTTCTCGAGTCGGTCACTCTTGAAATCAATTAGCCAGATTTCGTTGGGGGTGATTCGTACGAGATCGGCGATGCCCTGGATGACGATGAATTCATGCTCGGGGACCGAGAGGACACCGCCGAGGCCGACGGACTGCAGATCGCTGGTGGTGGCTTTGAATGTGAATGGCAGTTCGCGGTGGAGTTGTTTTTCGTGACGGAGCAATTCGCGACCGGTGTCGCTATTCCAAAATGCGGTGATCGCGTCGAAGTCGATATGGTGGCGTTGCTCTTCGGTGAGGAAGCCGTTTTGAATAAGTCTTTGGGCGTCGGCGCTTAGTGCGGACTCGCTTCCGGCTGCGCTGAAACGGAAATGTTCCAGAAAAGTGTGGATCGCCAGGCCGCGTTCAGTCCCGTCTTTTTCCGTGCGAAAACGCAGTGAAGCGCGTGCAGTCTCGTCCTCTTCCTGGCCTTTTTTTCGGAGGGCGGTGACGCTGGTCTTGGCGGCCTGACGAATTGCATTTTCGTGCAGATAGAGGAAGTCGGTGACTGAATGGGCGTTGAGCCGTTTCGGTTCCGGCCGGGCGGCTTTAATGAATTTCGGCGGCTCAGAATAAAATCTATAGGTGAAAATATCCGTTATCCCTTCCTCTTGATCCGCCCAATCGCGCTTTCGGACGGTCGCAAAGACACCGAGCCAATCGAGCCAGGAGAGATGCCGGCAAACTTCTGGCGGAAACGGCGCGTCGCTCGCGCGGTTTTTCCAGCGTTCGCGCGCTGATTTGGGGGCGCTGCCGAAAAGCAGCAGATGGTTTTGAGCCCGCGTGAGCGCGACGTACAACACCCGCATTTCTTCGCCGCGCGTTTCGAGCGCATTGGAGCGGCGGGCGAGCCAGAGAGGGAGGCTGGGGTAGCGCTGACCTGTGTGCGGTGGTTTGATCATCGAGCAGAGGCCGTAGGTATCGTGTAAGGCCAGCCCGTCTGCCGAATCGGCATAGTTGAAACGTTTTCCCAGGTCGGCAACCGCGACGATTGGGAATTCCAAACCCTTGCTTTGGTGCACAGTCATGAGGCGAACGGCGTTTTCCTCGACCGTTCCCGCGGGTTCGATATCCCCGGCGGCGTCCTGCAATTCTTCGATGTGCCGAAGAAAAAGGTAAAGGCTCTGGCCGCGCGACTCGTCGAATTGTCGCGCCAATCGCAGCAATTGCTGGACATTCGCGGTGCGCTCGCGCCCGCGTGGTTGCGTGAGCAACCAATCGCCATAACCTGTGTCGACCAGAATGGCGTCGAGGCGTTGGGCCAGGGACGGAGATCGCCGCGCCTCACGCCATTGCCGAAACTGTTCCAAAAACCTACTGATCTTTTTTGCGGCCGGATGCAGCGGCTGTTTCTCGCCGAACTCGCTCAGTGCGTCCCAGAAGAGTTTCGCTTTCGACTCTATGCGGACGGCGGCGAGATCTTCGTCGTTCAAACCGACGAGAGGGGATCGAAGCACTCCCACGAGCGGAATGTCTTGCCGCGGGTTGTCGAGAATCGAGAGGACATTGCAAAGGTCCAGCACTTCCTGTGTAGTAAAGAAGGCGTTGCGCCTAGTTTGAAGCGGCACGCCGGCGTCGGCGAATGCCTTGGCATAGGTCTCGACTTTGTTTTTGGCCGCGCGCAGCAGGACAACCATATCTTTCCACTCGACCGCGCGTCGTTGCTTTTCGCGTTGATGAAAAATCATGAAGCGCTCGTCCTTGAGTTGGCGGAGGCGGCTGGCGACCAACCGTGCTTCTTCCTCGGCATCGTCCAGCTCGAGTTGATTCTCTTCAGGCTCGCCTTCGAATTTCTCAAAGTCCGGTTGTTCGTCCGTGCTGAGAATATGCAATTCAACCGGCAATGTTGCGCCTGGGACGTTTTTCACTTCGGGACGCTCGGCCGAGCCGCCGAATCGCAGCGCCGCGTCCTCATCGTATTTCAGCCCGCCCACCGCCGGCTGCATCAACCAGGTGAAGAATGGATTCACGAAATTCAGAATTCCTTCGTGGCTCCGAAAATTTTCCGACAGGTGAATCGTTTGCCAGCCGGGCCGATTGAGATATGTCCGGAAGATGCGTGGGTCAGCCTGCCGGAACCGGTAAATGCTTTGCTTCATGTCGCCCACCAGGAAGCGGTTGCCCGGCACAGTTTCGGAACTGACCGCGGAAAGGATGAGGTCCTGCGCGGCATTGATGTCCTGATACTCGTCCACGAATATCGCTTTGAATCTGGCCTGCCATTCGCGGGCCAGCGCGGTGGGTTGCTGGTTTTGCGGATCAACCAAAAGACGCAACGCGAGCTGTTCCAGGTCGTGAAAATCGAGGAGACCGCGGTCGCGCTTTTCCGTCGCGAAACGCTCGGCGAACTGCAGCGCAAATTTCAATAGCGTCAATAGCGGTCCCCGCATCCAGCTCCAATCTTCTTCGAGCGGATGCTCCCCAGGTTTCTCGGGTTGAAGGGACGCCAGGAAATTGGCTTCATCAAAAAGCTTTTTGTAAGGCTCGACGTGCGCAGTTTTCTTCCGCTGCCAATAATCCTCATGGTCCCGCGCTTTGATTTGCGGGGCCACTGTGAGGTCGGACTTCAGCGTGGCCTTTTCAAGAATACTGGCGCAGGCATGCGCATTTTTGTTCTCAACAGGCAGGCTCCGCAGATAGGGCGTCCACCATTCGCACCACACGCGAATCGCCCCCGCGTACCAATCGAGCCATTCAGGGCATTTGTCGCGGGAGAGGTACGCTTCGGTTTGCGCGAGCCACTTTTCCGGTGCGGGACGGGTCTGAGTAAAATCCTGCAGTCGTTCAACGAAATTCCGGAGCGGCTTGGACCGTCCGGCAAAATGCGTTTGAAGCAACAGCTTCAACTCGCCGGAGAAATCGTATCGCCCTTCATAGTGGTCGTGCAATAGCAGGTCGAACGTGTTCAAAAAAAGCACCTTCGCCTGCTGCGGTTCTAGCACCGAAACAGCCGGGTCGAGTTCCAAAGGCAGAACGTTCTGGCGAATGAGCTCGAAGCAAAAGCTATGCAGCGTGCTGATGTGCGCGCCATCGATGTACGCGAGCTGTCTTTGCAACCATTCGTTCGAAGGATTCGCTCCGGCTTCCTTTTCCAAACGGTTGCGGATCCGTTCGCGCACCTCAGCGGCGGCCGCTTCGGTGAAAGTGACGACAAGTATCTGCCGAATTTCGACCGGGTTTTCCTCGCGCAAGAGCAAGCGCGTGCATCGTTCGACCAGGGTGCCGGTCTTGCCCGCGCCCGCCGCGGCGACGACCAGCAGATTGCCGCTCGCGGTGATCGCCTGAATTTGTTTTTCCGTGAAATTCATTTTCCGTTTTTCGGAGGCGGTTTGAGCTGATTATACGGGTCCGTCCACGCATCGAACCGGCAGATCGGAAGCATTTTGCATTTCTGGCAGGCGGTCTCGGCCCCTTTCTTGAACGGATGCGCTTTGATGTCACCTCCGAAGATGCGCTCGCCGATCTTCTGAATGAGCTCCTTCTCGTATTCCAACTGCGCCGTAAATTTTGGACTTTCGAGGACGTTGAAGCTGTTGCCGTAGGGATTTCCGTCGTTTCTCAATCTGTATTTAAACTGTTCTCCTTCCTCGGCGCCCGCCTTTGCGTCGAAGACATACAAGTGCTCCAGGCTGAAGAGCCCATTGTGTTTGTAGGCGGTGACGCGCGCGTCGCCCTTGTTCGCGGCAATCTCCTGGCGGGTTTTCGCTGAATCGTACCGGGCACCCAACGGAACGTAAAAACAGCCGGCGGGTTTCAGGTCCTTCAAACCGAAATAAGCCTTGATCTCCGGCACTTCGGTCATCGCCAGCAGATAAGCGGTTGGTTGTTGCTGAATCCCGTGGAACATCAGCGTCCGATTCGGCTCGAGATCGCCCGATTTGTAGTCGAAAATCGCGCACAGGGCTTTCCCATCCGCCGTCCGGTGCAAATCGATCCGATCCACCCGTCCTTCAATGACAATTGATTTGCCGTCCGATAGACGCACGTTCCATCCCGGTAAGTTGGATCTGCCGCCAAACTCGAACTCGACAAAAGACGGATCGAAATGGTTTCGTTCAAACCAGCCGATGACGACTTCAATGAACTCCTGAAGCGCGGCTTTGTAATTCTCCGCCGTAAAACGATTCTGCTCATTGCTCGCGAGCAACCCGTCCTGGAAAGTTTCCATCTCCTCGTCCGCAATTCGACCGATCAACTCGCGTCCTTCACTCGGACTTAAATCGCGCCAGCGCTGCCCGTTGCTCGTTGCGGCCAGGTGGAATCTTTCCAGCACTTTATGTTGGAATTTTCCCTGTTCGCGAAGGTCGAGCTGAAGTTCATCGCGTTCGCGCACCTTTAAGCCGCGCTCGACGAAAAATCGGAACGGACACATTGCGAACCGTTCGAGCGCACTCACCGGGGCAGCCAGAGTATCGCCGTAGAGGCGCGAAATGGTTTCTGAAGAAAGTCCTTCCTTGTTGGGATAGGGCGCCGTTTCGCCCTCGCGGACATATCCCAGCATCGGCAACTCGCACCGGTGCACCACATCTTCGATCTTCTCCGGAAAGGTCCACGAGACCGGTTCCAGTTTGGGAAAAATACGCTTGAGCTGCGCGATAAAGCGCGAGGGATTCAGAGCCTTGCCATCAAGGCCGCAACGGGAATAGCTGATGTGCAGACGTTCGCGCGCGCGGGTGCAAGCGATGTAGCCGTAAAACTGTTCGGCCGCCAACTTCAGCGCGGGCGAGTGGGCGAGATCGGACCCCGTTTCGAGCAGGAGATCGCGGTCCTGCTCCGTGAGCAAGGTTTCGCGTCCGGGCACAGCGGGAAAAACCTTCTCGTTGAACCCGAGAATACAGAGCAGTTTCAGGTCCGGGTTGCGAGAGCGATCCACCGAACCGATCAGCACTTCGTCCAGCACGGGCGGAATCACTCCGACACTCAACGAGGTCAGGCCCGCTTCGAGGATGGGAATCCATTGCTTCAGTGAGAGTTGCTGTCCCGCGAAAGCCAGCGCGATATCATCGAGCCAGGCATTCATCTGCTCCCACACTGTTGAGTGCACCGCGTCCTCGGCGGATTCGCCAGCCCATCCTTCGAGTTGTTCCTGGACCCGCAGCGCCTGCCACAATTTGCGCAGCCCATCAGCGAGACCTGGGCCGTCAGGACGGCTCTTCAACGCGGCCTCGAGCGCACGGAGAGGCGCCATGATCTTCTCTCGGCGGCGATTCATGTCCTGCTCCAGGCCGGGATTTTTGGGGAGGGTTAAGCCTTCGCGCCAAACTGCTCCCTTCCAGCCATAGGCTAGAGCTGCATTTTCGATTTGGTCCAATTCTTCCACGGGCACCCCGATCAACCCGCTCTTGAGCACGGTGAACCAATCCCGTTGTTCCCAATCAGAGGCGATCGTTCGTAACGCGCCACGCGTCAATTCAGCCAGCGGGTGATGGGAAACATTCTCGCGATGGTCGATGAAGAACGGAATTCCGTAGCGCCGAAAGGTGCGCCGCAAGACGTGCGGATAATCGTTGTCGAAGTTGCGCACTAATACCGCCGCTTCGCGAAAGCGTCCGCCACTCCGCACAAATTGGAGAATTTCGCGCGCGCAACAGGCTGCTTCTGCCTCCGGTTCGGCGCACTCGTAAATGCTTACAGCGTCGCCATGCGCCACGGTCGCATCATCCTTTTCGAGCCGACACCATTGCTCTTCCAGTCGTCGTAACGCCGGCGAACCAATGAATCTTGTTGCTTGCCCGTCCCGGCTCAAAATCTCCACCGAAACCTGGCATTTGTGCCGCGTCTCAATTTCCGCTTTGCATCGCGAAAGAGTTTGGCTGACGAGAAACCAAGGCGAAATTTGGGAACGCGCTGCTTTGTTCGCCTCTACGCAAAACGCGAGCGTTGCGCGTTCGGAACAACCGACCACCGCAACTAATAATCGCCTCTCTTCCGGCGTGAGCTGCGCAAATCCATCCGCCCACAGGCCCGCGATTTGGAGCGGCGTGCTTTCCGGTCTTTCGATCAGTTCCGCCGCCATGCCCAGCAGCGCATCCGAATCCTGCAATTCGCGCGCCTTCAACCAATCGCGGTATTGCTCGTAGAGCAGCGCAAAATCGCGCAGCTTCTGCGGCAATTCATTTCGTTTTGTCACTTGGTCCGCGAGCTTCCGCAGATCCGTGGGCGTCAAACCGTGATTGGCGAATTCCCGAATTTGCCGCGCGACTTCCTCTGGAAAGCCCTGTCGCCGCGCCGCGCCGGCGAAAATCGAAAGCTGCGCCTCACACCGGTTCAGCAAAGCGCGCAGCACCATCGTTCGCCCTTGCTCGGAAACAAACGGCGGCAGCGCCCGGCCCGCTGTCTCAAAGACAAAGCGCGCCAATCGTTCGAACGAAAGAATCTGGAGACGGGAGAATCCCTTCAGCTCGCCCGCGTCGAGGAGTTGCCGTTCCAACTGGAAAGTCGCTTGTTTCGGCGCGAGAAAAATCAACGGCAGACCTTCCGGATCGCGCGCCAGCTCATTTCGAATGTCCGCCAAACATCGAAACGTTTTGCCGCTGCCGGCGGGGCCGAGAAAAAACGAAATCTGCACTTCTCACCTTTTATCTCCTCCGCTCGGGGCCTGCAATCAAAGCTTTCACCCTTTCCGCGGACAGCCCGCCGCCTCAGGAGTTCTCAAGCTAAAATCTTTTTCACAACTTCGCCGGCGACGTCGGTGAGGCGGAAGTCGCGGCCCTGGAAGCGGTAGATGAGTTTTTCGTGGTCGACTCCGAGGCAGTGGAGAATCGTCGCCTGGAGGTCGTTGGGGGTGACGCCATCTTCGATGACGTTGTAGCCAAGTTCATCGGTAGCGCCGAGGGTGACTCCGGGTTTGATGCCGCCGCCGGCCATCCAGATGGAGAAGGCTTTCATGTGATGGTCGCGGCCGTAGTTGCCATTGGTCATGTCGCCCTGGTTCATGGGGGTGCGGCCGAATTCGCCGCCCCAGATGACGAGGGTGTCGTCGAGCAAGCCGCGCTGTTTCAGGTCCTGAATGAGAGCTGAGGAAGGGCGATCGACGTTGCGGCAGGTGTTGGAGATGTCGTTGGGGAGGTTGTTGTGGTGGTCCCAACCGCGATGGTAAAGCTGGACGAAACGGACGCCGCGTTCGACGAGGCGGCGGGCGAGCAGGCAGTTGTTCGCGAAGGAGGATTTGCCAGGTTCGGCACCGTAAAGTTCGAGAGTGCTCGTTGGTTCGTTCTTGAGATCCATCAGTTCGGGGACACTGGATTGCATACGATAGGCCATTTCGAAGGCCTGGATGCGGGTGTTAATTTCGGGATCGCCGACAGCTTCGAGTTTCAGTTGGTTCAGATCGCGGATGCCATCGAGGAGGCGGCGGCGGGCTTTGGCGTCGATGCCTTTGGGATTGGAGACGAAAAGGATGGGTTCGCCCTGGGAGCGGAATTCGACGCCCTGGTGGTTGCTGGGAAGAAATCCGCTCCCCCAATAGCGGGAAAGTAATGGCTGGTCCTGGCCGTAACCGGACGTGAGAACGACGAAGGCGGGGAGTTGCTCGTTTTCGCTGCCGAGACCGTAGGAAATCCACGCGCCCATTGAGGGACGGCCGGCCTGGGATGTGCCGGTCTGCATGAGCGTGACGCCGGGATCGTGATTGATCGCTTCGGTGTGCAAGGACCGGATAATGGCGATTTCATCGGCGATTTTGGCGGTTTCGGGGAGCAGTTCGGAAAGTTCGGCGCCTGATTTTCCGTATTTCTGGAATTTAAATTTTGTTCCGACGCAGGTGAGCTTTTGTCCGGCAAGCTGGGCGATGCGCTGGCCTTTGGTGTAGCTCTCGGGCATACCCTGGCCGTTCAACTCGATCAGTTTCGGTTTATGGTCGAAGAGGTCGAGTTGGGAGGGGGCCCCGGATTGGAAGAGGTAAATAATCCGTTTGGCGCGGGGGGCGAAATGGAGGGGATCAACGGCGTGATGTGACGCGGCGGTCTGCACTGAACCGGCGAGGAGGCTGCGATTGAGCAGGGAGGCGAGCGCGACAGTTCCCAAGCCGCGCGCGGATCGTCCAAAAAAGTGGCGGCGGGTCATGAGTTCCAAAGCGAGATGGCGGTTGAGATGTGTTTGACCTTTCATAGCGTTGCGATAAATGACCAATGACCAAGCACTAATGACCAGGGAATCCCCAATTCCTCAATCACCAAAGTCCTGTTCATTTTTGCTGGATCGAGCAAAAGGTCGAATGGTGTTCTTTGGCTTCCTGCCCTGGGGATTTGGCTTTGGGTCATTGTTTGGACATTAGTGCTTGGTCATTGGTCATTTTCCTCTATTCCTTCGTGATCGTTTCGTCGAGGTTAAGCAGGACGTTGGCGACGCCGGTCCAGGCGGCCAATTCGAGCTGGTTGATGTTTTCCGCGCGCCGGTACTCGCCGGTGCTGATCAGTTCAAGGGCGGCTTTCAGGTCGTTTTGTTGGTTCGCGAGCATGTCATCGTGAATGTCGGAGAGAATTTTCTTTTCCGGCTCGGTTGGTGGTCGCGCCAAGACAGTCTTGAAAGCGAAATTAAGGCGATGTTCATGATCGTCCCCGCCCTTGCGCAAGATTCGTTCGGCAAAGACGCGTGCGGCTTCGATGTAACCCTTTTCATTGAGAGTGAGAAATGCCTGGAGGGGCGTGCAGGTGATGCTGCGTTGTTCGGTGCAAAGCGCGCGGTCGGGCGCGTCGAAAGTCATCATGGAGGGATTGAGGACGGTACGTTTCCACAAGGTGTAAAGGCTGCGGCGATAAAGGTCCGCGCCTTTGCTCTCTTCGTATTTATTTCCGCCGAACATTTTCTCTTCCCAAAGGCCGGCGGGCTGGTACGGCTTGACGCTGGGGCCGCCCGGAGGACGTTTGCGGTCGAGCAGGCCGGCGTAATCGAGCGCGCAATCGCGAATGACTTCCGCAGTAAGACGAAGACGAGGACCGCGAGCGAGCAGGCGATTTTTTGGATCGAGTGCCACCAGGTCCGGAGAAACTTTGGAGGACTGCTGGTAGGTGCCGGACATGACGATCTTTTTCTGCAGCGCTTTGATGTCCCAGCCGCTGTCGATGAAATCGCGCGCGAGCCAATCGAGCAGTTCGGGATGCGAGGGCAATTCGCCCTGCGTGCCAAATTCATTGCCAGTGAGGACGAAACCGGTGCCGAAATAGAGAGCCCAGAAACGGTTCACGGTGACACGGGACAGCAACGGATGATCGGGACTGACGAGCCAGCGGGCAAGGGTCAGGCGGTTGGTTCGCTCGGTTGAGGAAAGCGGTTTCAGAATGTGTGGAGTGTTGGCCACGACGGTCTCGCCCAGGTTGCGGTAATCGCCGCGCACGCGAATGTGAGTCGTACGCGGGTTGGGCATTTCTTCCATCACGCGAATGGTGGCGATGCGGTTGTTGAGGTCGGTTTCGGATTTGCGGGTGGCGACCAGCTTGTCGTTCAGTGTTTTGAGTTCCGGTTGGAAATGATCACGGTAGTAATCGTGTAATTCGACGTTCTGGCCGGGAGGGCCGCTGTCCGAACTTGCGAAGAAGGTCGTCTGAATGGACTGCGGCAGTGCGGCGAGTTCTTCCCATGCGTCGGAGACATCCGTTACTGCGATACGGAAGCGACCAACATTCGGGCCGCAATTTAGGCGTAGCTTCAGGAGCGCGCCTCCAGAGAAGAGAATCGGAGATTTCGTCACAAGAATGGCTTCGTGACTGGAGCCCGCGGCCGGAGACCAACCGGTTTCCGGTTTGTTGTCGAGGACGGCTGTTGGAGGATGATCTTTTTGTTGTGAATCGGCGAGTGCAGTAGCGAACGTGACCGGATAACTGACAACGGGACTCTGAGCCCGGCCAAAATAAAAACCGCCAGCGCCACTGCCGTGATGAACTTTGAGGAGCAATTTGTTCGAGCCGGAATTCAACCTGACCATCAGCTTGTCGGGTTTGGCGGCGCTTCCGCGCAAAACGTCATCCTGAACTTTCGAGCCGTTCAACCAGACCTGCATCCCGCCATCGCTCGCCAGCGCGAGCGAGATGTAACGAGGGCTCTGCACGGTGATTGTGCGGTAAAAATAAGTGACCGAATTTTCACCCCATAATGATTGAGGTGCGTCGTCTTTCCACGACGGTGGCTCTGTCCATTTCAGGCGGCCTTCGTCATAGGTTTTCGATAAATCGGGAGAGCCTTCGTCGATGAAGGCTTTTTCGAAAACTTCCTTCGTTGAGGCTGCTTTGAATGCGCCGAGCAAGGACCATTTGCCCCAATCAATTTCCGTGGGCTCTTTCGATGGATCCGCGCTTTCCGCCTGCAACTCGATTCCCTTTAAGGTGAAATTCCCATCTTCGGCGCGGCCAGTGCCGTGATGCGGAAGGGAATCGTGCGCGATAGCTTCGAACCGAATGACAGAGATTTCACGCTGCGGCGCCCTGAACGAAATCTCGTAGGTATCGTTCGTTGCATTGATGCCAGTCGCGAGCAACGAGTAGTCGTCGAGTCTAGTAAGAGTCGCACCGGCAGTGGATGAAGACGATTCGGGCGCGAGTAATTGCCAGCCGGCATGAATTCGCTGGCGATGTTTCTGTTCCCAGCGGGTCTGCGCGCGATCGAGGGAGGTGTTGCTCTCCGCCAGCAATTCGCGGCGGCGAGATTCGAGGGAGGTGATTTCCTTTTTCATCTCGGCGAGCGATGCGCTTTGGTCGGCGGTCGGGACCTTCACAAAGGGAGGGGCTGGATCGCTATCGAGGCCTTTTTCCGGGATGCGATTGAAGAAATCGTAAAGCTGGTAATACTCGCGCTGCGTGAATTGATCGTATTTGTGATCGTGGCACTCGGTGCAGGCGATGGAAGAGCCGAGGAACACCGTGCCGAAGGTGTTTACCCGGTCGGTCACGTATTTGTTCATGTACTCTTCCGGATCGGCGCCGCCTTCGGTGCTGCTCATGCCGTTTCGGTTGAAAGCCGTGGCGATGCGTTGGTCCAGCGTGGCATCCGGCAGCAAATCGCCCGCGAGTTGCTCGATCGTAAACTGGTCGAAGCGCTTGTTCGTGTTAAAGGAGCGGATGACGTAATCACGATATTGCCACATCGATCGCGGAATATCCGCGTGATAGCCGTCTGAATCCGCGTAGCGGGCGAGGTCCAGCCACCATTGCGCAAAGCGCTCGCCAAAGGTTGAAGCCTCCAACAAACGATCCACAACTTTCTCGTAGGATTGCGGCGTATTATCAGCCAGAAACGCATCGATCTCTTCGATCGTCGGCGGCAACCCGGTCAAGTCGAGGGTTACGCGGCGGATTAGTGTCTGCTTTTCGGCTTTTGGCGAAGGCTTCAGCCCTTCCTTTTCGAGCCGTTGGAGGACGAACGAATCGATTTCATTTTGCTTCCAATCTTTGATTTTCGTTTCGGGAAGCGACGCTTTCTTCGGTGGAATATACGACCAGTGCTCCTGCCAGGACGCACCTTGTGCGATCCATCGACGCAACAGATCAATTTGGGCCGTGGTCAGATGTTTGCCGGTCTTTCTGGGCGGCATCCGGTCGTCCTCGTCTGCCGTGGTGAGCAGTTTGAGCAATCTGCTGTTATCGACATCGCCGGGCACGATCGCTCTATCACCAGATTCCAACTTACTGGTCGCTTCCTCTTGACGATCCAGCCGCAAACCGGCCTTGCGTTTGTTCTTGTCGGGACCATGGCACGCAAAACAGTTTTCAGAGAGGATTGGCCGAATATCGCGATTGAATTCAATTTCGGATTTTGGAGTGTCCGCCAGGGAAAAAGTCGCGCCGATAACGACAGCCAGCAGCAAGACTGTGAGGCGAGCGATTTGCATTCGAGAAAACCGGTTGAACTCGATCATTAATTAATAGGCTTTATGCCAGTTAAATTGGCATGAACCAAATGAACAAGTCGAGCAACTTTGCCGGATTCAACGGGGACGGGGACCTAATCCGTTACTTCCAAATCGGCGGCGTCCACCTTCACTCCGGCGGACTGGGCAATGAAATCGAGGCGCAGAAGCACGAGAAATTTTCCCTGACGCTCCTCGACGTAACCTTCCATTCCGCGGAGGACGCCAGACTTGATTCGCACGTGCTTGCCGGTGCTGATATGTGGGAGGGCGAGGATTTCGTAGTCGGTCTCGAGCGCAAGAAGGATGTCGTTGAGTTGGTGTTCGAACGTTTGCTGGTCCGGCACTTCGAGCAGGTTGGCCACGTAATCGCTTTGATAGGCTTTTTTGCGCTGGTGTTGAAGGAGTCGCAAGAAGAGGTAATTGGGAAAGAGAACCTTCTCGAAAGTAACAACTTTGCCTGGATATTTTTTGACGCTTTTGTAGAGAGGAAGTGTCACGCTGAAGCCTTCACGTTCGCAGTACTCCGCCAGTTTTTTTTCGCAGCGGGGACGCGTATGGGCCACGTACCAAGCCAGGTCGGTGGAGGTTGATTCGGGGACGTCGCTCATTTGCGCGGGTGATAACGGCGATGCACTTCTTGAAGCCGTTTGCCTGTGATGTGAGTGTAAACTTCAGTGGTGCTGATGCTCGAATGGCCGAGCATTTCTTGGATGACGCGCAAGTCCGCGCCATTCTCAAGGAGATGGGTGGCAAAACTGTGGCGCAACATATGAGGTGTAACATTCTTCTGAATTCCGCAGCGCCCGACTCGCTTCTTGACGCGCAACCACAGCGTGACCGGTGCGAATGGTGTACCACGCTTCGTTAGAAAAACGGTTGCGGGCGACTTCGGTCTCACAAGCTTTGGCCGTCCGGAGTCGAGATAACGTTCGAGGGAGGCGACGGCACTTTTTCCGACCGGCACGACACGCTCTTTGTTTCCCTTGCCGATGACGTTGATGAAACCTGCTTCCAAATGAAGTTGCTCAAGCCGAATGGTGCGCAATTCCGCGAGGCGCAAACCCGAAGCATAGGCCAACTCCACGATGGCATCTTCGCATAAGGTTTGCGGTGTGGCGGGGATGGTCGGCCGAAGGAGTCTTTCTATCTCGGGGGCGGTTAGGTTTTTTGGAAGGCGCTTCCAGCGCTTTGGTAATGAAAGGTGTTCCGCGACATTTTCGGGGAGAATCTTCTCGTTCTCGCAGAATTTGTAGAAAGCGCGAAACGCGGCAATGGCGAGATAGATCGAACTGGTGCTGAGTTTCTTCTGGGAGTCCTTTGGAGTCCGCGCGATTTTGCGCTGCTGTTCGTTCAGGAGGAACTCAGTGAGATGTTTCAATTCGACTTTACGCCAGTCATTTAATCGCTGATCTGCAGCCCACTTCACGAAACGCCCGAGCAAGGCAGAATACGTTCTTTGAGTATGCTCCGCCTGTCCACGCTCATTGCGGATGTGCTGCAGAAAATCTTCGATCAACTCCTGCATCAAAGAGAAATAAACCACAGAGGCACCGAGGCACAGAGAACGGGAGAGATTCCTTTCTCTGTGCCTCTGTGTCTCCGTGGTTCAAAACATTTCAAAGTTCCTTCCCTGTGATCCAACGGTAGGCTTCGAGATATTTTGCGGTTGTTTTCTCTACGATATCGGCGGGCAGGGCTGGCGCGGGCGGTGTTTTGTTCCAGTCGAGTGTCTCCAAATAATCGCGGACGTATTGTTTGTCGAAGCTCGGCTGGCTTTTTCCTGCCTGGTATTCGTTGGCGGGCCAGAAGCGCGACGAATCGGGTGTCAAAACCTCGTCGATCAGGATCAGTTGTCCATCGGGCATGGTTCCAAATTCGAACTTCGTGTCGGCAATGATGATGCCGCGTTTGCGGGCGTATTCGCGGGCGAAAGAATAAATGGAAATGGAAATGTCGCGTACGCGTTCGGCGATTTCGCGCCCGACGATTTTTGACGCTGTCGCAAAGTCAATGTTTTCATCGTGGCCAGTTTCGGCTTTGGTCGCGGGAGTGAAGATCGGTTTGGGCAATTCGCTGGAGTCTTGCAAGCCGGGCGGCAATTGGATACCGCAGACGGTCTGTGATTTTTTGTATTCCTTCCATCCGGAGCCGGCGAGATAGCCGCGCACGACGCATTCAATCGCGAGCGGTTGCGCCTTTTTGACGATCATGCTTCGTTTTGCCAGTTGGGCTTCGAACGGCTTGAGTTTGGCCGGAAGGGGTTCATTGGCACGGGCCAGGCGGTGGTTGGGCACGATGTTTTCCACCTGGTCGAACCAGAAATGGGAAAGTTGCGTGAGGACTTCGCCTTTTCGGGGGATGCCGTTCGGCATCACGCAGTCGAAAGCGGAGATGCGGTCAGAAGCCACGAAGAGGAATGCATCGCCCAAATCAAAAATCTCACGCACTTTGCCGCTCTTGAGTTTTTTCAAGCCGGGCAGATCCAAAGTCAAAACCGTTTGGTTTGTCATCCGGGGAAGTATGTGGACCCGGACTGGAACCGCAAGTGTTGTTGAAACTTTTTCCCGGTGGACTTGTGCCCGAAGCCCAAACTTGGCAGAATCGTGCTCGCAATGGTGAACCTGATTCCAATAAGTATGCGTAATGTTTCCTCAATCCTGCTACTCGTTTCGTCCCTGGCCGCCCAGGCGGCCACTTTGAATGTAGATCCTGCGCAAAGCCAAATCACTCTTTCCGGTACCGTGGCTGGTTTCAGTTTGAGAGAACAGGCCGCGGGCAGTCTCTCGACGACCGTGGGAGGCACGATCAATGTGACCGTCGCAAATAACCAGGTTCAGATTGACGGTGCCAATCTGGATCCGAATACCAACGGCAGTTGGAAGCCGGGAAAGAATGGCGCGGAGACGTCGCCCGCTGATCTCGCGGGTCAGGCAAGCTCAATTGTCGGCACGATCACTGGCGCGTTGCGCGACCTCGTCGTAACCGCCACAAGCCAAGCCCGAACACTCGATGCCAATGGCCAGTTTGACGCGTCGTCGATAATCTTTGCATTTCCGCCCAATTCGACTTCGGTGCTCGATTACAACGCCGGTTTTCTCGGTGCCGACAGCAAAGCACTGGCCGGCAATGGAACAAACCAAACCGCGACTGTCGGAACTCTAATTTCGAACAATGGGGTCCAGACACTCACCATTGCGCTAGACGCGACTTTTTATTTCACGCTCCTGACGGCAAACGACTCGCAGTTGACGCTTAAGGGCCAATTGGTGGCCACAAGTGGTGGCTCACAGCCGGTGAACCCCACGATTACGGATGTGCTGCTGAAAGACGGGAAGTTTCAATTCACGTCCGGCAACACGACCCCCAACACTCAGGTGCAAGGCAGCATCACCCTAAATTCGTGGGCGCCGCAGCAGGCCACCATCACGGCGAGTGATGCCTCGACGCGGACGTTTGTTATTCCGGCGACGGAGAAGTTTCAGTTTTTCCGGCTGACGCAGTAGCCAATGACAAGAAGCCCAAAAGGCTTGGTGGTCCGTGCGCGAAATCGGATGACGTCTTCTGGCGCCTTTCCACGCAGCTGTGTTGGTCACTTTTGACAAACGGCTGAATGGTATGGTCGTCGCTCGCGCCCTGCCTGGACGAGGAACAAGGAATCCAGGCACGGGAGGTTCCTTACCGAAAACATCACCGAATCTACGCAACGGACCGCTTAGCTTAGTGGACCGCACGTCATGGAACAACCGGATGATGTCAAAGAACAAACGCTCGCCGGGAGGCGAGCGCTAAAGGCCAAATCGAGATCGAGAGAGGCGCGGAGCGTGCTCGGCCCAGCGGAGATCGGCGCTGCGGCCGGGGACGAAAATGGTTGTTGCGGGAAACGAGACAGGCGCGCTGGTCGCAGCGCGGAGGGCGAGAGCGAGCGCGGTGGTGCGGTCGCTATGGCCATCGGCGGTTTGGGGTGCGCGATAGGTGATTTGGCCGGATTGGGTAACGGTGCGCTGGATGGCGTGGAGGTCTTCGCGAACGTCGCGGCTGATTGGGATGCGAATTAGGCGTTGTTCGAATGCAGCGCGGAGACGGGGGAAGAGTTCGGATTTGAGGGCGTTGGTGAATTGGCAGAGTTCCAATTTTACATTGGGCGCGCCGGACGAGGGCGCGCTACGTCCCGCAGCGCGGGACGTTCCACCAGTTTTGTTGAATTCGTGCTCGAGATAGTCGCCGAGGCCGATGCCTGCGCCGGTGTAGTCGAGGCAGATTTTGCGACAGCGCTGCAGGCGTGGGCGGAGAATTTCGAGTTGATCGGGGGTGGAGGTGTTTTTCAAACACAAAACTTCACGGGTGATGAACAAGTGGGACGCGGTGGAACACGTCCCTACCGGATTAGGAATGCGTTCGAGGAGCCAGCAGACGGTGAGGTGGTTTTTGCGGCCGAAGTCGATGCCGGCGAAGAATTGCGAGGGACCAGAAGACAGATCGCAGGTACCGGTTTCTGTGGCGAGTTCGGATTCGCAGGGAGCGATGAGGTCGTAAGGGAACATCACGGAAGAGGAGTCCATGAATTCGCAGAGGTATTCCTGGGACCAGGCGTCCGGGTCGTTGAGGCCGGACTGGAGCTCGGCGGCGTCGAGAGGAAGGCCGGATTTGATGGCGTCGTGGATGGTGATCTTGGATTTGAAGTAGGCGGAGGATAGCGCGCTCTCACGAGACGCGGCTACGAGAGGACCGGCGGGCGGGGCGCCCGCCGAGACAGACGAGGCGTCTGTCCTACCCAAAGTAGGAGTATTGAGCCAGAGGTTGGCGAATTTGTTGGTTTGGCCGTTGGGGGTGGAGATGATGCGGAGCTTCTTGAGGCCACCGCGGAGCGGGTTGGAGATTGAAGGATAGATGGCGCGCCAGATGGCGTCAGCATTTTCGTGGAAAGCAAATTCGGTGAGGATGAGATTCGCACTGTATCCGCGGACGGTTTGAGGGTTCGCGGGGAGAGCGAGGAGTCGGGAGCCGTTGGACCAGGTGATTTCGGCGCGGGACAACCTGTGTTGAGAGGACCTTAAGAATTTCGAATCGAGATTCGAAGGGGAAAGCGCTGACGCGTCAGCGCACTCCAAAAGGCCGAAGGATTCCTGGTAGTCGTGTATGCGGAATTGGAGGATTTCGGCCCAGTCTTTGGCTTTGGATAGAGATCCGAGCGCCTGACGTTCGCTGGCGGCTAAAATGATCCAGGTGGTGCCCGGATTGTGGAGACAGTCGATGACCGCCTCAGCGGTGCAGGTGTGGTCTTTGCCGGTTTGTCTGGCCCAGAGTCCGATTTTGAAGCGTGAATCGTTCGCTGCAAAAGCGGACTGATATGGGAGCAGCCTAAGTCTTTTGAGGATGTCGGCCTTTGTCATAGTTTTGTTGGGTTGATTGTTGAGGGTTGGGCTTTTTCTCCCACATGGGAGAGTTGCAGGGAACGTCGGTTGGTTCGGGACGGGTTAATTCGTCGTTAGTCGGGATGTACATTGGGATTCCGTGTTCTTTGAGGGCAGCAGAGTATGCGGGGTCCGAGGGTTTTGTGTAACGGACACGGCCCCAGAGATCGGGATGTTTCTCACATGGGATTTGGGAACCACAGGGGCATTCGTCGGTCCAGGAATTGGTCGGTTCGGGGTCCCAGTAGTAGCGGGGATGATAGGAACGCCAGCGGCGGATGGCGTGGGAGATAATTAAGCCCGAAGGGCGAAGTTCGAGGTCCGAAGCAGAGTGAGCCGCTTCGCGCTTTGGTGCATTCTCAACAGAAGGAGGTGAAGGTAACGAAGGAGATGTTAGCCGTTCTGAATTTTTTTCGGTTTGGCAGTACAGTGGAAGCAAGTCCGAAGGCCGAGGTTCGAGTTCCGAAGTAGAGTTTGGCGTTTCGTGCGGAATGGAGGTCTGAACAGAAGGCAGCAAAGGCAACGAAGGAGACAGATCGTTATTGGAAACCGGTAGCTGGGACGAAGCCGGTTCCACTTGGTGGGTCTCTTCGATCTGAGCGATAGAGATGTTTGACGCGGTGTCATCTTGTAGTGCCGCGCTCTCACGAGTCGCGGCTACGGGTTTTTCGATATTGGGGACGCCGTGGAAGGCGTCCTTACCGGGACTGGACTCGGGCGAGACGCCTTCGTCGGCAGGCGAGACGCCTGCGCTACCCATTTCCTGATTGTGTTTGAGGTTGAACTTTGTGCAGGTGCGGCGCTCGATGTCGTCTCCGGTGAGGGCGAGATCGCCAAGGGAATCGGATTGAGGAGGGTGATGAGGATTACGATTAAGATGACGATCAGGATTCTTAGAGCGGCGCAGTTCGAGTTCCTGTTCGCGGAGTTTGGCTTTGCGCTCCTGGACAGCGGCCATGCGTTCGCGGACGGATTGAGTGCGATGGCGGTAAAGCATGGAGTTCACCTGGGTGAGGGCTTTCATTTCCTCCTCGGTGCGAGTGCAGACGAGGGAAAGTTTGAAAGCGGTTTGGTCGAGGACTTGAGCGGTCGCGTCGGTAAAACTCGGGATACCGGTCGCGGCGTAGCGGAGAATTTCTGTCGCTGCGGCAGCGGTGTCGGGAGTTTCGTCGAGGAACTCTTTGATGGAACCGCGCGCGACGAACCGCTGGATGGTTGATTTGTCGATGTCGCGGCCAAGTTCGCGTGTGGCTTCGGCGGCGGCTTTGCGGACGCTGAGTTTGTCCACGTTCGTCGAGATGGTGTTGAGTTGAGCGTCGGTGAGGTTTTCGAGTTTGGTGAGATCTTGTTTCATGGTGTCAAAAAGAAAAGGGTTAATCACGGAGATCGCAAAGAGCACAGCGAGAGGGGATAAACTGAGCCTCCTGACGACGGCTGCTACACAGGTCCATTCATTTAACGTTCATTAGTTCTTTAAAAGAGGCGGGGTGATGTGGTCACCCCGCCTGTGGTTTGTAAGTTCGACAAAGTTTACGACAAAGACTGCCGACAAAGTTTAGTGAACTTATGAGATGGTTAGTTTGCGGAGGCCGACGGTGGAGGTGGCGATTATGTTGCTGTAATGCTCGACGGTGAGGTCGATCATTTTGGCGCTCACCTGTTGTTCGTAAACGCGGAAGCGGTCTCCGCCTTCGGCTGCGGTCCAGAATCGCTTCACATGCGTAGGGTCTTCGCCGGTGACGCGGTCCTGGCTATAGAACAAGATCACGACATCGGGAGTGATCTTCGATTTAGCTGTTGGACTGCTTTGGTAACGTTCGCGTGAAACGCGGACGCCATCGACGCCGAGGGCGCTGGCGATCTGATCGAGGGTGTAGGTGGCTGAAGCGAAACCACCGGCGGTGGCCTGGGCGCGATGGGAGACCTGACGTTTGTTCCATGCGACATCACCGTAGAGAATCCGATTGGGACGAATGCCGGACGCATCGCTGGAGGCGATTAATTCGGTCAAGACGTCCTGATCGGGATCTTTGCCCGCGCTGGTGTCCCAGGTTTTCGCGGTATTCGTTGCGCCGTTGACGAGTACGTCAATGGCGCGACGGAGTTCACTGCGAAGAATGCGCTGAAGCAAGCGCGAGGTGTAGAGCTGCCGCCAATTGGGCATGTCCCCCACGGCATCGAGATCAACGCGGATGGTGAGGCCGCGATTGAGCGTCTTATCGTTCACACTGGAGCCGCGGTACTCGACTCGCTTGAAGTCGGAACCAATGGCGCGGGAGTCATCTGCGTCGAGCAAAAACGCTTCGGCATTATCGGCGCGTTTATACTCGAAGCGGCGACCGACCTGGACCGGAGGAGCGACGAAGTCGAGCAGAGCTTCGAGATCGTGGCTTTCTTTCCAGCCGGTGGCGTATTCGGTGAGCGGTTCGCTAAAGAATGCCGCGTTGAATCGGGATTCGTTGGCGAAACCGATGTCACCGGGGAGGATGATGGTGTTTTCCATCTGAATGATCGGCGGCAAAGCCGCGGACGGTTGCGATGGACGTTCAACAGGAGGTCGCTGAGGCAACTGAGCGCTTGCTGACGCGCGCGCCTCTGTAGACGCAGCGTTCTCCAGGGTTGAGGTTGAGGTTAAAGCAACGACCGGAATTTCGGGCGGTGCTGTTTGTGTATCTGTGTTGTTCATAACTGATTTACTTACCTTTCTATTTGTTTGTTGTTTTTTGTTGATCCAAATGCTCGTCATGAGCGTTTGGAAATTCTTGTTGGGTTTGGATGCGACGTGTCGCCGGAGGAAAAGCGGTGTCGTGCCACCGCAATCCAAAAGGCGGGCTTTTGTCGGAGATCGAAGTTCGGGCTGGTTATTCAGCGCGGGCTTCAAGTTCCAGACGCAGGTTCACGCCATGCATCTACGTTTATTGTTGGTCCTCCATATTAAATTTCCCGGATGAAGTAGAAGGGGTCGACTTCGATTACGTCACGCGCATTGGAGGCAGAGTCGAGGGCGCGCCCGACTACGTTGTGAGTGCCCGCTGCTCCGCTGAGAGTTTGGACTCGTCCGCTGGCGGCGGGTTCGACCAATGAGCCTTGGGTGATCGCGGCGCTCGCCACCATGCGGGTGGTAGAACCGCAGGACCCGAGGAGAAGCACGTTGACGAGGTCGCCCGTGGCGGCGGCTTCGTCGGTGATGACGCCGATAGGGGTGTCGGCTGCGCCGGCGACGGCGACGCGGTCGGAAGCGCTGCCAACCTTCGCGAGAAGGAAGCGCTCGGTGATCGCTGCGTCAACGGCCTTTGTGATGTTACCGAGGTGTGTGCCTTCGGCGATGTTGGCCAGGAGGACCGTTCGCGGTTTGGGACGCAAACCACAGCGAAGGCGTAATTTGTTTGTGCGGTGGTGGAGGTTTTCGTTCATGCGCAGCCAGCGGAGGCGCGCGGTTGATACGAGGGCGGCGAGGAGAGAAAGCGTTGAAACGCTTAAGTCGCGACGCGTCGTCGCGCCACCGGCATGAATGCCGGTGTTAATGAGACGTTGGGTATTTAGCTTTGATTTAGTCATATGTTCTTCTTTCGTTTTGGTGTTGATGTTTGTGCTTTTCTTTTCGTGCCGCAGGCTCACGCCCGCAGCTACAAAGGGGTTAGTCGTTGGTGAATAGAGATGGGTTTTCTTTGCGGATGTTGTCCCAGGCTTCGTCGTAGGTCAGGCCGAGGCGCATCTGGGATTTGACGGCGTTTTGGAGGTGCTCGCGGCGGGTTTGGAAATGGAGGCGCTCGCGTCGGCGGTGGGCGATGGAGTTGGTGATGCTTGTGGTGTGGAGGTGGTTAAGTGCGACGTGCGAAGTCCGGCGGTCGAACGGATGAGAATTCTGAGCGCAAAGCTTTACCGCGGATCCGCCTTCGCCCTGCTTCGGCGCGACAAGCAGTGGTTCTGTAGAGAGCAGTCGTGCCTGCTCTGGGGAAAGCGCTGTCGTGCCAGCGCACTCCAAAGGGTTCGGCAAAGTTTCCGACAAAGATTTTGTTTCGCTGTTCGCAAGAGGTTTTACGGGGAGGTTGGGTTGGTTGGTGAGGCCGACGGAGATGAGGTTGGTGGGGCGGAAGAGAGGACGGCCGGTGTCGGAGCTGATTTGTTGGGCTTCCCAGTAGGGGGAAAGGTATTTGAAGTGGGCGTTCTTTAAGAGGTCGAGGCCGGCCTGGCTCCATTTGACGCGGCCATAGATGCCGTCTTCGCGGGCTTCGAGTTCCATGACCCAGCCGTAGGCTTTTTTGTCGGCGAGGTCGCTCGCGTGGGGAGTGTCGGGATGGCCGATGTAGAAGGGTGCGCCACCGAAAAGACGACCGAGTTTTCCGCGGAATGAGTTGAAGCGTTTGACCATGAGGTCGGCGGCTTCGGGGTCGACGCGTTGGAGTCCGCGCGGGTGCGGGAAATCGCCGTAGGGAGAGAGCTGGAGGTAATCACCTTGGAGGAGGCTAAAGGATGAAGGCTGAGGGCTAAAATCGTTAACCACGGAAGACGCTGAAGAGGCGGAAGGGGAATTCTCTACAGAAGCTAACGAAGATAACGAAGAGGGGGAGTTTTCAACCGCGGATTGCGTCCTTATTTCGGTTTTATGGTTAGGGGTTGGTTGCGTGGTGATAAGTGCCGCGCTTTCACAAGACGCGGCTACGATGGGAGGATGTGAGCTATCGCGGGAGGGCACGGCTCTTTCACCGGCATGAATGCCGGTGTTAATAGAGCCAGCGTCGCAGTCGTGCGCGTCTTCTGGGTTAGGGACGTGCGCGACGGCGGGGTGTGCGCTCCCGCGGTAGCTCGGGGATTCGTATCTCACGCGGAGATCGCGGAGGAGCGGAGAAGAGAAAGATTCTCGCGGGACGCCTGTTCTACCTCCCTGCAGAGTAGGAGTAAGAGTATGATTATGAGTAGGAGGGAGCTGCAAGGTGGGTTCGCCGGGGCGGGGGAGGGAGCGACCGTAGCGGTTCAGGGTTTCGACCAGGGAGAGGGGAGCGCCGGTGCGGTAGAGGAAGTCGTCGATCTGGAGGTCGGCGGTGGTGTTTTCTTCGGGAGTGACGAGGACTTTGACGTTGGCGAGAGTCTGGGTTTCATTGCCAAAGAGGTAGCGGATGACCCATTGGTCCACGTATTCGTTGAGGGTTTCGGTCAAGATTGCGGCGTCGTCTTCTTCGAGAGCAGCGGTTTCTTTTTCCTGGAGTGAAGCGCCGTAACCACGGTCGCGGCTGATAGTGGAGAGGTCGGCGCCGCGCCAGAGGGCGGCGATGTGACGATCGATACGGTCAACGAGTTCGGGGAAAGGGATGTGATTGCCGGCAGCAAGGTCGATCACTTTCACGTCATCGGTGGTGGAGTGAACGACCGTGCTGCCGTTGAGGATTTCGTTGAGTGCGGACTCGATGGCTTTCCATTCGTCGCTGTCGGGTGTGGCGGAGGTGATGCCGCGAAGGCCGGGACGGCCGTTACGTTCGGAGTAGAGGAGCCAGTCGTTGAGGGTGAGGTTTTTGAGAATCCAAGCAGTGGCGGTGGCGAACATGAGTCCTTCGCCGACGGTGATCATCCAGGCGCCGGGCGCGAGGGGAGTTCCTTCGATGGCGGTTTCGGATTCGAGGTAACGGAGGTCGCCAGTGGTGTTTTCAAAGAAGGACAACGGGACAAACCTAAATGTCGCTGTCAGGAGATTTGGTTCGGTACTGGCGGACGCTATGTTCTTTTCATTGAGCATTGAGCATCGAGCATTTTTCATTTGGCATATGAGGTCAGGTGCGTTGCGCGAGGAATTGTTTAAGGAGGAATTCGGCGGGACGCCGAATTCGGCAGGCGGGACGCCCGCGCTACCCATGCGCCAGACGATCTCGTGGACGGCGAAGCGTTTGCCGATGGCGTCCATCATTTGGCGGCAGAGAAGTTTGAAGCCGCCGCGTTCGGCGCGGTCGAGGGCGTTTTCGCAGCGGAGGTTTTGGTAGAAGTATTCGAGAGCGGCCGCGTGTTGTTCGGCTTCGGCGCGTTGGGTGGGCGTGACGTCGTCGTGGATGAGAACGGTCCAGCCCTGGCGTCCGATTGACTTTTTGCGCTTTGAGACAACAGTTCGGATCAGGTCATCACGTTGTTCAAGTGAATCCCAAATGTTGACTGCATCTTTGAGGTGACCCACTTCGAAAGCGTCGAGCCTGCGAGTGATTTGCGTGGGGTCGCTGACGCTGGGGAGGGGATTGTATCGAGCGGCTTTAGCCCGCTTGAGGCGCGCCAAATGGAGTTGAGAGTTGAGATTCATATTTTGTAAGAGTTGGGGGTTCCTTCAATTTCAATTTTTAGAGTTTAGGTTTCAGAGCTTCACTTTTTTATTCTACATAACTGTTGTATTGTGCTGTATATATATACTACGAAATAAAAGGTGCAAGAACTATTTTGTATTACAGGTGTCTAAATGTAGACTCTTTCGTCGAAGATGTTGATGGAGAGAGTCCGGAAGTTTCGGAAATTTTTTCTAGAAAAAAGCCTTTCTGACGCGAATCGACACTAATTTTCGCGGATTCCTGGCAGGAGAGAGGGGTTTCAGTTTTTTGACGGGAGGAAACGGCCAGAGGTCGGAGCTTTGCCCTAATGATACGAAGATCGGCGCGGATCCACTTGGGATTCAGCGAGCTCTGATCAACCGCTTCGAATCCGGTCAGGTCGTTATCCGCAAGATCACGGACAAAGATGGCGAAGGCCCGACGACAAACCTGCGCGATATTCGAAACCCTCTGATGGAAACCTACCCACCCTCACGAACTGGGGACCAACTCTTTGCACAAAGGACATTGCTCACCCGAAAAATACTTACGTCTTCGTCTGGAATCACTACTAACAAGGTCCTCACCTCTAAGGGAAGTCCTGATGGCCGACGACAATACAACAGCTGGTGATCTGAACTATGCCGATACTCTCTGGAAGGCCGCCGACGCCCTCCACGGGCAGGTTGACGCTGCCGACTACAGGCATGTCGTCCTCGGCCTGCTCTTCCTCAAATACATTTACAACAGCTTCGAAAGCCGGTGCGAGGACCTTCGGGCCGAGTTGACCAAAGACGTTTCTACAGCACTTCGTGTTCACGTTCGATGAGCAGCGCAGAACGCTTTTTTGGAATTCGCGGATCATGGACCGCGTTCTATATCGAGCATTCGGCGTCGAGCCGGACATGGCAAAAAAAGCGGATAGCATGTGGCGTGAAATTGAAGGGGAAGATTCGCGCGTGCGGAATTATCAGTGGGAGGCAACGAGAATGCGGAAACGCATTAACGAGATCCGAGCCCAAACCCAAGCTGCGTCAGGTGCTCAGCAGACTTATGAAAAGTTGATTGGGGACCACAAGACGCTAAGCGAGCAGTTTGATGATCAAAGCCAAAGATTGAAGGACTTGGACGATGGTATCAAGGACGCGAACCTCCGCCTAGCTGAGCATTCGGTTCACGAAACTTCTCTCCGCGACGAATATGCGAGGTTCTTTGACCGCCGCTTGGATCTGAGACCTTCGCTTCCTGAACACCCCATAGTGACCCAGTCCATCGCCGACCATGCATGTGGCCTCTGCGGCAGCGACTCGGATACTGCGATTCGCGCTATCGCAGCAAAGGCCAAAGGCGCGACGTGCCCCCTTTGCGACTCCGCACTGCCTCAAGAACGCGCTGTGAATGGCGATGCGCACCGATTGCACGAGGTTGACAAGGAAATTTCCAAGGCAAAGAAGCAGATTCAGGAGGACCTGAAGACATTAGAAAGGCTCCGCAAAGAAGAGGCGACCGCTCGAAAACAGTGGGAAAGCACGAAAGAGGCATTGGACGCATTTGACGCGCAGAACAGCGCAATCCTCACATCATTGCGCACCCAATTTGGCAACACAACTGGTAATGCGGATTTGACCATCTACCGCAATCAACTCGCCCTCCTCGAAAAGGACAAGCAGACCGCTTATGACCGACGTGAGGAGCTAAAACGCCAACGTGCGAAACTACAGAAAGACCTTGAGCTTCAATACCTACAGGTTGAGCAAAGTTTCGTTCCGAGGTTCGGCGAGCTCGCACAGCGATTTCTTGGGATGCCACTAACCGTCCAAATGGACGCCACCTCCGGCCGTGACCTTAAACTGGTAGTCACCGTTCGCGGGACGACACGACGGCAACAGCAAGAGCTTTCAGAGAGTCAACGGTTCTTTTTGGACATCGCGCTCCGAATGGCGCTCACGCAACACATGTCCGACCCGTCGTCGAAAGGAGCGATGTATATCGACACGCCTGAGGGCTCACTCGACATCGCATACGAAAAGCGCGCAGGAGAAATGCTCGCAATGTACGCACACCCCGGACACCGAATAATTATGACCGCGAACCTCAACAGTTCGCAACTACTTCTCGCTCTGGCCCACCAGTGCGGAAGCGATGGAATGCGCTTATGTCGAATGACTGACTGGGCGGAGCTCTCCGAAGTTCAGCGGGAAGAGGAGGGGCTTTTCGACGCCGCCTACCAAGCGATTGAGAACGCAATGCAGCCATAACTCCACCCAATGCGATTGCATCCAAACGCAACTTTCGATTGCTTGCTTGTCGCCCAGCGCCTGCAGGCTCAGGGAGCTGTCTACAGTGGGCCGGAACTGCATCTTTTTGCCTATCTTGCGTGCCTCCTCTGGCTTTACCAAAAAAACATCGTTACAGACTGGGGTTACTCCTTCGTGGGAACCGAACTTGGCGCTCCATATAGCCAGGAGATTGACTCAGCCTTGAAGGAGCTTCTAGGGCGCGGGTTTTTCCTTCGCATCCACGACCGGCTTCGCATGACCAAGTTGGCCGAGAGGACACTTGATGAATTTACAAAGCTCGAAATGAACCGGGATCGCGCGGAATGCTTGAATGCCTCATGTGCGAGTATCGCAGCATTCTCGCCAGGAATGGTAACATCCGCGTTGTCTCAGGAGCCTGAACTCAGCCGGGCAAAAGCGCTCCCTTCAAGCCGGTTATTGCTGGAGGATGCGGCCCAGTCTCAACTCTATGTTCAATTTGAGGCGTTGCGGAGCAACTTGGACCCACGAACGAGTGACTTGCGACTTCCCGCGGTTGTTTGGCTTTCGGCTCTCTACCGCTCAAATGCCAGCACCACCTTAGAATCATGAAGAATATTGCCGACATTATCAAAGACGTGTGTCGGGATTCCCACTTCCCGATGGCACAAGAGGTATTCGGAGGCCCTGGGCTGAACGCCATCTTTCAGGTAATGGAAACGGTCCAGGAACTCTATCGTCACGTCGATCTTGAAAGGATTTCGGGCCAAGTGCTCGTCTACAAAGTTGTCTCACCACCGGCGAGTACAGGGAATGCGCCCGGAGTTACACGTCCGGTCGACTTCGCGTCACTTGCGAACGAGAACATTGACAGTCTTTGTTTTGAGATTGAGGCGGACGGACTCCCGCACCCTCGGGTTCTCGGTTCAACGACCCGAGAGGAAATCGCTAGAAATGCAGTCGTTTATCACTGGGCCGGATGTCAGGAGGAGTTTCTTGCGGGAAACCAGCGAAAGTCCGTTCAGCGCTATGATCCTTCGACGCGGAGCCAGTTTTCAGTTCCGACCTTTGGAAACCTTCGCGAAGCATTGCAGCACTTTGCGAGGGATAATGTTCGCGAGTCGACCTGCTACAAATTTCGCGAGATATGGCATGATCAGAACCGTTTGTTCCTCAAAGCCGGGCCGGAATCACTGATGCGTGACTCGCTGACACAATATTTGCGGAACCGCTTGGGAGCGGATGATGTGTTTCCTGAACAGAATGTTAACGAAAAGAATCCCGTTGATATCCGCGTCCAACCGAGACTGCGAAACAATCGCCTGATGATTATTGAGATCAAATGGCTGGGAGATTCGGTCGCCACCGATGGCCATGTTACGGCCAAGCATCGAGACAGCCGCGCGCAGGAAGGTGCCACCCAACTGGCAGAGTATTTAGACGAACAACGGCAATCCGCACCAAGCCATGTCATTCAAGGTTACTACGTGATTATTGACGCACGACGGCGAAACCTCCCATCAACAGCAACTGCTCGTGCAACAATTACACGTGCCGACGGATTTCATTACGAGGCTCAGTTGATTGCATTTAACCCCGCTCCTCATACGACGCGTCGAGATTTCGACGAGCCATTCCGAATGTTTGCCAGCCCAATTTGTTCCGACTAACCCGATGTTCACGCTTAACGACAATTTTCCACTCCGTGACCAGGATGCGTCAAACGCAGTGGGCCTTGGCGAGATGCCTCGGCACCGTTGGTATTTTGTTAAGGAGGGATTCTCGCCTAAAATGGTTGAACAAGCAATTGCCACTGAGGGAGTCGGTCAGGGCGATCTCTTGCTCGATCCCTTTTCAGGCAGCGGCACAGTCCCACTCACCGGCGCGCTAGCGGGGCTGCGCGCGCAAGCGTTTGAGGTAAACCCGTTTCTTCACTTCCTTTCTGCCACCAAACTGAATAGGTGCTCCGCGTCTGTCTTCCAGCAGGCGAGCCGGAAGGTGCTTCGAGCAGCAGAAGGGCAACTTGTATCGCCTCTCGAAGGATACTCGACCTTCACAGAGGGAAACCGGTGGGGGCGCTGGCTATTCCCTACGCGAGTTCTTCGAAGTTTTGAAGCCGGTCGGCGCGTGGCGGTTGGCTCTGATGCCCAGACGCGTAGCCTTCTTGAATTGGCTCTACTCGGAGCAGCAATGGATTGCTGCAACGCGACCCGTGATGGCAAGTGCTTACGTTATCACAAGGAGTGGATGAGACACGAAGCAACGGCTTCCCAGTTTCGATTCCGTTTGGAAGCTCGGGCGAATGACATTGTTGCGGATTTGGATGCCGCGCCAATTTCCGGTAAGGCGTCAAAAGTGAAACTTGGTGACGCTCGTTGCCTTGTCCCGTCTGTTGCGCGCGAAAAGTTTCGTTTGTGCGTCACATCTCCTCCTTATCTAAACTCATTCGACTACTCGGATGTGTATCGCCCCGAATTGTTCTTGGCAGGATTCGTGGACTCAAACGATTCGTTGATGAAAATTCGCCTGAAGACGGTCCGATCGCACGTTCAAGCGAGCTGGGAAAAGCCAGTCAACGACGACTTTGGGGTGCTTTACCGTAATTGTATTTCTACAATCCGCGACTCAGCAGAAGTTCTCTGGGACAAAAGGCTGCCAAACATGGTTCAGGCTTATTTCGAGGATATGGAAAAGATTCTTCGTGGTCTGAGGAATCGCGCGCTAAACAATGCAAGCCTTTGGCTGGTCGTTTCAACGTCAGCGTATGGTGGGGTCGAGGTTCCTGTTGACTTGATTCTCGCCGAGATCGGCCAGCGGTCGGGTTGGTTTCTTCGGGAAGTTGGGGTCTTGCGCCATCTGAGGAGTTCAAGCCAGCATGTTAAGCATGTCGGTGAAGCTGCAAGGAAATCGGTTCCGCCTCGAGAAAGTGTTGTAATTTTTGATGCAACGAAACCGCGAACAAGCAAGAAATCTAACTGACTAACGCGCCGCCACCCGGCCGCCGGACTCGGCGCGGCGCGCCTGGACATGCTGAGCGATGAATTTCTACAGCGTGTTTCTGCGCTGGAGCAGAAGAACCTAGCGCTGGAAACGTTGCGCCAATTGTTAAACGATCAGATCAAGATCAGCGAGCGGACGAATCTGGGCAGGTGCAAAAGTTTCGCGAGGCGCTGGAAAATGTGATGCTCGGCTACACGACCAAGCAGATCGCCGCGTTTTAAGATGCTCTCGCCGAAAATGGATGAGGTGCATCAAGATTTATCAATAGGTGACATTTCGGCAGCGAGCGGACAATTGGCGGGTGTAAAGGTCGAGTTCTTCGTCGTTCAGAGGTTCCTGCTTACGCCCGGTGAGCACCTGGGGAAGGGTTTTCGGATTCGCGACGCGGACGTCGGCCAGTTTGCGCTCGATGACTTTCCAACCGGGAAAGGTGACGACAGAGTGGACGGGAATGTCTTTTCCAGTTTGCTCCTTAAACCAGGTTCGGAGTGAGGAGGCGTTGCGGAGGGCCTGGTCGAGTCCGAGACGATCCGCTTCTTTCCATGGCCACTTGAGTTGGGCGCCGTCGAATTCGACTTCCCATTCCTTCGAGCCATTCGTGGATTTTTCGCGTTTGCCGACGCACTTCGTTTCGATGACCCAAACACCGTTAGGACCGACGGCGACGTGATCGATATTATAGGGGCCGGTCGCGCCTTCAAAGGGCAGGTCGTGGTAAATCTGCCAGCCCCCGGATTTGAGCGGCTCGAGGCAGTCAGCAACGTAGCGCTCACCGAAAAAACCAAGGTAATGGTCAGCACGGCGGAGGAGCCTTTGGCCCAAGTACCTCGCCGATAGCCAGAAGCTCAGGGCGAATACGGTAATGACCAGCAGGATGGCGGGGATTGGAGCAGCCGCATAAAAGAGCTGGGCAGCGTAGGCGGCGAGCACGCAGCCGGTGAGCGGAACAACGGAGGCGAAGAGGAATGCCTGGCTGTCATTTTCGTCGATTTTGCGAATTTCCTCCCAAAGATACTCTCCTGGCATTCTCATGAGTTTTACATCTTCGCGGAAGGGCTTTCTTCTTTTGCGTCTCTTGCGTAACCACCAACCCAGACCAATGCTGGCAGTGGCAAAAGCGACGAAGTAGGCGAGAAGCCACAGTCCGAATCTCAGGTTCACCTCGTTTCTATCGGCAGAGATCGGGGTTTGCTGTTTGTCGGCTGCCAGGCCCGAAAAGGTGAGAGATGGAATTTGGAACCCGGGAAATCAGGAGATTGAATCGGGTACCGAAAACGCAGCCTAAAAGCGCTGCGGCTATTGCGATGTGAAGGAAGCGGCGCTACGGCTAATCAAAAGGATGGGACGAGATGCAGGTCGTTCGGGCGATTGGCGGGTCACCGGAGGATTACAACGATCGGGCCAGGCACGAGACCGTAAGAGCGCCGGAGCGATGTCCGAATTGCGGGTTGGCGAGTGCTCCACCAGCGCTCGGCTATTATTCGCGCGGAATTACAAACCTGGGGAAAGTTGTTCGCATCCTGGTTCGTCGATTTCGGTGCAGAGAGTGCGGCAAAACGGTGAGTGTGCTGCCTTCTTTCGCTCAACCGTACCGAGTGGTCGAGAACCGGATCATCGATGCGTTCTTCCGGGCAGGGCTGAAGCCTATAGAACTGAAATGGCTGCCGCTGCTGGGGTCGTATCGGACAGCGTTTGAGCGCGGCCTGCCGGAGTTGACGCATCGTTGCGGAACGTTGCTGCCGCGCTCGCCGCCGTTTTCGAGGACGGCTGAATGGTGGCAGTTGATCGCGGAAGTCTTGGGCGAGTTACCCGTCGCGACGGTGCGCCTAGTGGAACTCTTTCAAATCACGCTTTTTGGGAGGTACCGCTGCCATTCTCCTAGTGCGAGGTGAGCCTGTATCCACACAACTTTATGATTTCGAGGCCAGGGGAAATCGTGAGAGCGTGATTTTGGCCGTGAGGGTGTGGGAAAAAGGAGGATCGAAGCGGGTTGAGGCGCTTTCGAATGGTTCGTGGACTGCCAATTGTACTTTTTGGGAGTTCCCGAAGGCGAAGGATTTGTCATGAGCGGGCAGGCGGAACGTGCGGAAAGGCAACACGCGCACGCAGCGGCGGCGTACGTGCGGATGTCCACGGAGCATCAGCAGTACTCGACGAGCAACCAGATGGATGTGATTCGAGAATATGCGAACCGCCGCGGGCTGGAGATCGTGCAGGTGTATTCGGATGAGGGAAAAAGCGGGCTCAATATTCAAGGGCGCGATTCCCTGGCGCAAATGATTGCGGATGTGGAGGCGAGGAGGGCGCAGTTCGGAGTGATTCTCGCCTATGACGTCAGCCGCTGGGGGCGTTTTCAAGATGCGGATGAGAGCGCGTATTACGAGTACATCTGCAAGCGGGCCGGGATCGCGGTGCATTATTGCGCCGAACAGTTCGAGAATGATGGCAGCCCGGTTTCGACGATTGTGAAAGGGGTGAAGCGCGCGATGGCCGGCGAGTACAGCCGTGAATTGTCTTCGAAAGTGTTTCAAGGGGCGTGCCGGTTAATTCAACTGGGCTACAAGCAGGGAGGAACCGCAGGATACGGGTTGAGACGGATGTTGATCGACCAGAACGGTCAGCGCAAAGCGGTGCTGAAGATGGGTGAGCAGAAGAGCCTGCAAACGGATCGGGTGATTCTCGTTCCCGGGCCGGAGGAGGAGGTGGCGACGGTATGCTGGATGTACAGCGTGTTTGTGAACGAGGGCAAAACGGAGAGTGAGATTGCGGAGGATCTGAATGGGCGGGGCATTCTGACTGATTTTCAGCGGGCGTGGACACGCGGAACGGTTCATGAGGTGCTCACGAACGAAAAGTACATCGGCAATAATGTGTACCACCGGACGTCGTTCAAACTGAAGCGGAAGCATGTGGAGAATCCGGAGGAGAAATGGATTCGGTGCGACGGTGCTTTCGAAGGAATTGTCGAGGGAGCGGTATTTGAGGCGGCCAGAGCGATGATTCTGGCGCGCAGCCGCAGGTTTACGGATGAGGAACTGCTGGAGAAGTTGCGCGGATTGGCAGGGACGCACGGACGGCTCTCGGGAATCCTGATTGATGAGCAGGAGGATTTTCCTTCGAGCACAGCGTATCGATCGAGATTCGGAAGTTTGCTGGCAGCGTATCGGCTGATCGGGTACACGCCGGAAATTGATTACAGCTTCATCGCGGTGAACCGGGCGCTGCGGAAGATGCATCCGGAAATCGTGCAGACGGTGGTGAGCGAGCTGACACGGCAAGGTGCTGTTGGGATTTGGGACAAGGAGACGGAGGTGCTGCAGTTAAACGGTGAGCTGCGAGTTTCGATCGTGCTGTGCCGGCATTTCGAAACGCAGGGAGGGGCCTCGCGGTGGCTGGTTCGTTTCGACGAGGGATTGAAGCCGGATATTACGGTGGCGGTGCGAATGGATAGCGTGAATGAAGGGATTCGGGACTACTACATCCTGCCGAGGATCGATATGACGGGCGAGAAGGTGCGCATGGCGGAGGAGAACGGCTTTTATCTGGATGCGTATCGGTTTGATAATCTCGAGTATTTTTATGAGCTCAGCCAACGCGGAAAGATTTCGGAGGCGGCATGAAGAACGAAAAGAGTGAAGAGGTGAAGCTGGTGGCGATCGACAAGATTCGAATACTCAATCCGCGGTCGCGAGATCGGAAGAAATTTGAAGCGGTGTTGCAGAGTATCCGAAATCTGGGGCTGAAAAAGCCGATCCAGGTGAGTGTTCGGGCGAACGGTGAGAACGGCGGCGAGGGTTACGACCTGGTGTGTGGGCAAGGACGGATCGAGGCGTTCATGGCGCTCGGACATAAAGAGATTCCAGCGATTATCGTGGAGATTCCGCGTGAAGAACGTTTGTTGCGGAGCCTGGCGGAGAATATGGCGCGGCGGTTTCCGTCGCCGGGCGATTTGATGCAGGAGATTGAGCGGCTGAAGGGGCAGGGTTACAGCAACGTGGCAATCGGAGAGAAGCTGGACCTGTGCGACTCGATGGTGGGCGGATTCCTCGCGTTGCGGAATGCGGGTGAGGAACGACTGCTGGATGCGGCGGTGAGGGGTTCTCTGCCATTAACCGTTGCAATAGAGATCGCAAAAACAGACGGGGTAGAAGCACAGCGTGAACTGTTGAAGGCGTATGAGAGCAAGCAATTGAACGGCGCTTCGATCCGCACCGTAAAACGATTGATCGATCAACGGCAGTTTCTCGGGAAGAGCCTGGCGCGATGCGGGAATAAGAAAAAGAGCGCGGACAGTTTAATTGTGGCGTACCGGAGGGAAACGCAGCGGCAGAAGCTGATGGTAAAGAAGGCGAAGCTTTGTGAAGCAAAACTTGTGTTTCGGGACAGGTTTTCACGAAGCTGATGGCGGACGAGAACTTCACCACGCTTTTACGGGCGGAAGGGCTGACGACAATGCCGAAATATCTCGCGGAGAAATTGAAGAAATGAGCGATCCGAAGATTGGATTTGAGCTGCGGAGGCTGACGCTGAGCCTGGAGTCGATCCTGCCAGTGAAAAAAATCGAAGACCCGGAAAATCGGATCGTGAGGTACGCGACTATTCGGGCGTCGATCAAGGAGTTGGGATTGATCGAGCCGCTGATGGTCTATCCACAGCGCGGGGGAACCGGGATGTATCTGCTGATGGACGGGCATTTGCGGTATGCGGTGCTGAAGGAACTCGGCCAGACAGAGGCGGAGTGCTTGATTTCGACGCAGGACGAATGTTTCACGTATAACGCCCGGATCAGTCGTCTCGCGCCAATCCAGGAGCATGCAATGATTAAGAGAGCGGTACAGAGCGGTGTTCCGGCCGAACGGATCGCAGCGGCGCTGAATATGAAGACGGCGCAAGTGAATGCGTCCGTGAGATTGATGGATGGGGTTCATGCTGAAGCGGCCGATTTGCTGAAAAGCACAGCGATCACTCCGAAAGCGCTTTATTTCATGAAAAAGGTCTCGCCGGTGCGCCAGATCGAAATGGCGGAACTGATGGTGAGCGCAAATAACTTCACGCGCGGGTATGCCGAGGCGCTCTACGTGGCGACGCCGAAGTCGCAGTTGCTGGAGCCGGAAAAGCCGAAAACAAAGCCGGGAATGGCAGCCGAGGAAATTGCGCGGATGGAGCATGAAATGGAGGGGCTGGAGCGGGATTTCAAAGCACTCGAGGCGAGTTATGCCGGGAACATGCTGAACCTGACGTTTGTGCGAGGGTACGTGAAGAAGTTGATGGAAAATGCGCGGGTGGCGCGATTTTTTATCCACAAGAATGCAGTCGGGTCGGGAGCGCTTGCTTGATCTTTTTGCCCGAGAGGCTTCGTCGCTCAGCGCTTACAGATCGGCTGACGGATATGCTCGCACTTCACTCCTCGTCCGGATAAAAATCTACTGCGCAATCGCGTTACCTCCCGACTACCTTCTTGCGGCCGCGTCAGCCGGAGATTTTCGCGGAGTTTCAGGCGATCGCGGCGATGGATGAGTTTTGAGGGGAATGGGGATGGGCGGCGAATAGAAGACATTTTTTTAACGCGAAGAACGCCAAGACCGCTAAGGGGCGCAGTGGAACCAATCTGGAACTCAGGAAATCAGGAGTGTCACGCGAAGATGCGAAGGCGCGAAGAACGTCAGGAACGCGTAGGAGCCTCTAACCACAAAGATCACAAGGATCACAAAGAAGACAACGGTTCACGCGAAGACGCGGAGAGCCTCTTGAATGCAGAATTCACAGTGCAGATCGCGGAGTTATGGGCGCGGCATTTGGGGAAGGCGGCACCGGATTTTCGGATGGATTCGACCCACGGCTTCACAGCGCGTGGCTACCGAGAAGAGCTGGCGCGCTAGCGCGGCGTAGGCCCGAAGCGGGCCGGCTGAAACGTAAGCCTGGAGCGAGTGGGCCAAGAGTCTATTGAAAAGTTATCACACTTCATCTTGCGGCGGGGCGAACGCGTTGAGTTGGCTTCCCAAGCCCGCCACGAGTTGGTTGCCCCGGACGAGACGTTCGCTTCGCGAAACGTGGTCGTTGCGCCTCCATCACAGATCACTGCGGATATGCTCAGTCCGCGCGCCTCGTCGTCGCGTCCGCCGCGCTCGCAATCTCAAGCGCGCAAATTTTTCAACAAACTCCCAAGGCCAACAATGTGACGGGCGGGGGGAGGGGTGCCCGGAGCGCCGGAGGCACTGAGTGGGCCCCCTTCCCCTGCTCCGCCACTGCTAGCTTGCTCGCGGAAGAGGGGAGGGGGGCAGGAACGAAGCTGGCGCGGCGTGTGAAACGATCGCCGCGGGCCGAGGCGCGGAGGGCGTTCGTTTAAAAACAGGCGATATATATAACCTTTATAACCTATCCACCCAAAGGCACCCCCCGCCCCGTTCCTTGTTCCCGTTGTTCGTGTGCGAGTTTGCTCACGATCCAACGGTGCTTGCCGGCGGGAGTTTTTTCCACTTCGCGCACGGGTTTGAGTTCGATGGAAAAATCATCTCCGAGTTTCCGGCGGATGCCTGCTTCGATCACAGGCAGACGCGAGGAGTGAAATTGCGGGCCGGGAATGTAACGAAATTCCGCGGACCCCGGCCGGTCTTGATAAAATTGCACGGCGTAGAGGTTGTCGAAGATCGCGTCGTGCATGTTGAAGGCGGTAAGAGAAATTTTACGGCCCGTTCCGCTGAGGAGGAATTCCTGTTCGCGACCGGCAATTTCGGTGGCGGTCGGCACAGGATATTCGCGTTCGGCGCTTTCCGGAAGCAACCGCACATAATCCCCGGTGCGATAGCGGATGAGGGGCATGACCAGATTGTGAAATGAAGTGCCGATGACTTCGCGCAAACCGTCTGCAGTGGGTGGGCCGAATTCCGCATAGCCGTATTGGGGAACAAAATAATAGTGGGTCGATTTGCGTCCTTCCGCGGCGAGGATGGCACGTTCCGAATGGCCGTACCAACTGTAAGCGCGACAGTTGAATGTCGCTTCAATCAGTTTTCGTTGGGGTTCGGTGAGGCGTTCGGAGCCGCAGAGCACGCCCCGCAACGGAAGTTCCCAGGGCGTGCCGGCCTGTTGCAGGTACTCGACCAGTTGCAGCGCCGAAGAAGGGTAAACGTAGAGAAGGTCGGGACGGAAGCGTTTGAGTTCGTCGAGGTAGAGCTGAAGTCGTTCGGGCGTGAGATGGTAGGAGGAAAGCATCAGCCAATCACGAGTAGCGTCGTAAGAACTGATTGTGCCCGCCGCTTTCGAGCTCGTCACATGGCCGCGCAATAACGCGAGGCGCGCCCCGTCGAAATAGCCGCCGCGTTTCCACATCGCCTCGAGAAAGGCCTGCTCCTTCGGGCGGCTGATTCCGCGCTGGAGATAAAAGCCGACCGGCACGCCGGTTGAACCACCGGTAGTGATGTAGAGGCGAGCGGACGAGGGGAAAGCACTTGAGAGCATCTGCTCGCGACTTTCGAGGAGATCACGCTTTTCCAGAAGAGGGCATTTCGCCAGGTCGTCGAAGGCCGTGAAATTGTGTGCATCGAAGCCGTGCTGCCGAAAGCGCTCCTGATAAAAAGGGCAATGCTCCTGGGCGTGCTGAAGAACGCGTTGAAGTTCCTGGAACTGGAATTCCTCAATTTGCTTTCGGTCCCAATGTTCGCCTTCTTCGGCAAGTTGCTTGAATTCGCGGTATGATTTCCCGCGGCGAAAGCTTTCTGGAAGCTGGCGATAAATGAAACCGGCCGCCCACTTGGGGCCGCGCGGCAAACGGTCATAGATGGAGAGAAGCGGGTAGAGCTTGTCTTCCAGGCTCATCGTCAGGCCACCAGTGCGCGCCGTGAATTTTCAATTGCACCGATCCAGCCAAAGTGCGGTCGAAACGAAAGCAACTCGTCCAATTGATCGATCTTGCCACGCCACGGAGCGCGATTCGAGAGGACTTCGATTTGGTCTGGCGTAAAATCGACGAAGTTCAAATCCCGCATCCCGAAACAGCCTTTGAGCATCCGGATCTTTTGCCAATCGAAGCCCATGAGCGTCGCCGCGGTAACATCCACGGCGGCGGGATGTGTTCCGGCGATAATGACACCTGACGAAACGGGATCGGCAGCCATGGGACCGTTTCCTTCGCCGCCGACAATTCCATCCACAAGGGCCAAATATTTGAGCGGCTTTTTCCGGCGCTGGCCATCTCCGCCGAAAAAGAGAAAGCATTTGTTCAGGTCCAGGACCATGCGCCAGCAGGTGTCGTTGCCATGCCAATTGCCGGAGCGAACGACCTTTTGCGTATCACCGAAATAAAGACGGCCCGCCTTTTTCAGGGGCACGAAAAGCCGGGACAAAGCCGGATTGTTCCGCAGAACGCGCTTGGCCGCCCCCATCCACGAATGTTCCAGACGCGACTTGGTTGTCGCGCGTGGGAATTGATCGCCGCCGTCATCGGGCGTTCCTTCCGTGTGATGAGGGAGCCAGTTCTTGTTCGCGTTAATGCCGACGAGGTTCTTAAGCGCGCAGGTAATGCCGACTTTCTTGTGTGTTTTGAGCTTCGGCAGGTTGATAAAAACGTCCGCATCCATCGGCGTGCGGCAGAGCATGTACTCGTGTCGGCGGCCACTGTGGTGTTCGTTCGTTTCGGCCATGTTGTAGGAGGCGCCATACAAACGGCCCTGCCCGCCGAACTCCACAAATTCACTCGCACCATCCAGGCGCACCTGTGTGCTACCAGCGGGATCGCCCGGTTGGGTCTTTTTCGACACCACAACACCATCGACGGCATGCCATTCTTCCGGACGAAGGTCCAGCAGTTGAATATCGATTCCGGAAAACCGCGCTCGCAGCCGCTGAAGCATTTGGTTCAGTCCGCAGTATTCAGAGAGAGTTTCGAACGAAGAGTCGGTTTGCGGTGCATCGCAGATGGTGATCTTTCCACGTCCGCGAAGCCGCTCGGCGGCCCATCCCGCGACCGCTTCGATCACAGCGGGGTGGGTGACGATATGTTCCCATTGGCCGGGGCCGGGTTTGCGCTCGTCATGCTCTTTCACCCAGTTGGGTTTCAAGACAACCGATTCGCCCGGACTAATAAAATCCGCGGGGAGTTCCAGGAATTCCAGTGCTTGCACCACCGCTTTCTCAACGGCGGGCGCGTTCGCATAATTCGGCTCGCAGGCGATCGCAGCTACCTTCGGGCGGCCGGACATACGTCACCAGGTTTGGATGCGGCGGGCAAACGCCGGTTGCCATGCGGGAGCAACAGGGACTTCAGGCTCAGGGCCGGGGCTGGGCTTAACCGGCACAAGGGCGGGCGCTCGGCGTGGGACCGCCATGCCACGATTGAAGGAGACGCTCATCGCGACAATGCCGGTGAGCGTGGAGAGGTCCATGTAAAACGCGCCGAAAATGAAGATGAAGAAGAACAACTTCGCCAGGAAAGAGGTGAAAAGGAAGGCATTGATGTTCTTAATCGATTCATCGCCATAGGTGAAGTTCCGCCAAAGGACGCGCAACGAGGCGATACAGAACCAGCCAAATCCGAGCACACCCCAGATCCCGAATGGAATAACCAAACTCAACGGGCCGTTATGGTAATCGCCGGCAACCAGCGCCGTTTCGTAGGGAGAAATCACGCGAACGGAAATGTTTTGCTGCGCAAAATAAAGATCCTTTGGATCGATCGCGTAGCCCTTTCCCTTGAGCAGGTACATCGGAATATCCGGCACCACCGCGCGCCACATTTCCAACCGCCATTCGGTTGAACCGCGCGCGGCATCCACAGCCGCCCGGTCCAGGTCCAAGGGCAACATGGTGAGGCAGCGTTGGGCGGAAAGCGGGAGTTTATTGGCGAACGGAACGATCAACGCCACAGTAAGAAGGCCGCCCATAATGAAAATCGCCAGATATTTTGTGCGATGCAGCCCTTCGAGGAAAAACTGAATGGTCAAGAGCGAGACCGTCAAAACCAGGATCGAGCGAAACCCCGAAAGCAGGCCGGCCGCCACACAGGCGAAAAAGACCAGGAGGCGCCACGGCCGTGCGACCGCAAAAGTCCCGCGAATTCCGTAACGCATCAGCAAGAAGGAAATGCCCGCCAAACTTGCGGGTCCCAGTCCGGCCACGCGACTGAATCCACCCACTTCGTTTTCCGCCGCCGCCTGCGCCATGGCCCAATCGACCGGGAACAGGAGAAAGAGGAAGTAGAATCGTTCGCCCAACATGAGCGCCAGGTTGCTCATCGCCGCGGTGATGCTCGACAGGAAAAAGAGCGCGCCCAATAACTGCCGCTTCTTTGGGTCCACCGGGATGTTGCTCAAGGCGAAGTAGCCCAGAATCGCGCACCAGAGATAAAAATAGCGTTTTCCGCCGAAGACGTTTGATCCCACCGCCTGTGCGCCGACACCACCCGTCAATTTCGCCGTAACGTAAGTCACGACGGCCAGGAAGAGCAGCGACCAGGTCACGCCCGATACATTCAGCAACGGCATCTTTCCCCGGTTGAGCGTGCGGGTCAGAATCGTGAAGAACGCGCTCACCACCGCCGCGAGCATCCAAATGAACGGCTGACCGGGCAGGAAGAAAGCGTCAATGTACGCGTTCCAGGTCAAAATCAACAGGGCGTGATGGCTTGTAAGCAAAACCGGTGTAAGCAGCACCAGAAACGTGCCGAAAACAACGATCATCGCGGTCCGGTCAAGCGGAGTGGCCAGCATGACCCCGAGCAGCACCGCCAGCGGGATGCAAATGATGAAAATGAATATGGATTTCGGCAGTTGCTGCATAAATCAGAGGCTCAATCTTATCCGATAATAAACTCGGGCGGCAAAGGAATTTTACTCAAGTCGCGGCGGGAATGGAACCGCGTTCATCCATCATGGGCTCGGGTGGCGGAGCGGTCGATTTTTTCTGCTCTCGCAGGAAATGGCCCAAGACCAGAATGCCGATGAGCGGTGGCACATAAGGTAAAAGACTGAAAAACCAATTATCATGCACCCAGTCTCCCCATTTTTGGCCAAACGCTTCAGCAACAACGATAATGGCAACCAATCGCGTGACATTCCCCAGCACAGCCAACGGAAAACCTGCCGCCATCATGATAATGATATTTCGCGCCTTCTGAAAGTTCATGAAGGCGTAAATGGTGCAGAGAGCGAGCACAGCGGTCAAACTTCGCAATCCACCGCATGCCGCCGCGACTTCGTAACGGTAGGCGCCGCTCGGATCAAAAATCAATGTTCCCTGTCGTATGACGTTGATCCCCAGAATCGAAGAGGAAAAGCCGGTCGTCAGTTTTGTCGCAATCAGTCGAAGCGGAAAGGTGATCGTTTCCGCCAGCGTGCCGAGGGGCAGCGCAAAGGCCAAAAGGCACATCGGGAAGAACGTTTTCCGCAAAGCCTCGCGGCCCCAAACCAATCCAATCAACCCGTAAAGGCCAAAAAAGAACGCCGCGAGGGAGAGACGGGTTTGTTGCGACAAATAGCCTATGACGTGGAGAAGCAAAGCCAGGGCGATCAACGCAAGAGCAGGCAGCCATGGTTTGGCTCGGATCGAAGCCAGGTCGTTCCTTTTCCACCATAGAAAGCCGAGCACCAAAAACGGAATCAGAATGCCATGCTCATCGTCCTGCCCGCTCAAGTACGAATAATCAGCCCAGGCAAATACGGAATGGGTGTTGATATAGCCGAAGGTGGAGTTGCCGAGGAATTCGAAGAGCAATGTCCAGAAGACGAGGCAGATCGTGAACAGCCCTTTGGAGGGGATGCTTTGCCAAATACCCGGAAACTCCTGCAGGAATTCCTCCAGGATGCTTGGGCGTCGCGCCTTGGTCATACCTTGTTCTTGTCTGATGGTGCCAGAGTGTAAACCCTTTTCCGGCAGTGACAACCGGGTTCTGCTCTGCTTTTAGAACAGGCTGTAAATGAATGGAGCCAATGCCGAGCCTTTGGCTGTGACCAGCACCAAACCGAGCATCAGCAGGAAGCCGATAATTGGCATGATCCACCATTTCTTCCGGACCTTCAGGAAGCTCCAAAACTCTTTGACGATGCTCAGTTTGTTCATTGCGCGACAATATTGGTTAGCACGGGGTACAGCTTATTGGCAACCATAACATTTCCTCGAACATTCAAATGCGCAATGTCCGCGTCAAGATACAGGCTCTTTCCCTCCGCCTTCAAATTTTCCGTCAGATCAACCAACGGGACGCCGTATTTCACCGCCACCTGCTTTTTTGCCCGCAACACCGGGCTGTCCGCTTTGTCTTCGAGCTGCAACGTGGTGGGAATGTAGAGGAGCACCGGTTTTATGTGGTTCGACAGCGAGAGGGAGCAGGCGCGTTCGATATAATCCCGAAAAAATGCGTCCGGGTCCTTTTGCTGTTGTTCCTTGAACAATTCGTCTTGCTTCGGATCGATCGGCACAAACTTCTGCCGAGTCCGGTCGTAAAACGCCTGAAGTTGATACTCGATGATGTAATGATAGGTGGCAAAGCGCCGCAGAAAATTCTTGATCCGTACCCGCCACATAAACTTCCGCACAAATTCCGGGCTGTTGTTTTCGGAGAACTGGGTCCAAAGGTTGGCATCGGCAATGAGGACGATGTCGGGCTGATAACTCAATCCATAAAGCCGCAGATAATGGAAGATTTGGGCAAACGACCACGCATTGACCCCGGCGTTGATGATCTCGACTTTTTTGCGCGATCCCAAAAGCTCCTGCAAGCGGCCTGCAAGCACTCCATTGTACGTTTCGGCCTCGCTCATTCCCCAGCCAAATGTCTTCGAATCGCCCAGCGACAAAATGCGAACGGTATCCGCTGGTTTTGTGATGCTGAACTCCGGCCCACGCGTGCCCAGCGAATTGATATGGACCGGTTTGCGATCGATCTTCGTGAAACAATCCTGGTTCGGTTTCAGGCGCCAGTAGAGAACGGGGTCCGGAGAGTAAATCTCCAGATTGCCAAATCCGCAGATTCTCAGAGCAATTTCCAGCGCGGCAAAACAGAACAGGAAAGTCACACCTGCCAGAGCCATGTTCTGGAGAAACCCCGCGAGCCGGGTTTTTTTCGCTTTCTGTTCCTGCACCGTTGTCTCCTGCTGAATCCCAGTCTCGCTAAAATTGCTGTTCATACTCAGCAGGAGTCAAAATGGATTTTTCGCGTGCCTGCCAATAGCTCTTCGCAGCCGGTTCCATTTTCAACGACAAAAAATCTTTTCCCGCCAAGCGCGCGATCAAACCAATTGGAGTAATGACAACATAGAAAAAGACCGTAAGCAAAATGCTCGAAACAACCAATCCCAGGCCCAGCGCCAGCGACATCCACGCGATGTAAACCAGCTTCAGCGCGCGCGGCCAAATCAATCCGAAGCCGAAAAGCAAAATGCCGGGTGTGAGCAACCACGCCGCAGTCCATTTATGCCGTAAAAGCGCGATTCCACCGAGCAGCAAGAACACCCCGCCGACCATGAGACCAAACTTGCGCAGGTCACGGGTCGTCGTCGAAAGCGATTTTAGTTCGTCCTGCATTCGGTTTCCTCAGCGGCGGCGCGCGATGACAATAAAGGATCCGCCGTCACGAAGACCATTCGGCATCGCTCGAATCTGACTCCACAAACGGCTCCAATTTGTTCCCGGATCTTTCGGTTCAAACAAATTCTCCGCCGGTTCCAACGCTGTAACTGGCGTCGGCTTTGGGATGGCGTTGATGAACTCCAGATTGTTTTCGCGGAGCCATCCAAAAACCTCGTCCATGCTATGACGGCGTTCAGGCGACTGCTTTTCCCGCGCAAGCCATCTGCTGAATTTGTTATAGAGTCCGACCAAAACGTATCCACCCGGCTTCGCCAATCGCGAAATGCGCGCGAACGCGCCACGCGGATCGTTTGTATGAGGAAGCAGATTGTGGCTGATCACGTAGTCGAAAAACTCATCTTTGAGTGCCGGACGGAGAGGATTCATCTGCGCGAATGTCGCCTGCTCAATGCCGTGAAGCTCCGCGAAATTCTTCCCGAGTCGCAGCGAATTCAAACAGACATCCGTTCCAAGTGTGCTCCGATGGGCGATCGCCAAAAAGTTCGTTAGTTGTCCGGTGCCACACCCGATCTCCACCAAACGTGCATCGAACGGAATTTGTTCATTTAACAGCCGCGCGTACATTCCGTGGCGCGATTTCTCCAGAAGCGCACGGACGTTATCGGCCCCTTTTTCGTATTGTGGCGAGGGCGCTTCTTTATAGAAATGCTTTAACTCCACTTTGTCCGCGTCATTCGTCGGCACGAACAATCGCGGAATATCTTCTTCCACCGCATAACGCGCTCCCGTTTTCGAATTGGTCGCCCCGTCACGCGTTACGATCAGCGGATCACCTGTTTTCGGATCGCTCCAGGGTGAATCCTCCGCGGGTCCGTCGTCGACTCGCACGTGAAACCCGACCGGTTGTTCTTCCTTCAGCAGCAGAAAATTCTGGAGCACCAGCACATCCATTTCGGATTGCATGAAAGTGGTGTAGGCCTGCGCGGGTGTGCACACGATTGGTTCCCACGAAAGATTGAAACTTGTGTTCACGACCACCGGGCAACCGGTCTTCTCGTAGAACTTCTCCATCACCTTCCGGAACTGACCATGGCGCTGATCCACCGTTTGCACCCGCGCGCTGTAATCCACATGCGTGATTGCCGGCAAACTGCTTCGCGGAACATTCACCCAGCGCACCAAGTCACCCTCACGGCTTAATTCTTCCTGCTCCGCAAAAGCCATTTTGTTCCGATGCTTCTTCAGTACCGGCGCGACCAGCAGCATGTAAGGCGAATCCTCGTTCGCACGCATGTCGAACCATTCATGCACATGCTCCCGCAAAATGCACGGGGCGAACGGGCGAAAACTCTCCCGGAACTTGATTTTCAAGTTCATCGTCGCTTGCATCTTTTGCGAACGCGGGTCACCAATGATCGAGCGACAACCCAACGCTCGGGGCCCAAATTCCATCCGCCCGTTGAACCAGCCGATGACCTTTTCCTGTGCCAGCAAATCCGCCACTCGATCGGCCAATTGCTCGTCGTTCAATTCCACGCAACGAATGTTTTTCGTCTTTAGGAACGCTCGAATCTGGTCATCGCTGAATTTTGGTCCGAGCAGAGAGGCCTTCTGTGAATCATTCACGCCGTCTGCCTGGCGCGGCTTGTTCAAATAATGATGCCATGCAATCAACGCCGCCCCGAGCGCTCCGCCAGCATCTCCCGCCGCCGGTTGAATCCAAATATTCTCGAATGGCCCTTCGCGCAGCACCCGGCCGTTCGCCACGCAATTCAGCGCCACACCGCCCGCCAGGCACAAATTTTTTCGCCCGGTCCGTCGATGCACCTCGCGCGCCATTCGTATCATCACCTCTTCGGTTACTTCCTGCACCGAACGCGCCATGTCCATGTCCCGCTGCGTTAACCGGGTGTCCGGCTTGCGCGGCGCGCCACCGAAAAGGCCGGCGAACGCTTCGTTCGTCATGGTCAACCCCACACCGTAATTGAAATACTTCATGTTCAACTTGAACGAGCCATCCTCCTTCAAGTCGATCAATTCCTTCAAAATGAGATCTTTGTAGGTCGGCCTGCCATACGGTGCGAGCCCCATTAGCTTGTACTCACCCGAATTCACTGTGAACCCGGTAAAATAGGTGAACGCCGAATAGAGCAGCCCCAGCGAATGCGGAAACGATTGTTCCTGCTGAATCTCCAGCCGACTCCCCGTCCCAATTCCCGCGCTCGTCGTCGTCCACTCTCCCACACCGTCAATTGTCAAAACGGCCGCCTCTTGAAACGGTGACGGAAAGAACGCCGATCCCGCATGCGACTCATGATGATCCGGGAAAAGAATTGGCCCCTCGAAATTCAACTCGCGACGAATTTCGTCTTTCATCCAGACTTTGTCCTTGATCCAAACCGGGATCGCCTTCAGAAACGACGCCAACCCTTGCGGTGCATACGCCAGGTACGAGTGCAGCAACCGATCGAACTTCAGGAAAGGCTTCTCGTAAAATGCCACGTAATCGACATCTCCGATCGTGCATCCCGCCTCCCGCAAACAATACTCAACCGCCCCGCGCGGAAATTCTGAATCATGCTTCTTCCGGGTAAAACGCTCCTCCTGCGCGGCGGCAATGATCTCGCCGTCGCGGAGGATGGCGGCCGCGCTATCGTGGTAGAACGCGGATATTCCGAGCACGAACACAGGCTTGCCATTTCGCTCCCTGCTTTTTACTTCTTCACCTGACAATCTCCAAAATCTTCAGAACACCCCTTCCACGGGTCAACACAAAAATCCGAACGTTCCCATCCGCGCCTCGGGTGGGTGCGACGGCAGGGCGCGCCTTGCGCGGAGCGAGATACAATCTCTACCAAACAATTCAACTGTATCGCAGAATCCTACTTATCCTTCGCCCAAATCTCCTTAACCGTCTCCTCCTGTCCGAAGCCGTTCGGCGTCGCCGCACTCGGGCGATTCACGTCGTACCAGCGCCGGCCATCCGCCGCGCCAGAAATAATCCGGAACCCCGGAATTTGAACGTAACCTTCAGGATCATGCCCGCGTACCCATTTCCAGGCGTAACGCAACCACTCGTTCCGCGCATTTTCGGGTTGTTGTGAGAACCACGTAATCTCGTCCCAGCCCCACACCCAAAAACGCCCCTGCCCGAGTTCGCCGGGACGACGACTCCGCCCGTAATTATCAAACTCCACCAGAAACGGCAGATGTTCGCAGCGCCAACCGCTGGGCGTGATGCCGCCTCGGCTCCGGCCGTAAAGCGCGTCCGTGTAACCCACGCGCAATTGCGCCTCCTTCGGCTTGTCCGGAATTTCCTCGATTCGCAACGGAAAGGCGTGGAAATCGAGCAGCAACTTCCCGTCGCGCACGAAACCTCCACGCGGCACATGCGCATCACAGAGCAGAAAATGCCGCCGCGCATTCTTGCGCGCGTAAGTCCGTGCGTTCTCGAAAATCTCCGCCCAATGATCCAGCTTCGGGTCATTCCCATTCATCAATTCCACCTGACCGTAATGAATCGCTTCGCAGCCGGCGTCGATATATGACCGCGCCAGGAAATAGAACCACAATTTCGTCTCACTCCGGCTCGCATCCGGCACCGAAGATCCCTGTCCCCATTGATTCGTCCCACGCCCGCTTGGATAAATCATCTCCTCACACCGGAAATTCCGCGATTCGACGGGTCGTCCCAATTCCTCAAACGCCCACTGTGGAACCGCTAGGTCATTCACATCCCGCGACACAATCTCGAAAATGCACGCCTGCAAAATCAAATCCGGATCAGCCTGATGAACCACCGTCGCTCTCTCCTTTGCCGCCGCCACCTTCTTCGGAATTGCCGGTGCGCCGCCTTCCTCTCGTCCCCACTGATACAACGCCCGCCCGGCAAACTTCACCCCGCAATTGGTCAGCATCCGCAGGTTATCATTAAAGTCCCCATGACTGCTCAGCAGGTACATCGTTGTCATCGCGCGGGAAAGATAACTCCGCAGCACTTCCTCCGACATCGCCCCGTCGAACCGGTACTCGCGCGCCGCCACGGTCGCGATGAAGGCGACGCTCGTCGCAAAAACCATTAACCTCCTCATCATCACTTCCAACTATCCCGATAACCCTCGGGCTCCCGCAAACTGAAAATCACTCCCCACCGATTGTTGAAACAATTTCTCCGCCTCTTTCGTTGTTTCTCTTGGAGAATGATTCGGGAGATCGAATTTCAAATGCTCTGCCGCCGCCATAGCGATGATATTTATCGTTACGCACGGGGTCTTTTGGGCAACCAGGCGGATGCCGAAGATGCCACGCAAGAGGCCCTGCTCCGGCTCTGGAACCACTTGCCGAAGCTCAATCCCTTTGCCTCGCGCGCGTGGCTTTTTCGCACCACCCGTAATTATTGTCTCGATCAGATTCGACGCCGTTCCAACCGCCAGATAGACCCGATCGAAGAGGAAGTTTTGGAAAGTTGTCCCGATGCCTTCGCGATCGATCCGAGTCTGGCTGCCGATTCGCACTTTTTACTCGAGCAAGCCGAACGGCTGTTGCTCAAGCTGCCCGAATCTCTTCGGAGCGTCTTTCTCTTGTACGAAGTGAACGGCCTTCGTTATCGCGAAATCGCGGAGGTGCTCGGCGTTCCGATAAACACCGTTAAAACCAACCTTTTGCGCGCCCGCGAGAAGCTTTCAAAACTTATTCCAAAGGAGGAATTATGGACGACCAGTTGCAAACCTTAGTCCGCGAATTGCGTAACCAAACCTGTCCTCCTGAAGTAATGGATTGTGTAATTCGGCGCATCGCCCGCGATCACCAAAGAGCCCACCGTTTCTGGCGCTTACTCTCGTGGGGCATCGCATTCGCGGCTCTCATTGTCGTTCTTGGATCGTGGCAATGGGGACTTCGCGCTCAAAGAAAAACCTCGGAATCAGCAGCCAAAATTCGAGCAGATCGCACTCGTGTCGCGGAGCAAACAACGGGAGCACTCGGGTATATCGGGAAGGTTTTGCTTCAGACTGCCGCGCATACCCAGGACTCAATTTCGAAAAAAGCCGTGCCGCGCTTGCGGGACGGTTTCCAAGTAACCCGGAACAAAACAATCGATCGTATCTAATTATGAAGAAACTAACCGCAATCCTGACTGTCGCGCTCGTGATCGCGTCCTCGGTCGTTACTCCAGCAGAAAACGCTTTCGAAAAGGACCCTGCCTACCTGCCCATCGAACAGGCGCTCGACCTGAAGGCAATTCAACCCGAAGTGAATGTTAATCTTCCGCGTTTTCTCCTCAAAGACGCCGTCGCCGAGCTGAATGGCGGCCCCGAGGATCCCCTGACCAAATCAGGCATCAACCTCGCCGACCTCGTCAAAGACATCAAACTCATCCGCGTGCTGGTGATCGAAGCCAAAGAAGAAAATCGCGAGGCTCTCGACAAGGGTTTGGCTGCGCTGCGCAAAACTCTGGAATCTAAATGGACCCCGATCGCCGCTGTTTCCGATTCCGATGATAAAGTAGGCATTTACGCCATGGGCGATCCTTCCGGCGAGACGATGGCGGGCCTCGCGCTTCTCATCCACGACAAAAGCGATGCCGTGATCGCCAACATCGTCGGCCGTGTTTCCATCGCAAAGATCACCAAAATCGCCACGCACACGAATTTGCTCCCGAAAGATTTGCTGAAAAAACTGATGGAGGCCGGCAATACCGAAAAGGATGAAAAATCCGAAAAAGAGCCGGAGAAATCCGTCGCAAAATAATCGGGATTGTGAACTTAGTTTCGCGCCGTCGCCGCGAACTGTTTGAGCATCTCTTCCAAAAGACCGGCCAACCCCTCCTTATCGGCGTGAGGGTTGGTCTCCCAGCCATCAAATTGGCCGCCGTGTTTTCGAGCCAAATCCAGGCAGAGATCACCAATCCTCGCGAGTGGCCTTTGCGCCGGCTTGAAGGTTCGATGACACAAGCAAAGCCATTGTTCGTTCGACGCTGACTTGTCGATTTCAACCTCCAATCCCTCCGCCTCCAGCGCCGGTTGGCACGCGCGTGCCGCCTTTTTCCTGGGAAGATAAAGGTAAAAGGAAAGGGCCAGAGGTTTGGCCACACTTAATCCCGCCTTCCGAAGGCTGGCCACAACTTCCTTTGCGAACTGCGTTCCGGAGCCATAACCGTTACTTTTTTCAAGCGCCATACCACCAAATATCGGCTCGCAACTGCATCACTGAAGGACGCGAGTTTTGATGGCACTCGCCCCAAAGTTTCTATTCCGGTTTGTCGCCCGACCGGCAATATCTTCATAAAGCGTGAAGCCTGAAGCCGAACTTTTCAGCGAATTTGTGGCGCACGGCGGCGAAACGGTCTTTGCCGAAATCGTCCGCCTGCACGTGAATTTCGTATTCGCTACAGCCTTGCGTCTGGTCGGAAACCGCCCATTGGCCGAAGAAGTCACGCAAGATGTTTTTTTGGCCCTCGCTCGTCAGGCGAAGAAGTTGAAATGGGACAAAACCCTCGCCGGCTGGCTTTACCAAACGACCCTCAACCAGGCGCGCATGCGCTTGCGCAGCGAACTCCGGCGCTCGCGCTGGGAGAATGCCGCCTCGAAATTCAGCCTGGCTGCCGCCGAAGGCGAATCCGTCTGGGCTACCGCTTTGCCACTTTTGGACGAAGCACTGCTCGATCTTCCCGCTGCAGATCGTCTCGCTCTCCTTTTGCATTATTTCGAACAGAAACCCTATGGCGAGGTTGGGCGTGTGCTCGGTGTCGGCGAAGACGCCGCGCGCAAGCGCGTGGATCGGACTCTCGATCGGCTGAGCGACTGGTTCCGCAAACATGGGTTCACCCTGCCGGTCGCCAGCGTGGCAGCCGGGCTCGCCGTGGAAAGCAGCCAGACCGCCACCGCGGCTCTCGTTTCTCAAATCGTCGCGGCCTCCACCGCGATTCCTGTGGCAGGAGCGTTAACTGTTTTTGGATTAGTTATGGCATCGACAAACTTAAAAATCGCCGGCGTGGTGATCATCGGAGCTTTGGCCCTGAGCCTGCGCCATCGTTTCACCACCGAAAAACCCTCCGCGAGCGAAGCGGTCGTCACCCCAACCGTTACGAAAGAAACCACCATTCCAGACAATACCTCGCGTTCCGTCTCCGCGATCCCACGGAACAGCGCCATTGCACACGCCGCGCAAACAAAAGCCCAAAGTTTGATGGAGCGTATCAACAGCGGAGATCAAACCGTCTCGCTTTTGACCCAGGAGCAGGCAGAGGCCTTCCTCGCGAAAAACAAAACGAATGCCGAAAGCCTCGTCACCGCATACCAGGTCACGCGGAACACAAACTACCTTCGCCAGGCTGCTGCTTTGTATCCGAACGATCCGAGTGTCCTCCTGGGGGTAATCGGGCACGACCTCTTTCCCGAAGACCGTCGTAGTTGGCTTGATCGACTGAAAGTAAACGATCCCGAAAACGCGCTCGGCTATTACTTTTCCGCGAAGGATTACCTGGAAAAGAAAGACTACAGCTCGGCGTTCAAGGATTTGACCCAGGCAGCCCAAAAGACAGCCATGGCTGACTATTACCAGGATCAAACACTCGGCCTGGAAGAAATCTACCTCGACGCCGGCCATTCCGCCGCGGAAGCCAAAGCCCTTTCCATGAGCGCCGTCGAATTGCCGCATTTGCATCAATTACGCGATACGGGCCGCGCCATGAGCGCTTTGGTCACTGAATATCAAAACGCTGGGGATAATTCGTCTGCCGAGAGCCTTATCCGTTATGGCCTGCGTATGGCCAATCAGCTCGAAACTGTTCCCGACGGTGGAATGGTTCTGGGCGACATGGTCGGCTTAGCTATGGAACGTAACTTCACCCGCCAACTCGACCCAAACCAGCGGTATGCCTTCCTCGACGGCAACAGCGTCAACGATCGTTTGAAGCAGTTCGATCAGCGCGAAAAAACCATTCGCGCCAACAGCGAGATCTTCAACCAATGGATTGTGCGCGCTCCCGAGCAGGAAATGATCGTCTATTTCGATCGCGTAAAAAGATACGGCGAAGCCGCCACCATCGAATGGCTGAAGACTCGCGCACCCGAGCCTTAATGGTGCGCCGGCCTTCTCGCGCTCAAATCTCGAAGCTCCGCTCGCTCGACTTCCAGCGCATTTACAACCAATGGTCTGAACAGGTAAAAAAGCGCGTCCCAGAAAGATCAATCAGTCGCGAAACATGAAAAACATCTCCCGCCGAAATTTCATCCACACCGCCAGCGCGGCAGGCCTTGCCTTCGCCAGCGCTCCCGCCATTCTCTCCGCCCGCTCGCCGAACGAAAAGCTGAACATCGCCGTGATCGGCAGCGGCGGCCGGGGCGCTTCGAATCTCGGTGACGTCAGCAGCGAAAACATCGTTGCCCTCTGCGACGTCAACGAAAACAACCTCAACGCCGCTGCCGAAAAACATCCTTCCGCCCGCAAATACGTCGATTTTCGCAAGCTCTACGAAAACGAAAAAGATTTCGACGCGGTCGTTGTCAGTTGCGCCGAGCACACCCATTCGTTTGCCACGTTGCCTGCCCTGCAGCTCAAAAAGCATGTCTATTGCGAAAAACCGCTTGCGCACAACATTTGGGAAACGCGCGTCATCACCGAAGCCGCTGCCCGCGCAAAGGTCGCCACGCAAATGGGCACCCAAATCCATGCCACCGGCAACTACCGCAGGGTTGTCGAACTCGTGCAAAGCGGCGCCATCGGTCCGGTCACCGAAGCGCATGTGTGGGTGGGACGCGCCTGGGGACGCCAGAGTGAAGAAGAATCACAAAAAAACAAAGACATCGTGTTCGTCAACGAACGCCCGAAGGAGACAATGCCTGTCCCTCCCGGTTTGCATTGGGATCTCTGGCTTGGTCCTGCGCCGGAGCGGCCGTTTAACAACGTCTATTTTCCCGGCCCAAAATGGTATCGCTGGTGGGATTTCGGCGGCGGCACTATGAGTGACCTCGGCAGCCACTGGAACGACCTGCCCTTCTGGGCCCTTAAACTTCGTCATCCACTCGCTGTCGAAGCCAGCGGACCGCCTCCACATCCCGAGATCGCGCCCGCTTCGATGAGCGCTCGTTACACCTACGGTCCGCGCGGTGAAATGCCCGCCGCCACCGTCACCTGGTATCAAGGCAAAGAAAAGCCGGAGCTTTGGCACGCCGGCCTCATTCCAAAATGGGACAGCGGCTGCCTTTTCATCGGCAGCCAGGGAATGCTACTGGCCGATTACGGAAAACACCTGTTGCTTCCCGAGGACAAATTCAAGGATTTCCAACCCCCCAATCCCTTCATCCCTGAAAGCATCGGCCATCACAAAGAATGGATTCAGGCCTGCAAAACCGGCGACCTCACCACCTGCTCCTTCGACTACAGCGGCCCGCTCACCGAAGCGAATCACCTCGGCAACGTCGCCTATCGTACTGGGCGGAAGATCGAATGGGATCCCATTCACATGAAAGCGACCAACGCCCCCGAAGCGGCCAAATACATCCACCGAACTTACCGAAAAGGCTGGAAACTGGCTTAGATTATCGACCTGAAAAAGCGAGTTGCTCTCTTACTGTTTAACGAGATTTATGATATAAATTTCTGCTATGAGATTCTTGCTCGGGTTGATCTTGTTGGCGGCGCTGGCTGCAGGCGGGTGGTGGTATTTTTCAGCAGGTAATGGTCAGGACAAGATGCGCGAGGCGAAGGAGAGCTTGTCAAAAAGTGCGAGCGATGCGCAACAGGCGGTGCGGGACAAGCTTCATGATCTTAATTTCAATGCCGACGATCTGAAAGAGGAAATCGCGCGCACGGGTCGCGCAGTGCGGGAGAAGGCACGCGAACTGGGCTCGAAAACGGCGGATGCAACGGCGGACGCACGGGTCACCGCGACCATCAAAGGCAAGTTGGTGGCGGACTCAGGACTGTCCGGACTCAACATCTCGGTGAGCACGACGGATGGCGTGGTAACGCTCTCTGGAAAAGTGCGAAACCACGACGAGGTAAAGAAGGCGATGGACCTGGCGCTGGCGACCGATGGATGCAACAAGGTCATTTCGACTCTACAGGTGAAGGAGTGAGGGCCGTGGCGCTACGCGTTCGGATGGAATTCTTCTCAAAGTCATTCTTCGGGGCGAGCAGCCGGGGAAACGACTGCCCGCTTGTCGTCGACGGCAAAATGTCGAAGAATAGAATCCGAAACATAAACCATCGGCTATCATGTAACCAAAGCTATCCAGGAGGACGTGCGCGCCGGTATCGCCGCCTGGGCGCAATTGCAGGATTGTCTCCGGCAGATGGCACAGCCTGACCACAAAGACCCGACGCAAAAAAGGCACTTTTGCAACAGGCTCTAACTAGTCTTTACATGGGCGGAACGGCCAGGTGCCGTTCCGCCAGGACCAACCCAGGAAAGCGGCCAGTCCCGCCACAAGACTCAAAAAACCCGCTATCTGCAGCGGCCGATCGGTCGTCACGATCATGAAAGCCCATCCCAGCAACGCGATCACGCATGGGATCGGATAAAGCCACATCCTGAAAGGCAGAGGCACTTCAGGTTTGGCGCGTCTTAAAAGAATCACCGCCGCGCTCTGCCCGATAAACTGAATCACAATCCTCGTGATAATCAGTGCATCGATTACGGCGCCGAGCGAAAAGAAACTGCAAACAATCGAGATAAATCCAATCAGCAGCAACGACACATAAGGAAAGTTCTTTGTGGGATGCAATTTCCCGAAAATCCGGAAAAAATAGCCGTCCAGCGCCGCGGCATAGGGGATGCGCGAATAACCGAGCATCAACGCAAAGACCGAAGCAAAGGCAGTCCACAGGACGAGCCCAGTGAAAATTACAGCGAAAGGTCTGCCCAGCAGGCGCTCGATAAAGATCGACACAACATAATTGGCGTTCGGGTTATTCTCCGCCGGAACAAACTCACGCCAGGGCACCACACCGCTGATCGAAAGATTGATGGAAATATAGATCAGCGCCACGCCCACCAGACTGATCATCACCGAACGCGGAATGACGCGCTGCGGCTCCCGCACTTCATCACCGATGTAACACACGTCATAATATCCAAGGTAATCATACAGTCCTATCCGCGCCGCCGTGCCAAGACCGAGAAAAAATCCGAGCGAGAAGTTGAACGCGTTCGGCGGAAAATCGAAGGCCGTCTTGGGATTGAAATGCGTTGCCCCAAGAAGAATCACCACGGCTGTCGTGAGCATCGTGCCCACCCATAACGTGACCGTTATTTTTCCGATCGAACCAATTTTGCGATAGAGAAGAAAAATCGTCGCCACGCCCATCGCAATGGCCAATGGATCGATCCTCATCGGACCGAATGCGAGGACAGTTCTGGACGGCCAGATGTAATTCAGATACTGGCAAAACCCGATGTAACCGGACGCGATTTCCAGCGGACCGCTAAAGATAAATTGCCAGATGAACAGGAACGCCATCAACCGTCCCCACCGCTCCGGTCCGAACGCCTGCCGCAGATAGACATATGTCCCACCCGATCCCGGGAGTGCGGCGCCGAGTTCGCTCCAGATCAACCCATCCGCCAGGCAAATTACCAAAGCCACGAACCAACCCAGCATCGATTGCGGACCGCCCAGCGCGGACATCAAAAGCGGGATCGTAATGAACGGCCCCACCCCGATCATGTTGCTCATGTTCAGCGCCGTCGCCTGAAGCAGCCCGAAACGGCGCTGCATTGCGGGAGCCTTCGTTTCTGGCAGGGTCGCTTCCATGAGGTCGCGCGACCTTAGAACAGATTGTTTCACCGCAAAAGCGGAAACAAACTCCTTTGGCGTGCGATCAGTAGAGTCGAGTCGATTCTTCTTCGCGGATCGGCTTTTGGAATTCGTCGCAGGAGAGATCGGCCTGGAAGCGGACATCCCCTGGTTTGAGCGCTTTAACCACGACTCGCCAAATGACCTGATCTTTGGAGTGGAGAATGGCCAGAGGTGCGGTGGTGACCGCCGACTCGGTTTTCAGAACCGAGCTGGGTCCGCTGCCGGAAACGTACTCTTCGTTGGCAGGAAGAGTGAAGTCCAGTTTGACGTTATGAAGGTCGGCGGAGCCCTGGTTGGTGACTTTGACTTCGTACGTTTCCTCAGAGCCGACCTCGACCGGGTCCTCGATATCACCGAGGTCCAGGAGGACGGCGGATACAGGCGAAACCGTCGTCGAGCAGGCTGTGGCCGCTGCAGAGATGCCGGAGGCAGTCGCCGTGGCCGCGAACTGCACCGGTCCGATATGCTCGGAAGTGAGCCGGACGCACAGCTTGTGCGCCGCTTTGGGTTCGAGCCGCGGGAGTTCCCAATTGACTTCGTCGCTCGAGGCATTGCCCTCGATCGCCTCCGTCACGGTCATGTTGGGCGGAAGTTGCAGGCGAACCGTGGTCTTGGGAGTGGCTCCGGTGCCGGGATTGCGGACGGTGAGACAAACTTCGAAGCGGTATCCGGGAAAAACCTGTGGCGGAACAGAGCACTCAAGTGCCAGAGCCGGAACTGGCGCCACGCCCAAATCTTCAACATAAAAATTGCTGCAGGCTTTGGGGGTGACACAGCGGTAATTACGACCGTTCGAAGTGAAGTTGAACATAAACGCGGGCGCGGCTTCGTTGCCGGCCCAAGTCACATTGCGGAGGCAGACCGGTTTGCCATTTTCGCGCGAAGACATGAACGGCATGACGGTGCCCACGGAAATGCTCACCCATCGAACTTCACCGGTCAGCGCGGCATGTTGCAAATCGTCAATGCGGCCTTTCCAATTCCACTGGCGCAAGACTTCGGCCATATCCGCTTTGAGGTGTTCGTCGCGGAAACGGGAGCGAAGATCTTCAACAGTCACAATCGGATCCGCAAAGCGCGTAGCTGGATTGCCCAGACGGGTCGCGCGATGCTCGTCCCCGCGTACGCAGAGACTGAAGAGAAGTCCGAATGCACAGAGCAAAGGCACTTGCATAAAACGCTTTGTCACGTGGGCTTTAAGGACGGAAATAGCGAGGCCGTTTATTTTTTCGTGCCGTTAAGCAAACCGCCCACGGCCTTGAGCCCCTGATCCGTGGTTTGTTTACTGAGCGCCTGCTGAACCTGAGCTTTTAGTTGTTCGACGAGTTTTTGCTGTTCGGGAGTCAGGTTGGCCGGAAGTTCGGTGAAGGCAGCGAGCGCTTCGCTGTATTTTTGCTGCGAAATCAGGCCTTTAACCTTGTCGGTCCAAGCCTGGAAGCCAGCGGGCGCCGCAGCGGCCGACGCGACGTCATTCTTCACCGTGTCAGCGGTTTTGGTCGCTTCGGTCGCGGCGGATTGAGCTTCGTCTTTGGTTTGCGTCGCGGTGTCCGCCACAGCCTTTGAGGTTTCGGCGATCGGAGCGGGCGGCGCCGCTGCCGGTTTTTCAGCAGCCACGCTGGGAGCCGATTGCTCTTCTTGTTTGCTGCAACCGGTCAAAAGAATAGTCGCAAGAGAAATCTGGCAGATGAGAGTTTTCATAGTGAACCTTTCAATTTGATGTAACGAGCCTGGAGTGGAAGTAGTTATCGCTCGTCGCTGCATATATCCTTTCGAATGACCCAATCTCCGCTTGGATCGAGCGAGATTAGCGACAGAATTGAGAAAGGATCAAACTTTTTCTCGTGAAGATTACTGCTTCTGATTACTTCCGGGCGGCGAGGTTTGTTAACGATCCAGCGGGATGCGTGAACGGGCGCCGAGGAGCTCGCTCACGAGTTCGGGCGCTTCGTAAACGCGCAGGAGAGCTTCGGTAATTGATTTTGAGTGAACGGAAAGCGCCCGGGCCTTGGTGTCGGTGTAGGCAAAGTCCAGGACCAGCGAATAAATGTTTCCGTCGAAGATGATGCCGACGAATTCGCCGTTCTTGTTCAATGTAGGACTGCCAGAGTTGCCGCCAATAATGTCGGCGGTGGAAACAAAATTGTAAGGGGTGCTCATATCGAGCGAGTTCTTCCGATGGATCCAGCGCGGAGGAAGATCGAATGGGGGCTGGTTCTTGTGTTCGGCAGCGCGGTCGTACAGACCCGCGAAAGTGGTTTGAAATGGGATTTGTTTGCCATCCTCTTCGTAACCTTTGGCCTGACCGAAGGCGAGCCGCAAGGTGAAAGTGGCGTCGGGATAGGTGCTGCTGCCCTGGATGGCAAACCTGGCGGCGGCGATTTCGCCGTAGGACTGGCGCTTAATTTCGTCCTGCGCTTCCAGGATTTTGCGCACCGCCCGGGCCGGCTCGTCCAGGAGAAGAGCGAGTTGAATCATCGTGTCGCCGGACTTGCGAAAAAAATCGGGCGCTTCTTTGTAGAGTTGCTTGCGGACCTCGACCGATTTTACTTTTGTGCCGAGGACCAGTTCGGAAGCGCGGTCGCGCGGAGATTTGCCGGCGAGAACTTTCTGCACGAGCGGGTCGGTAAATCCGAGTTTCTCAGTAAGATACGTGAGGGAATCGGCGAGCTTTACCTGTTCGAATTCGTCGTAAAGAGGTTCCTCGGAGAAGAGCTGAAATTCGAGTGATTCCTGGGCGGATTCGCGGAATTCGCGGAGGCGCTCGCCATTCGGTTTGGAACGCTCTTCGGCCGCGCGCAGCAGCGTGCGGGCAATGCGGAAATATTCGCTGGCGAAGCCGCGTCCCGCCTCGAGAAAGTTATACGGAAGGCGATTTTCGCGAATGACTTTCTGGGCGGCGGCGATTTTGTCGTATGCGGCCAAAGCATTCTGGTATTTGTCCGAGGCGCGAAGGGCATCTTTGAGTTTTTGCTCGTCGGCGCGTTTCTTGTTCATGAGTTGGGGATCGAGCAAACCAGCGAGGCCGCCTTCGCGAGCTTTGCGGCTATTCTGCACCCCGAAAAGGTCGTCCTTGGCACGACGGGCATTTTCTTCACTGCGCGCACTGTAGACGCTCAACATCACTTCCATGCGATGGAGCATTTCCATTGAGGAGGGGAACGAGACGTCGCGCATGTATTCCAGTTCATCCATAGTGAGAGAACGGCTTGTGCCGCCGGGATGGCCAGAGACAAAAACAAGTTCGTTTTCAGCCGGGCCTTTCTCACTCCAAGTCAGGAAATGTTCCACTTTCGCGGGCTGGCCATTTTCGTACGCCCGGAAGAAGCAGATATCCAGATCGTAACGGGGATACTCGAAATTATCCGGGTCACCGCCATAAAACGCGGCCTGCTGCTCGGGGGCGAAGACGAGGCGAACGTCGGTGTATTTCTTGTAGCGATACAGATGATACTTGCCACCCTGGAATAGAGTAACGACGTCGCTGCGGAGACCAGTTTTGTCGAGTGATTCCTTCTCGATCTCGGCCATGACCGCACGGCGAGCGGCAAAGGCCCGATCTGCATTCATGTCCGACTTGACCGCAGCCTTCACGCGATCGGTGACATCCTCAATACTCATGAGAACGTTCAATTCGAGATCGTGACAGCGCATTTCCTCGGCGCGAGTCCGCGCGTGAAAACCATCGCGCAGATAATTCTTGTCCGCGCTGCCGAGCTTTTGCAGGCAGTCCGCGCCCACGTGATGATTCGAGAGAACCAGACCTTCAGGCGAAACGAAAGAACCGGAACCGCCGCTATTGAAGCGCACCGAGGACTTTTGGACGTGCTCAAGCCATTGGTCGGTAGGCTCGAAGCCGTATTGTTCCTTGAGAATTTTTCGTGGCGGATCATTGAACAGCCACATGCCTTCATTTGCGTCGATAAAAGGTGCGCTCACAAAAAGTCCCAGGCCGATCAAAACTGCGCGCGGTGAAAAGTTCATTTTCCTCCCCTGTTGCCGGACAGTTTAGATTTGGTTGGGAGCGATGTCGAATGCCGAATTCGCACGTCTTAAAAATTCTGACGTTGCCCTCCGAGCAGCACATTACAGGATGCGCCGTTCGCGGTGGAGATCGTGAGAATCGCGTCATAACGGCTTAAATCGAGTTGATCCGCTGTGAATTGCACTTGAACGCGCGTGGCATCGCTCCCGCCCTTTAAAGCATACGGCAGCGTCGGAGTGATAACCGCGAATTTGCTCGCGCCGGTCCCCGTGATCGAAGCTTCGGTGATTTGAGTGTCCGGGCCGGAATAATGGAAAACCCCTGAATCTGTGGCCGACGCATCGTTCAGGCTGCGAATGATGCAAAAGAACCTGTTCGGAGTAACCGAACTGCGCGGTCGGTCCGGAGGTTGCTCCTGTCGAGGTTCAGCGGGAGCTTTCGGATCTTTCGGGGCCGCGCTGGCGGTGCTGACCACGATATCGCGCACTCCACCGAGTTTCAATTTTTCGGGGGTGGAGCTCGGAATAAAACCAACCATGAACCAGTGTTCGCTCACCGAATTGTCCTCCCCCTTGTAGGTCGCGAGATATTTAGCGACATTGAGGGTGACCATGGCCGTAGTCCGTGGCTGCGTGGGATCGGCAATGGTTATTTCGAGAAAGGACGTTCCTGCCGGCTGATGCACTCGCCAGTTCGGAATATTCTGATCACAATCGTCGGGAAGGTTCTGGCCGTCGCACCTTACTGCGAGATCGATTTTTCTCGTGGGATTGGGTGCAGAGGGATCGGCGATGAGATTGGCGGGCTGGATCGGGTCCAACATAACCAGATACGTGCCAAGGGTCGGTTCCTGATGTCCCTCCTGCTCGTTCGATTTGGAACTGCATCCCGCCAAAAAGAGGCTGGCCGCAATGCCCATCAGAGCGAGGTTCGCGCGCACGGAGAATTTTCGCCGGTTTCTCATCCTGGCGGACGTTGGGTTGAATTCCAAATTACGCGCATTTCGTTCCCGGGAATGGAAGTATACGGTTTGGAAATGGCCTCGACATGGATGCTTACTTCGTTCGCCGGGGGAGCATAAACCGGTGTGGTAAAGGCGAATTCGTAGGCGATGCCGGCGCCGAATTGAAACAGAGGATCGCCACCAGCCAAATCGAGTGTCACACCGTCCTCATTCTCGGAAATAAACAGGCGAGCAAGGACAAAACTTGATGAGAGCGACGTTGCTCCTTTGAAGATGTGCCGCTTCAAGCCGGACGTTTCCTGGCCTGCATACAGGAGCAGATTCGTTGATTTGCGCTCAACGAAACTATTTGCGACCAGGAAAGTGCCTACCTGCTGGTTGCTGCTTACGTTTGAAAGCGCAAGATGCCCGCCGCTGATTGTGCAATGGACTGATTGCATGGCGATTTCGTCGCTGGTTTCGTGTTCATCCTGAGGTTGTTGATGTAAGAGATGGAGCGTGGCAGGAGTGTTCGGCGTAAAGTTGTCCATGAACAATGAAGTGTCGGGACGAAAGCGAACCGCAAACAGAAAGTCATTGCTCGTTTTGTCGTCGATTCCGACGTGGACCGGACCGGTTATCGCACCGGGCGGGACCGCCACAACAAGTTCTTCGCTCCCTGCTTCGACCACTTCAGCGGGTACCCGCGTCCCCCCCGCCCCGGCGAATGTAACTGAGTTGCCCGCCGCCAAATCGCTGGAAAACCCGCTCCCGCGGATCCGGACATGGCGAAAGATCTCTCCTTGAACCGGGAGCAATCTTTCGATTCGCGGCGCGCCAGCGCCTATTCCAGAGGTTTTGAATTTATTCGTAACAGACGCTTCCTGCGGAAAGTATTTATCCTCCAGACTCGAGACAGAGGTGAAATGCGTCACGATGGAAAAGTCGGAATCGGGCGCGGCGGGCAATTCAAACAGCCGATCCGTTAAAACCAGCTTCAGGTAAAGTGGTTGGGGTACCAGCGACGAGGGCGGCAAATTCAAAACGTCAATCACCACTGTGGGTGGGTTCACGACAAATGCGCCTTTGGCCACGACACTCGAACCGCCATCATCCAGGCTGATGACCTCGAACGTCGCCTTGTCCACGGTCACGTCTGTGACGAGGAGGTGCGCGAAACTGTAGTAGTACGGCCCGCCGGGATCGAAAAGTTGCAGCAATCCGACAATCTCTCCGCTGTGCAAATGGCTCAGATCAATCCCAAGATTTTGGAGTTCGAGCTGCATCTGCTCCGTTTGAAAATTTCCCTGGGAAGATTCCGAGAGGGTCGCCAGGAGATTCATACCCGGTTCGGTTCCGGCGAGAAGAGTGTGAAATTCCGCGGTGATGTTTGGCCTGTACGGAACGGTGATAATAGTCACGTTCGCGCTGCCCTGGTTTGGAAAATTGGGAGAGCTGTCTTGAACACGCAGGGTGATGCCGGCGACCCTCGTATTGGTCATCGCCGTCACCTCCAACACCGGTCCATTCAATGTCACGATCGCGTTCTTTTGTTCGAAATCGGTCAACGGCATCAGTTTGTACGGAGGCGTTCCCCCTCCGATAACGAGCACTTGTTTTCCTGGGCCCGGCGGCTGCGCGATGTACGAGAACTGTGGCCGGATCGAAAAATTCGCAAAGCCGATTTGCACAGGCGCAGCGACGCCATTGCCGGCGCCCTGAATGGTTTTCACAGAAACCCGATAGACCGTCGCGGTGAAAGGGTTCGCCAGCAGGTTTGTAGGCACGCGCACCATCAAAAAATTCGTCGCCGCTTCGCTCACCGTTGCGGTCCATGACTGGTTCGCCAGTTCGAACAACACCTCATTGCCACCGGGTGTCGGATCAAAATTAGCGCCGAGCAGCGTGACCAATTGGCCCGGGCTGATATTGATGTTCGGAGAAATAAACCGGATGAACGGAAGGTTTTGCGCCGCCACGGGCGAGAAGCTGAAAAGCCCGACTCGATAATATCGATGCGGAAAGTACGGCCGGTGCGGAGTCAGGAACTCATAGCCCCCTGCGACCGTAGTGCGCTGCACCTCCGGTTCCTTTATCCACGGTCCGCCCGGTGAGTCCGCCTCCTGCAAATAGAGCAAATCCGGCTCCGACGGCGAGGCTTGGAGAAGAAGGCGAACCATATCTCCCCGGATACTCACGTCCGTAATTTTGGCCGTCGCTTGCGCGCTCGCTGAAATCGCGAAGATGAAAAGGACAATGCAAAGAAAGAGACGAATTCGAAGACTGCGGCACCCCGATAACCCGTTGCTCGGAGCCGTTGGAAACATGCTACCGAATACCTGCTCTTTCTAGGGTTATGGCGGGCACGCTTGGAGAATGGCAACTTATGGAGGGAATACAATCTTTATTTCCAAACAGAATTTTGTTCCCAAAGCTCCAGAGTGTAAATTACGAGTCCCGCTCATGCCGGTAACCGATCACATCCGAAACAAACTTAGCGCGATCCCGCACAAACCCGGTGTGTACCTGATGAAAGACCGGTTCGGGACGGTGATTTATGTTGGGAAGGCGCGAGACTTGCGGCGACGGGTGTCGCAATATTTTCATCCGTCAAGGCGGCAAGGGTGGGACCTGAAGTTCAACGCTCTGGTGGATGCGATCCATGATTTTGACACCCACGTCGTCAAGAGCGAGCCGGAGTCGTTGCTGCTCGAGGGCAAACTGATTAAACAGTTTCAACCGCGTTACAATATCAGTTTTCGCGATGATAAGCGCTTTCTCCTGCTGAAGCTGAACATGAATGACCCGATCCCGCGCTTCACGCTCACGCGTTTAAAGCAGGACGACGGAGCACGGTATTATGGACCATTCGCCCACTCAGGCGCGTTGCGCAGCACGCTCACCATGATCCGGCGGAAATTTAATTTGCGGGGGTGCCGTCCGCTCACTCCGGGCCAGGCCGATTACAAACATTGCCTTTATGGGAATCTAAAATATTGCACCGCTCCATGCATTGGGAATGTGACGCGCGAGCAATACTTGCTGCAAGTCCAGGCGGCGTCTGAATTCTTGTCTGGGCAAAGCCAGGAGTTCGAGAAGCAACTCGAAGATGAAATGAAGAAAGCGGCGGCCGCGCTGGATTTCGAGAAGGCCGCAAGCTTGCGCGACGCGCTGGAAGATCTGCGGCGCACAATGAAAAAGACGGAGAAGTTCGAACGGTTGCCTTACACTCTGCCGCTGGCGATTGATCCCGACAAAGACTTGCAGGAACTGGCAGCGATTCTGGCGCTGCCAGCGCCGCCAGAGCGGATCGAAGGCTTCGATATTTCGAACATCAGCGGGACCTTCGCGGTGGCCTCGATGGTGAGTTTCCGTGGCGGACGTCCGGACCGCTCGAATTATCGCCGCTTCCGCATGAAAACAGTGACCGGCCAGGACGATTTCGGCTGCATGGCGGAAACCGTCCATCGGCGTTATTCACGGTTGCTGAAGGAGAGCACCGAGGCGCAACAAGGTCCGGAGTCAAATCTGCCGAACTTGATTCTGATCGATGGCGGGAAAGGGCAGTTGAACGCGGCTGTCGCGGAGTTGAGCAAATTGGGAATCACAAATGTGCCGATTATCGGCTTGGCCAAGGAGTTCGAAGAGATTTACCGCCCCGGTGACGTGGAACCGCTTCGACTCGACCACAATACCGGCGCGCTGAAACTGCTCCAACGCGTGCGCGATGAGTCGCATCGATTTGCGAACACCTATAACGCCAAGCTGCGCCTGAAAAAGATTTCCGAAAGTCTGCTGGATGAATTCCCCGGAATCGGCGAGCGGCGCAAAGCCGCATTACTGAAAAAATTCGGATCGATTCAACGCCTGCGCACGGCAACGTTGGAGCAAATTGCTGAGGTGCCGGGATTCGGAGGTAAAGCAGCGACGGATTTGAAGGCGTTTCTCGATGCGCGTCCGGCCGATCGGTAGAGCGCGGTGGGAATTCAATCATTAGCGGGTTACAATCATTTTCGCGCCGGACGCCAAGGACGTCCGCGGTAACTATCGTCGACCGTAATCCGGGAGAAGGTTCCCAAACCCTAAGCTAAAGCCGCCGCGCGAGCTGAGCGAGAACGCTTTTGCCGTAGAGCTTCCCTGAGCTGTCGGAGAGGCAAGGTGTTCACTACATCTCTCTTTGTCAGCCAGCCTTTGCGCGCCATGGTGGCGCCGAGGCGCAGGAACATCGCTTGTTCGTTGCGGTGAGCGTCGCAGTTGATCACGCACTTCACCCCTTTGGATTTGGCGTATTGCCAGAGGCGCCAGTCCATGTCGAAGCGGCTCGGACTGGCGTTCAGTTCGATCCAGGTGCCGGTCTCAGCACAGACATCAATCACCGCGCGCTGGTTCACTTTGTACGGTTCGCGTTCGAGCAAAAGGCGACCGGTGAGGTGACCGAGCATGTGAACGAATGGATTTTCCGCTGCGCGAATGAGACGGTTGGTCATTTCGACTTCGTTGTTGGAGATCGCTCCGTGAATGCTCGCAACTACGACATCGAGTTCGGCCAGGAGGGAATCATCGAAATCGAGACGGCCATCTGTGAGAATATCAACCTCGCTGCCGGTGAGCAGGCGAAAATCGCTACCGCGGTCCGCCAGGCGCTGGTTGAGCGTTTTGATCTCGCGGAGCTGTTCACGCAGACGCTCTGGTTGGAGACCGCGTGCCTGGACGGACGATTTGGAATGATCGGTGATCGCCCAGTAATCAAGACCGAGCCCCTCCATGTACTCGGCTATTTGTTCGAGCGAGCAACGACCGTCGCTCCAGGTGGAGTGATTGTGGAGCGATCCGCGCAATTCCATCCAGTCGATCAGGCGCGGAATGGCGCCAGATTCGGCGGCCGAGAACTCGCCTTGATCTTCACGCAGTTCAGCAGGAATAAAAGTGAGACCAAGCTGTTCGAAAATTTCTTCTTCGGTCCGGCATACTTCGAGCAGTTTCGGATCGCGAGTTTCTTCAGTGGAGCGAAAGAGCCCATATTCATTGAGGCGCAGGCCCCGTTCTATCGCGCGCTGGCGCATCACGATGTTGTGCTCCTTGCTCCCGGTGAAATAAGCGAGTGCAAATGGAAATTCCTGGTCGCTGACGACACGCAAGTCCGCCTGCACGCCACCTTCGAGAATCACGCTCGCTTTGGTATCGCCCTGGGCGTTGATCGAAATCATACCCGGCAGTTGAACAAAGAAGTCGATGACCGAACGCGGATTTCCAGATGAAACCAGAAAATCGATATCACCGATGATTTCTTTTCCGCGCCGAACGCTTCCAGCGGTACTGCAACGAATCACTTCAGGATGCAATCGAAGATTTTCGAGAATCGGTTCGGCGAGAGTCAACGCCGTGCTCAACAGGTGCCGACTCGCGTAGGTGGCGCGAAATTTGATCCCTTCGAGAATTTTGCTTTGCGTCTTTTCGCCGAAGCCGGCAAGGCCCGCGATTTGCCCACTGTTACAGGCCTGTTCCAGCTCTTCGACTGAGGAGATTTTCAATGTGTCGAAGAGCGCTTTAACCTTTTTCGGACCCAGACCTGGAATTTGTAACAACGCGAAGAGACCAACGGGAAAGGACGCTTTCAAATTCTCGTAGTAGGGCATCCTGCCTGTGGTCACGAGTTCGCAGATTTTCTTTTGGAGCGCGTCACCGATTCCTTTGATTTCCGCCAGCCGGTTTTCCGAAACGACACGATCGAGGGGCTCACCCAGCGCTTCGAGCGCACGCGCCGCATTGGCATAGGCGCGCGTTTTGAAAGGATTTTCTCCCTTCAATTCCAGCAGCACGCCAATTTCGAGCAGGACCTCTGCGACCTGATCCTTGTTCATGAGGTTTTCATACTAGCGCAGCAGAAGTTGATTGCAATTAGGGCCGCGCGGGTGAAATCACGCGAATACGGTTGTTCTCACTGTCGCCGATGTAGATCAGTCCGGAGCGCGAGGCGAAGATTCCGTGTGGTCGCGCGAATCTGCACTTGAGCGGATCGCCCTCCGGGCCGTCGCCGCGTTCGCTCGTACCCGCGACGGTTTCAACCTGGCCGTTCTGGAGATTCACACGGCGAATGGAGTGACTTTCCGTATCGGCGAAGTAAATATTTTGATCGGAGCCAACGCTGATTCCTTTCGGCCCGGACAACGTCGCTTCTTTTGCTGGACCGTTCCGAAATCCCTGCGCGCTGGTTCCGGCCACGTGGTGAATCGTTCCCTTCTGCAGATCCAATTTGTAAATGGCGTTGCTTTCGCGGAGCGCGAGCCAAAGATTGCCGTCACGATCAAAATCAATCGCCCGAGGGCCGAAAAGAGGTTCATCACTGAACCTGCCTCTATCGCGCGGTGCTTTCTTTTCACCGGTGCCAGCGAAAGTCGTCACAATTCCAGTCCGAAGATCGACTTTGCGAATTCGATGGTTGCCAATATCGCAGACGTAAAGATTTCCGCGCTGATCCAACTGGATACTATGGGGCTGGTTCAATTGCGCCTGGATGGCTGCGCCGCCATCGCCTGAAAATCCAGAAGTTCCATTCCCGGCTACGGTAGAAATCTTCTGATCGCGAGCATCAACGCGCCGCACGATGTTATTTCGCATTTCGACGAAATACATATTATCCGCGGCGTCGAAGCGAACTTCGTAAGGTTCATTCAATTCCGCGCGCAAGGCCGGGCCTCCGTCACCGGAATAACCGCGCTTTCCGGTGCCTGCCACCGTCGTAATGTCGCCATCCTTTATGCGGCGGATCACGTGGTTATCCATGTCGCAAATGTAAAGAGCCGCGTCGGGCCCGATGCAAAGGCCGTACGGATTGCGGAGGGATGCGGTCAAAGCCGGACCGCCATCGCCAGAATAAGCGGGGGCGCCGGTTCCGGAGATGGTGTCGATTTCCGTTGCGTGGACGGGAACAAAAAACGCGAAGCTGAGTGCGAACAGGAGATAGCGCATAGGGTTTTATGTCAGTCGGAATTATCAGGGGGTTCGCTCGGGGAGCAAGGAAGGAAATTGGGGCATTAATCAGGGGTGCCTCCATTGCCAAGTCTAATACGCGCCGCCATTTGTTTAACCGTGTGGAGAGGAGTGTCTTGTCTGCCGCTTTTGATGTGGTGCCATGTCTGCGCGCAACCGGTTGCGAAGCATCTGAGCTTCGACGATATCATCGCAACCGCGCGAGACCGGGCCAGTAAGCCTTATGACGCTCCAGGTGCTGCCTCTTTGCCCGAGGAATTGCGTGGGGATAAACTGAATTACGACAGCTACCGGGAAATTCGCTTTCGCCATGACAAAGCGCTCTGGATGAAGGAAGAGCTCCCGTTTCGACTGGAATTTTTCCATCCGGGCTATCTCTACCAGACACCCGTCAGCATTTACGAGTTTAACGCCACGCATGTTCAACCGATTCGGTTCGTGCAGGATTTTTTCGATTATGGGAAATTGATTCTCCCCAAAAAAGTTCCGGCGGACACCGGTTATGCCGGGTTCAAGCTTTTATACCCGCTGAACAGTTCCAATCGCTGGGATGAACTCGCCTCTTTTCTCGGCGCGAGCTATTTCCGCTGCCTTGGCAAAGACCAGCGCTACGGCCAATCCGCTCGCGGGCTCGCGATCAACAGCGGCGAGCCGGATCGTCCGGAGGAATTTCCGGTCTTCACCCGTTGGTGGTTGGGCAAACCAGAGAAGCAGGCCAATACTCTTCGCCTTTACGCGCTCCTGGAAAGTCCGAGTGCCGCGGGAGCTTACGATTTTCTGCTTCGGCCGGGAGAAAATACGGTGGTCGATATCGATTCGGTTCTTTTCCTGCGCGAGGGGGCAACGACCAACCTCAAGACAATCGGCCTCTCACCGCTGACGAGCATGTTTTGGTTCGGCGAGAACTCCGAACGCAAGCCGGACGATTATCGGCCTGAGGTCCACGATAGCGACGGCTTGTTGGTTCGGCTGGAGAATGACGAATTCATCTGGAGGCCGTTGAATAATCCTCCGGCGTTAGTGCATCAAACCATCAGCGCGCCAAACGTTCGCGGGTTTGGATTACTCCAGCGAGATCGGCAATTTGCCGATTACCAGGATCTGTTCAACAAATACCACCGCGTTCCAAGTGTGTGGATCGAACCACGCGGAAATTGGGGTAACGGCGAGGTTCACCTGGTCGAGTTGCCGGCACACGGTGAGGGTGCAGACAACATTGTGGCCTTTTGGACTCCGGCTTCGCGGCCCGCGAGGATGGAACCGTTTCGTTTCGGCTACACGCTTTTCTGGACGATGGAACCGCATGTGAGTGAACCTGAATCGAAATTCCCGCTGCTCCGCGTCGCGCAGACCCGAACGGGCGTCGATTCGCGTGATCCGACAAAACGGCAATTCGTGATCGATTTTTCATCTAGTGCGCCGGGTCCTAAACCGCAGGCTCAGGTGCACTGCGATCACGGAAAGGCAGCGGTTTCCGATGTGCAGGTGTTCGAAAACGAACTCAGCAAAGGGTGGCGTGTGTTTTTCAGCATCAAGCCCGATGCCGCCCAACGCGAGAACGTCGATATTGAATGCTCGCTGGAGCGGTTGGAACAGGTTAGCGGCCAAACCAACGCCGCCAACCGGGCGAGCGAAACTTGGAGGTATGCTTGGAAGCCGTCGCAGAAAATCGAAGCACATTAGATTCCGTCGACAAGGTCGATCCCGGCGATACGGCCTGGGATGAAGCACGTGTTCGTGTGCAGGCTTACCTGACAGGCCGGCGGCTAGGTGACGGGGAGTGGGTCCGTAACTGCGCCGGGCAAATCCTACACTCTTGCAGGCAAAGTAATATTTCGCAGGGCAGCGAGCTGGAAGCAGCCCTCCGAGAAGCAGACAGACTCCTGAATCATTTGGGGGCGCATGATGCGGGGGGTTCGCTCGAGTTTGTAAGACCTCTTTTTTTCCCAAGGCCCCCCAATGGCCACTTCGAGCAGGAACAATTGGAAGCTTTGCTTGGTCAGGTTAAAGTCCCGGCTCGACCGTCCGAAACACGGCCGATGAGGATGCAAACGAGCCTCTCCCGCCTGCCTTCGATCAGACTGATCGGCGGATGGATTGTTTTGATCGCGCTGCTCTTCCTTGTTTTCCTTTTGACCCATCGTTGATTCATGACTGTTCGCGCCATTCACGCCGACTCCTCCCTCCGCTATGGGCGGAGAGTTTTCGTTTTTTTTGGACTCGCATTGCTCCTGGCGGGGGCGATTTCGTTGCTCTTCGCCGATTTGCTTTGGCGTCGCGGTTGGACACATGCGAGCACGATCCTTTTCGTCCTTTTCGCCGTTTTGCTTTTGCTCAACGCCATCGGTGCGATGCATGGAATATACGGGTTTTTTCTGAATCGCGGGGGCGATCCCCGGCGCATTACCAGGCTCGGCGAATTTTCCAAACAGGACATTTCCGACACGAGCACCTGCATCCTCTTCCCGATCTATAATGAAGAAGCGTCTGAAGTTTACGCGCGGCTTCGCGCCACGTTCGAGTCGTTGAAGAGGACGGGCCATTTGGAAAAGTTCGATTTCCACATTCTGAGCGATTCCACCGATCCGGAGAATTGGGTGGATGAAGAAGTGCGGTGGCTTGAGTTAACGAAGTCGCTTAACGCCTTCGGCCGGATTTTTTATCGAAGACGCCTATTAAATGAAGCGAAAAAGAGCGGCAACATCCGCGATTTCCTCAACGACCTCGGTAATCGTTACCGTTACTTCGTCTGCTTCGACGCGGATAGTTTCGTGACTGGACAAACACTGGTCAGCCTCGTGCAGATGATGGAAGCGCATCCGCAAGTTGGAATAATCCAGACGCCACCCGCGCTGCTCAACGCGGAGTCCTTGTTCGGCCGATTACATCAGTTTGCCAACCGCCTCTACTCACCGGCGTTCACGAGCGGCTTGAATTACTGGATGCAGGACGTCGGGAATTACCTTGGACATAACGCGATCATCCGCACCGCGCCGTTTATGCAATTCTGCGGATTGCCGAAACTGCCAGGCCAGAAGCCGTTCGGCGGTCAAATTCTGAGCCACGATTTTGTCGAAGCCGCGCTCATGCTAAAGAACGATTGGGACGTCTGGCTGGCCTATGATTTAGACGGCAGCTACGAAGAAGGTCCACAAGGTTTGATCGAATACGCCCAGCGAGATCGGCGTTGGTGTCAGGGCAATTTGCAGCACATCCTCGTTCTCTTTGCGCGGGGTCTCCATGGCATCAGCAGGCTTCATTTCACCTTCGGAATTTTCGCCTATTTGAGCGGCCCACTCTGGCTCGCTTTTCTTCTGACCTTCAACGCGCAGCTATTCTTGCATCGCCGCACAGGACTTTCGGATATTACTGTGCGCCCGTGGACACCATTTTTGAATCTCAGCGCGACACAGCACGCCCTCCTCATTTTCGGCATTTCCACACTGGTCCTGCTCACCCCAAAAATTCTGGCGTTGGTTGACCTTGCGCTCGATCCGCCGCGGCGGCGCGCTTTCGGTGGAATGGCCAAAGCGAGCCTTAGCGCGTTTTTGGAATTTCTATTTTCCACTCTTCAGGCGCCTCTGCTGATGCTCTGGCACACAGAGTTCGTCATTACAATTCTGATGGGCCGTTCTGTGAACTGGGGCAAGCAACAGCGGCGCGCGGACGGGACTTCATGGAAATTTGCGTTTCGCCAGCATTGGAAACACACCCTCATCGGAATGGTTTGGGGAGCAGTGTTGTGGCGCATGGACCGGACAGTATTCTGGTGGTTTGTGCCGGTGCTTGCCGGAATGCTCCTGGCGATTCCGTTCACTGTTTTTACCAGCCGTCGCACTACCGGCGGAACGGCGCGACACGGTGGGCTCTTTCTGACGCCCGAGGAGTCGGAGCCTTCCCCGGATATTATCCTTTTGCGTTCAACTCTCGCGGAATCCGCAGCGGAACCTGCGCTGGAAAAAGGCCGGTCTGTCGAACAAGTTATTCTGGACCCATGCTACAACGCATTGCATCGCTGGCTTCTGCCGGACGAGCGCGACCCCAGATTTATCGCGGCGCTCAACGCCTTGCGCCAGAACCAGCCGGAACTCTCTGGCCTGCAGGAGAAAGCAATTACCGCCGGGCTGGAAAAACTCACCGACAAAGAGAAACTGCTTTTACTCTCCGATCCGATCACGTTAAAAACTCTCCACCACACTCTCTGGCGCACGCCCGCCACAAAGCTGGCAAAGGAGTGGCAAACTTTTTTTGCTTGCTCACCCGGAAAGGAAAGCTTGTCGTTTAGACAAGCATGGCCCGGATAATTCATTTCGTTTTCATTTGGATGGTAGTCGTCTCAGCGACAGCGGCGGAAGCGATCCGCGTTGTCGTTTGGGATGAACAACAGCCCGCTCAGCAGAAGGTCTACCCAAATTTTATCGGCAATCAGATCGCATCGCATCTGAAGAAAAATGCGGCGTTGGCAGTTCATTCTGCAAACTTGAACGAGCCCCACCAGGGGATCACTGACGAATTATTGAATCAGACCGATGTGCTGATCTGGTGGGGCCACGTGCGCCAGGACGATTTCCCGCAGGAAATGGCGGACAAGATTGTTGAGCGAGTTAAGGCCGGGCGCCTCGCACTTATTGCCTTGCATTCGGCACATTGGGCCAATCCGTTCCGCACCGCGATGGAAGCGCGCTTGATCCAGGAGACCGTGAAGATGCTGCCGGTGCTGGAACGGAGCAAAGCGCAACCCGAATTCATCCAGTGGCGCAGCCGCATGGTCGTGGGTGCGAATGAAAATCCGCGGTTCGACGCGCGGATCGCAAAACAGGAAGATGGAAAGTGGCACCTGCTGCTGGAGCGGCCATCGTGCGTCTTTCCGCGTTGTTGCACACCGGTTCAACCGAGCACGATGACGACCCTTTCGCCGGAGCATCCGATCGCGCGCGGCGTCCCTCACCAATTCACGCTCCCCGAAACGGAGATGTACGATGAGCCGTTCCATGTGCCCGAGCCAGACGAAGTGATCTTCCGTGAATCGTGGGCAGGCGGTGAAACATTCCGTAGCGGCATGCTGTGGAAAGTCGGCCAGGGGAATGTCTTTTACTTTCGACCTGGCCACGAGACGTATCACGTCTACACAGAGCCGATGCCGCTGAAGATCGTTGAAAACGCTTGCCTCTTTCTCGGCAAAGAGGTGCAAAACGTCGCCGCGCGTCCTTCCTATAAGCACATTAAGATGCTGATTTTCTCGAAGACCTCCTGGTACCGGCATCCGGCGATCCCGATGATAGATGATCTTTTGGTACAGATGGGGAATGACTACGGGTTCCCAGTGGATGTCACTGAAGATCCGATGAAGTTCACGCCGGAAAATCTGGCCCGGTATAACGTTGCACTCTTCATGAGCACCACGGACATCGGCAAATCACTCAACGATGCGCAAAAGAAGGATTTCATCAACTGGTTCCGCGCCGGACGCTCATTGATCGCGATGCACGCGGCCGGAGTTCATCACGATACATGGGATTGGTACTCTCAGCTTTTCGGGACCGATTTCGACAGCGATTCGGAATACGTGACAGCGCTGGTGCGAGTCGATCCCGCGGCGAAAGAAAACCCGATTGTGCAGGACATTGCTCCCGCGTTTCACCTGGAAGGCGATTGGCTGAATTTCAAGCGCAGCGTGCGCGATCTCTCCGGCGTTCAAGTTCTCTTGACGCTCGATGAGAAGAGTTATGATCCCGTGCGCCCTCATTTCAAAGCACTGAACGGAAAACCGATGGGCACAGACCACCCTATCGCCTGGACGCGCGATTTCGAAGGCGGCCATTTCATCTACACGATGATTGGACACGATACGCGCCCGTTGGAAACGCACTTCGGTCAGGAACATCTTGCTCGCGTAATCGAGTGGGCAGGAAAACACACGCGCTAAGCTTTTACATTCCTTCCAAGCGAAAGAGCAGTTCACGAACTCGAACCCGTTCAGGATTGTTGAGTTTTAAAAGCCCGATCGTGGCGCGACCGCTTGAAGTTAGCCCGACGAGGCGCGAACCATCAAACGCGAAATGATCGGTCCACTCCTGAGTTCTGGGATTGAAAAGCGCGACGATCTTGCCGGTTTCCAAATCAATTGCGCTTAGATTCGGACCTTTGAGCAAATTGCATTCTGGACAAGCAAGCGCGAGGTTACCAGGAACGTCGCTCCCGTAATGTTGTCGTGCCTGGACATGTTCAATGTGAAATCGCAAGCCGTGCAGCAGTTGCGGCAACCGGCAATACTCACAACGGAACTCTGCACGTTCACGGACAAATTGAGCTGTCGCCGCGTCCATCAACTACGCGGCCGCAGACTCGGCGAGGGCAACACGTGCCTCCAGTTTGAGGATTTGGAGGAACGTATTCGCTCGAACCAAAGCTTCCAATTCGTTTCGTTCTTCGGGAGAGAGGGTGCCTTCGGTGTTTTTTTCGGCGAGCAAGTCGAATCGGTTTTGCGCTTCTTCATCGGGTTGGACGGCGATTAATGCGCGGGCCAGTTCTTCGCTGAGCTTGTGTGATATGGGACGCACCAGCTTTTCCAGTGCACCAAACTCAACGGTGTTCGACATGGTTAAATGATAACGGAGTGATCGGCTGGGAGCAATTACCCAGATTAGCGCGAGTTTTGAGGCTCAGCCGATTCCGCTCGCCAGAAAAGTGCCAACGCCAAAAAGGCCAGCAACGGCATGCAACCGGCGATCGCGAAGCCCAGATCGAAGGAACCCGTTTGATCGATCAGACGTCCGTAAAATTTCTGCGCGGGAGATAATGCCCAGGCGGCGACCCCGCCGATGCCCGTTACCTTGCCTTGATGATGACGCGAAATGTCCTGCGTGAACGCGTGATAGATCGGAAACACACCGAGTGCGCCCGCGCCTACGAGAAGCAGAAGAACCAGAAGTAAGGGGGATTTTGGGAGCCAGATCACACAAATCGTAAGCGCGCTGAGGAGCGCGCAAATCAAGAAAGCCAGTTTGCGAGAATTGGTAACGGAAAATTGCCGGCGGTGAAACCAGAGTGTGAGAAACCCAGCACCGATGCAGCCAATATCCGTAGCCACATAAAAGATGGAGTTAAAGTAAAGCATTTCTCCTTCGGAATAAGCCCGTCCTTCGATGAGAAACTTGGGCAGCCATGCGCGAATCAACTGCCAGGCGGTATTGATCAGGGCGATTACAAAAACAATGATCAACATTCGGCGGGTCAGAATTGCCTGAAGGAATGAGCCGTTTTCCTTCGCTGACGTAGGAGCTGGAGCGAGGTCTCCCTTTCGAATCAACGCAAACCACACCACAATCCATAAAAGGCCCGTGACACCGACAGCTTGAAACGCAAAGCGCCAACTGCTCAGTTCCTCGGTCAAAAGCAGCCGCATGAGAAGTGGAGTGATGATCGCGCCAATCGAAGTGCCGCTTTGCAGAACGCTATTTCCCAGGGAGCGATCCTTTGGTTCAAGCAAAGCTTGAGTCGCTTTCACCGCACATGGCCAGTGGCCCGCTTCAAATGCTCCTAGTACCGTTCGGCAGATCAGCAATCCGGAGTATGAATTAACCATTCCTGTCGCGAACCCGGCGAGCGACCAAAGAAGCAATACTACAGGGTAGAGCCAGCGCAGCGGAAACTTGTCCGCCAGGACGCCGAAAACCATTGAGCCGCCCGCGAAGGCCCACCCGAACGCGAGTTCGAGATTCCCGTATTGTTCCTGCGAAAGTTTGAACTCGGCGGTGATGCGATGCGCCGCGTTCGCGAGCGTTTGCCGGTCCATGTAATTGATGGCGGAGGCGAGCAGGAGCAGCCCGCAAATCAGCCATTTCCAGGAAGCAGACCGGTTCATCCCTCCCACGATTTTCCGTCCCATTTCAGAACGCGGTTGAGGAGCGAGGCCACATCATCGACAAAGATTTTGAAGAGTGACTCGCCTTTTTCGGGCGAGGCCAAACGCGGAAATCCGATATGGCCTGGATCTGTCCGATCTTGTGTCACCCACGCGCGATGAGCCGGTTCGAAAGCATTGCCGAACTCCACCGCTGCCAGATCTTTGTAGGGGCGCACAAGGTCAGGGCGGATTCGCAGGATCATCGATGTTTCCCATTCGCAGGCGTGGCCCATTTGGTTTTGATGCAGTGTGGAGTTGATTTCATTGGGTTTGGAGCCGAGCAGCCAATAAGTTCCGAAAAGCAGCAGCAAGTCCCTGCGCTCACGATGCTTCTGGCGCAATTCGAAGATGGCCTGACGTCCGGGAACGTCATTTCCCCCGTGTCCGTTGATGAAGACAATTCGCCGAAAGCCATGATGCAAAAGGTTTTCGGTGATATCGGACAGGAGATCGAGGTACGTCCGCGGTGAGGCGGAAAGCGTGCCGGAAAAATCGAGGTGGTGATGAGAATTCCCCAGCCACATCAAGGGAGTGAAGAGGACGCTCTGTTCGAAGTGTTCGCCCGTTCGCCGAATGATTTCGCCGAGCAACATGCTGTCGGTGAACACCGGAAGGTGTCCGCCGTGCTGTTCCAAAGCAGCGACCGGAACAACGACGGGGGTGTCTTTGCTAAGCGCGCGAACGTCCGGAGCTGTAAGATCGGCCAGGTGCATTTGTTCGCATGAATCACAAATGACAATTGCACAAATGACAAAGAAAAAGTTTGAACGGCGCAGGGATCAAGGCGCGAAAAGGCAACGCGTACCCCCAATTTCATAACTGATAGGAGTGACAGTTCGCGTACCGCGAACTCCCACCGGACCATTGGTTTGGCACTCAGCGGCGGGGGGCGGATTAATGCAAGAATTACCTCGGCATAAACGATGCTCAAGGGCTTCAGACGAAATAATCACTAAAGGATTGGTCATTTCGCCCTAAACAAAAAGGATAGTAATATGAAAAACCCTGCCTCATTAAGTCCCCCTGCGTCCCTGCATCGCGCGGCACTGTCTGCTGGTGCGTTCTCAGTTCTCCTGGGAACAACCGTGAACGCCCAACTGCTTTATAATAACGGCCGGGGCGATACGGTTTACGGCGTTGCCGAATACGGCGGGCCGCCGATCGCAACGCCCACATTCATCCCAAACAATGTCACTCTGCGAAATGATGTTCTGACCAGTCCCGGTGGCGGATTTCTCACTGCGGACACAACCATTCCAAACAACATCGCGCAAACAGGCCTGAACATTCCACTTCCGTTGTTTTCGTATGAGATTGGCGGACACAATGTTCACGGGCCGTTTGGTGCGTCTGCGAACCTCATTACCGGGCCGAATATTGGCTTCGTCCTTAAAGACTTCGCTTTAGGCGGCGGTTCCGCTTCCTATACCATTTCGTCCTGGACGGCGAATTTCACCGCCGGTGCGAATGGGTTTAACGGTCCGCTCGACGCCTTTCTCCTTGTGGGAGGCGGTTTGGTCGGCGGGGCTGGTGGAAGCGCGGATGCGGTTTCGCTCGTTACCAGTTACTCCATAAACGGCGCGGCTCCGACGCTCTTCTCGCCATTGGTGCTGGCAGCGGCCGGTAACGGCAATCATAACGCGGTCGGCGGGCGGGCGGGGATTGCCTACGGTCCGGGAAATAATTCGTTCTTCGGATTTGCCTTCGATAGCGCGAATGTTGCATTGAACGCAGGCGATACTCTGACCGCCGTAACAACACTCACCGCCATCGCCGATCCTGCATCCATCGAAAGCCTTCCGCTTCAAGATCTGCCACTGGATCTATTTGGTCCGGACGATCAGAATTTCCTGAAGGACCTTCGGGCGGACTTGCGGAGTGGCGAGTCGTTCCTGCTGAGCGGGACGCTTGGCCGGGCTCCCGCCTTGCCCGATGCTGGTTCAACAGCAGCCTTGCTCGCGGCCGGGATCTGTGGACTGGCTCTGATTCCGGCAAAGCCGAGGCGGTCCGCATAACGAACTCGAAAAAGACCTACACCCCCGTGGCTGATCTTGCGTAACTCCTCCACTGCGCGCAGGGCGGCCACGGTGTGGCTTTCGGCACCGAGACTCAGGGCGGAACCCCAACTTCTCTCTTGTGTTCCACGGGCCGGACTGTTTCATCGGCGGGACGAAACATGACAATTGAACTGAAACAGAATTGTAAATACGCATTGGTAGTCCCCACCAGCATGGGCATCCGCATTACCCCGCCCAGCGGACAACCAGTCCACTCGGGCGGTCCGTTCATGATGCAGGTCACAAGTGCCGAGACGAATGTGGCCAGTGTCGTTTCTTATCTTGGGCTGCCCGTGAAAGTCCTCACAACTTTTGTGAAGGGAAGTCCCATCGCGCAAATGATCAAGGATAGTCTGCGCGGCCGGAACATGGATTACGAAGGCAAGGAAGTTGCGCAGGGCGGCCCGTGGGGCTATCGCCATCAATTCAATATTGCAGATAGCGGATTGGGAGCACGCGGACCTCGCGTTTGGAATGATCGTGCGGGTGAAGTGGGCCGCACCCTCAACGTGAAGGATTTTGATCTGGATCGGATCTTCGGCAAAGAAGGGGTGCAAGTCGTGCATCTCTCGGGCTTGGTCGGCGCCCTTTCGCCAGAGACGGGACAATTCTGTCTGGAACTCGCCCGCGCCGCGAAAAAGCACGGGACACGCATCGCGTTCGACTTGAACTATCGCGCCTCCTTCTGGAAAGGCCGTGAGAAAGAATTGGGTGCCATCTTTGCCGAGATCGCGAGTGTTGCGGATGTGTTGGTGGGCAACGAAGAGGATTTTCAGCTCTGTCTCGGCGTACACGGGCCGGAAGCCGGCGGGAAGGGTCTCAAAGAAGAGATCGAAGCATTCAAAGAAATGATTCGCCGCGTGAAGAAGGCCTATCCACATGCCTCAACCTTCGCGACAACTCTGCGCGAGGTGATCAATTCCAATCATCATCTCTGGGGCGCGATCATGGCCTCCGGCGATCAATGGCATGTCGTCGAACCGCGCGACATCACCGTTCTGGATCGTATCGGCGGCGGCGACGGTTTCGTCGGTGGTCTCCTTTACGGACTTCTCAAAGGTTGGGAACCGGAGAAGTGGATCCAGTTCGGCTGGGCCACCGGCGCGCTCGCAACCACCATGCTCACCGACTACGCGCAACCGGCGGATGAAGACCAGGTGTGGAGCATCTGGAAGGGCAACGCTCGCGTCCAGCGATAAGTCTTCTACCGGGGCGCCGAAGCCCTTTCGCTTCTGCGCCCGATCCGAACCGTTCCGTTACCAACTCAGTTTGCCCGGAAGGTACTCGTTAATGAGGTCCTCGTAGAACGGGCGAAGTTTCTTTGAGTCCGGTTTTTCGTGGTTTTTGGTGTAGAGATCGTACGGATTAAAAGCTCGGACCCACTCGAACATTTTCCGGTCATGGTCATTCATCAGGTAATCGTATTCGCCTTCACGATGGCCGGGATAGAAAGAGTGGTAGCGCAGCATATAGAGCGCTTCTTCGGGGAGGCCGTGTTTGACGACATGATAGATGTATTCGTCGTGGCCCCAGGACAGATCAATTTTATCGAGACCGCAGCCTTCGTTGTAAACCCCCAGGCGGGAACTCAATTTCGAGTTCGTCCGGTCTGGATTGCCACTAAAGAATTCAGAGAAGACAATCTTGTCTGAAAAGGCGCAGCCAACGGGAAAAGTATCGCCCACAACGGCCCATTGGGGTTCGCCAAAAAGGCAGAGGATCTTGCCCAGGTCATGCACAAAACCGGCGAGGATAAACCAGCGCGGTTTACCGTCGTGGCGGATGTGCTCAGCGGTCTGGAGAAGGTGGTCGAGTTGGGAGAGATCGGTATCAGGATCGCTGTCATCGACCAGGTTGTTCAGGAACTCGGCCGCTTCCCAAACGGTCATTTGGCGGCGATTCAGCTTCAGATAATCCGCCTTCTTTTCCCGGACGAAATCGTACGTCTGATAGGTATGATTTAGGCGGTAAAATTCACGCACGGAAGGACGTGCATTAGCGGCGTAATTGCGGAATTCTTCCTTCTTCTTTTCCGGATCGGTGGCTTTAAAAGCGGGCTTGTCAGGTTCCGGATAGCGGGTCTTCAGATCATCTTCCCACTCGTCGAGACTCGTCAAGGGCTGCGCATGAGGTGCGGTCATATCGGCACAGAATACTTCCAGACCAACGCCTGTCAACGTGTTCGACGCACCATCTTACCCTCTCAATTAGTATAAATGATTTACCGGCAAATCTCAAATTTTTTCACCTGAAATATCGCGAAAGTTGTTTTGTGGGTCCGAATCCGATACAAGACGAGGAATGAACCCGTGGATTCTGTCGTTTTCCTTTTTTCTCTTCGTCTCCATTCACGCCGCGGAACTCAAAATCGGCATGATTGGCCTGGACACCTCACACGCCACCGCCTTCACCGAATTGATTAACAACCCAACGAACAAGCAACATGTGCCCGGCGGCAAAGTGATGGTCGCTTTTAAGGGCGGCAGTCCTGACATCGAATCAAGCGCCTCACGCGTCGAAGGCTATACGAAAGAGTTGCAGCAAAAATATGGCGTGAAAATCGTTCCCACCATTGAGCAACTCTGCCGCGAGGTCGATGTCGTCCTGCTTGAAAGCGTCGATGGCCGTCCGCACCTTGAACAGGTTCGCCCGGTGATCGCCGCGCACAAGCCGGTATTCATCGATAAGCCCATCGCCGGCTCGCTCAACGACGCAATCGCCATCATGAAATTGGCGCGCGACGCCAAAGTGCCCTGCTTCAGTTCGTCCTCTTATCGTTTTTACGACAGCCTCATCGACCTGAAGAAGAAAGATGTCGGCGAGATCAAAGGCGCGATTTCCTATGGCCCCTGCCACCTTGAGGAACATCATCCCGATTTTTTCTGGTACGGCGTCCATCCTTGCGAAGCACTTTATGCGGTTCTGGGCACTGGCTGCGAAACGGTGTCCCGTGTTTCGACGCCGGACACCGACGTCGTAACCGGTGTCTGGCGTGATGGAAAGGTGGGGACACTCCGCGGCCTGCGCAACGCCAGCACGCCGCACCAGGTCATTCTTTTTGGGACCAAAACCGTCGCCGAACAAAAAGGCAGCGGCGATTATGCCCCGCTCGTCCGCGAGATCATGAAATTTTTCCAAACGGGCGTTTCACCGGTCCGGCCCGAGGAAACACTCGAAATGTTCGCTTTTATGGAAGCTGCGGATGAAAGCAAACGCAAAGGCGGAATTCCCGTGAAACTATCCAGCACCTCGCTCGACTGACAATTCAACCAGCCACGCCAAATCTCTTGGTCTCATCCACAGCGCCGGATTCGGTAGTCACAATTCGCGCCACAATTTGAGCAAGTAGCGTTTCGCGTTCTGCCTCGAGCGACTCGATCGTGAACCGCGGTTGTAGCGCGAGTCGTGTTTCCGCGGTGCTGATCATCACCTCCGGCGTGAAGACGAGACAAACCGTTGCCGTCATTTCAACCGTCCGCGAAAGGCGATGCCACGTACTCGAAGGAATGCGCCGAAGCTGCTTCAACACGCAACGGAGCAAATCAATCACCACAATCGGAATCGTCCCGTCATGCAAAAGCAGGTCCGCTGCTTTTATCGCCTCGCGCGGATTGCTGCACCGAACCCACAGCAACCGCGAAAGCTCCTCATTGCGCAGCGCACCAGGATCGAACGAATCGGCGCCATCGATCAACGCCACCCATTGGCCGTTTTGCTGCGCCCGCTGGATAAGCGCGCCGAGCAACAGCGAAGTCCCGCAGCGCACACCCGAGCTGATAATTTCCGTGAGCGCGCTTTTCGCCAGGCCGCCCCCCAATTGAAAATCGACTGATTCAACCCCGGTTGGCCACCGCTTCATGAGAGTTTCCGGCCGCCCGGCAGCCATGCGCACACCGGGGAATTTCTGGGCCAGGAGTTGGCGCAACTCGACAATGTTTTTCGCTTTTTTGGATGTCACGCCCGCAATTCTCCTTTCAGGGGTCTGACAAATATAGACGTCCCCCCTTAACTGGTCGAGGGAGGCCGAAGACCTGAATATCCCAGTTGCATCCGCAACGCACGGGGGGGGGACGGCCTGCTCGCCCGACCACAAAAGGATCAGGCATTCCGACCCAAGCCACACATCTTCACCTCGATGGCTCAGAAATCTCCGCGCTCAAGGGCAACGGTTTTCCAAAATCTGGCGTCCCATCAGCGTGCCATGAGAACTTTTGCACGCGAGTCGTTCGTCCCGCGTACGTATACTTCGAAGTCGTTTTCGCATGGTACACAATCCAGTCCTCAGTGCCGTCCGGCGACCGAAAAAAACCGTGGTGGCCCGGCCCAAAAACTTCAGCTCCATCATTCCGTTCGAACACAGGCTCCGGATACTGCTTCCACGACTCCTTGTTCAACACGTCCGCTTTTTCATCCGCGATCAACATGCCAATCTTGTAATCCGGCTTGCCCGTGTCGCATGCCGAATAGGTCAGGAAGAGCCGTCCATTCCGTCGCAACACACATGGACCTTCCCGCACCTCCTCGCACCCAAACCCAGCCGCCTCCAGTTGCACGCTCTTCCCTTCGAGTGTCCACGGGTTTTCCATCCGTGCGATCCGAATGCGGTGCCCGGGGTGCGCCGCCCAAAGGAAGTACCAACGCCGGTCGCCGGGGTGCTGAAAAACCGATCCATCGATCGCATACAAATCATTCTCCGGATCAAACAGTCGGCCTTTGTAATGATACGGCCCGAGCGGATCATCTCCATCGCTTTCGAGCACATGCATTCGGTGTGTCGTATCCACTCGGTTCGACGCCATCGCGGTAAAGTACAAGTACCAACGCCCGCCAATAAGATGAAACTCCGGAGCCCAGATTCCCGCCGAACGGCTCGGATCATCCGGCTTCCAAACGGTCACAGGCTCGGCGGTTTTCAAGCCCGCAACCGTCGATCCTTTCCACATCCGAATGCGATCTCCCTGCGTTGTGGTGAGATAATAATTCCCTTTGTAAAACTGCATCCACGGATCCGGCCCCGGATTGATCGGATTGGTGAAAGTGCTTTTCTTTCCTGAAGCCTGCACATCCGCTTCGGCCGCTCGAGACTTGTACAAACCCACCGCGCGATCATAAGCCGCGCGAGCCGCCGGACGTTCTGCCTCCGCGATAAATCGGCTGCGATTATCCCAGAGCAGCTCGACCGACTCAGCACACCAGAGCGCACTCGATTTCGAGGCACGAATCGGTTCGCCCCCGACCAGGATATCCACCGGATTCGTGTGCAATTGCGGAAACTGACGCAAAGCAATCCAACTGCTCCGTTTCACTTCGATTTCAAACGATAGGTCGTGCACCGCTCCATCCGCGGGCACCTCCTGCTTCCCCACCACTTCACCGTTCATCACGATTTCGACCAGTCGCCCGCCGCCGACAACGCTCTCTTCGTTGCGCGGTGCGTGGAGAAGCACCGTGTCGCCAATGTATCGTCGCGTTTCAGTTTCGAGCGTTCCGTAGGCGACTGCTTTCGGAATCTCGGGTGCGAATGCCACTCGCGCGCGCACCGACACCTTGCCGGAATGCTCGAGAGCCACACTGCCGTAACCTGGGGCGGTCTCATTGACGCTAAATGCAAGAGCGTGCGCGTAACCATCCGAAACGTAAGAACGGCCCTGCCCCAGCGCGTTGCACCATTGGGTGAAATCCAGCTTCTCCAGACGGTTCGTCCCAAGCTGAACGTAGACGCGGCCCTGCCCGACGCGCCGGCTGCTCATGCAAGGAAAATCAGTTTCGCCGCTGACCTTCAGCGGAAACCCGCAGTTCAAAATGTGATACCAGGTGTTCCATTCCCCAATGCGCCCGGTATTCATCGTGCTGATGAAATCGCAGACGCCCTCCGCTGTGCTCACAAAAATCTCCATCGCGCCGGAGCCGCGCATCGACGGCAGCACCAGGTTCGGCAATTCATTTCCGGCCCGGTCAGCGGCTTCCGAAAGTTCCCGCGCGCTCAATCGTCCATCCGCATCCGTGTCAATTTGCGCAAAGGGTTTCGCGAGGAGTGCCTCGCCTCCTTCAGCGCGATCCAGCAGCGAATCGTGATTGGCATCGTACCGTTCCAGAATGCGCCTGGCGTAACCGGCCGGATCAACCGCCATATCCGAATGCGGATATCCGGTGACGCCTCCTTGCTCCTTGGTCCAGCGCAGCACCGGCACTGTCCACGTCGGCCAGCCTTTTATCTTTGTGCCGTCGGACCCAGGATACGTTTGGTTTCTCAAATTCAACAGGCAGACATGTCCGAGCGCTTGGGAGCCAAACCCGCTCACTTCAATGTCATATTTCAAAATGGTAAAAGGTTCGCTGATATCCGCGGTGATCGGCGAAAAAAATCGCCGTTGAAAATCGTAACACGGTCCCCAGGTGAGTACGCATCCCACATTCAATCCTTCGCCTTTCACTTGGAGGAACATATCCGGCGGCATGATCCCTTGCGTCGGTATTTCATAATGCGAACAACCCGCCGCGTGAATGTGGTGATCGCCATTGTAAAAACCGAATTCCGCCGGGTTGATCCACCGCTCCAACTTCACTTCAACTCGGCCCGTGCCGCTTTCTGGAACGATCACCTCTTTCTTCAATTCCCGATATTCCGGTCCTCGACCATACGTCAGTTCAAAGCGTCCGGGTGGAAGCAGGACAATTCCGCCATCCGCGCGATAAATCTGTGGCTCGAAAAAAAGATCCGGCGCCAGACGTTTGGGTTGCGGTGGAAAGATTCGTCCCTCCGGATCGCGGAAGGTTAGGCTGGCTACGGTCGGCTCTCCCTTGAAATCGCGAATCGAAACTTTGACCGGAATTGCCGGCTGCGTCTCGAAAAGAACCGGTACTTCCGCTCGAAAGCCAATATCTTGCGTGCCCTGACCGATATCAAAACTGATCGTCGCTTCGCGCCTGCCTGCCTCGGCGGCGTAAATCAGCGCCAGCGCATACTCCACTTCCAGCCCGCTGAGCTGCTCCGTCATCGGAGGCGACGTCAATATCTCCACCTCCAAAAAACGGTCCGGCACGTTGTTCGTATTCTCATTGCGCTTCAGTTCGGTCTGCTGCTGCCGTTCCAGAATCCCCTGTGCCGCGCCCGCATACACCGGACCCGCCTGCGGACTCGAAATATTCAGCCGTTGTGACACTGTCCCATGATTGTTCACCTTCACAATGAACGGTGTGAACCCGGCTTGCTGCAGGATTGCTTTCGCGGGACCGCGGGCCACTTTCACCCGCAACTCAGGATTGATATCCACAACAAACAGCGCCTGTTCATCCAAAATCCGTTCAATTTTGGCTCCGTCCTGCGCTTGAATGGCGTCCTGCAATCCAACTCCAGTTAAAGGATGTCCGACCGACTGAAGCGCGGTCACGATTCGTTGTGCATTGGCAACCAGTGGCTGCGTCTCCGCGGAAAAGTTCCGAACCACAAGACAGACGAAGAGCAAAAGAGAGTTACACTTCCGAGTCATGTCTTATCTTCTCGCGCTCTTAAAAGAGACGGTCAAGCCGGATGACATTCAGTCCGTGCTGGCTGGCGACAGCCCACCTCTGCTATTACGCTTTCGTTTTGAGTAATGAGCATCACGTACCTTGAAGCAATTCGCGAGGCGCAGGCGCGCGCGTTGGCTGAAGATCCGCGCGTCTACATTTATGGCCAGGATATTGGCGCGTTCGGCGGCGCCTTCAAGGCCACCAAAGGTCTGGCGCAGGAATTTCCTGGCCGCGTGATCGATGCGCCGATCAGCGAAGACGCCATTGTCGGCTCTGCGGTCGGCGCCGCCATCGAAGGGATGCGTCCGATCATCGAAATGCAGTTCGCCGATTTTTCACTGCCCGGCTTCAACCAGATCATCAACCAGGCAGCGACACTTTTTTGGCGCACGCAAGTGCCCTGCCCTATCACTATTCGCCTGCCTAGCGGCGGGACATCTGGCAGCGGCCCATTTCACAGCCAGAGCCTCGAAGCGCTTTACGCCCACTATCCAGGATTGGTCGTGATGACCCCTGCGACCGTTGAAGATGCCTACAGCATGTTGCTCGAAGCTGTGGCCATCGACGATCCCGTGATTTTCTGCGAGCACAAATATCTTTATTACCACCTGAAAGCCGATTCGTTGCCGAAGGAGGCTATGCCCGCCAACAAAGCGCGCATTGCGCGCGAAGGCCGGGACATCACGATCGTCGCCTACAGCGCGATGGTGCATGAAGCCCTTGCCGCGGCCGTCGAATTGAACTCCGAAGGAACCGAGGTCGAAGTCCTCGACTTGCGCACCGTCAAACCGCTCGATACCGACACCATCATGGCGTCCGTCGCACGCACCGGGCGTATTCTTTGCGTGGGTGAAGCCTTCCCGTGGGGCGGTGTGACAGCGGAGGTGGTGGCTCGCGTCGCCTCCGAAGGCTTCGCACTGCTGGATGCTCCCCCATTACGCCTGAACGCGAAAGACACTCCGATTCCTTACCACCCAAATCTTTGGGGGGTTCATCGCCCCACTGCTCAAGCGATCGCCAATGCCGCGCGCAAACTTGTCCGCATGTAACTACTGCACCGACGTCGAACTGCTCCGATACGGTTTGAAGTCGGAGCCCCAGTCAATTCCGATCACTTCAAACTTCAGCTCGGTTCCGTTGACCGTTACCAACACGTAGTGGTACGGATTGTCGCCCGGCCTCGGTCCGGGCTTCACCAGGTGCTGCAACTCGATTTTCGCGTCCTTGTCCGCATTGATGTAGTCGCCCGTAGCCGGCTCGCCGTGATAGTACGCGAGCGGCGCGCCGCCCCCGCCGGTCACAAGCTGGTCCATGCGATGTTTCTTCTTGTCCTTGTCCACCCAGGTCTCAACCCAGTGCTCGAACAGATGCTCGTGGCCCGTCAGGACTGCCCGCACCCCATGCTCGCGAAACAGTGGCATGTATAACTTCCGCAAGTCTCGGCTCGGCGCTTCGACATTTACCCCGCCGTGGCCGCCTGAGGAAAATGGCGGATGATGAAAAAACGCGAAGATGTTTTTGTAACGATTGCGGTCCAGTCCATCGAGTTGTTGCACCACCCAGAGGTACTGCTGCGGGTCGCCCGCGATGTTGGAATCGAGCGCCAGGAAGAAACTGTTCCCGTAGCCGAATGCATATGTCGGATATCCTTCCAAACGCCGGACCGAAACATCCGGTGGAATCAATTGCGCCATCGCCGCCAGATAATTCGTCAGTCCTTTCGCCCGATTGGTCGAAGTGATTTCGCCCGCCGCGGTCACGTCATGATTCCCAGGCGCGAGAAAATATGGAACCCCGCCTTCAGTCGTGAGCCGATTGATCAGCGAGACAAAACTCGCGTTCCACTGTTTCGGGTCACGTCCGTCGACGACAGCATCGCCACTTTGCAAAACGAAACGCACAGGAACACCATTTGTTTTCAACTGCTTGATCCTGCTCACCATTGAATCGATCACCAGCGAGTGCTCGTATTGAACCTCTTTCCCATCCCGTCGCCCGCGCGTGTCGCCATAAATAATGAAGGAAAAGTTGGTGATGCCCGCGCTATCTCCTTCCCGGGGCAATGGCTCCTTCGCGGGTTTGATGCTCTGGACACGCTCAGGTGGCGCTCCAGGTTTCTTTTCCGCCGCCAAGACCGCGGAGAAGAACACGATGAATGCGCTGACGATCAAACGGTGCATCCGTGTTAATTACTGGAAAGGCCTTGTTCGTTCAAGACGCACAAACCAAAAACGCAACGGTGTTACCGTTGCGTTTCCGTTTTTTAACGAAAATTTAAGAAATCAATTATCCCGCGACCTGCTGCGCCACCATGTCGCCAATTTGCGTGGTGCTGTAGCCCATCTTCCCGGCGGCGAGTGATTTTACCTTTTCACGAGTGACTTTAATGACAGCATCTTCGATTGCACGCGCGGCGGCGCTTTCACCGAGGAAGTCGAGCATCATTTGGCCGGCGCAAATTGCGGCCAACGGGTTGATCACATTCTGGCCGGTATATTTTGGCGCACTTCCACCGATCGGCTCGAACATGCTAGCGCCTTGCGGGTTGATGTTGCCACCCGCTGCGATACCCATGCCGCCCTGCACCATCGCGCCGAGATCTGTGATGATATCGCCAAACATATTGTCCGTAACGATCACGTCGAACCATTCCGGATTCTTCACGAACCACATCGTGGTGGCGTCCACGTGCGCGTAATCGCGCTGGATTTCGGGAAAATCTTTCTTGCCGATTTCGTGGAAAGCGCGTTCCCACAAATCGAACGCAAAGGTGAGCACGTTTGTTTTTCCGCACAGAGTAAGCTTTTTGTCCTTGTTGCGCTTGCGGGCATATTCAAAGGCGTAACGCAAGCAACGCTCCACACCGCGCCGCGTATTGATGCTCTCCTGCACCGCGATTTCGTTCGGCGTGCCCTTGAAGACAAAACCACCCGACCCAGTATACAGCCCTTCGTTATTTTCCCGGACGACGACGAAATCGATGTCCTTCGGCCCTTTATCTTTCAGCGGACAAAAGCGTTCATCGTAAAGTTTGACCGGGCGGAGATTGATGTATTGCTCCAACTCGAAACGGAGTCGCAGCAGAATACCTTTTTCGAGAATGCCGGGCTTGACATCCGGATGTCCGATTGCGCCGAGCAGAATGGCCGGAAATTTTCGGAGTTCTTCCACCGCCGAATCGGGGAGGGCCTCGTTCGTGCGGAGATACCGCTCCCCACCCAGGTCGTAATTTGTGTAATTCAGCTTGATACCGAATTTCTTCGAAGCCGCGTCCAAAACTTTTACGGCTTCGCGGACCACTTCCGGGCCGGTTCCATCTCCACCAATGACTGCGATGTTGTAACTTTTCATTAAAAAATCAGGCCGGTTTTTGTTCGGCGAAAGCGGGGACTCTACGGGCCGGATGGGGCTTTTACAAAAGATTTTTGGCACTCTTCTCGGTGGAACCCTCAGGGCCAGTTTAAGGTTCGCTCCCATGCAAAATGCCCTTGTTTTCCGACCGTTCCGCTCTTGCGAACCCGACGCGGCAGCGGAATGTCCTGACGGGAGGAATGAGGAAAGCCGCCATTAACTGGACCTCCACCGAGGTCCCCATGTGGGAAACAGATTGCGTGCAGTTTTGGCGAACGGGTTTGCCGTTCGAACTCCGCAATGTCACCACCGACGAGCACGATGCGTTCGTGCAGCGGTTCGCCGAAGCGCACCAACTTACGGTTGAGCGCTACGGAAATACCGTCTGCTTTGGATTCGCGTCCGCATGAAGAAAACTAGTATGGCAAAATACCATTGGATTTGAGTAACTTGCCGCCATGCGGCACGGAGCAGAAGCAGGGCTGGCAATGATTAACTCGACCGAAACTCGGGTCGAGCGGGCGCGGAGCTAGGCGGCATGAGGTTTTTCCCCGTTGTCGAACGCGAATTGCGCGCTCTCGCTCGCACCGCCCGCCTTTACTGGAGCCGTTTTTTCGCGGCACAAATTGCTTCCGGTTTGGTCGCATGGTTTTGGTTCACCTTCGTCGGCGGGTCGACCGTGAACGCCGGACAGCAAATCTTCACCGCACTTTCGGTGGTCACATTCGGTTACTGTCTAATCGTGGGGATCTTCCTGACTGCGGATTCCATCAGCGAAGAAAAACGCGACGGGACGCTCGGCCTCCTCTTCCTGACTGACCTGAGCGGAGTCGATGTCGCATTCGGGAAGCTTGCCTCCAACTCGCTTCAGGCTGTCTACAATCTGGTCGCAATTTTCCCGGTCATGACCATTCCGCTTTTGCTCGGCGGGTTGACCGGCCACGAAATCTTTCGGATGAGCCTCACTCTTCTGGCGACGCTCCTGTTCTCTCTCACGGTCGGCTTGCTGGTTTCGACCTGGAGCAAGCACGATCGCAAAGCACAGGCTGGCACCTTCTTCATCATGCTTGCCATTACGGGTGGCGTTCCACTCCTTTATCTCTTTCTCAAGAAGCAATATCACCTGCGCGTTCCGGAATACGTTTGCACCATTAGTCCTGGATACACCATCGCGTACGCATTTGATTCCGGGTGGTCAACCAACAAGCCGGCCTTTTGGATCTCTTTGGCGGCCGTCCTGTTTCTCTCCCTTCTTGCCTTTTTGTTCTCCGCCTTCTTAATTCGACGAGTTTGGCAAGACCGTCCCCAGGCTGCGCGCGTTGGACTCCGTGCCGCTTTCCGGCGTTGGAAACGCGGTTCGACTGAGGTGCGCATACGCCATCGTGAGGCGCTGCTCCGTTCCAACCCGTACTACTGGCTCTCCGCCCGCGACCGCCTGAAACCTTATTACGTCCTTTGGTTCCTTGGCGGCTGCGCTCTTTGCTGGCTGGTTTTATGGGCTTACAACCACCGCGACATGCTCGAGCAGGAAGCGTTTCTCGCGACAGCGCTCCTGGTTCAAACCGCCTTGAAGGTCTGGCTCGCGAGTGAAGCCGGGCGCCAATTCTTCGACGACCGCAAAAACAATGCGCTCGAACTGACTCTTTCCACCCCCTTGCCTGTACGCGAAATTCTCGAAGGCGAATTCCTCGCGCTTTTCCGCCAGTTCGGTCCCGCCGTAGCTATCGTTCTCATTTTTGACGTCTTGGGAATGGTCGTTGCGGCCCGTCACGGCTTTGGCGGGGACAGTGAGTGGCTTCTCACCTGGGTGGCCTCCATCGTCATCTTCCTGCTCGACGCCGCAACTCTCGCCGCACTGGGAATGTGGCTTGGACTGACCGCCAAACGTTTCAGTCGCGCGATGGCGCGCAATCTTTTCCTCGTTTTGATCCTTCCATGGATCATTTTTTTTGCGCTGATTGCCTACATGGCATTTTCGCGTTTGACCTCCCTCAATTCGCTAAACTTCGTCATCGTATCTACTTCGTAATAAGCCTCCTAACCGATGCAGTGCTCTTCCTGAACGCCTCCGGCAATCTCACCGCCCGTTTCCGCGATCTGGCCACCCAAAGATTCGACTCCGCACGATAATTCTTCCCATCCAGCCTGCCGTGTGGTAGGTATCACTTAGCAGCGTTTCAAATGGGATCAATAACGCTGCTACTCCGGGCCGCGGCTGTGACGTTCACCCGTATAGCCGCGGCTTTTACGCATTGCCTCACGCCATTCTCCTACGGATACTCCGCGCCACCTGAGATGAAGCTGTTCTTCCGGCTGATATTGCAGTTGTTCTACCGATACCGCGCCTACAACACCGGGGTGTTGAGCACCCAGGGACCGGTCTTGCTCATCCCCAACCACGTTTCCTGGTTCGATTGGCTTTTTCTCTGGTGCATTCTCGACGACGATTGGAAATTCGTCACCTCCAGCGTCACCGCTCAGACCAGTCCCCTGCACAAAGCGATCATGGTCAATCGCTATACCTTCCCCATCGACACCGCCTCTCCCTACGCCGTAAAACGAATGGCCGAATTCCTCCAAAGCGGTGGACGATTGGTCTTATTCGCCGAAGGACGCCTCTCGCGCACCGGCAACATCATGAAGCTGTTCGACGGCACCGGCTTCCTCCTTTTCAAAACCAGGGCCAGGGTCATCACCTGCTACTTGCGTGGCGTCAGGCGTCTTCCCCTCTCGCCCAACCCGGATCACAAGCTTTTCTTCCCTCAGGTTTCCGCGCATTTTAGCTCCGTCCAGGAACCGCCGATTCTGCACGATGTAAGCACCACTCACGCGCGGCAGTCCTTGACCGCCTGGTTGCGCGACCGGCTCGTCGAGCAACGCTTCCAGTCCGAAATGGAGTTCGGCTCGCGAGACCTGCTCTCCGCGATTTCCGAGGTGGCCGGGATCATGCCAGGCAAAGTGGTGTTGGCCGACGCCTTCGGTCAGCGCCTCAGTTATCGTAAATTGTGCCTCGGCGCTGAACTGCTCGGCGGCGCGCTGGCGCGAGTGGCTCCGCCGGCCGAAAAACGAATCGGAGTTTTGCTCCCGAACGTGAATGCGCTTCCCGTATTACTCCTCGCGATGTGGCGCCAGCACCGAACACCCGCCATTCTGAATTTCTCCACCGGCACCCCAACCATGCTGGCCTGTGCCCAATTGGCCGGTCTGAAAATCATCATTTCCTCCCGCGGTTTTCTGGACCGCGCGAAAATCGACATCAAACCCCTGCAAAACGCCGGAATCCAAATCGTCCTCCTTGAAGACTTACGCACTCGGATTTCGGGCGCTCAGAAATTTTTCGGTCTCGTAAAACAATATGTCGCGCCCGGCATCACAAATCCCGGCCTGTTTCCCGACCAGGAAGCCGTGGTGCTGTTCACCAGCGGCTCCGAAGGCGTTCCTAAAGGCGTTGCGCTCACTCACGCGAATATTCTCGCGAACGTTCGCCAGATGCTTTCTGTAACCGATCTCACGGATCTCGATCGCATTTTCAACTGCCTGCCGATCTTTCACAGTTTCGGTCTGACCGTTGGCACGTTGCTTGGCCTTGTCCGCGGCCTTTTCGTTTTCGTTTATCCTTCCCCGTTGCACTATCGCATCGTGCCCACCGCGTTTTATAACGAGGACTGCACCATCTTCCTGAGCACGAATACTTTCCTCAACGGCTACGCTCGAAAAGCGCATCCTTACGATTTTCGCAGCCTCCGTTACCTTTTTGCCGCTGCGGAGAAACTCCAGGAAAGCACCGCCCAAACCTGGTCGCAGCGCTACGGCGTACGAGTGCTCGAAGGGTATGGCGCCACCGAGTGCGCCCCTTGTGTCGCCGTCAACACACCTCTCCAACCGAAATATGGCTCCGTCGGCAAGATCATGCCCGGCATGGAATATCGCCTGGAAAAGGTGGAGGGCGTGGACGAAGGAGGCCGCCTCTTCGTGCGCGGCCCAAATGTCATGGCCGGCTACTTGAATCCCGACGCAAACGCCAAATTCAAAGAACTCAACGGCTGGTACGACACCGGCGATATCGTCAGCATCGATCCCGACGGTTATTTCTTCATTCGCGGACGTCTCAAGCGCTTCGCCAAAGTCAGCGGCGAAATGGTAAGCCTCACTGCCGTCGAAGACGCCCTTGCCGGCGCCTTCCCTCAATACGGCCTCCGCTGTCAGGTCGCCGTCGTCACCCGTCCCGATGAAGACAAAGGCGAAGCTCTCATCGCGGTCACCAACGAGCCCAAACTCACCCTCGACGAAATCCGCACCGCGATAAAGGCGAAGGGGCTGACCAATCTTTGTGTCCCCCGCGAAATCCGCGTTGTGCGCGAAATCCCCAAGCTTGGCACTGGCAAAGTCAACCACCGTGAACTAGCCAAAATACTCTTAGAAAAACCGAGTGCCTGAAAAGCGGGATCAAAACAGCAATTTGATCCCGATTGAATTTTATTTCTTTGCGCTCGCTTACCAACAACGGCTGTTGGAACGCGCCACGATTTACGAATTCAACATTACACATTTCCAAACCGAAACCCGTTGTCATCTCTCGCGAGGACATCCGTCCTCTCTCGCTCGACTTGTTGAACGCCAGTCAAATCAGCAAGGTCTAAAAAGCAGAAGGAGCCTCACGATGGTAAAAACCTACGGAACTTTCGGACGCCATTGCCAAAGCAGGAATCGAGATGTCCTTGATTGATCAAAAACCCCGACGCTGGTTCGCCTTTGCCGCATTCCTCATTCTCGGACTCTCAGTCCAGTGGCCTGCCAAAACTGAGAACGCCGCCGACACCGTCTGGCTCGAGCTCCAAAAGGACAGCTTCTGTTCCCTTGAATGGTCCATTGCGGAATTCAAATGCAACTTCAACCGCCAATTTACGGAACTCCTTTTCCAGGCCCAGCAGGCACGTAAAACAAATGGAAACCATCTCGATGACATTCAGATTGCCCAGGTGCTCGAAAACGCTCTCGCACAGGCACGAAGCGCTATTCCGTTACAGGAAATGGAGGAGTGCCTCCTCTCCTTTTATCGTTCAGCCGGTCTTACCAATAAGTTCCAGACATTGCATGACGAACTCCAAATACGAAACCCAGAGCGGATCGTCCTCGCACCCGAGCGCCGATTCCTCGACCATCTCCCACACCAGCCCGCGCAAACCGTCGCACCTCAGTGACGTTTCTTCAGCGCCAGGACATGAGTCGCAAACAACTCTTCATCCTGTTCGCGGTTACTCTCTTCGCTTTAGCCTTTCGATTCACCTTCGTTCCCGTCCTCATCAGTGGCGCAAGCATGGAACCCACCCTCCATTCCGGCGCGGTTCGTCTCATGATTCGCCGGCATGGCGCCGCCCTGCCACCGCGCTTTCAGATCGTGCTCGTCCGCGCTGGCGGCGAGCTTCTCGTCAAACGAGTGATTGCCTTTCCAGGCGAATGGGTGTCCATGACCAACGGTGTGGTTTTCATCAACGACAATCCGCTCGCCGAGCCATTCCCCCTCAAACGCGGTTCCTGGACCGTCCGGGCCGGACCAATCTCGCCCGGAAACGTCCTGCTGATCGGCGACAATCGCGAGCTACCATTCCAGTCATTTTTCGTCGTCCCGTTGGATGCAATCGTCGCCTGGTCGCACGCTTCACTCTTTGCTCCGTTGTCTCCAAGTCCTCAGCGCTCAATGAATTCGAGACTGGTCTTTGATTCGCGCGACCGTGTCGATTTCAAGTGGGATCGTAAAGAGGCCAACATCAACAGTGCTGCTACTCTCTGGAACCGTGATCGGGAAAGAGGATTTAACGAGAGGGCGGCGCCTCAGCGGATTCGGGTCAGCGGGGTCAGCGGCCGCGCGCGCGGTGTCGAAAGGCTCTGCGATTTGCAGTTCAAGCGTGTATTCGCCAGGGGCTACATCTTCGACTCGAAATAACCCATCGGGCGCGATTTCCAGGAAATACTTTCGGACTGTAGCACTATAGCGAGAGAATTGCTTGTGTGTCGCGTGCATATTTTCATGGTTCCAGGCGGGAGACTTGGGTGGCGCTGCCTCTTTTTGAGTGATGCATTGGAGATCATCCCGCCAATTATGTTCGGCCAGTGGTTGTGAGAGCGCCAGTTTGCCCGTTACGGTCACGCCATCGCCGCCGATCCTCACTTCTGCAACGCCGCCGGGCGGAACAACCACGCGTTTGTGATGGCTGCAGCCGATCGCTCCAATTTTGTCCCGGTTAAAGTTGAAGAGTCGCGCGACCAAAACATTTCCCGCCGCCACTTTGGGAAAACGAAAACGACCTTCTGAATCGGTCGTCGTGTTGCACTGCAGGTCGATCGAAGCAGGATCATCGTCATACGTCGCCGTAAGGGTGATTGCCTGGTCTGGCCGAGGTTCCCCCTGAACGATTAGTGTTCCTTCGATCGAACCCCATGGCTGCAGAATAATTGGCCTTTTTTGAAGATCATTCACCGAAACTTGCACGCAGCCGAGTTCGTGAACCACGAGCACGCTTTCCGCTCCAGCCTTTGGCTTGAAAGAAAATCGCCCGTTCGCATCCGTCACGGTTTGCAGCGAACTGTAAGCCGCGAACGGTTTGCACCCTTCGAGAAGCAGGCAACCAAAGCTGTCCCCGTTGAGCCCTACGAACGCGCTCGAAACCGGCTCACCATCCGGCGACACAACGATTCCCGCGAGATCGTACGATTGGTGCAACTTTACTTCGAAATTCTGCGCACCGGATCGAACCGGGCGGACCTCCGTTTTCGCTGCTTGATATCCATCCGCATCGACTTCGAGCGAAAATTCCGAGAAGAACGCCATAAACACCGGCCAATCAAATTGGCCAGTGTGCCCCTCCCCAAGGTAGCTCAGTGAACTGCCACGATGCTCGTTCAGTCGGACGCGAAACACAGGGATCGGTTCCCCACTCTTTTCGTCCATCACTTTGCCGCTTACGCGCACAGTTGCCCCAGCATCCATGCCCCGCTCCCACCCGGATTTTTCACCGGTGTCAATTGACAGTTGCAGCACCAGATTGGTGGTCGCGGCCGAAACATCGATCCTTCTGGTATTCTCCTCATAACCCTCGGCCGCAGCAGCCAGCAGAACTTCGCCCGGAACAAACGGACCGATTTCGAAAGCGCCGGACGCATCGCTCTGGGCGGACCGGCGTGGCTCGCCGAACTGGTGCGCTTCGGTCAACTTGGCTCCGGGAATTGGCTGATGATTGGCGTTGACCACCAGGCCGCGCACTTTCACACCCGGTTTCAGCGTAACGATATGATTGGTCCGAAGCGCTTCGAGATTGTTCAGCGGCACCGTCACGCGAACGTACTGATCGTGCTCCACGGAATAACTCATCGCTTGATCCCCAACCGGCACTGGGAGTTGAGTCGAGCGAAACCGCCCCTGCTCGTCTGTTCTCAATGCAGTCAGGCGATTATTGAAGCTGATATTTTGCCGTTGGCCCAGGTCCGAGCCGGGATTATTGAAGGATACGAACGCATTCGGCACCGGCGTGCCATCTTCCGTTTGGACCACTCCCTCCAAAGTAAGGCCGCGCTGCAACTTCGCCGTGTAGAAGAGCGACTCCGCCACAAATTCATGCTTCTTCCAGGTAAGGCTCACCGGAACATATCCTGGCGCGGCAACAGCAACATGCACCGAATCGATATCCCGGCCATCCACGGCAATCTCGACCAGGCCGTTTTCGTCGGTGGTCAATTCCTGGGCGGGTGGATTTGCCGACCGCATTCGAACACCGCCAGCACGAATTGCGGCGCGAAGTGGCTCGCCGTCGGCTGATTTAACGGCAAGATAAATCTTCGAAATGCCCGGCTTCGGAACAGCGTCTCGCGCTGAATTCGCTTGCACAGGAACAGTGCTGCCAGCAGCCAAAGCGCCCCCATTTTCCGCGAGCAACGAGTCGCTCCGGCCCTTTGATTGTCCGCGCCACCACATCACACCGCTCGTCAGAAGCAGAAGCCCCCCGATCGAAATCGGTATGCATTGGCGACACTTCGCCAAAAACCAATCGCGCGCCGCACTCGCGCTCAGCGTCGCTACCGATTGCGTTACCGCGCCGTTGATTGCCGAATGAGCAATCAACTCCGGCAGGTCCGCCGGTGCCGCCTGCGTCGGAATATTCAACAGCAAGTCGGCCACAGCCGTGGCACTCAAAGCCACGCCACCGCGCCCCAGGATCGAACGCAACTTCTCCGTCGCCCGGCTCACCCGCTTTTTCGCGGCATGTTCAGATATCCCAAATCGCTCAGCCACCACTCGCAAAGGTTGCTGCTCGAAAAAACGCACCAGGAGCGCATCCCGATCGCGCGCGGAAAGACTCTGCAACGCTCCATCCAAATGCCCCTGAATGGCGCTCCAATTTTCCGCGGGATTTGTCGTGCTGGTTGGATTCATTGAGGACGCCTCCATTTCCCATCGTTTTCTACGAACCTCCGAGCGAACCGCTCGCGCCGCCACAAATCCGGTAGTGCGAAAAAGCCAGCCCGAAAGAATAACTTTGGGATTCAACTGATGCGCCTTTTGGGCCAACGCCAGAAACACAGCCTGAGAAATGTCTCGGGCCAGCTCGGGTTCCCCCACCCGCCGCAACGCGGAATTGTAAACCAGATTAAGATACCGGCGCACCAACTCGCCAAAAGCAGCATCCGAGCGCTCCCGCGCCCAGCCTTGAAGCAGTTCCCAGTCATTCATAGGCGACTCATTTCAACACTGAATCCCCGCTCGCCACCGGAAAGAGACAACGAAAGATGGAACGCAGACGTTCTTGTCCGCAAGCTTCATTAACGGTTAACTTGGAATAATGAGCGTTGCCGATCTTGATGGCCGAAGCATGCACGAAGTAACTGTGGTAGATGGCCCGCTGCCGGAAGGATTGTGGGACTGGCCAACCAGAGAACCTGACCTCGTCACCGCTCCAGAGCTTATTCCTGTCTTACGTGAATTGATCGACCGCGAGCCTCTATTCCATCGGAAAGAGCTCGGAATATCACGTGCGGTCTTTGAACAAATGACAGCAGAGACCTTTTGGGAAGTTGGGGCATCAGGAAAACGGTTCAGCCGCGCATTCGTTCTCGACGTTCTCGATCAACGCTATAAACAACCTGCGGCTGTAACATGGAAAGTGGGTGAATTCCACTGCTTTGAAATCGCGGCCGACAATTATTTGCTCAGCTATACCCTCGATCAAGGTGGCAGGATTACCCGCCGCTCAACTATCTGGCGTCGAACTTCCGATGGATGGAAAATCCTGTATCACCAGGGCACACCTGTCCTTTAACTGAACTGCGGGCCTTTGAAAAAGAACTTCGGCTCCTCAGGCCATGGCAGATTCGCCGAGTTGCTCGGCAACCGATTAATCCACCACCATTAGCGCGCACCAATCCTTGAAACCGCGTTAGCTCATTGATAATTTCCCTGCATGGAACTCGCTCCAGGTCCCGCGTTTTTCGCCACCACCCATTGGAGCGTGGTTCTGGCCGCCGATTCGTCCGCCAACGAATCACAAACTGCCCTCGAGACCCTCTGCCGTGCCTACTGGCGCCCCCTTCATGCTGCAGTCCTGCGTAAAGGCTTCGACCACGAATCCGCCAAAGATCTCACCCAGGAATTTTTCGCAGCGCTTCTTGAACGCAACGACCTCGCACGCAGCAGTCCCGCGCGCGGCCGTTTTCGCACCTTTCTGCTCACGGCACTGGAAAACTTTCTCGCCAACGAATGGCGGCGAAGAGCGACCCTCAAGCGCGGCGGCGCTATCCAATTTGTCTCCATCGACAACGATGAGGACTGCGATCCCGCTACCGACCTCGCTCCCGATAAACTTTACGAGCGCCGCTGGGCTCTCACCCTCATGGAACGCGCGCTCGACCGACTCCGCGCTGAGGCAGTTGCCGCTGGCAAGCTCCCGCTATTCGAGTCGCTCTCCGAATTCCTGGCCGAACCTCCCGCCCAGGGACAATACCCGCCTCTCGCTGCAAAGCTTAACCTCAGCGAAAGCGCTTTACGCGTGGCCGTCCATCGCCTCCGACAGCGCTACCGCACCCTCCTGCGCCAGGAAATCGCTCAAACCGTCGAAAGCCCCGCCGCCATTGACGACGAAGTTCAACATCTCTTCGCCGCTCTAAGCTGACATTTCTCTTTAGCAAAACGGGCCAAAAAAACCCGCCAATTCTGAGGCGGCGCGGCCGATGCCTTGAGTCAGGAACGCATATAATAATGCGCCCTGAAGCGGCGCGACGGACACCAAACGGTCCTGATCCCAAATGAAAAATGACACATGCTCAATGTTCAATGCTCAATGAATTAACCTGCTCCCAATCCTGCTCGTCACACCCCGCCTTTTCCTGGAAATTCCCTGTAACAACTCCAACCCAACCGTTCTTCACCTTATGGAAAGAATGCCTCGCCAATCTCCAGCAGCAGCCCCGGTTTGCTCCCGATGCGGATTCCCAGCCGCATCTGCCCTCGGCCAACTCTGTCCCCGCTGCCTTTGGACCTCTAGCCTCCTCCACCAGGATCCCGACCCTTTCCTCGTCTCCATTCATCCCGCAGCCCCCGAGGGACAACCCGTCTGCCTTCCCGCCCGTCTAATTGCCGGGTACGAACTCCTCCAGGAAATCGCCCGGGGCGGAATGGGCGTTGTCTATCGCGCGCGACACATCTCCCTCAACCGTATCGTTGCACTCAAGGTCCTCGCTGGCGGTCCCTTCGCCAGCCCGGAATTTTCCCAACGCTTTCGCGCCGAAGCTGAAACCGTCGCCCGCCTCAAACACCCCAATATCGTCACCATCCACGAAGTCGGCGAAGCCGAAGGCGTTCCCTACTTCACCATGGACTTTGTCGAAGGCCCCAACCTTGCCGAACGCGCCCGCCTCCACCCCTTCGAACCCTTCGATCCTTACCAAGCCGCCGCTTGCCTCGAAACAGTCGCGCGCGCCGTCAGCTACGCCCATTCCCAGGGCGTCCTCCATCGCGACCTCAAACCCACCAACATCCTCCTCGACCTCTTCGGCCAGCCGCAAATCACCGACTTCGGCCTCGCCAAACGCCTGGAATCATCTGCTCAACCCTCAACTCTAAACTCTCAACTCCCCACCTCCTTCAACCCTCAACTCACCCTCACCGGCCACGCCCTCGGTTCCCCTGGCTACGCGGCTCCCGAACAAATCCGCTCCGGCCAAAGCGATCCCAAAACCGACATCTACGGCCTCGGCGCCACTCTCTATCATCTCCTGACCGGTCGCCCGCCCTTCACCGGCGCAACGCCGATAGAAACACTCCGCGCCGCCCAAACAACCGACCCGGTCCGCCCTCGCGCCCTGAATCCCCAAACGCCCCTCGACCTCGAAACCATCTGCCTGAAATGTCTCGAAAAAGATTCCCCTAAACGCTACTCGACCGTCCAATCCCTCGCCGACGATCTCCAGCATTTCCTTAAAAACAAACCAATCTCTGCCCGTCCTGTAGGCGCAACCGGCAAGGTCATCCGCTGGTCCCAACGCAACGCGGCTCTCGCCACCGCCTATTTCTTCTTACTCCTCCTCTTACTCATAATCCTTCTTGGTTCCCCGCTCGCCGCTTATCGCATCAACCAGTCGCGCAAAGCCGAAGCCAACGCTCGCGTCCGTGCTGAAACTCAGTCCTATATTTCCGACCTGGGACTCGCCCAACGGCTTTGGGACGAAGGTGATCTGCATCGCGCGCGTGTGATGCTGCAGGCGCAGATGCCAGCCCAGGGCAAACCCGATCTGCGCGGCTTCGAATGGCGTTATCTATGGAACCTCTGCCGTGATGAAAGCCGTCGTTCCTTTACCGCCTCAAACGGGATTAACTACTTCGCCTGGACGCGGGATTGGAAAAATCTTGCCGTCAGCTCTTCACACACGATCAGCCTGCTTTCATGGCAAAGCGATGGACGGGAAACCGAGTTGATCTCCGATCCGGATGAGAACATCTCGATGTTCGAGTTTTGTCCAGTCTTGACCAACCTCCTCGCTACAGCTTGCGAGAGTGGGGATCTAAAGCTTTGGGACCTTGAGACGAAAAAACCTCTTTCGAGACTTTCCGGTCTGAACGGCATAATCTCCGGCCTCGCCTTCTCGGCCGACGGTCGGTACCTGGCCGCCGCCGGCCAAACCGATCGGAAGATTGGGCTTTGGGATGTCGTTCAGCGGACCAATGTTTGGTTCCGCGAAACCGCCGTTCCACCTCAAGCCGTCATCTTTGCGGGCCAGGAACAATTCCTGATTTCTGGCGGTGGGCCGGATGCCGGAAACGCTCTCATCTGGGATTCAGACGGAAATGCCACACCGTTTCCAGCCGAGCACAAGGGCTGGGTGGAACGTCTGGTCCTGGCGCCTAACGGAAAACTTCTTGCCACTTCCAGTACCGATGGAACCACCATTATATGGGACCTCCCTACACGCGTAAGCCTGCGACGCCTTCGCGGATCCGGTGGTGCCGCCTTTTCGCCCTTTCTCTGAGCTTCGCGCTTGGCGAAGAAAGCACCGTCTCGCTTTGGGGAACGTATTGGACCTCGGGCGACGGACCTTTGGCGACATTGCGCGGCCACGAAAGCGCCGTCCGGAAAGTTGCATTTTCCCCCGATGGCCGCTTTATTCTCTCCGCGAGTTCAGACCGGACTCTTAAGGTTTGGGATGTCGCGGAACCTCCGCGCCCTGTTGTTGCAATCCTGAACGGTCACTCAAACTGGATCAGTCAGATTGCGTTCTCGCCTGACGGCAAACTGCTCGCTTCCCTGAATTTTCACCAACCCTTTTTTACGCGCCTTTGGGATGTTAAGTCGCGCGCCGCAATTACCAATCTGCTCGGTCCAACCGCGCCGGCCCTTGCACTCGCTTTCTCACCCGATGGGTCGATGCTCGCGACGGGCAGTGAAGATCGCACGATCCATATCTGGAATCCGGCAAATCGAGCACCGTTGATGATCCTCACCAATGATTTTCAAGCAGGCGCGCTTTGTTTTTCGCGGGACAGTCGAACGTTGACTGTCTCCCTCGCCGGTTGGCTGGGCGGCGGCAAACGCTTGAGTTTTTGGGACATTCCCTCGCAAACACGCTTGCGCAACCTGGAAGCATACTCCACGAATGCAACCACCGTCGCTTTCGGTCGCACTCGAGACCTTTTAGCCGTTGGTTATTTCGACGGCACGCTGCTCATATTCGATTATCCGCGGCAGCGCCTTATCCACAAATTCAAAGAGCACTCTGAACTCGTTTGGTCGCTTGACTTCAATGCGGACGATTCCCTCCTCGCTTCCGGCAGTAACGATGCCACCGCCGCGGTGTACGATCTGAACGGTGGTCGCGTCTTGCAGCGCCTCCTCGACCAGGCGGGGATCATTTGGTCGGTTTGTTTCACCCATGATGGAAAAACCCTCGCCACTGCCTCAGGCGATTCAACGATCAAACTCTGGAATGTCTCTACCTTAAAACCCGCTCTCACCCTTAAAGGCCATTTAGGAGCCGTGTCGGGCGTGGTCTTCAGCCAGGACGATGCGCTTATGGCTAGTTCAGGCGCTGATGCAACTGTACGGCTTTGGCCCGCATTGCCAGCCCCCCTCCCAACGCAAGGAAACTGAGATGAAAAAGCATCAAGAAAGGCATAAGTCAGATTCCTTCGTAGCTTTCACTCTGGTCGAACTGCTTACAGTGGTCGCGATCATTGCGCTGCTCTCATCCTTGGTCTTTGCCCGGTTGGCACGCGCCCGAGAGTCTGCTCTATCAGCGGCGTGCGTCGGCAACTTGCGGCAGATTGGAATCGCCCTTCGACTTTACATCGACCAATGCGATGCCTACCCGCTCGCCACTCTTTATGAAAGCGGCAACGTGCAATGGAACACCTGGCGAGAGCTGCTTCTCCCATACGTGCCTAAAGTCTGGAATGGCAGTTTTTCTGGTGATCTCTTTCTCTGTCCAAAATCGGCACGACGGAATGATGGGTTGGTCCGCATGGCGTTGAACGCGTTCGGAACGGATGTCTCGTATGATTCCAGTGGCTTTTCCCAATCAAGCCTGGGCCTCGGACATGCAGGAAGCCTTCGGAACAACATTCCTGTCCGCGATTCACGTGTGCTCGCTCCGGCCGACATGATCGCGGTCTTGAACCTGAACATTTACGCTGGATACATCGGATTCGGATGGCCAGGCGGGATGGCGTCAGATTGGCATCAAGGCGGTGCACTCGCGCTCTTCTGCGACAGCCACGTTGAATCCCGCAAATCGCGATCCTCTATCCAAAATCAACCATCTCTTACCACTCATACACTTATTCGGTTTTCAAGGCGGATGCCGCATCAGCCCGGCGCTGGAACAATGATAACCTGCCGCATCCAGAAACCTGGCCTGCCGACTAAAGTGCTATGAGCGTGGCCAAACCCAGGTCCGATTCTTCCTACGAAACGAATGACAGATTATGAACTATTCTTATCGAAAAACTATCACGAAACTCACGTCTGCAATCATTGCACTGGCATTTTTCGCCACCCAGCCCGCTTTCTCCGCGCAGCCGAACATACTTTTAGTTATTGCCGATGATTACGGCACCGACAGTTGCTCCCTCTACAATACAAATTCCAAAGCTTCTCTTCCCCCCACTCCCCGAATTAGCTCCCTCTATACCAATGGCGTTCTCTTCCGGAACGCGTATGCCTATCCGAGCTGCTCCGCGACACGCGCCGCGCTTCTCACCGGCCGTTACGGGTTCCGAACCGGATGGGGTCTCGCGATTGACGAGACATCCACAACCGTGCTTCTCGGCAACGAGTCAACGCTCCCCAAAATCTTTTCGGCTAATCCACAGTTAGGCTACCGTGACGCCAGTATCGGCAAATGGCATCTTGGTTTCAAGCCGACCGATCCCAACGTACTCGGCGGGTGGTCGCATTTCAGCGGAGCCTTGTCCTACGGCGTCGAGAGTTACTTTCGCTGGCAAAAGGTCGTTGATGGCGTCACAAGCACCAGCACCCAATACGCAACGAGCGAAAATGTAAATGATGCTATTTCCTGGATTCAGCAGCAAGGCACCAACAACTGGTTTTTATGGCTCGGCTTCAACGCACCGCACGATCCATTCCATAAGCCACCCAATGAACTCCATTCTTACACCGCGCTTTCCACCAGCCAGAGCGCCATAGACAAAACCCCGCGGCCTTATTATGAAGCCATGACTGAGGCCATGGATACCGAACTCGGCCGGCTTCTGGATTCCATTGATCGCTCGAACACTGTCGTGATCTTCATTGGCGACAATGGCACTCCTGGCGAGGTGATTCAACCACCCTACACTAGCGATCACGCGAAATTCAGCCTATACGAAGGAGGTATTCGCGTCCCAATGATCATTTCCGGTCCTGTCGTCAAAAATCCCCATCGCGAAACGGTCGAACCGGTTCATATCGTGGATCTATATGCCACAATCCTCGAACTTGCTGGTGCGGATCTGAATACCGCTCTGCCCGCAAATATCATTTCTGATTCGCGCAGTCTCCTGCCTGCTCTCACGAATGACCCAACCTTTCATCGTGACTGGGCTTATGCCGAACAATTTCCTACTCCACCGGCGGTCGCTTCTGATCAAAAGGGCCGTGTCATCCGCGACGCCTCGTTGAAACTCATTCGTTGGACGAATCGGCAGGCCGTCTATGATCTTCTTGCAGACCCTGCAGAAAAAACCAATCTGTTCGGCCATCTCACCGCCGAACAATCCGTTCGGATCGACGCGCTAAACTCGAAATTGGCCGATCTCCAAAATGTTCCACAAATCGCTGCCTTTTCTCATGCCTCGAATCGGACCTCCCTCTCCATTGACTATATTCAGGGGGTGTCCTTCTCTTTGGGACGGGCGAGCACGCTCAATAATACTAATTCGTGGAAAGTAATTCCTGCCTCGCAACAACGAACCAATTTCACGGTCACACTGACGGATTCAAGCTCAACCAATTCTGCAAATTACTACCGCGTCTCAGCGCCGCCACGGTAAACCTGAGTCCTCCTATTAGACACTTCGCAACCGACATGTCACGAGACCTACCCCCGCAGTAAGAATTGCTCCTGAAATGACAAGCTGAACTTGCAATTCAGCAGCCTCTTCTTTAGGTTGTCCGTCATGACTGCGAACCAAAACTCGCGGTCACTCGGATTGGAACCGACTCCGAACAAAAATCTCAGCGCGTCTGACGTTTCTGTTCCCAGTCACATTTCGAGTGATCGTCCCGTAATTCAGCGCCGTGCCCTTGCGCCTGATCGTTTCTTTCATCGGTCTCCTTCGTCCCATCATTCCCGCGCTGTCCTGTCTCCGCTCATTCCTCGCCGGGAGCAGTTTTGTGGCATTGGGCATTTTGGGACTCCTTGGTCATTCGGTCCTTGGACATTGGTCATTTCACGCCCCGCATCCCCGAATTTCCTCGAATTCACCCTTCATAACCCATTGATCTAACGCGTTCTAACGCTTTCTAACTTAAATAAAAAAAAATGCGAGTGCGCCACCGCCCTCGACCAGTTGCCCCAAAATAGGCGAAGCGCCCGTTTCAATGCCAAATGAAAAATGCACCTGCTCAATGTTCAATGAATCTGCCTTCTGCGGTTGCCAAGCAACTGTTTCTCTGCGAATTGTTTCCCTGATTTAAGTATGCGCAAAGGTTTGATTTATCTGGCGTTGCTTTTCGCGTCCGCAAGCGCGTTTGCACAATCCAGTAAAGATAGGAAAGCGGAAACGCTCGTTCGCTGGCATTTCGTCGGCACAAAGCGGCTCGCCGAGGTCAAGGACCTGGACGCCCTCCGCGAAATTCTCGCCCTCAAGGAATCCGACGATCTCCGCAACGTCGCCATTGACGGCTTCGCAATGCAAGCGGCGGGCCACTTTACCAAAACCAATAACACCAACGTCAACGCGCAGGTCGCCGCCCTGATCAAACCGCTCCTCCCGGACATCATCCAAAACGAAAGCCGCTTCGAGCTTTCCGCCCGCGCCGCTCAGGATGCAGACTGGTCTCTTGCGGTGAAACTTCCTGCGGACCGCCTTGCCGAGTGGAACAAAAACCTCTCGAACCTGGCCGCCTCCGCTCGCATGAACATCACCCCCTCAGCGAAAGGCGACAGTTGGAGCGCGCAACACGAGAACTACCATTTCACCGTCTCGGCGGCGAAAGATTGGCTGCTGCTTGACGGCGGGTTCGGCCAGATCGAAAACAAATCACGCAAGGCTCCGAAGAGCGGCGGAAAGGAATTGCTCAGTGCGGAAATCAATTCTCCCGCTATCGCTAAACTTTGGAACGCGGAACGCTTCCAGCATGCCCCTAAACTGACGCTCAACGTCGAGCCCCGTAAAGGAAAGGTCCATTCGGAGATGCTCATCGATTACCCGCAATCCCTCAACATCACTCCCGAAAAATGGAATGTCCCAACCGATTTGATTCACGATCCGCTCATTGGCTTCACCGCGATTCAGGGCATCAGCCAGGCACTGGCCGGCCATTCGCAATTTAGAAAACTCGGCGCGGAGAAAACTCCAAACCAGGCATTCCTTTGGTCCCAAAAAACGATGCCTTTCACCGTTTTCGCCGCAGCCGATGTCGGAAATCCAGCCACCGTCTTGAAAAACCTGCCCGATCAGATCACACCCACCTTCAAGACCGGTTCCTTTGGCAACATGACAATCCTGACCAATCGCCCAGCCATTCTTTGGCGTGATTTGCCTGTAATTGTTCCTTTTATTGAGGCTGGAAACGACGGACAGTCTCCTTTTCTGGTTGGCGGGCTTTTCCCGGTCGCGCAGGAAAACGCCAAACCCGCTCCGCCGGAACTTTTCGCCCAACTCACCAAAAAGAAGAACCTCGTTTTTTACGATTGGGAAATTACCCAGGATCGCCTCAAACAATGGCGTCCGATCTGGCAAGCCGCCCAGTTTGTCCAAGGCAAGATATTCGGCCCCTCCGCCAGCGACCGTTGGATTGAAGCGATCACGCCGAAGCTCGGCAACACCATCACCGATGCCACTCTCGAAGGCCCGAGCCGCTTAAAGCTCACTCGCCAATCCCAATCAGGCTTTAGCGCTCTGGAAGTGGTCCTGCTCGCTCACGCGCTTGATCCTGATGACGTTCATGACCGCTCGCCGCATCAACCCGGCCAGCAGCCCGTCCGGCGCAAACCCGCTCCGCCGAAACGTTAATGCTCAAGCTCGGCGTTAACATCGATCACGTCGCCACCCTCCGCGAAGCCCGCTACCGCGGCCTCGAACGCGGCGAACCCGACCCCATCGAAGCCGCCCTCATTTGCGAAGCCGCCGGCGCGCACGGCATCACCGCGCACCTCCGCGAAGACCGCCGCCACATCCAGGATCGCGACATCTGGAAACTCCGCGATGTGATCAAGACCCGGCTCAATTTCGAAATGGGCAACACACCCGAAATCGTCGAGATCGCCCTTCGGGTGAAGCCGCACATCGTCTGCCTGGTTCCTGAACGCCGCCAGGAACTCACGACCGAAGGTGGCCTCGACGCCGCCGGTCAACTCGATCCCCTCCGCCGCACCACCGATCGTCTTAAAAACGCCGGCATCGAAGTGAGCCTCTTCATCGCGCCTGACTTAATACAAGTCGAAGCCGCCAAAAAAATCGGCGCTGATTTCATCGAACTGCACACCGGCAGCTTCGCCGAACATTATCATCGCAAAAAAGAACGCGCCGACGAAATCCAGCGCTTGCACGACGCCGCGCTCGCCGCTCATTCCGCCGGAATCGGCGTGAACGCCGGCCACGGTCTCAATTACCAAAACCTCTCCGGCCTTTTCCCAGTGCCCCACCTCGTGGAACTGAACATCGGCCACAGCATCGTCAGCCGCGCCATCACCGTCGGCCTGCCCACCGCCGTCAAAGAGATGCTCACCGCGATGCAAGGCTATCTCGAGCCAGCATGATCCTCGGCATCGGCACCGACATCATAGAGGTCACTCGAATTCGCGCGTCCCACGAAAAATTCGGCGAACGTTTCGTCGGCCGTATCCTTCTTCCCTCCGAGATCGAATATTGCCTCTCCCACAAGGACTCAGCCCCATTCATCGCCGCCCGCTTCGCTGCCAAAGAAGCGGTTTCCAAAGCCTTCGGCACCGGCATCGGCAAATCGCTCGGCTGGCTCGATATCGAAGTCCGTCGAAAAGAATCCGGCGAACCCTACGTTGAACTCCACGGCAAAGGCCGCGACCTGTTCGCCTCCCGTAACGCCCGCGCGCTTCACCTCACCCTCAGCCACACCGTCCAGCACGCCACCGCCACCGCAGTCCTCGAAGGCTAATTCTTAAGCACCTTCATCACCGCCGCATGGGCCAGGACCACTTCAGGCTCTCGCTGCAAGCTCTCGAAATAACTCCGTGCGAACCCTTCACCCTCCTCGCTCGCCTTCAACAACTTCGAAGCCTGCTCCTTCACCCGCGCCACATCCGCTTTCGTGATCTGCGCCTCTTTTTCATCCATCAACTCATCAATCCCCACCACCATCGCGGAAAACGGCTGCAACCATGCGAACCACGGATCGTTGATCAACAACTTCAAAAACTGGTTCGGCGTCGGAATCGTTCCGAACGAACTCTCATATTCCACACGCTCTGAATCGATCAACGCCTTGTGCAACACCACCAGCTTTTCCCGCAATTCATTTAGATCCCGCTTCAATTGCTCGTGTTCCAACTGATTCGCCTCCGCTCTTTCCATACGCAACTCTCGACGAACCTCTCTCCTTGTGCAACCGCCCGACGGGCGAGGAATTGTATGAATTGTATTGATTAGCCGCCCTCCCCTTCTCTATTCTCAGCCCATACCCATCAAAGCGGCTTTCCCGGATCGCCCGCGGCTCGCCGCTTGGAAAGTTTCGTTTATGCGCGTGTTTCGTTTTGAGAATGACAGAACTCGTTCCGCTTTCACCCTGATTGAACTCCTCGTCGTCATCGCGATCATCGCGATCCTCGCCGGTATGCTTTTGCCTGCGCTCTCGAATGCCAAAGAAAAATCCAAAAAAACCTCCTGCCTGAACAACCTTCGGCAAATGGGCCTCGCCACCTTCATGTACGCCGACGATAACCAGGACCGTCTCCCGCCGCCGCTTTTCGATCCGGACCAATTTCCGGGCATCGGGCCGTATAACAGCTATCTGCTCTTCGGCTGGGGCGGAACAGTCGGCCAGCCCGCCAAATCCACCAACGCCGCGAACCTTGGCCATCTCTATGTCGGCAATTACATCCGCTCTCCGGACACATTCTATTGCCCGAGTCTTCACCACGCCAAAGGGCTCCGAGTCGGCTTCGAGAAATATTATTTCCAAAGCGCCAAAGTTCCCTGGCCCATGTACGCCATTGATGGCCAGGTTAATATGACCTACAACTACTTCCCCCAAAGCGAACGGCTCTCAACAAAAACCGCTGACGCGAACAAAGGCTGGTACCAGGTCGCCCACAAGCAAACCGAACTCAGCGCCCAACGCTCCTTCGTTACCGACCTCATCTACACCTGGGGCACCATGGCCCATCGCTACGGTAAAAATCCCGCCGGCCTCAATGCGCTTTGGGGTGACGGCCACGCCAATTACAGCACGACCAAAGCCGCATTCGATACGAAAATATGGGGCGGCACCGGTGCCAACCCTAGTGCACAAACTCCCGGCGACAATCCAGCGAATTGGCGGACGATCGTCTCCTATCTTCGCCCCTAGAAAACATGCTTTCTACTGGATGTGGCCGTGTCCCTGATAGACGAGTTCGAAAAAAACATCACCCGTTTGACCATCCGCTGTCTTTCCAGGCACCTTCACTCGGATCGCTTTGTGCTCGGCCGCGGGCTCGGTTACAGAAGGAAAATTGCCCTCGGTCGATGAAACAGGCCGCAAGCTAATCACTACTGGATGACCGCTGGCACTGAGTTTCCCACTCGCCTTAACCATCGGCGTAAACTTTGTGAACGTGTCCAGTGCCTTGTCATTATCCGAAGAGATCAGAACCAGGAACGTATTGAATTCAGCCGTTCCCAGGTGATCGCCATCGCCAGGTTGCATCGCGAACCGCGCGGTGAAAACGCCTTTGGGAATGTCATTATCCTTGTAGTCTTTCAAGCCCGGCCCTTCGACCGACACCGCCGCGACCAACCCGGCTTCTGAAAGATTGCTCACAGAACTCGAAGCATCGGACTGTTTTGATTTCAACGGAACCTCCTGCCGAAACCAAATCTGCAAAATCAGCTTGTCGCCTTCGAGCAATTGAACCGGCTTGGGCGAAAGCGCGGCTCGAATTGGCTCCGAAATTTGCGCGGGCGGGGCCTGATTGCCAATCTTGACTGAGAAATCCGCAGCCGAAGCAGCACCCAACGCCAGTGACAAAACGGTAATTGCAAAAACTCCCCTCATCATAAACGCGAAGATGTGACGCGCGTTACGCCGCGCCTATTCGCAGTGGCAAGGTACATAAAAAAGGGCTGCGAACAAGTCCACAGCCCGATTCATGAAGAAAGTGTCGTTACCGCGCCGCCAGTTGGTTCTTCGCGCTCGAATCAGCGGAAAACTTCGCGAGAAAAGCGCTCCGTGTCCCGGAGATTTGCCAGGTGACGTTCAGGCCCGAGCCATTGTAGCTCGCCACTTCGGTGAACACCGGATACGCATTTTCCACCTTTGAAAGCGGCGGATAAAATGTTTCTTCGTTCCCGCAAACATCGTGCTTGGCCGAGAGGCACGAAGTCGAAATCTCAACCAGATCCCCGGCCTGCACCGAAGCGCACCCTTTTTTGGAGCAGGTGCCCAGACTCGATTCGATCGGCGCGCTCTTCACATCCACGACATGCGAAATGAGGTTCCCGCCCATCCGCTGCGCGAAATCGGCCAGAGCCTGCTTTTGCGCAGAATCGCCTTTGGCATCCACGATCAACACCGTGTCGCCCGAGCGGGGATTGTAATGAAGATCGCCCAGCGTTCCATTGGCTCGCACCACCGCCATGACATTCAAACCCTTCAGGTCAACCCCATTCCAGCTCCCTTCCTTCACCGACCAGAAAAGCATCCCTTCCTTGCCCGTGAGATTCATTTCGGCGTTCGCGAAGCACGGACCGGTGTAAACATCACACGAACGCACTTCGAGATACTCGCCCGTGACAGGACCTGCGAACGCGGTCGAGGCCGCAACGCCCAAAACTGAAAGAAGAGCCAATTTTTTCATAGGGATAACGACGATCTCTTCAAAATATCACCGCTCAGGCCAGATAACAAGTCCGCTCCCCCACGCAATTCCCCTTGCTGCACGGCTCCCCGTCCGGCCCAAAATTCTCCTGCGTTCTCCCGCACCAATAAATCCCGCTCGAAAACTCGTCATCGGCCGCTCCATAATCCTGGTAGTACATTTCCTTCGAACGAAGGTGTCTGCACGGAATCTTCAAATTCGCCAGTGAAAGCGGCTCGTTCTCCATAATTCTTGATCGCAACGCGTGAGTGAAAAACGCGTGTGCTGATAGTGCGGTTTTAGGTCCATGCGTTCCGCCGGGCAAGTGAATTCTCGTCAATTCCGAAGCTTTGGCGGTTCCCGCTGCTAACTGAACGCGCGCACCCCAGCTTTCCGGATGCGGCGTGGTCCTGATTTCACGTTATGTTTTACTTCCGTTCCCAACGAAATCTCCTTTCGCTTTCCTTGATCGGCAGGTCGTTGATGCTCGCGAAGCGGAATTTCATATAACCCAGTTCGTCGAATTCCCAATTCTCGTTACCGTACGACCGATACCATTGTCCGGAATCGTCATGCCATTCGTATTCGAAGCGCACGGAAATGCGACAATCTCCAAACGCCCACAACTCTTTCTTCAGCCGATAATCCAATTCCTTGTTCCATTTCCGCCGTAGAAATTCGGTCACCTCCGCGCGGCCATGCAGGAATTCAGACCGGTTGCGCCATTCCGTGTCTTCCGTGTAAGCGAGCGCCACCCGCTCCGGATCGCGCGTATTCCAGGCATCCTCGGCTGCCTGGACCTTATGCCGTGCCGTTTCTTCCGTGAAGGGCGGCAGGGGCGGGCGCGGTTTCGTCTCAGTTTTCATCTTTCAATTGTTTTTCGCATCATCACGTTCCTCAGTACGGCGAGCAATTTCGCACGGCGCGAGAAAATGTAGACTGCGATGGGAGATGAGAGGCAGCTTTTCGAAAAATATTTTTGGTGGATTTTGGTGGATTATGTGGATTTACGGGCAGTTTTGGTGGATTCAGGTGGAAGAAATCCGGTAAAGTAAGCGCAAATTTCGAATTCCTAATTCTAATTCCTTCCAAATGGAATGTGGCGGAAAGTGCGGAAAGACGGGCGATTTTTGATGGAAAATGACTAACCGTCCGAAACCGCGGAGAGAATCGGTTTGGCTGTCCGGTCGACTGGGACGTACACGTGTTCATGGCGCAACTTCTACTTGTCGGCCTTTGGGAGATGAACACACGATACCTGCGTTCAATTACTTCACGGGAGTGAAAAGAGATCAAAGGGAATCGCTTTTCAGTCGCGCCAAGCCCAAGGCTCACAAGACGACACGATAACGGAGAGCACGTTAAAAGCAATGGAAAAGAGCAGTAGTGTCCTAATTTGAATCAATTTCCGGTCGAAGGCGGCGCGCGCATTTCAGCCGATCTGTTGCTGACGAAACGCAAAAACTCAGTTATCACCTGCCGCCATGAAGCTCCGAAACTTCGCCATCCTCCTCTCTGCGCTCCAAATGCTGTCCGCTGCCACCGCCGCCTCAACCCAGGAACTCCGCGGCCTTGTCGAGAGTCGACTTGAAGCCGAGTATCCCCCGCTGTTTGGCATCTACACCAATCTACATGCGCATCCAGAACTTTCCTTCATGGAGATGAATACTGCGGCGCTCGTTGCTCGTGAATTGCGGTCCCTCGGCTTCATCGTGACAGAGAAGGTCGGCAAGACCGGCGTTGTCGGCGTCCTCACCAATGGACCCGGCCCGACAGTGCTCGTCCGAGCAGACATGGATGGTTTGCCAATCAAGGAAGACACAGGCCTGCCCTACGCCAGCAGCGCTGTCGTGAAAGATCAATCTGGCAAGGATCAACCGGCGATGCACGGTTGCGCGCACGATACACACATCACCGGTTTGATCGGCACCGCTCGCCTCGTCTCCGCGCTCAAAAACAAATGGTCCGGCACCCTCTTATTGATCGCCCAACCCGCCGAAGAAATTGTCGAGGGCGCGCGCGCTATGCTCGCCGACGGCCTGTATACCCGCTTTCCCAAACCCGACTTCGTTATCGCGCTCCACACCTGGGCTCCTCTCCCTGCCGGCACCATCGGTTATGGCGAAGGTCCCTTCCTCGCGAGCGTCAATTCCCTCGATATTCTTGTGCGGGGCGTCGGCGGCCACGGTTCTGCTCCGCACACGACAAAAGACCCAGTGGTGCTGGCCTCGGAAATTGTTTTGGCGCTGCAAACCATCGTCAGCCGCGAGGTCAAGCCGGGCACCACCGCCGTCGTGACGGTGGGAACAATTCATGGCGGGCTCAAACGCAATATCATTTCCGACGAAGTAAAACTCGAACTGACCTTGCGCGCTTTCGACGACGATGTGATGGCCAAACTGGTTGCCTCCATCCGCCGCATCTGCGCCGGTCTGGGCCAGGCCGCCGGCTTGCCCGCAGATCGCCTCCCGGTAGTTACTCTCACGCCCGAATCCACCGGCGTGACCAGTAACGATTCCGCTCTCACCCGCAGGCTCACCACCGCGTTCACCAGTTGGTTCGGCCCTGACCGCATGAAACTGACCGCACCTGTGACTGGGGCTGAAGATTTTTCCGAATACGCACGCACCCCTGATCACGTTCCGATTTGTATGTGGTGGGTGGGTGCGGCTGATCCCGTGAAATTCGCCGAGAGCGAACGCACCGGCGTTTCCCTGCCCTCCAATCACTCCGCGAAATTCGCCCCGGTCCCCGAGCCGGTTCTCAAAACGTGCGTCACTTCGATGACCGCTGCGATCCTTGAGCTTTTGAGCAACAAACCAAATTAAGCCTTCCTCAAGGGACTAATAGCGCTGTTAATAACTGGGCTAAGTCCGCGCCGCCCGATCGCAACTCCTTTGTCACCACAGTTCCCGCCCAATCATAATAATCATCCACTCCATTCTTCGGGCGCGCTCCGATTCCGGTAAGTTTCTTCCCGCTCTCTCGGTAGTTTACTGTAATAACTCTGAACTCCAGCCGGTCATGCGCCTCTTTGGCAATTGGTAGAATGCGATCCCCGCGCTTGATGGTCCATTTCTCCAGATCGGCGGTGCTGTCGGTCGAAGCAGGTAACCCGGCAGCAAGCTTCTGTGCGGCTTGCGACGCCGTTGCGCGCGCGGGCAGCTTAAGTTGTCGATATGCACTTTTTACCGAGTCCGCATCCCAGTAATGGTGCAGCTTTGGCACCCGCGAATCGACTGACGTTTGGCGCCTGGCTATCGGGTAGAATATATCGTTCCCGCCTTTGTCCGGTTTGGCATCAGCGTCATGATCGTTCTTCGGCGCTCTTCTTTTGGCGTTGTTGTTAAAATAAGCCGCACCGACATGCAGCGGTTGATGAAGATCACCGATATAATGTGCCAGAAGTATAACAGCCACAGTCTTACTGATACCGCGCGGATTATTTTCCGGAACGGTCCCTTTGAGAACCCCCGCGCAATATGGGATCATATGGATAATATCCATGTCATTCACGCCCGCTCTCGCATCCGCATAGGCGAGAGGTTGACCATCAATCGAAACGTCGGTGTAGTGAAAGGTTCGGTGAAGAGGGTCTCCGCTTGCCGCTCTCTGTTTGTTGGCTTTCCAAAAATCGAGCAGTGCAGCTTTGACTTCGTCAGGAATATTCTTCCAGGTTTTCGCCCTGATGTCCGCTATTGAGTCCGGTTTGCTGCTTTCCCAGTTTTTGATCAGGTCCGGCAAGATCGAGGCCTGCTGTAGCGTAATACCAAGAAGAAGGCGGGTCACGTTGGTATAAACCGGCGTCGCCGCCAGCTTCAGATCCGCGATCGCACCGACTGTCTCATGCCCGGGTTGCTCATAGCAGAAGGCAGAAAGACTCGTTAGGCATAAAAGAAAGGAAAGCCAGAAGGATTTCATTATGACGCGTGAATACTCTCGCTGGAAAGCGCGGTCAAGCAAAGGGGTGTGATTTCAGGTGCGGGTCAATTTTAGTTCCAATAGGAAGCCCAAACCCCGTTTGAACGCGCGGTTCGCAAGTTGAGCATGGGCTCGGCGTTGGATTCGCGCCACCACGCACCTGGCACTTTGAGCCGCTGTTGCACAATGTGCCGATGACCGCTCTCAATTTCTCCGGAGCCGATTTCGTATCCATCTCGGAGAGTCGTGGCGTAGTCCAGATAGTTGCTACGCTCGGAAATGTATCGATACGCGTTGCGCACAGGCGCTGCTTCCGCAGGCGTATTGGCCTCTTCGCGATGGTTTTCCAGTGCGCGCAAAACCTTTTTCCATTGATTTTGGAGAAGCCTTCCCTGTTGCCGCCGCAACCAATCACGTCTCTTTTTTTCTCCGCAGATCGCCAGCGCGGCCTGGCCCAGATATTCGCTGACATGGTAGAAATCTAAAAGGAAGCGCCCCTCTGGAAAATTCTCCGCGAACTTCTCCGCAATCCAAGGCGCACCATCCCCCACTCCATGCACGTAGGTGCTCGGTGTTAACCCGGCTCGCTGGGCGGTTTCGCGCCAGAGACATGAGGTCGTTTCCAATCCGCCCAAGGTCGCTCCGTAAAGGCTATGGGCTTTGCCCACCGGACGCGCCGAGCACAGCCGCACCTCACGCCAGAAGAGCTTTTTGTTTTTGCGCCGGTCACCCGCGTCGCTGCTGCTTTGGACTACGGGAATTAAACTGCCGTCGATTTGGGTGACAATGGCTTGGGCTGGGGGAAGTTGCAGCTGATCGGCAACTTTGAGGATCGATCTTCCATGTTTCAAGGTGCAGGCGCGCACACTGCTGGCACCGACTTTTATCCCGTAATGTTCCTGCACTCGCGCCGCGGCCTGGACGAAGGACTCCTCCGCGCCAAAGTCGGTCAAAACGCGCTGCAAAGCCCGCGAAGAGCAGCGCGGCTTCAGGCCTGCGGACTGGCTAAACGGACGAAAGCGAGGACCACGTCGTCCCCTTCGCAGGACCGCTTCGGTAATGACCACCTCACCGTAGGTCGTCTGCCATTTTACTTTTTTTTTGAGTCTCGCTGCGCGGCCGGTTCCTTTTCCAGCCCGTGTTTTGCCGCGTCATCGGCCTTGAACTGAGCAATGCCGCCCAACAGATCTTTTCCGAGCAATCTCATCTGCTCGATCACTCGGGCTTCCACTTCATCCAAGCTGCATCCCTGAGCCAGAAGCTCGTCGCGCGTATCGGCGATCTGGTGGATTCGTTCGGTCAGGATTGGATCGCCAGCCAAACGCTGGTCCAAGCTCTGAGTGTTCTTTCGATGGCTGCGTTCATCTTTCATGAACCGCTCTAATTATACACTTCTCAAAATTGTACAATATCTAAATGCGACATTTTTACGAAAATTTGCCCCTCACTTGGAATCGCACCCCAAGCAAAGTGGTTCCCTACGAATTTCAATCGAGAAAAGATGTATTGCAGAAGTCGCGGAAAAAGTTCTACGCTCAACACGATCCAAACTGCGGCAATAAATGCATTCGACCATCCTATGGAAATCAAGATCCTATGCCAGTGCGGCGCCAAATATAAATTTGATGTAGAACCGATCAATGGCCAGCTCCCGGCTCCTGTCCAATGTCCGGTTTGCCATGCGGACGGGACTTCAGCCGCGAACGCTTTGATCGCTGAAAAACTTGCGGCCCTCCCTCGCGCCGTTCCTGTTCCTGTTCCTACGCCGGCCGTTGTAGTTGCGTCGAGCATCCGTCTTGGGGCGGCCGCTCCGGTGGAAAGCCCTGTTCCCATGCCGCAAGCCCCGCCCGCTATTTCTCCTCCGAAAAAGCGGCAGAAAGAATACACCGGCCCCAGCAACATGCGGGGTATTATTGGGGCTGCGGTCGCGGGCCTGGTCGGCATGATTCTTTGGGCCGTCTTGATCATCGCGACCAATCGCGAAATTGGGTGGGTCGCGTGGGGTGTCGGCGGACTCGTCGGATTCGGAGCAAAGACTTTCGGCAAGGGCGAGAGCGATCAGATCGGCCTCGCGGCCTCGCGGCCGCGCTCGCCGCGCTCGTAGCGATCCTTGGCGGCCAATTTCTTGCCACGCGGCACACCATGAACCAGTTCATGGATGGTCTGATTGAGGCCGCCTATAGCGAGCACATCGCCTATGCAAAGGAGGCAGTAGCCGCCCAGAATGAAACTCAGGTCCGTGCCGTGCTCGCCAAACACGAATCGGATTCCGATCAGGCTATTGATCCCTCCGCTATCACCGCGACCCAACTCTCTGATTTCAAAAAGGAGCTGCCCACTCTCAAAAAACTCGCGAACGGTCAGGTCTCCAAGGCTGATTACCAGCGTGACCATGCTCTCAACTTCGATACTGGCTTCGTTCTTAAAAACAGTTTCAGCCTCTTTACTCTCCTTTGGATTTTTCTCGGCGTCGGGACTGCGTATCGCCTTGCCGGTGCGGGATAAAAAAATTGTCTGGTTCCTCAAACGACCAGGTCCACTCAGCGTGGTCGCGGTCCGCCGGTCGATCCGACTTTTTTCTGTAAAGTCAGCGAGAGTTGCGAGATGCTGAGCGAATATAATGATTGTTTACCTGAACGGGCGCTTTTTGCCGGAGGAACACGCAACCATCTCTGTTCATGATCGCGGGTTTCTCTACGGCGATGGTCTGTTCGAAGGGATTCGGGTGTATGATGGCGAGCCGTTCCTCTGGCGAGATCACATCGCGCGGTTTCAGCACGGTTGTGATGTGTTGAAAATCAGTTCTCCGCTTAGTGGCGGCGAAATTCATCACGTCCTCCGCGAAACCCTCGAGCGCAACGAAATGAGCGATGGTTTGTTGCGAATAACGCTGTCCCGCGGCTCGGGTCCGCGCGGTTACTCTCCGAAAGGCGCAGGCTATCCGACGTTCGTCGTCACTCCCCACCTTCTTCCGGAGTTGCCGGCCTCATACCGTGTCATGCTTTCAACCGTGCAGTTGCTGGCGGAGGACCCTATTTCCGATTTCAAGAACATTAACAAGCTGCACCAGATTGTGGCCCGGTCAGAAGCGGATGTCGTAAACGCGAACGAGGCATTGCTCACCAACACCAAAGGCGAGGTGATCGAGGGCACGACCACCAACGTTTTCTGGATCAAAAATGGCACCGTCTGCACCCCGCCGGTCCGCGGGATTTTGGCCGGGACGACGCGCGCGCACGTCTTGCGGCTCTGCAGAGAATTGAAAATTCCGACCCACGAGGTGAACCTTCCTGCAAGGGAACTTCCCAAAATGGATGGGCTTTTCGTCACGTCGTGCGCGGCCGAAATAATGCCGGTGTCGCATCTCGACGGAAAGAAGCTCAAAAGCTCTCCGCTCGTGCGTAAGCTGCAGCGCCATTTTCGCGAGGAGACATTTCCCGAAGAGAGCAAGCATGTCCGCTCCCGCCGATAACCGTTGGATCGCGAAGTTGCGCGGCGAGGCCGTTCAACCATTCGTCAAGCCCACGGAAAGCGTTCTCGATTATGGCGGGCGAGATGAGACAAATCTCGGGGAAGTTCTCGCGGCTCGGAAATTCAGGGTCCCGGTGGATGGCGATTTAGCGTCATTCCAAAGTGTTGATGTGGTGATCTGTCATCACGTTCTGGAGTATCTGGAAGAGCCGATTGAAATAGTAAGGCAACTCAAGGAGGTGCTGAAGCCGGGCGGGACTCTCCTGATATTTGCGCTTTATGACAAAACGTTTCGACGGCCGAACCTCAGCGAACAGACGAAACATTTCTATTCGTGGAACGTGCAGACACTTGGAAATTTAATGCTCGATTGCGGTTACGAGTTTCTCTCGGGCGGAGTGAGGCGTTATCCGAATGAAGAGGCTTTTCTCCGGTGGCTGCCCAGGATTGGTTACTCATTGGCGAAATTAGGATGTGAGGTTTTCTCGCCCGAACTCGAGGTGTGTGTCGCGGCGAAACGGCCGCAAAATTAAATCTTCACCTGTTTCCAGCGGCCCTGACGGAAGAGGACGATGCTGATGACGGCCAGCAGCGAGAACGAGCTCGCCTGGGCCGTAAACACCCCTGCGCTGCCCATATTGAGGATTTTCGCGAGCACGAATGCGACGGGAATTTGTACGATCCAAAAGCAGAAGAGATTCATCACGGTCGGTGTGCGCGTATCGCCGGCGCCGTTGAACGATTGGCCGATCACCATGCCATAGGCGTAGAAAATATAGCCGAGACAAATGATCCGCAGACAAAGCACTCCATTACGCACCACTTCGGGATCGTCGGAGTAAATGTGAAGGATGTCCCTGGCGAAGATGAAATAGACGACGGACACTGTTCCGAGGAACAGCATGTTGTAAAAGGCGGCGGTCCAAACGGACTTTTCCGCGCGCTCGGGCTGTTTTGCTCCAAGATTTTGCCCAACCAGCGTCGCCGCGGCGTTGGCCAGTCCCCACGATGGGAGAATGGTGAAGATGATCGTGCGGATCGCGATAGTGTAGCCGGCGACAGCGGCACTCCCAAAAGTTGAGAGGATGCGCACCATGAAAATCCAACTCGCGGAATGCACTAAAAACTGACCCATTCCCCCGAGCGAAACTTTCAGCATTTCAAAAACAAGATGTGGCTGGAGACGAAGGTCGCGTCGTCGAATGTGAATGAGCGAGCGGCCATTGGTCAGGTTTCGCAATTGATAAAGGGCACCAATCCCCCGTCCCATCGTCGTCGCGAGAGCGGCACCCGTGACCCCGAGTTTTGGGAACGGGCCAATTCCGAAAATCAGCAATGGGCCGAGGATCATGTTCAACGCGTTCGCCAGCCAGAGCACCCGCATGGCAATCGCGGCATCGCCAGCACCGCGAAAGATCGCGTTGTTCAGGAAGAGCAACATGATCACGATGTTACCGCCCAGAACGATGCGGGTATAGTTCGCCCCGTCGCGAATCACTGACGGGCTTGCCCCCATCAGCCAGAGAATATCGGGCGCAAAAATGACTCCGATGATCCCGACCGGAATGGCAATGAAGAACGCGAGATAGAGAGCCTGGACCGCGCAAACGGTCGCCGCTTCGAAATTCTTTTCGCCCGTCCGGCGCGCCACGAAAGCGGTCGCAGACATGCTCAGGCCAATCGCCACCGCGAAGAGCAGCATCACAACCGATTCCGTCAAGCCAACGACCGCGACCGCATCCACACCGACGCGGCTTACGAAAAAGACGTCGACGACGGCGAAAAGTGATTCCATCACCATTTCGAGGACCATTGGAACGGCCAGCATGAACAGAGCACGGCGCAGGCTTCCAGAAGTGAAGTCCTTTCGTTCGCCACGAACGGCCGCTTTGAGCGTATTCCAAAGGCCGGGCGATTCAGTGCTGATGGTGACGCTGGTTTCCACTCTGTTTGGGTCCTCCGAGCGACGGGACGTTAACCACCTGACGGGGCAGGCGCAAGCCTCGCTCATAGCACTTATTTGGACTTCACACACTTGCCTCTGAACCTCACTCCCCGCAGGTTAAGCGGCTTCCGCCATCAGCGATGGAAACAAAACCGAAAAAGGGCCTGCGCAGTTTGTTCGGCGTGCTCGCGTTCATGGGGCGATATCCCGGACGCATCACTGCCTGCGTGGTCCTTTTGCTGGTGAACATCGCGATAGAAATGTCGCTGCCCCAGATCATCGGAAATGCCATCACCAATCTTCGCTGGCACATGCAATGGGGCGTGGAGTTTCCGCGCAACAGTTACGTCCTGCTTTTTCTTTCGCTTGTCCTGATTCGCGCTGGCGTTGGGCACTTGCTCGGGCCGACCCGCAACCGCCTGGTACAAACAACGCTTGGCGATGTCCGCAGCGCGATCTATGACACCATGCAGCGGCTCTCGTTTTCCTATTATGATCGGACCAGTTCGGGCGAACTGATCTCACGCTCCACGACCGATGTTTGGCGCCTGCAGGATTTCTTCTTCGCCTGTTTGCTCATGGCGGTGGACATCGCTGTATCGCTTGTCGTGACGATCGTTCTGATTGGCATGGTGAGCTGGAGCCTCGCGCTGATCACGCTGGCAACGGTTGTGCCAACCGCCAGCCTGCTCGCGTATTATTCGAAAGTGCTACATCCACAGTGGCGCAAGGTGCACGACCTGCACAGCGAAATGACCACAGTGGTGCAGGAGAACATCGCCGGCGTTCGGGTCGTGAAAGCCTTTGCGAAAGAGGGCGCCGAAATCGGCAAGTTCACGCGCAAGCGTGACATCTACGTCGAGACCATGATGCGCACCGTGTCGTTTTGGGCGGCCCGAGTTCCGCTGGCACAGTTCATCTTCGGCCTCGCTCTGCCACTTGTTCTCTGGCAGGGGGGCCGTGAAGTTATTCGTGGCGACATTCTGTTGGGCAGCCTGGTGGCCGTCATCTTTTACATTCTGGCCATCGGCAACCGAATGGGTTCCATCGGCCAATTCACCAATATTATTCAAACGGCCAGCGCCTCCGCCGAACGCATCCTGGAAATCGTACAGGAACCCGAACGCATCCCGACCGGCCAGCGCAAACTCCCGCCAACAGGTGGCAGCCTGGAATTCCGCAATGTCAGTTTTGAATACGGGAAAGGCAAAGCGGCGCTGCGCGAAGTCAGTTTCAAAGCCGAAGCCGGCAAGACCTACGCCTTGGTCGGCCCGACCGGTTCGGGCAAAAGCACGCTCGTTCATCTCATCCCCCGCTATTACGATCCCAGCGGAGGCACCGTGCTGATCGACAACATCGACGCGCGCGAACTGGACCTGCGCGAACTTCGCGCCAGCGTCGGCATCATTTTTCAGGATACGTTCCTTTTCAGCACCACCGTTGCCGAGAACATCGCCTACGGAAAACCGAACGCGCCCTTGTCCGAAATTGAGCGTTGCGCCCGCGCCGCGCAGGCTCACGATTTCATTAAGGAACTTGAAGAAGGATATGACACCGTGGTCGGGGAACGCGGTGTTACGTTAAGTGGTGGCCAGAAACAGCGCATCGCGATTGCCCGCGCCTTTCTCATGAATCCGCGCTTTCTTATTCTTGACGATGCGACCGCCAGCGTGGATTCCAAAACGGAGCACGCGATCCAAACGGCCATCGCCGCTTTGAGCGAAGGCCGCACCACGTTTATCATCGCCCACCGCTTTTCCACCGTTCAACACGCGGATCAGATCCTTGTCCTCAAGGAAGGCCGCCTAGTCGAGCAAGGCGTACATACCGAACTGATTACCCGCGGCGGGTACTATTCCGAGATTTACGAGCAGCAGTTGCACAAGTAATCGGCCGGAAAAACGCTTCCGTCTTGACGTTATGCCCGTGGCAGACATTTTCGTCGCATGAATCAGCTCTCTCGCCGTCGCTTTCTCGGCTGTGCCGCCGCAAGCGTGGCCGCGCTTTCTACAGGAGCGGCTAAAACCCCGATCTCCAAATATAAAATCATCGGTTTCATCAAACCCTTTCAGAATTTTGAATTTGAGAAAATTGCGGAGATTTCGCGCGAGGCCGGTTGGGACGGGGTCGAAATTCCGGTGCGCAAAGGCGGGACGATCGAGCCCGAACAGGTGGAAGACAAACTTCCGCGGTTGTCCGCGGTGCTGAAGAAAGCGGATGTCGAGCTCTCCGTCGTAGCAACCGATGTGGAGGATGCGAACGATCCATTGGCGCGGAAGGTGTTGACCACGGCGCGCGACTTGAAGATTCCGCATTATCGCACAAAACATTCGCGCTACGACCTCACACGCGACATCACGCCGCAGGTGGATCGCTTCAGCCGGATGCTGAGTGAACTGGCGCAACTCAATAGAGAGGTGGGAATTCAAGGAGGAGTGCAAAACCATTCCGGGGCCGATTACGTCGGCGCGCCTGTGTGGGATTTGTGGCACATGCTGCGCGAAGTCGATCCCAAATATTTGGGTATTTATTTTGATATCGCGCACGCAACGATTGAAGGAGGCCTTTCCTGGCCCTTGGAAGCGCGACTGGCCGAACCGCATTTGGTGACCGTTTCAGTGAAAGATTTTTATTGGGCAAAAACAGGGAAGAACGGCTCCTGGCAGAGCCAGTGGTGTCCGCTCGGCGAAGGCATGGTTCACCCGGAGTTCTTTCAAAAACTCAAACGAACACGGTTTGCCGGACCGATCTCGATGCATTTCGAGTACGAGCTCGGACCGGACATGATCGCAGCGCTGAAAAAGGACACACGAACGCTACGGCATTGGATTGGCTAAAAGCAGGTGACGGGTTTCGATTGAGGTTTCGAGCGGATTTGTTGAAGCACGAGGGCTTCATTTCGCGCAGAAGCGGCCCGGGCTTCGTGCAAGCGTTTTTCTGCCCGAATTCAAGTTCACCGTTGCTCTGCAGGCAGTCGAGGGCCCCAAGCCTCCTCGCGCGCGATTTTCAACAATTGCCCTTCTGTCAGCGCTGCCTCCGGGTCCAGATCATTCACCAGGCCGGTCAATTGCGGCGACCAGGTATTTCCAGTCCGCTTCGCTAAATCGGTAAGCTTTTCTCCGCTTAGCGCCATGACCACGCGCACTCGTTTTGCCGTAACCGCGGTTCGCTCTTGATCGTTTAGCGGCTTCAAACTCGCAACGGACCCACGCATCGGCTCGCGGAATTTCTCCGGACCGAAACTCAGAATCTGGAAGCTGTTCGTGTTCATCGTGACCCAGGTCATATCGAGGTATGTTTCTTCCCGTCCCGACTTTTCGCGATAGGTCGCAACAAATGCGGAAAACTGCCCAATCATCTTTTTCTCCGCCGCAATGGGCGTGACACGTCCGCTCTTTTTCATCTGCGCGATAAAACGTTTGCCCAGCACCTCGGGGTCGGTCGCCCTATCAGCGATGCTCAACATTTCCAAGGCTTTCCGCTCCGGTCCGATTGAAATTACATACAATGGCGTGTTTCGATTCGTCCATCCCGGCGGCAAGTCAATGGCAAAGCCCACTCCCGGTTGCAGAAACTGGTTGTTCCGGATTACCCCTTGATCGGGATTATCTTCCCACCAGATGCCATCGACTTTCGCGAACAGTGATACTTTGTCCGCAAATGGATCGCCAGTTCCGCGCTTCAAGCTCACGGCCCGAGCCCGGATGTCCTTCAAGCGCGTCTCGGTCATTGGATGTGAATCGAACATGCTGAACTTCCGCTGCATGCCACTTTGGCTGTTCTCAACCTTTTCCATTCGATGCAGCACATCCGCCAAAGCCTCACCGTCGTAACCGGCCTTCGCTGCTGTCTGGATGCCAATTCGGTCGGCTTCCTTCTCCTGCCCTCGGCTGTATCGGCTGATCCACGCGCCACCCGCCGCATCGACCGGCGCATTAATCAGCGCGCCCAACCCTGGACTCACTACGCCGATCAGGTTCCCGGGCACCGAAAGTAACCCAGGCAAGAAACCCTTCCGCTGCTGCTTCGCCGAGTGTCGCTCCGTCACATGCGCAATTTCATGTGCGAGAACGCCGGCCAATTCGTCCTCGCTGTTGATCAGCGCCAGCAGGCCGCGCGAGACATAAATTCCACCGCCCGGAATTGCGAAAGCGTTCGGCTCCTCCTGGTCCAAAATCTGGAAACTGAACTTCCAGCGCGAATCGTTCGCCGCGGCGACTAATCTGCCGCCGACCGCACTCAAGTAAGCGGAGGCTTCCGGCGCAGTCATATAGAGGCCGATTTCCTGTTCGACCATTTCGGCAACATCGGCTCCAAGCGCAACATCCTTCTTCGCGGAAGGGCCAAACAATTGCGCTTGGGCTGGCAACTGAGACATGACCAGCGCCAGAATTAAGCTCTTATAGAAACGGCTCAGAAAGGCATGCATTTCGCGATAAAAAACAGACTGATTTTACCGTGTTATTCAGGAAAGAGCAAAGATTCTCACCCAAATGAGTGCAGCATTTGGCTGCGGAATTTTTACGAGGTGCTCCTAACTCTGATGATCGGCTTGCGGACAAGAATGTCCGCGCTCCACTTGAAGGATGCATCCATTCGTCGCAAATTAGCGCTTGACCCTCACGTAACGTCATAGCGGAAGCTTTCGATTGTCCGCCTGGCCGGGTGGTCGGAGTGGGAGAAGATCGATGGCTTATACGGTCAAACGAGTTTCGGAAATGTCCGGGGTGAGCGTGCGCACGCTTCATTTTTATGATGAAACGGGGCTGCTCAAACCGGCTTATAAGGAGGCAAACGGCTACCGGTACTACAGGGAGCCGCAGTTGTTAAGACTGCAGCAAATCCTTTTTTATCGGGAGTTGGGATTCGAGTTGAGAGAGATCAAACGAATCGTGAGCCGCCGGGGTTTCGCCAGGGTCGGCGCGCTGCAAGCACATCGGAAAGTACTCGAATCGAACCTCGGCCGAACACGTCGTTTGATCGCCACGGTCGATAAAACAATTAAACATCTGAAAGGGAAAACGAAGATGAAGAGCGAGGAATTATTCGCAGGATTCACGGTGGCCGCCGGGAACGATCGATTCGGTGAACAGGTTCGCCGTGACGGATTGACTGTCGATTGCAAAGTTTCCGCGAAGGATACTGAAGGAGCGATGTGTGTTTTTGAGCTCACGGGCGGCTGGCCGCGCCACGCGCATGACGAGCAGGATGAATGGGTCTATATCGTAGAGGGGCGATTTGAGTTTATGGTCGGCGAAAAACGCTTTCGCGCTGACGCGGGTGAATCGGTGTTTCTGCCGCGGAGAGTTTCTCACGCCTGGAGCCCGATCGGTGAGGCGAAAGTCATCAATGTTTATCAGCCCGCAGGAAAAATGGAGGATTTCTTCCGTGTCCTTGCGAAGTTTAACGATGCTCCGACCCGCGAACAGGTGCTCAACAAGACATATACTGAAGAACAAAAGATCGGGTTAAATCGCTTGTTTGAAGCATATGGCATGGACTTGCTCGGGCCGCCGATTATACCTGAGTAAGAAAGCTGGAATAGCCACTTCCAAAAGGAAAAAGGCGCGCGGTTGGGATTGCCCGAGCTTGTTCGCGGATTTTTGTAACTCCGCGTAAGGCCAACAACTTCGCTCAGGGCACCCCCGAAAGAAACTTCAGGCCAACAATCACTCGCGGTTTTCTTGACGCTAATTTTTTTGAGCACCACACTCTCACAGCGAACGAAAAGATGGTCTTGTACGCGACAACAAGAACGTTCTCGAAAAAGGCGCCCCGCGTAGCGTTCACTCTTAGTCAGAAACTTGCACCCACTACCCAGCATGAGTATTGAACCAAGCCCTCTCCTTGAGATCGAACCTGTCCGTTCCCCGGCTGCTCTCGTCGAACCAGAGGGTCCTTCTCGTTTTGCTTCCACGCGTTCATCCGCCAGCGGACCACGTTTTGAACCGAACGGAAAGGAGAGCCATCGCAAGCGCGAACTCTCCCCAATTCTGCGCGAGCGAGTCAAAGAGTTGGTCCAACTCAGCAAGGAACAGGGCTATCTCACCCGCGAGGATGTGCATGAAGCTCTCTCCAGTGACGATTGCACCGCGGAAGATTTCGAGGAGGTGGCTCGCCGCCTGCGCAGCCTTGATATCGAAGTAGCCGAAGCCCCCGCCAACAGGATTAAGGCTAGAGTGAAGGACGAAGAAGAAGCGGAGGAGGTCGTCGAGGCGCTTGATGATCCCGTCCGGATGTATCTCAAGGAAATGGGCCAGGTAAAACTGCTCAGTCGCGAGCAGGAAGTCGAAATCTCCAAGCGCATTGAAGAAGCCGAACTGGAAATCAAGGACATCCTGTACGGCCTCGGCTTTACCCCGAAGGAACACATCGCCCTGACCGAGAAGCTGCTCTGCGATCCGCCCAAAGAACGTTTCGACCGCGCGGTTCACGACGCCAAAGTGCCCGTTCGCGAAGCTCATCTCCGCACTTTGCGCCGCCTGATGAAGAAAACGCGCGAGATCGACACCACCGCCGATTCCCTCTTCAATACCGCACGGACTGCGGGAAAAGCGAAACACGAAAAAGCGCGCGCCGAATTGACCGCGCTCACCCGCAAGCTTCGCCTGCTCTTCCCGCGATTCTGTTTCAAGCAGCGCATCATCGAGGAAATGAGCCAGGTGGCGGATAACATCGCTGAAAAGATTCATCTCTCGCTCTGCCTCGTAACCCAATGGGAGACGAAGCCAAAATCCGAACAGCGCGACAGCATTCTCGCCGCCGAGCGCAGCAAGCTTCAATCCCTTGAGCTTCTCCTGCGGATGGCCATTCAGGATTTTCTCACGCGTTACAAACGCCTACAGGAATGCCGCAAACGCGCTTCCGAAACCAAAGGCGAAATGGTGCAGGCCAACCTGCGTCTGGTGATTTCCATCGCCAAAAAGTACACGAACCGCGGCCTAAGCTTCCTCGACCTGATTCAAGAGGGAAACATGGGCCTGATGAAGGCTGTCGAGAAGTTCGAGTATCGGCGCGGCTACAAATTTTCAACCTACGCCACCTGGTGGATTCGCCAGTCGATCACCCGCTCGATCGCGGACCAGGCACGCACCATCCGGATCCCGGTGCACATGATCGAGACCTTGAACAAGGTGCTGCGAATGCAGCAGCAACTTGTCCAGGAATATGGCCGGGAATCCTCTCCCCAGGAAATCGCCGACGAGATGCAAGTCCCTGTTGAAAGGATTCGCTCAATATTGAAAATGGCGCAACAGCCTGTCTCACTTCAGGCCGAAATCGGCGAAGGCGAAGACAGCAGCCTGGGGGATTTCATCGAAGACAAATCCGCCGAAGATCCTTCCAGCCGCACTGCATTCGGCTTGCTCAAAGCCAAGCTGGTCGACGTTCTGACCAGCCTGAGCGAACGCGAACGCCAGGTGCTCGAACTCCGTTTCGGCCTGAGCGACGGCTATCCGCGCACCCTCGAAGAAGTCGGGAAACAATTTCGCGTTACGCGAGAACGCATCCGACAGATTGAAGCCAAAGCCCTGCGGAAAATCCGCCACCCGACCCGGCTCCGCCAACTTCAGGGCTTCCTCGAAATGGAAGGGATCGATTACAACATTCTTAAGGATCTGAAGCGGATTCGCGTGTAGCCAGAAGAAGGCCGCCACTCTACATTTCCTCCAACGGAATACGCATGAGGGTTGCCGAGCCACAGCGCGGACATAACAATTTTGCGTTTCGATCATCGCGTCGGAGGTCCTCCGCGCGTCCCCGCCAACCACAGCGCGAGCTCTCCGTGCCTGCATATTCGTGAATGCAAAAGTAATTACATTCCGCCCAGTTGGGCAGGCGAACATTTCCATCTCCTGATCCATCGCTCATGCTGTCGCAGTGACGCGCGATACATTCTGCCACCCGCCCAAACCCGCGCCGATAATGCTTTGGTATTACTTTCCGCATTTTTCCTTGTGGGACCCTTCCAGAAGGAGCAAATGGAATTGAGTTCATTAAGCCAAAAGGTATGAAGAAAATCCTGGTGATCGAAGATGAGCCCGAAACGCTCGACAATCTCGTGTTAATGCTCGAGATGGAGGGATACAAACCTGTTTCGGCCAGTAACGGTCGCGCGGGGCTGGCTGCGGCCAAACGCGAAATGCCCGATCTCATTTTGTGCGACGTCTCCATGCCGGAAATAGACGGCTATGGCGTACTCGAACGCCTGCGCGCTGACGACTCCACCGTGTCGATTCCCTTCATTTTCCTTACGGCAAAAGGTGACAAAAAAGATCTTCGCACCGGCATGAATCTCGGCGCGGACGATTATCTGGCCAAACCCGCGAGTGCGGAGGATGTTCTGAGTGCGATTCAGGCGCGTCTTGATCGTCAGGTGGAACAGCAGAACGCGGTTTTATCAAAAGCGGAATTGAAAACCGATTTCACTTCTGCAAAACCTCTCGAAACCCTGGGCCTTACTCCACGCGAAGCCGAAGTCCTTCTCTGGATCGCGCAGGGCAAATCAAACAGCGAGATAGGCACGATTCTCGGCTGCGCCGAAAATACCGTCAAGGTCCACACAGGCCGTATTTTTGAAAAGATCGGATCGGAAAACCGCAACGCCGCGACGCTGCGCGCTCTCGAACTCCTGAGCAAACCGTCGTTCGACAAATAGATTTGTCAGACCGAGGCGTTATTTCGCCGCATCGCTACGCAGGGTAAGAATGCACCTATGCTACCTTGCTCTCAAAATACTTTCGCGGCGATCGCGCCAAGTACGTCATGCTGATTCGAACCGGCTGTCGTCTTCCACGGGTAATGGCCGAGATCCACATCTCGTCAACATCGTTGAGGGCGTGGCTTGTCGTGGGCGCTTACTTCTGCCATGCTGTTGGAAAAGGGTTTACGTTCGCTATGGTTCGGATCGTTTTAAGGTGGATCGATAGTCCCTGGGCATTCGAGTTGTCCCCGGGCCTCAATAAGTTGGGGCGAAATCCAACCAACGATTTTCGAGTTTCTGATCCGTCCATTTCCAGCTTTCACGCCGAATTAATGGTCGACGGAGAGGACATCCGCGTCCGCGATCTCGGGTCGACCAACGGCACTTTCATCGACGACAAGAAAACCGATGAAGGAACGCTCAAACCGGAAAACGTCCTCCGTCTGGGAAACGTCCGATTCCAACTCGAAGAAGTCCTGGTCACGCCGATTCAGCACCCATCGAGCCCCGAAGCGGCCGTGCAGCAGGTGAGCAAAGAAATCGCCCCGAACTGCATCAATCACCCAGCGATTCTTGCGGCATTCAAATGCGAAAACTGCGGCACCGCTCTCTGCCACGACTGCGTGAAAGTCGTTGGCCAGGGAAAATTTGAGGCAACAACCATTTGTCCGGTCTGCCAGGGTCAGTGCCATCCGCTGCCCAACGCCCCCCAACGGATCGAACCAGCACGCGGTCAATCGCTGTTGCACCGTTTGACCCAGACTCTGCGCATTCCCTTCACGCGCTGAGGCCCCTCAATGGACAGCAGCAAGCACGGGCCCTTGCATGCGAACATTAGTGTTGTTCTGCTGCGGGGGCGGGATCGTTTGTTTTTCAACGGGACGGGCGGCCGTTTGGATTGCCGCCGTGGGTGGACGGTCGTGTCCGATCACCTTCGACGGTTCGAAAAGCTCGGCCCAGAAGGCGGTTAGTTCCTCTTCAACCGCTTTTCGTCGGGCAGCCATGAGTTCCGCGATTTTCGGCTCTTCCTGGGCGACTCGTTCCCAGAACGCTTTTTGGCCTTCTTCAAAAAGCCGGCGTCGTGCCGCCATGAGCTCTCTCTGTCGTTCTTCTCGGGAGAGTCTGGGCACAGGTTCCGCGTCTGCCACGTCCGTCCGTTTTCCATCCTTTAGCTCCTTTTGATAGATGAGTTTAGCCTCGGCGATGGCCGTGCTTCGCATCATCCCAAGTTCCTCGATCTGTCGTTCGGCGGCTCTGAAGTCGGCTTTTGCGGAGCCGATTCGGCGTTGGCTTTTCCGAATCTCGGTAAACTGTTGTTTGTACGAACGAGCAATTTCCTCCAGCCGCGCGTTATAACGGTCCAGCGCAATGTCCTCTCCCCCAAACGCCACGATGCGTGACAGAAGAGCGAGGACACAGAAGATAGTTCGTTGAGTAAACATGTACACGGATCATCACGCCTGAAGCGCGCTTCCGACATAAGAGAAATCGGACGGTTCAGTCCGAGGCCTAAACAAAAAATCGTATGATCTCCCAGCCTCATCCGCAGGCGCGCACTGCATTCAGGCAGGTCCCGCATTGCGCAGGGTATTCTTAGGCCGCAGTTTGGCAGAGATAAGCAAACGTTGGCTGCAAACCCAATGACGGACTAACGCCCGGAACTCCAATGAAAAGCAATGTCATCATAGAACCGGCATGGGCCCAGACAATCGCCGACGAGCAATGGTGTGTGTATCGTGACGCGATTCGGACGGCGTACAAGACCGGGGCGCGTTTCCTTGTCGGAGGCGCGTTTGGCCTCGCGCGATACACCGGTCGCACCCGCAATACCAAGGACCTCGATTTTTTTGTTCTCCCCTCCGACAAGGACAAAATTGTCGATGCGCTCACAAAACGCGGCTTTGACGACTACTATCCTACACTCGCCTACGACCGCGGCTGGATTTTTCGCGCGATACGTGATGGCGTCATCGTTGACACGATCTGGCAGACGCCGAACCGCCGGTCGGAAGTCGATGCGGAATGGTTTAAGCGCAGCCGATGCGCGGTAGTTCGCGGACAAAAACTCGAGTTTATTCCGGCCGAAGAGCTGATCGCCATCAAACTTTATGTCTTACAGCGGGATCGGTGCGACTGGCCTGATTTGATCAATTTGCTTTATGCCACCTGCGATGAACTCGATTGGTCTCACCTCCGCTCTCGCCTCGGCACAGAAGAACCATTGCTCGCCGGACTTCTCCAGGTTTTTAACTGGGTGGCACCCGCCCAGGCGTTGAAAATCCCGCAAGAAATCCGGCGTCACTTTTTTTTGCCTCAACCTGACAGCGGAGCCCTGGCGCGACCCGAGCAGCGTCAGATCGATCTACTCGACTCGCGCAATTGGTTCGCCGCACACTATCCAGCCGACAAACCCCTGGAAGTTTGAGTAGACGGATCCAGCCAAGGCCTGATCTTTCGCGGGAATCCGGGTTGCGCTAAGATGACCCGAAAGGAGCTTATGCTGATTGGGGCGATGAACAATCCCGCTCGGGACCTTTTCTCGGAAATGCGGTGGATGGCGGAAGGAAAACTGGATTTCATTGATCTGACCCTCGAACCACCGGCGGCGGCCCCGTGGAAGGTCGATGCCAAAACAATCCGGCAGGCGTTGGAGGAACACAATCTCGACGTCGTCGGTCACACCGCTTTTTATCTGCCCTTTGCCTGCACGTTTGACGGCGTTCGTCGCGCCGCAGTCGAGGAAACGAAGCGTTGCATCGAAATCTTCGGCAAGATCGGCGCCAAATGGATGAATCTGCATCCGGACCGTCACGCGCCCTTCCATCCGCGTCCTTTCGTGATCGAGCAGAATCTAAAAAGCATCCGCGAGCTTCTGCCTGTCGCGCGTGATAACGGGATCGGATTAATGGTCGAGAACACGCCCGGCGATTTCAACAACCGCCAGCAACTCGGCGAACTGCTCGATCCCATTCCTGAACTCGGCCTTCATCTCGACATCGGCCATTGCAATCTGCAGGTTCCCGAAAACACCGCCACCGATATCATCCTCGCGTACGGGGGACGCATCCGGCATGTCCACATTCACGACAACAAAGGCGGCTACGCCGATCTGCACTTGCCGCTTGGCGCGGGAAATCTCGAACTCGAACCGCCGTTGCGTGCGCTGCAATCATGGGGTTACGATGGCACAGTCACGCTCGAAGTTTTTTCCGAAGATCACCAATACCTCTTCTACAGCCGCGAAGTGTTGCAGAAAACATGGCAAAAGATTCGCGGGCGTTTGCCCAAACCTGTGCCATTATCAATGTAACTCGCCTGATCCCGCTGATTTCCGAAACCGCCAGCGAGTTCATTCGATTACCGCCCGATAAAACGCCGGAGATACCAGCGCCTGGTCCGTATCTTCAAAAAGAGCCTGCCCTTGTCCATCGACCACCACGCTCCCCACAGCCGCCCAACTCGCTACCGCCAGAGTCGCACTCCGTTGAATGGTATAGCTCTTTCCCGCCGCCCCGGTAATCGTCAGGCGCGGATTCCCATTAGGCAACAAAACCACACCTGAAAACGTCGCCCTCTGGATTGTCGTTTGCTCCACTTGAAACTTCCCCACAAAAACATCCGACCCGCCCGCGGACGTGAGCGCGGTTTGATTCGCCTCATCGCGCCCAAACGTCGCCGTCTGCCCGAACTTCCCCACCAGGTGCACCGCCCCCGCGCCATACGCAATTCCCTGCCCGCGATCATTCCCGAAACCGCCCGCGCTCTTTGCCCATTGCACCACACCCTTCGTATCGTACTTGGCCAGAAAAATGTCGTCTCCGCCCGGTCCGACCACATTCGTCTCGCCGGTTTCTCCCGCGCCAAACGTCACATTAAATCCATAGCCCGTTATATACGCGTTCCCGGTCAAATCCATCGCTACCGCGAGTGAAAACTCGCTATCGGGCCCCACCGCCATTTTCACCCATTGCAAATTCCCGTCGGTATCGTGCTTCACCACGAAAATATCATCCGCTGCCACCACATCCAGTTGGGCCTGGTTGAACTTCGCGCCGAACGGGGCGATCCCGCGGAACGTCCCCGTCGCGATACTATTTCCAGCGGCATCCACTGCGATCGCGTTACCCTGGTCGTGCTCTGCTCCGCCCTCCCCGCTGCGCACCCAGGCCAGATTTCCATTCGGCCCGAACTTCGCCACGAATATCTCGTCATTCCCTCCCAGCGGTCCGTTCAACGTGGTTTCGTTCGGCTCACCCGATCCAAAAGTCGAAACCAGCGAATAACGGCCCACGACGTAACTATTCCCCGCCCCGTCCACTGCAATCCCGCTCCCTCGATTTCCCGTCCGTCCACCTGCGCTTTTCGCCCATTGCAACTTCCCGTTCGTATCGTACTTCGCCACGAAAATATCCTCCCCGTTATTCCCGCCGAGCCCTGCCAACTTCGTCTCGTTCGGTTCACTTTCGCCAAAAGTCGCCGGATCGGACCCATACCGTCCGGTCACATAACAATTCCCGGGCGCATCCACCGCCAAAGCCCCCGCGTATTCACTAAAAGACCCTCCTGCTTTCCTCGCCCAAACGAAATTCCCGTCGCGATCGTACTTCGCCAGAAAAAGATCGTTCGCCAGCGCATCGAACTTCACCTCCCCCGACTCACCCGCCGCAAAAGTGATTTGTGGGCCGAAATACCCGAACAAATAACAATTTCCCGCGCCATCCGCCCCCACGCCCACACCCCAGGCCGCCTGCGCCCGCGCCTGGCGCACCCAACGCAACCCTCCACCTGGACCATACTTCGCCACGAACACATCCTGCCCCAAAGCAGTCGACACCACGGGATTCGCTTCCCCCGGTCCAAACGTCGCTGTGGACTTAAAATAACCGGTGGTAAACACATTCCCCTCTGTATCCACCGCCACACCATTCCCGTCATCGATATTATTACTTCCCGCCCGCTTCGCCCACACCAACTGGCCGTTCTGCGCCTCCGCCGAAAACACCAGGCCCAAAATCGCAATCGCCCTCCATGACCGCACCGCAATCCACCCCCAACCGCAGCGCCCATCCGAACCTTTCCGAACTGTTAGAACTTCACATCCCGACATAGTCCCGACGATAGCGAGGCCATCTGTTTTTTAAAACCGCAATTCCTCACGCTCAAAACCCAGTTTAATAACCACGCACTCGACCGCCTCCAACAAGGCCACATCCTCGAACTCCACCTCCCCGACCTCAAATCCTCCAAAGGCGCCCCTCCTCCACGCCGACACCTACTACACCTTGAACTACATCCCCAAGTCGTGAACGCGATTCCGCGATCTTGGTAGGGATTCTCGCCGGTCCGGCTCGGACTTCCACCGTGTCCCTGTTATTGCTCCGACAATTCTAATTACAGGTCTGTAGCCGCAGCGTTTTCGGTGGAGCGAGGCTCCCGCCGAGCTTTTGGAGTGCGCGGTCACGACCGCGCTTTTCAGCGAGTTCACGAGTTCCCTGCTTCCATTTCCCGAAACGCGAAGCGCAAAATCGAAATCCCGTGAGGGATGATCTGAAAATAGCCCGCGGCTTCAGCCCGGGGTAACCGAACCAAAAAAAACTGCCCCCTTTCCTGGAGGAAAGGGGGGTTGGGGGATAGGTTTTTCACCCCGCCCTCGCCCGACAAATTTCCCCTGGGGTTAAAAGAAAATTTCCCAACCCTATAATCCGTTGTGGAATCCACTGGCTGAAACGCGTGTCTTATCTCAGGTTGCCACGGTCATGGCCTCAACCATTCATCAGCGCTTCGCCTCGCGACTCCCGTCGCTTGAGCAAGAGCTGGGTGAGGAACTATTTGTTTCGGGCCTGGTTGGGCCTTACCGAATCTTCCAGCGCAGAAACGGACACCGCCATGGTATCGATGACGCCACGACCGCATGGTATGCGCTGCAAAAAACGCCGCCGGTCAGGAAAACCCTCGATCTGGGCACGGGCATTGGAACGGTCGGTCTCGCGGTTCTTTGGGCACTCGGCCCGGAAGCGGAGCTGACCTGCATCGAGTCTCAGGAAATCAGTTACAGACTCCTGACGGAGAACATCGCGGGCAATGGACTCAACGAGCGTGTCCGGGCCATTCACGGTGATCTTCGGAACCTCGATTTAGGTGAACGGTTCCCGCTGATTACGGGCAGTCCTCCCTACTTTCCGATTGGGACAGGCTCGTTGCCGGAGGACTCCCAAAAAGCCCACGCGCGCTTCGAACTGAAAGGCGATGTCGGCGATTACGCGCGCGCTGCCCAACGGCACATTACAGAGGATGGCTTGTTTGTGTTCTGCTTTCCCGCGCCACAGAAAAGCCGGTGCCTCAAACTCGTGACTGCTGCCGGATTCAAACTCGTCACCATCCGCGATGTGGTGCCGATCAAGGGCAAGCCGGCCCTGTTCTCCCTTTATTCTGCTTCGCTCACCTTCACCGGTTCCATGACAGAAGAACCGCCCTTAATAGTGGCATTCGAAGACGGAAAATATACCCCCGAAATGACCGCTCTACAGGCCACACGCGGATTCGGCCCCGAAGGGACCAACCTGATCTGCTAGCCGCGCGCCCGCATCTAATTCCCCATCGCTTCAAGCGCAAATTGAAACTCCGGAGGAGTGATACGAGAAACCACGTTTCGCTTTAGCGAAGATCGTAATCGGGGAACTGACTCGTGGCGGCGTTGGAACGCAACCCCCGCGGCTTCAGCCCGGGGTATGCGTCCCTCAAAAGAATCCGCCCCCTTTTCCTTCCGAAGACCTCGTTTCGCGTCAGCGAACGTCTCCTTCGGGGCCACATTATAGAGGCGGGCTTCGGGAAGCCAAAAGGGGGTTGGGCGATGGGTACTTCATCAGCCGCCGTGTCGCGTCCACCACGCTTGCCGCATCGGCGTCGCCGCAACCCTTCAGCTTGCGCGCCATCGTCTCCCCCGCTCGCCTCGCTCGCCCCCTTTTTCCCGAAACGCGAAGCGCAAATCGAAATCCCGTGAGGGATGAAATGACAATAGCCCCGCGGCTTCAGCCTGCGGTTCGGTTGCATCGGGTGGAGCGAGGCTCCCGCCGAGCTTTTGGAGTGCGCGGGCACGACCGCGCTTTTCAGCGAAATTGCGAACGCGTTCGCCCCGGCTTCAGCCTGCGCTTCCCTCCCATCACACCCAGATCTGCACCTTTAACGCTGCGCCCAACTCCGCTATCCCCGCGACATGCCTCGCATCAATCTGCGGCACCAACAACAATGGCGCCAGACCCACCGGCTTACATCGCAAATGCACAAACGCGTTCGGCCTCGGCCGAATTCCTTCTATTCGGCCCCTGAGCGGGCGAAACAAACTCAACAAATATTCCAGGTGCGCTCCTACATCCTCCTCGGCACCCGGGAAGTTTTTAGCCGTGTCATAACACCACAACCCGCAATCGTGTTTCAACGACGTCCCACAACGTTTCACCTGGCTGATCTCAGCTGTTGTCGGTTCAATTCCCAGTGCGCGTGTCACTTCGTCAGGTTGCAGCCCAAACCCAACCAACGCGAAACTCACTCCCGTCGACTGCGCGCTTTTCCTAATTCTTCCTTCCTCCTTCATACTTCTCTACGCTCATTTCACGCTATTCACGAACGCGTTTTTAATTTTTGGATCAAAAACAATACTTCTGCCCGGATAAATTTCCCAACGTTACCAGTTTCCTCCCTTTGGCGAAGCGCAAACTGAAACTCCGGAGGAGCGAGATGACAATAGCCCCGCGGTTTTCAACCCGGGGTAAAACGTCCCCTCAACATTCCTTTTGTTTTCCCTCGGCGCACTCGCTGGCAAGTGCGCCGAGGGAAAACAAGAACACGCTGATAAAGACCACCTATTCCCGGCTCGCGCCAGCCAACTCGTTGCCGCGCTCAACGGTTCATCTGGCGAGTGGTTTAGTTAATGTTCTCGGTACTTTTCGCACTTACGCCGCTGTGGTGAGAGGAGGGGGGGCGTGATCCTTAAGAGTGACATTAGAAACGTCGAGTCGCTGCCACTCGGCAAAGGCTTTTTGTGCTCGATCAAGTGTGTCCAGGAACCCCGGTACGCAAGCAGATTCAGATAGCTGCGGGCATGTCGGATCAATCCATATCACTTCCGAATGCTTTTCCCTCGAAAACTTCCCCTCTACTTCGGCCGGATTATTCACGATTGCAAAAAAGATGATACCGGGAATTTCTCTCGATTCTTCCAAATCATTGATAGTGAAGCAATCGACAGGAATTAACTTCGGAGGGAAGTCTATAAGAACGCCGAAATCATCTTTGTACGCTCGAAGAATGCAATCCTTGAATGACTCGCCAAACCGGAGTTGACCGCATCCAAATTCATACTTTCCAGAAAATCGACGTTTACTGTCCGGCCGTTTAGCGACGAGAACCTTGCCATCTCGCGAAAAGCAAACGGCAACACAATGCAGTTCGGCATACCCCCCAAAACTAAATTCCCGCATGGGTTTAGCCCCGGCAGCAGAAGGTTGCAGGCGAATAATCTCGTTCGCCAGATTCTCCATCTCATCGGCACGCCCCGAGTCGGAGAAGATCGCTTCAATTGTTTTGATTTCCGAATCCGGACCAAACTCTCGCTTGCAAATTTTTTCTACAGTTTTTGAGGTAAATTGTTCGTCATATAGAAAGCGAGCAGGAGTTTGCCAATTCTCCTCGTACCAGATTATCGGATAGTATCTGCCGGCCCAAACACCTTTCAATACTTCATAGCTAACTATCCTAAGTTGCGATTCGATTTTACTATTCTCGCCTCGAAACCGGTAGAGGAGCCATGCTAAATCCGCCCCCACAACGGTACGACTTCTCAGGGAATGTCTCGATATACGGAAGCCAATGTCGATGTCTGGCCCCAGAAAATCTGTATGGTTTAAGCGCGAGGTCATAGGTCCGTCTACAACTATATTCCTTGCAGTGCAAGGTGCGCCGTCGACGCGGACCTCCTCAATGTCGCGCGGCGGGAGGGTGTCCGCTCTTGCAAGCCAGACAGTAGACTTCACAGCTAAGAGTTCCCTAGTTTCGGGAAATCGGTTGTGCAATATTTCTGTTACGGCATGGCTAGCGTCATGTGCGGCCGGTAAAGCCTTAAAGAGGTCTGCTTTCGTTTGGAGTTTGGTAAAGAAAAGCACTTCGTCACCGATAAACTTCCAGACCTGAGGTAAGGCCAAACGCGAGTTCAGTTGACTTATAGCGAGGTCATAGAACCACATTATTACAAGCGGCCACCGCGTTGCATATAGTAACTTAAATTGTGTCGAATTTACAAGGTCGAAGGAAAAAAACAGATAAATGCCAGACTCGCCTTTACCGGAGAGGGTGGTAAAATGCTTCTCGCGAATATTCGCGCGCGTTTTGTCTATCAGCGAAAGCTCCGACATTGTAACTTCTCATCTAAAGAGTCCCAACTCTTGGCCTCTTCTCAACGCGGCTGCGGGCGACGTCTGAAATCGAGACGCCAAACGCTTCAGCGGATTCGCCGAGCTATTTAGCTCGCTTACTGCCGCACGAAAACTCTTCTCCGGCATCAATAAGGCAGCAGCAAATAGGTTCGCCTCTTGTTCTTCGACGCCATAGCCAAAACGATGATAGACGGAATCCTGATAATCTCCAGTCTTTGCCCAGGTGTCAGGATTAACCAAGTAACCCATATGAAGAAATAAATGACCAAGCTCGTGGGCGATAGAAAAGCGCTTTCGAGCCTGCCATTCATGATGTCGCACAACAATTTGAAAACGCTCGCCTGTTTTAGACACCATAGCCTCAGGCTTCCCCGGCTCTATCCGGGCTTCACAGAGAGTGCCTCCCAGCCGTCGGACGGCCTCGTTCAGATCAATCGGCACCCCCAATTCGAGACTTTCCCGAACCGTATCGGCGAGAGCAGAGATCTCTTTGAATTTATCAGCCTGCATAGGCTACTGCACCAATCCCAAGTCTAATAAACGAATTCCCATCGCAGCTTTTGATACCAGAAAAGCATCGCATAGCGGCTTAAAGAGCCGGCCATTATAATATGTCACTGAAGCTATCTCGCAGGCTCGGGTCAAAGGCTCTTGCTGGGCTAGACGCGAAACCAATCGAGCTGGCTCCACCCGTTTTCGTGCCGCGATTTCAAACCAAATCAATTGGTTCGTGCCGCATCCAACGATAGGCGCATTGAATCGTTGGAGAAATTGCGCTTCAACGGTCTTTGAAGGCATTAGCAACTCTGCCGCGAAACAGTCCGCTTCGGTTTCAGAATGTGGGCGTGACGCCCCGTGTTGTGGTTCACGATCACAAAAGTGGTTCTCACCCGGATGAAGAAAAAAATGACCGAGTTCGTGTGCTGTCGTAAATCTTTGAGACTCGGTGCAAAATCCGTTAGACAATTGGACCAAACGCTCAGATCGGACAAACCGTCCCGCAAGGCTCGTGTCGTTAAGTATCGCTGGGACCCTTTCCAGCTGCAATTCAAAGCGGTCCAAGGCGAAACGAAGTGATTGCTCGACTATGTCGAGAGGATCAATCGGCCCCAGCTCTTCCCACATCCTGCGTAGCAGAGTCTGAGCTGGAATCCGAGCCGCGTACGGTCTAGGGCTCATTTAACGGAAAAGTAACGATTCGCGAGAGTTTGTCAATCTATTAGTAGGGGCTTGGGCAGTCCGAAGCACAATATGCAGTAGGCTTCCACCATTTTGGGATCGCCCTGCCACCTCCAAGTTCGACGGGCCGTGGACTGACGGCACACCGTGCATTCAAGATTGAATTGGCAACATTCATGAATTCTCCGGTTGTTATATGAACACTCCATTTAGTTCTCAATCGTCTCGTCGGGAGTTCCTAGTTGCCGCCGCAGCGGCTGGCATTGCCCTTTCGGTTCGCCCCGTCTGTGCCCAAGCCCTGATCGTGACCCCGGCCGATGGGTGGGACGTTGGAGATACCAAAGTCACAGCCCGCGATGGAACTCCGATCGCCGTTTAGAAAAGGGTCGGACCAAGGTATTCAAGTATTTGAGCGACTGAATTGTCTCGTTCCATGCCTCATAAAAATAGAGATCCTTTTCGGTGCGGATGAGGATGGTGGGTGCCGATGAGGGCAGTCGTCGCCAGCGTCTCTTCGCTCCATTTTGTTTTGGGCGAACATGGTCAAAGCGTCGGTAGTGGCATTGATCACGGCGATGACGCCGTTCTGGGAAAAAAGTAGGATGCGTCGGCAGCGGCCCGGGAGAGGTTCAAAACCGTAGATATGGCTCTGCATTTCCGATTATAGCCGTCAGGGATGGATGACCCTGAGTTGAGGAAAGTAGCGTCGAAAATAGCCCCGATCCTTCGCCGCAATTTGATCGGCCTGTTTCAGCGCATGTGCGCCAATCAGAAAATCGGGAATAAGATGCTCCCGCGGCCCGCCTTCATCTCGATACTTCCGAAAAATGGCTCCTGCCGATTTCGCGGCGCTCGTCAGGCATGGGCTGAAGACGAGACCAAGGTGCACAAGAGTTTGCTCGAACTTTTCATCGTTCAGCAAAAGCGCGTAGTATTCGGCGGCAACGATGTCGCAAACGACCAATTCGCCGGTCCGCCTCGTCCGTTCCAAAAGTTCGGCCCAGGCGACTGCGTCTCGCTCTCCTTTGGCAATCGCGATCAATGCCGAAGTGTCGACCGCAGTGATCATTGCCCGCGCGGTGGTAACTCGGCGGGCCCTCGCAGAAAGTCCAGCCATTCAGAGGGCGCCTTTCCAGATAGTTCCTGCTTCGCGATTCCAATGACTGATCTTATCGCTCGCCGATCGACGCGCTTGACCGCTTTCAAATAATCCGTCCCCTCGTCGAATTCGAGAACGGTTCCGGGACGGAGGTTAAGCTTCCGGCGGATCGCCGAAGGAATCGTAATTTGCCCTTTGGTTGTGACCGTTGCTTTCATGGGAAGAAAGTAAGGAAAGAAGTAAGGAAAGGCAAGCGTCCATCACAGGCCATCCTATCCGATCGTGGATTCGAGATTGAATTGCCCCCAACATTCACAAATTCTACTTTCCAGCACATTGGGATCCTAAGCTTAGAATTCCACGTGGACAAGTTGTCGCG
>JADMIO011260173.1_pt1 | contig 150781 bp, 127 predicted proteins | sample 8958161 | NCBI WGS metagenome assembly JADMIO01 (sample SAMN16585339, study PRJNA669376) | soil metagenome | isolation source: Crop rotation soil | place: USA: Cullars Rotation, Alabama | collected 2011 | reverse complement strand
CGCGACAACTTGTCCACGTGGAATTCTAAGCTTAGGATCCCAATGTGCTGGAAAGGCGAGATGTCGAGCAGGTCATCGATGAGCTGGGCCTGTGTCCGCGCATTGCGTTCGATCGTCTCCAACGCGCGCGCGCTCTTGGCCTCATCCAGCACGTGCATGCGCAGCATGCGCGACCACGACAGGATCGGCGAGAGCGGAGAGCGCAATTCGTGCGACACCATCGCGAGGAATTCGTCCTTCGCTCGGTTGGCGCGTTCCGCGGCGGCGCGCGCCTCACGCTCCTGACGCAGGGCCTGCTCGCGTTCCCGTTCGAGTCGTCGTCGCGAGGTGATGTCGCGGGCGATCTTCGCTCCGCCGACGATACGTCCATCGCGGTCCTTGATCGGGGAGACCGACAGCGAAACGTGAATGCGGGTGCCGTCCTTCCTGATGCGCTCCGTCTCGAAATGGTCGATGCGGTCACCGCGCGTGAGCGTGGCCAGGATCGTGGTCTCCTCCTGCAATCGCTCCGCCGGCAGCAGCATGGTGATGGGACGTCCGATCGCCTCGGCCGGGGTATAGCCAAAGAGGCGTTCCGCGCCCCTGTTCCAGCTCATGATCGTCCCGGTGAGGTCCTTGCTGACGATCGCATCGTCGGAGGATTCGACGATGGCGGCAAGCATTTCCTGCATGCCGACCGGATCGTCGCTGAGCGACGCGAGGGGTTTCCTGCCCGCCGGGCGGGCGCTGCGATCGTCCCCCATCAATGGAGAATGGCACGCACCGCCGGATTCAAAAATACCCTGAGATGGGGGTTGGCCGGTCGGCTGCGTCAGGCCCGCGCGGCGATCGTCGCGTCACACGCCTGGCGGATGGCGACCAGCAGCGCGTCGATGTCCTCGATCGGCTTGCGAAAGAACGGCATGCCGAGCTTCTTGGCCGTTGCCTCCTCGGCCAGCCCGCCCGCCGAGACGACGATCACGCCGATGTGCGCGAGGTTGGCGTCGCCGACCTGTTCGTTGCGGAACGTGAAGCCGTCCATGCCGGGCAGTGCGATGTCGAGCAGGATGACCTCGGGCTCGACGGCCCCGGTCCGGAGCAGCATCAAGGCTTCGTGGCCGTCACGAGCGATCGCGACGGCATAGCGCTCCTGCTCCAGGAGCATTGCGAATGCCTCGGCGATCTCCTGGTTGTCCTCGACGATGAGCACCGTTCGGAGAACGGGCATGGGCCGACTCGTACCAAGACTGATGCCGTGCCCACAAGAGCGGATGTTCCGCGATCGGGCCTGATCTCTTACGCGGCCTTGGACCCAGCCATCTGCTCGGCCAGCTGCGCGCTGCGATCCTCGCCGAGGCGTTTCTCGGCCATCGGGAACATCTCGTCCTCTTCCTCTTCGACGTGGTGCTCGACCAGCTCCTTGAGCACCGTCATCTTGTACTCGAAGTTGTCGGCGGCGGGATCGACGTCGGGCAGCTCGGCGAGCACGAGCTTGACGACGTGGTGCTCCTCGTAGGCCTCGCCGACCATGTCCTCCGCCTTCTGCGTTCCCAGCTCGCGCACCGCCGGGTAGAAGATCGTCTCCTCGATCGCGGTATGGTGGGTCAGCGCGGCGGCGATGTCGTCCATCGCCTTCCTCCGCGTATTGGGGTTTTCGGTCTTGAGCGCAGTGGAAAACAGCTTCTCGACCTCGCGATGCTGTTGCTTCAACAGCGTTGATGCCTTCATGGCGTATCCTCTCTCGCGCCTCGCGCGATGATGTGTCACCAATGTGGATCAACAACGCGGCGCGTAGAAGTCCCGTCTCCAAGTGAATGCTTCCCCGGAGGTGGCCCATCGTCGGGTTCCCGACGATTGAGGATTGCCGCTCGCCGACTGCGATCTCAGGCTATGGGCGACCAATGGCCGACTACATCAACCTTCCGTGCCGCGACGACGACGGCAGCTACCTCGTCGTGGTCGAGTCGCCGCGCGGCGCGCTCGTCAAGATGAAGTACGACCCGGTCAGGAACGCCTTCGTGTTCAAGCATCCCCTGAATCTCGGCGTCGCCTATCCGTACGATTGGGGGTTCATTCCCAGCACGCGCGCCGACGACGGCGATGCGCTCGATGCGATGGTGCTGTTCGACGCACCAACGTGGCCGGGGTCGATCATCCCGAGCACGCCGATCGGCGTGGTGCGCCTCACGCAGCGCGACGGCAAGAAGGCGCCGCGCGAGCGCAACGACCGCGTGATCGCGGTGCCGGCCGAGGATCCGCGATACGAGGACGTCTCGGCGCTGCCCAAGCGCGTACGGCGAGAGCTCGAGCAGTTCTTCATCACCGTCAGCGCAATGTCCGACAAGCAGGTGACGGTCGAGGGATGGGAAGGGCCGAAGGCGGCGCGGAAGCTCATCAAGGCAGCCGCCGAGAAGTACGTGCGGCGGGGCGTGTAGCGCGGAAGATGAAGGCCCCCTGACGCACGACGTCCCGACGCGTGGTGTCCGCGCCGGGACGTCGTAGGACGACTGCGGTCTTTTATCCGCAGTCGCGTTCAGCCGGCATCAATGGTCCTTGGGTGCCCTCCATCCGTTGGGCGTCCTCGACCACGGCGTCGGGATCGTGATGAAGATGCGGCCGTCACGCGCCGCGTTGTCGTCATCACCGATGTAGAACTGCAGCCGCATGTGAGAATCGGTTGCCCTCGACAGATCGCCGTACGTCGTGAAGCTGAACGTGTACGTCGCACCGTCCTTGTTCTTCTTGATCTTCACGTCGGCCATGCCGCCCGTGGTCTTGGCGGCCGAGTTGCGGAACAGGAAGATGCTGCCCTTGGAGTTCGGGCTGAGGGCGCCGGCCGGGAGTCCGTCGGTGTAGATCACGCCCTGCAGGTCGCTCAGCAGCACGTTCACGGGGAACTTCGTGAGGTCGACCGTGGCCATCGTCAGCTTGGCATGGCCGTGCATCCGGTCGAGCCGCCCCGACCGACCGAACTGGATGATCGTGGGATCCTTCGCGGCCGGCGGACACGGGAAGATGCCGGCGCAATCAGGATCGGCGCAATCGATCAAGTTGTCGCAGTCGTTGTCGATCATGTCGCCGCACGTCGGGCTGGTGTTCTCGGGTGTCGGCGAGCAGGCGATGGTGGTCGTCGTGCTGGTGGTGGCCACCGTGGTCGTCGTCGCCAGCGTGCTGGTGGTCGTCACCAAGGTGCTGCTGGAGCTCGACGTAGTGGAGACCGTCGTCGTGGTGGCCAGGGTGGTGGTGGTCGTATTCGCGACGCACTGGCACGTGGCGTCGCACGTCCCGAACGCGCCGCCCGGACTCGTCGTGCACGGGCTCGACGGCGGATCGCACTGCTCACCCGGATCGATGATCGCATTGCCGCACGACGACGGCAGCGTCGTCACCGTGCTGCTGGTGGTGGTGACGGTCGTCGTGACCGCGATGGTCGAGGTCGTGGTCGCGATGGTGGTGGTCGTGTTCTCGATGCACTGGCACGCGGCGTCGCACGTCCCGAACGCACCGCCCGGGCTCGTCGTGCACGGGCTCGTCGGCGGATCGCACTCCTCACCCGGCTCGACGATCGCATTGCCGCAGGACGAGGGGGGCGCCTGCGCCCGAACGCTCGTCGGGGCGACCGTCATGACGAAAGCCATCATGACGAACCCAGCCACAGCCATCATGCCCCACAGCGCTCGCGTTTTCATCTAGCCTCCCTCGGTTTCGGTTCCCCTCCAAAAGGAGAAGCGGCTTCTCTGCGTCGGACCATTGGTGCGCGCGTAGCACGGTCGTGTGTCCATGGACAAGACAATTTTCGAGCAATATCACTGCTGCGACGCGGACGGAGGGCCGGTCTCACGTGTGGCATCCCGGAAAGCAGTGAAGCACTGTGAGCAAAGTTGGTGCGTCAGAAGAGAAGAGCACGCCTCGGTCTGCGGACCTTTCGCTTCGATGACGGTGGCAAGTTGCAGCCAGCGGGTCTGATCGACTCACACCCTGGGCGCTGTCTTGCCGGCGAGGCTCCCGACGACGCCTCAACGCCGAGAGGCGCGGGCACGACGACGAACCCGGGTCTTCCCCCGTCGCGGCTGCTTCGTGCTCTGGGCACGCCGTCGGCGCCGTGAGGCCGTCGCCGCCTTCCGCTTGCGGGGTTTGCGCGCCCCTTCGCCGACGGGCTGCGGTTCTGTTCTGGCGCCGTCTGCCAGCGTGCGCTCGACCGACCGTCCCGAACCCTGCGCCAGCCACGTGCGCACACGCTCGAGGTGCTCGATCTCGTGCCGCCGCGCCTCGCCGAACTGCTCGACCAGCGCCGTCTCGCCCGCATTCTCGGCGAGATCGATCAGCGCCGCCCAGCAGTCGTTGTCGACCAGCTCCGCGGTCAGCAACGCCTCGAGGCACTGCAATACGTTGGTGCGGGGGTCTGCCAGGACGGCCCCAATGCCCTGGCTCGCCGTCGCCTGCAGGTCGGCCGACGGCGTGACCACGGTGGGGTCGCCGCCGAGCTGGCCGATCGCCGCGCTGACCAACAGGAAATGCTGGTGCTCCTCGTCTCGTACGTGGACCAGGTCGTCGCGACTCGGCCCGCCACGGAACGTCAGTCCGGCGTCGTGCTTCGAGATCAGCGCGTCATACAGCCGCGTGCCCGTGCGCTCGAAGGCCGCGCGCTCGCCGAGCTTGTCGAGCAGGACGAGCGGCCGGCTACCGGTGACCGCCCGCAGCGCGGTCTTCGCGAGCTGCGTGACGCCGCTCGGTGCGGGCATCGTGCCCAGGGGTTCGGCGATGCGCGCATATTCGCTGCGGATCTTGGCGGCCGTTTCGGCTGTCCCTCGCGACGTCGGCGGGAACTCCTCCGTCGCGGCGACCATCTGCTGCGCGAGCGCGGGCGCTCGGCTCGCGCCCGTCTTGTTGGCGCCCATGTTGAGGACCGTCTTCATGATGCCCTGCCTTCCGCGCGCGTCGTGGTGCGCGTCGACCTGGAAGCGCGTCGTCCGTGACCATTCGTCTTCGACGGGGCGGCCAGCTCCGTTCCAGGCGTCCAGACCCAGCCCGCCGCGACGGTGTCGGTCGGCGATCCGGTCGAGTTCAGGTGATCGCGATACGCAATCGACGGGCTGTCCTCGGGCTCCTGCGGAACGATGTCGGTTTCCCTGGCACGGAGATCGACCTCTTCGCGCAGGGTCTGACGGACGAACTCGCGATGGCTGATGTACTGGATCGGCTGTGGGATGTCGCCGCTCAGCACTTCGGCCGCATCGCGCTTCTCGTACTTCTCGAACAGCTCGGCGACGTACCGGACGTGGCCGAGCTCGTAGTCGAGAAATCGCTCCCAGATCGCCTTCACGTGGGCGTTCGGCTCCGACTCGACGCAGCTGTAGTAGTTGTAGGCTTCCGTGGCCTCGTGCAGCAGCCACTTCTCGAGCCAGGTCTCGCTCGGGTCGATGATCGACTCGTACTGCGTGACGTGCTGCTCCTCGATCGAGGCGATCTCGGCGTAGAGCTGCCGCGCCAGCGGATCCGAGAACATGGGCCCGATCGTCATGTAGTAGTCGTGGGTCTGATTCTCGCCCGCCATGATCGTGCCGGCGTGGAGCTTGGTGATCAGCGCCGCCTCGTCGCGACGGTATGGGCGCCGCAGGTCGTCCTCCGGCGCCCGATGCTCCACCGACGTCGGCCGGCCCGGCACGATGTCGGTGTAGCTCTGGATGAGATAGTTCGCGTCCTTCCCTTCGAGACGGTCCATCAGCGCCGAGTAGCGATAGAGGTGATCGAAGTCCTCGAGCAGGCCGAACCGGAAGATCTGCGCGAGATAGGGATCGGGCTCCGCCTCGGCCACGCTCGCCGTCACCTCGATGGCGACCTGCTCGAAGCCGATCGTCGTCTCGAGCGGCGACTGATCCGCCGGATTCAGCCAGTTCACCAGCGTCTGCTGGTGCTGCTCTATGCGTCGGATCCTGGCCAAGGGCAGCTGTAGGTCAGCGTTCATCCGCGCGCACGCGTGTCCGAAGCGCACCGCTTCCGACTCGATGCCGTTCAACAGGATGACCCGCACCCGCGTGAACGCGTCGTCGTCGAGCTTGCTGTACGTCGGCTGGACGAGCTCGCGCCAGGTGAAGCGCTGCCGATCGAGCGGGGTTCCACGGTCCTTCAGCAGGTTCAGCGCCATGATTCCTCCACTCACACCGGTAGCACCGAGCTGCGTTCACGCCAGCACGGATTTAGGGGCGCAAGGGCAGCGCAACACCTGAAGCGTGCGGTCCCCATCCCAAGCGACGAACGTTCACCGACTTGCCGCCCCGATTGCACGGGTCAGGACTGCGGTTCGCGTATCGCAAAACGCGACGTCCCGGCGCGAAGGTCGTTCGCGCCGGGACATCGCGGGACGGCGGCAAAATCCGCCAGAGGACGGACGATGCAGCAGGAGGGCACCCCGCACGAGCGGGATGCCCTCCGCTGCTCAATGGCGCTCAGGCGCCATCAATGATCCTTCGGAGCCCTCCACCCGTTGCCGGTCTGCTTCCACGGCGCCTCGCGCGTGATGAACACGCGGCCGTCGCTCGCGGCATTGGGGTCGTCACCGATGTAGAACTGGAGCCGCATGTGCGAATCCTTGGCTCCGGACAGGTCGCCGTACGACGTGAAGCTGAACGTGTACGTCGCACCGTCCTTGTTCTTCTTGATCTTCAGGTCGGCGATGCCGCCCGCGGTCTTGGCGGCCGCGTTGCGGTACTGGAAGATGTTGCCCTTGGAATTCTGGTCCAGGGCGCCGGCGGGGAGTCCGTCGGCGTAGATCGCGCCCTGCAGGTCACTCAGCAGGATGTTCACGGGCAGCGTCGTGAGATCGACCGCGGTCATCGTCAGCTTGGCGTGGCCGTGGATCCGGTCGAGCCGTCCCCCGTGACCGAACGTGATGGTGGTGGGATCCTTCGCGGCCGGCGGGCAGGGGAAGATGCCGGCGCAATCAGGATCGGCGCAATCGATCAGGAGGTCGCAGTCGTTGTCGATCATGTCGCCGCAGGTCGGGCTGGTGTTCTCGGGTGTCGGCGAGCAGACGGTGGTGGTCGTCGTGCTGGTGGTGGCCACCGTGGTCGTCGTCGCCAGCGTGCTGGTGGTCGTCACCAGGGTGCTGCTCGACGTACTGGAGACCGTCGTCGTGGTGGCCAGCGTGGTGGTCGTCGTATTCGCGACGCACTGACACGTGGCATCGCACGTCCCGAACGCGCCGCCCGGGCTCGTCGTGCACGGGCTCGATGGCGGATCGCACTGCTCACCTGGATCGATGATCGCATTGCCGCACGACGACGGCAGCGTCGTCACCGTGCTGCTGGTGGTGGTGACGGTCGTCGTGACCGCGATGGTCGAGGTCGAGGTCGTGGTCGCGATGGTGGTGGTCGTGTTCTCGATGCACTGGCACGCCGCGTCGCACGTCCCGAACGCACCGCCCGGACTCGTCGTGCACGGGCTCGTCGGCGGATCGCACTCCTCACCGGGCTCGACGATCGCATTGCCGCAGGACGAGGGGGGCGCCTGTGCCCGGACATTCGTCGGAGCGACCGTCATGACGAAAGCCATCATGACGAACACAGCCACGGCCATCATGCCCCACAGCGCACGCGTTTTCATTTCGCCTCCCTCGGTTTGGTTTCCCCTCCAAGAGGAGGGGCTGCGTTTGTCCGACGGACCATGTGATGCGCGCCTACCACAGCCAGGAGTCCGTAGACAATACAATTTTCGAGTAATATCGCTTTTAGGCGGGGCCGGAGCCTGGTCTCACGTCGGGTGTCCCGGAAATGGGTGAAGAGCTGCAATCAAAGTGGTGGGATAGGGAAGGTGAAACCCGCGGGTTATCAGGCGCACGACAAGGGGTGCGCTGGCCGGAGTATTCGCGCCCGATCCCGAATGCGATAGACCTGCGACCATGACTGCGATCGTCCATCGCACGCTTGGTGCGGTCGTGCTCCTCGTGCTCGCGACGCCCTGCGTCGGGAACGCCGACGTCCTGTGTCGCAAGAAGTCGGGCGCGGTCTTCTCGCGCGCGGCGTGCAAGGGGAAGGAGGTCACGCTCGGGCCCGTCGGCAATCTGATCCAGGGTCCGCCGGGACCGGCGGGGCCGCCGGGTCCCGAGGGACCGCGCGGCGCGGACGGTGCGGCGGGTGCGCCGGGACCCTCGGTGGACATGTCGTTGCTGCCGATCGCATTCGGACACGTCGACGCCAACGCAGAGCTGTTCTACGGGAAGAACGTCGGCACCCCGATCTGGAACGCGGGCGCCAGCCAGTACGAGATCCCGATTCTCGATCCGAGCGGGACGCCGCTCATCTATTTCTACGAGAACTATGCCACGGTGGCGTCGGCCGACGTCGAGCTGACGGCGATGGTGAGCAGCAACGCCCAGAAGCTGGTGGTCAGGCTCATCGACAAGGACGGTCAGCGGGTTCAGGGCCCGTTCCAGTTCGTCACCTACCTGATCCATCCCCTCTGACGACGGAATCGGGATCGACGCGCAGCGCGCGGCATGTCAGTCTGACGCACCATGCGCCGACGTGCCGTCGCATTCGGCCTGCTGCTCGTCCTCTCGACGTGCCCGAAGACGATCGCCGCTCACGCCGCCCAGGAGCTGGCCCTGCACTACGACGTCTACTACCTGGTGCTGCCGATCCTGTCGGTCGACGTCGCGTCGTCGCGCGATGCCGACACGTACTCCACGACGGTCTCGCTGCATACGGCCGGGCTGCTCGGGTTCTTCGCGTCGTGGAGCTCGCGTGCGACCGCGCGGGGCGGGATCGACGGCGGCGTCGTCCGTCCGAGCTCCTATCGCGCCGACAGCGCCTATCGCGATCGCACGCAGCAGATCGACCTCGAGTACGAGCGGGCAGGCCGCGTACGCGGCGCCGTCACGGGCGTGCTCACCGACGGCGAACGCGACGACGTCCCCACGGCACTCCGTGACGGCACGCTCGATCCGCTGAGCGCGTCGGCGGCGCTCGGCCGCCGGCTCGCGGCGACGGGCAGCTGCGCGGGCGTCGTCCAGGTCTTCGACGGGATTCGGCGCTACGACCTGCGCTACGAGGACCTCGGCACGGCAGAGCTCGCGCCGTCGCGACGCGACCCGTATCGCGGCCCGGCGCACCACTGCCGCGCGGCGATCGACTTGATCGCCGGCTTCCTGCGCACCGGCGAGCACGCCGGCGAGCGCGCGACCGAGCTCGACGCCTGGCTCGCGCCGCCGGTCGACGGCGCGGAGCCAGTGACGGTGCGGATGGACGTCGAGGGCTCACGGGGAACGCTGCACGCCCATCTCGCGCGCGCGACGCCGCTCGTGGAGCCCTGACGCAAGCGGGCCGCGACGACCGTCCGGACGGTCCACACCCCAGCGACGGAGTGTGGACGTTCGGTCGACGTTCGCCGCTCAGACCATCTCTCTGAGCGCCTTCAGGGGCCGTACCCGGACCACGTTCCGCGCCGGCTTCGCCTTGAACATCGTCTGCTCTTTGGTGAATGGGTTGATACCCATCCGCGCCTTGGTCGCCGGCCGGCGCTTGATCGTGATCCGCATCATGCTCGGCACGTTGAACATGCCGGCGCCGGTCTTCGACAGATCCGTCCGGATCATCGAGGCCAGGGTGTGAAAGACCGCCGCGACGTCCTTGCGATGGATGCCGACGTGCTGGGCGATGGTCTGGTAGACCTCGCTCCTGTTCCGAGGCTTGCTGCTCGAAGCCACCTTCACCGGCTTGGTGAGGTCGAGCTTCGTGATGGCGCGTTGAGCCGTGCCCGTCGTGCCCGTCTTCTTCGTCTTCTTCACCTTCTTCGCCACAACACACTCCTTCTCTCGTGCCGCCCCAGCGGCACGAGGTGATCCGCCCAACGGTTGGGGATGGGGCCTGGGCTTCAGGCCGTTCTCTTTTTCGACCGCGTTCCCCCGAGCTTCTCCCCGATCGCCTGCACCACGAAATTCATTAGAGCCATGTCGTTCGTCACGCAGTGCAATTTCAGACGACGGTGAAGGGTCTTCGGGATGCGGGTCGCCAGCTGGGTCCAAGCTTCCTCGACTTTGGCAGCCATCCGGTACCCTTTATTACGCCAGGAGCCGCTCGGCCAACTCGTCGCGCAGCCCGGTCCCAGCCGAGGGCTCGCCTCTGGTCCGATCGGGGGCGGTCGGGAGGGAGCGACGCCCCGGGATACGGCTATCGGACCGCCCGGACGTAGCTGTTCAAGTTCTTGACGACGTTCAGCACCTTGCCATCGAGGAAGTACGCGTTCCACGTCGCGTCCGGGATGCTCGTGCGGCTGGAGGCGGACCAGTAGTAGCTGGATGCCGTCGGCCCGAAGACCGGCGCAATGCAGGGACTCGTGCCGCACGGATAGGGGGCCAGGAGGATCGTCTCCAGCTCCGACGGAGCGCAGGGGCACTCGTACGACGGGGCATCGGTGTAACACGAATTGCAGCCGTTCTCCGACGGCAGCCGCCAGTCGCTGTGGCCCGCAAAGCCGGCCGCGTTCACCGCGTTGAGCCAGTCCCAGACCGTCGTGATCGCCCCAAAGCTGTACGGGTCGACGTTGCACGTCCCGCTCGAGCAGACGCTGCACCCCATCGTGCCGCCAGTCGAGTGCGCCACGCAGGTGGCGGCCGCCGCGGCGTTCGGCTGGCACAGGTTCGATCCGTTGCACGGCCCGCAGCACCCCGCCCACGAGTAGGGATTGTCCACGTCGTGCAGGTCCGCCGCGTTCACGCCGCTCCCGACCGTCGTGTCCTTCTTCTCCCACTCGAGACCGGTCGCCGTGTCGCGGACCGTGCCGTTGCCAAGATCGCAGACCCCCGAGACACATGGCGTCGTCGTGGAGGTGGTGGACGACGACGAGGTCGAGCTGCTCGCCGACGTGCTGGTACTCGTCGACGTCGTGGAGGTCGACGTGCTGGTGGTCGGCGTCGTGGTGGAGGTGCTGGACGAGGACGAGGTCGAGCTGCTGGTCGACGAGCTGGTGCTCGTCGACGTCGTAGACGTGGACGTGGTGCTGGAGGTCGACGTCGTGGTGGAGGTGGTGGACGAGGACGAGGTCGAGCTGCTCGTCGACGTGCTGGTGGTGGTCGACGTCGTGGAGGTGGACGTGCTGCTCGTGGTGGTCGTCGGGTTCGTGGTCGTGGTGGTCGTCGGGCACACGTCGATCACCGTGCCGCCCCCGTCGGTCGTGAGCACCGGCTCGACGCAGCTGTCCTCGATCAGGGCCTGTGGCGAGCCCCCGTCCGGGCACGTGCCGGCTCTCGCCATGAGGAACCCGAACCTCCCGGTGGCCCTGGCGATGCAGGTTGCGTCGAGCGGCGCCCCCTTCGCGGCCGCCCTGGCGTAGCAGCCGAGCTCGGCACGCGCGAGCTTGCCGGCCGCACTGCGCTTCGCCGCCTCGCACGCGCTCGGGAAGGTGTCCGTCATCGCGCTCGCGATCGCCGTCTCGCAGGCATCGGCCTGCGTCTCACAGGTCGCCTCGACGCCGGGGCACGCCCCGGCCCGGCCGAAGGTCACGGCGAACTTGGCGGAGACCTTCGCCTCGCACTCGACCAGCCCCGACGCGTCGTTCGTGGCCGCGACCCTCGACTGACACAGGAGGAGGCGCGACTCCTTCTTGCCGATCGCCTTCAGCTTCGCGCCGGTACACCGGTCGGCGGCGGCTGGCGTGGCTCCAAAGGCGAGTATCAAGAACCCGACAATGGCGGTTCCGGCGCGCGAGCCTTTCATCGGTAGCCCCCAGATTGGATGCGAGGTGTAGAAGATATCGTTAGTACAATGCCGATCATGAGGTGGGCAAGACAAAAAGCGGGCTCTCAGTGGGTGCCCTGGCGGCCTGCCGCGAAGGGGGACACGCAGCGCCAGACGATGAAGGTCGGCACGGGGCGCGACGCCGCGCCAGATCATCGATGGAAGTCGAGCTCGTCGCGAAGCCCGTTGAGCGCTATCGATCGGCGGAGGGTGCAATCAGACGAGCACGACGACGTGCGAGTGCCAGCCCTGAGGCCCGAGGCAAATCGATAGGCCGGCGGGGGAGGCCGATGGCCTCCCCCGCAGCGTTGCGCACGAGCGGGACGCCGACCTGCTCACGGGCACCGGTCGGGCGAGTAAGCCCCGAATCCGAATGTCGCGCACGTGCTGGCGACGGAGGCGGCGTCGCCGAAGAATCCCACGACGTCTGTAATGCCGGGGCAGCACCCCGCGATGGGACCGCACAGCGGGTCCGCGCAACGCCCAACCGTTGCAACACCTCCCGTCGGCATCCCGAACGGCATTTCACAAGTGGCGATTTCGGCAGCGATCTGTCCGTAGCTCTCGGCGCCGCACGTATTGGGAAATATCGCCGTAAAAAGGGAGCTTCCCGTACAGCAGACCCACCCCTCCGGTGGCAGCGTGGTCGTGCTCGTGGTTGTGCTTGTCGAGGTTGTGCTCGTCGTCGATGTGCTTGTCCCGCCGCACGCGAGCGTCCCCTGCGCGATCACAAAGTTGTCGAAGGTGACGACGGTTTCGTCTCCGGAGAAGTTGGAGTTGGCCCAGGTCTGAATGGCGAACGGCAGATCCGCGGAGCCCGCGTCGGCCGTGTGGACGGGAAGCCAGTTCCCCGCATCGAATCGATACCCTGTCATCGCGGTTCCAGAGCGAACGAGACGCAATCTCCCCGCGGTATCGGCGGTGCCTACGAGTCCCATGATCCCGTCCGACGATCGGAAATTCGTCAGGTAGACTTCGCGAGGATCAGTCAGGAATTCGTTGGCCGCGAAGCTGACCCGCTCGACTGTGATATCGCCGGCGCGGAGAGCCAGCCTGACTCCGCTCGAGTCGGGCCAGGTCGACAGATCGAAGTCGACTCGGATGTCGAAGTCCCCTCGGAGGGCGCAGAGACTGGCGTATTGCCCCAGAGCTTGCCCGGTCGCTTCCGATGCGACGGAATCAGCTGGCAGGGTGATCTGGAGGGAGTGATCGTCCTCCGCCGCTTCCGGTCCTGTGCCCTCACCTTCGGTAGACCAGAAGGACTCGTTGGGCGCGTCGTCGTCGAAGTCGTCTCCGCGACAGTCGGTCCGATCCACCGGACAATTCGTCGTCGATCCGGAAGCGCTGGCACCACCGCAGTTCACGTGGTGCTCCGGATGGCGACAGTCCAGCTCGGCAAAGTTGATCCAGCCGCGTTTGCTGGGACTGAAGGCGTTCGGGTCGCCGGGCTTTTTGCGATCATGCTGATACTTGAGCGTGCCAAAGATGAACCCATGCACCGTGGGTCGGCGAGAGAACGCTTGCCACGACGAGCTGGTGCCCTGGCCTGGGCCTCCCGTCCATGTCTCGCGGCCTACTGACTTCCCACACCCAGCGATCTCGGTGTGACTTCGTTTCGTGACGAGGTTCCCAGATCCCCCGATCGGCGCTATGTGGAGGCATGCCCCGTGGTGACGGCGCCCGTCTGGTGTCCGGCACCAAGCGCTCCGCTTGACTCGACACTGCAACTGACGCGGCCGCCAGTCGTGGTTGGCTACGTTGAGGTCCTGCTCATAGGGACAGTCGCCCCGTCGTCCTCGACGTCGGTGCAATTGGGGCTGTTCTCGCAGTTGCAGACGCATTGGGCGTTGACCCAGCCTCGATAGTGGCGAGGTTGGGACCCGAATTTGCCCGCCACCGCATCCACGCAGAGGTACGGCACGTGCTGGTGCGCGCTCCCTTGGTTTTGCAGAAATGACCTTCGCTTGTGGACTGTCAGCAGATAGTCGTCATGCGCGGGATCGTCCGGGCCGCCCGCGAGGTAGTCGATGGAGGAGCTGCCTGCAAAATAGCGAAGGTAGACCTCATGGGCGTTGATGTAGGGGTGCGTCGTGCTCAGCGGTTGGCAGTTGAACACGGGACACGGGTCGGGGACGGCGTCCTCGTCCCTCGGGAAGGACACCGAGGGAGCGAGGAGCAGCGCGGCCAGAACAACAGCCGAGTAAGCGCGCATCGTGCACCTCCGAGTCCAGAGTGTGCCGCTGGAGGAATGAGGTCAAGAAATCTGAGTGCCCTGCGGCACGGCGTGTGGGCGAACGAACGTGCTCGACGACACAGGCGCCGCGCGCCCCGTGGCGTGTCTCGGCAGTGCGATGGCGCGTCGTGGCAGCCGACCTGTCCACCGGGTGTCGTCTTGCGAACCTGCGAACCGCGTGTCGAGCGGACGCCGGACGTTCGAGACCGCTCCCGTCGACGTCCGGTAGCTCCGCTCGTCGTCGTCGCATCGGCCAATTGTGCCGTGCGGCACCGTGTGGGGCGGGTCTGGGCGACCAATATCCACCTGGTCATCGGCCTCGGGCTCCTCAACTGTGTGCCGTGCATCCATGTTGCAGAATAATAGTTTACCTTGACCTCGGTAGCCCGATGGCCGTATGCAGTTCTTCATAATGCTGCTGCATGTCATACTCGGACTCCTGAGGGACGGTCGGCCGCGGCACGGTTACGAATTGATGTGCGAGTACCGCGATCGATCGGGGACGAAGCTCAGCGCCGGCAACTTCTACCGCGAGCTGGCGCGACTCACGGCGGATGCGCTCGTGCAGACGGGCGTGAATCCACCGGGTGCGGACGAGCGCCGCATTCCGTACCAGATTGCGGAGCGCGGTCGGCAGAGCTTCGATCGCTGGCTCGTCGCGCCGGCGACGGTCGAGAACGACCTCGGCGCCTGGCTCCTGTTCATCGACCAGGTTCCGAACGACGTCCGCGGGCGGCTCCTCGATCGCGCGCAAGAGGAGCTGTGGCTGCGCGGGAAGACGCTGACGCGACAGCGCGAGGACGCCATGTCGGCCGACGTCGTGCGCGAGAAGCCGGACGCATACGGCGTGCTCCCCGTGATTCTTTCCAGACAGCTCAAGCTGCTGACGGCCGAGCTCGAGTTCGTGAAGGAGCTGCGCCAGGAGCTCGACGAATGGGAGAGCGCGCGGGCAGCGCAACGCGCCGCGGAATCAGCCGCCGCTCGGGACGTGCCGTCCGTCGAGGCGAATCGTCAACCGGCGAGACGACAGAAAGTGGCACCGCGCAAATGACGGACCCCGTGATTCGTCTCCAATCGATCACGAAGCGGTACGGCAAAGGTGAGGGCGCCGCGATTGCCGTCGACGGTCTCGACCTCGACGTCGCCCGCGGCGAGTTCGTGTCGATCATGGGACCGAGCGGCTCCGGCAAGTCGACGCTCCTCAATCTGATCGCGGGGCTCGACGTGCCCGACAGCGGCCGCGTGCTCTTCGACGGCCGCGACCTCGGCGCTCTGAAGGATCATCAGCTCGCCGACATGCGGCTCAAGACGATCGGTTTCATCTTCCAGTCGTTCAATCTGATTCCCGCGCTCACCGTGCAGGACAACGTCTCCTGGCCACTCGAGTTCTCGGGCTACAAGCGAGCGGAGGTACGCCGGCGCATGGGTGAAGCCCTGCAGCGCGTCGGCGTTGTCGGCTGCGAAGGTCGCTATCCCGCCGAGCTCTCGGGTGGCGAGCAGCAGCGCGTGGCGATTGCGCGAGCGATCGCGACGGGACCGTCGACGCTTCTGGCCGACGAGCCGACGGGGAACCTCGACTCGCACACCGGGCAGAAGATTCTCGACCTGCTGCGCGACCTGAACCAGTCGGGAGGGGTGACCGTGGTCATGGTCACGCACAGCGTGTTCGCGGCGACGTATGGCGACCGCACGATCGAGGTGCGGGATGGGAAATTGGTGCGCGACGTGAGGACGCCGCGTGCGAACGATGGTGTTGCAGTGCTTCACGCAGGGTCTCGATGAAATTGCCGCGCATTCCCGGCGTGGTGCCTGTCGCCGGTCTGCTTGGTCGATTCTCTCCGCATCGCGAGGTTTGAGACCTGATGCGGCTGTCGCTCGCTCTTGCTTATCGGCACGTCCGCGCCGGGTTCGGTCGCATGGTTCTGACCGTTCTCGCGGTCGCGCTCGGTGTCGCGCTTGTGGTGGCTATTCAACTCATGAACGCCGCCGTTATGCAGTCCTTCCTCGACACCGTCGATGCAGTTGCAGGCAAGGCGTCGCTCAGCATCAGTGCCGGCGAAGGCCTACCGTTCGAAGAAAAGCTCGTGGAGCACGTGACGGCGGTACCGGGCGTTAAGCTCGCGGTGCCTCTGGTGGCAAGTGTTGCATTCCCTGACGATGGGAGCGGCGAGTTGCTCACGGTGCATGGCGTAGACCTCGGCCAGGATGCTGCGGTCCGCCTCTATCAGACCGGTGGTGACGCCTCGGATGTGATCGAGGATCTCGTCCTCTTCCTATCCCAACCTGATTCCATAGTTCTCGGGCGAGAGTTCGCGCAGCGCAGGCACCTCGACCTCGGCAGCACTATCGATCTCGTCACTCCGGGTGGCGTGAAACGCTTTACGATCCGGGGCCTCCTCGATCCCCAGGGCCTCGCGCGCACACTCGGTGGGCGGCTGGTCGTGATGGACCTCTTCGGTGCCGAGCGCGCCTTCCTCGCGGACGACGAGATCAACCAGATCGACGTCGTCGTCGATGGCGGCGCCGACATCGAAGCGGTTAAGGCAGGGATCGCGAAGATACTCCCTCCTGGCCTCAAGGTTGAGGAGCCTGCGCTTCGAAAGGAAGGAATCCGCAAGACGATCGGCGGCTTTCAGACAATGCTCACTGCATTCGGACTCCTCGCCGTTCTCGCGGCCTTCGTCATCTGCTACAGCCGTCTGGGCGCGATCTTCGAAGCGCGGACATGGGAAGTCGGCCTGCTACGCTCCGTCGGGCTCCGGCAGTCCGTCGTCTTCGGGGAGCTGCTCAAGGAGAGTTGGCTGCTCGGTGCGGCGGGGACGATCGTCGGCGTGCCGCTCGGCGCGTTCATCGGCCGCAACGGTCTGCCCTTCGTCGCCACAACGACCGCGCTGAACTTCCGCATGCCGGTCCCCTCGGCGTCGCCGGTACTCAGCATGGGCACGGTCGCTTTGGGTGCGACCGTAGGACTCGGAGCGGCGCTCCTTGCGGCGACCATACCGGCGCTCCGGCTAGCGCGGAAGCAGCCGGTCGCCGCTCTCGGGCTCCGCGGGCGCGACGCGCCTGTCGCTGCCGGGCGCGCCCGTGGCTGGCTCTTCGGGCCTGTGCTGCTTGCGCTAAGCGCAGTCCTGATGGCGTGGCAGCACGCGTCGCGGCTGACGGCGCTCGGCAACGTCACAACCGCGCTGCTTGCCGTCGCGGTCTGCGCATTCGCAGGGCCGATGGTTCGTGGAGGTGGCCTCGTGTTGGCTAGGGTTTGGCAGCGCGTCTTCGGTGCCAGCGGCCGATTCGCCATCGCGCATCTCGACCAACAGGCGCGCCGTGCCACGCTCACCGTGGCGACCCTCGGGATTGGTCTCGGCCTCGTGCTGATGTTCGGAATGCTCGGATGGAGCTTCGAACGCACCATGGTGTCCCAGGTCGGAGCACGGCTTCGTGCAGATCTCGTGATCACATCGGCATTCGTGAGTGGAGGCTACGTCGGCGCCCCGATCAATGAAGGGTTCATGGAGGAGCTGCGCGCCGTCCCAGGTGTGGCTGTCGCGGCGGGCGAGCAGCAGCGCGACATCCGCTACGAGGGCGATGCGGTTGTTCTCGACGGCTACGATCCGGTCTGCTTCTCCGACGCGCGCATCTGCCAATGGATAGTCGAGGGCGACTCGCTTGCCGATAGCGCACGACTGGTGGCGAGCGGCGAAGCCGTTTTCGTGTCGAGCTCTTTCGCGCATCGATACGACACGCGCCCCGGCGATGTCATCCACCTCGATTCCTCGAGCGGCCCCGTGAGTTTTCGCGTCGCAGGGAGCGCACTGGGCCAGCCGGCGCCCGCGCTCATCATGAGCCGAGAGCTATACCGCAAGTTCTGGAACGACGCCCCGGTGTCGTGGGTCCACGTGGGCACGACCGCCGGGGTCGACCCGATGGCCGTGAAACAGGCGATCGAGGAGCGTCTCGGGCGCAAGTACCGGCTCCGCGTCCGCTCTGGCGCCGAGCTGATGGATTACTTCCGAAGCCAGGTGCGCGATGGATTCAGCTTCCTCTACATCATGGAGATCATCACCTTTCTGCTCGTACTCATCGCGATCGGCGACACGTTGGCTACCGGTGTCATCGACCGCACGCGCGAGCTCGGCCTGATGCGCGCCGTCGGTCTCCCGAGCTCGCGTATCTTCACCATGGTGATGCTCGAGGGGGCAGCGATCGCAGTGCTCGGCATCGCGTTGGCCGTCGGAGCGGGGCTGACGCTCGGACTCTTCTGGGTCGAGATACAGTTTCCGGCGATCCTCGGCTGGAACTTGAGCCTTCACTTCCCGGTCGTGTTCGGCATGACGGCCGCGGCGCTGACGCTTGCGCTCTGCCTGGCGGGGTCACTCCTACCGTCGCTCCGCGCCGCGCGGCTGTCGGTTCAAGCTGCGCTCCGGACTGAGTAGGGTACCGGACTGAGTGGAGCGGGTCGGTTGTAGCGCGTTTGTGAGCCAGACACGCCGAGCTCGCTGCGAATGGCAACTCGTCCTATGCAAGCGATAGCGAGGGGGATGTGCGCTGAAACTCTTCGCAATCGCCCTCGCCGTCGTTCGATCAGCATCGGCGACGCGCTCGCCGCGGGCGTGCTCGAGCGGACGCGCGAGCTCGCGATGCTCCGCGCCGTCGGCGTGCGCGGCTCCCGCGTCTTTCAGATGGTGCTGCTCGAGGGCGCGGAGATCGGGCTCCTCGGCCTCGGCCTGGCGATGATGGTCGGCCTCGCGCTCGGCGTGTTCTGGGTCAAGGTCCAATTCCAGGCGCTGCTCGGCTGGAAGGTCGACCTCCACTTCCCGTCGGTCTTCGCGCTGTCGGCCGTCGGGCTCACGGTCGTGCTCTGCCTGGCGGGCTCGATGTTCCCGGCGCTGCGCGCGGCGCGGATCGCCGTCCCGGTCGCCCTGCGCGACGAGTGACCTGGCTCACAGCTTCCCCGCCGCCCGCGCGACGTTCGCGACCCCGGCCACCAGCTCGGCGGGCTCGACGGGTTTCGCGATGTGCATCCGGAAGCCTGCCGCGAGGAGCCGGACGCGGTCGTCCGTCGTCGCGTAGGCCGTGAGCGCGATGACGGGAATGCTCCCGAGCTCGTCCCGGCGTCCGTCCAGCTTGGTGAGCAGGGCGTACCCGTCTTCGCCGGGCATTCCGATGTCGGTCACCATCACATCGGGCTTCCAGTCTGCCAGAACCTCGAGCGCCTGGGCCGCCGACGCGGCGACCCGGACTTCCGCCCCGCAGGAGCCGAGCAGCGCGCTCGCCACGTCCGTGGCATCCGGCTCGTCGTCGACGACCAGGACGCGGAGCCCGTCGAGCTCAGGATACTCGTGTCTGGCGGGCGCCTTGCGGAGCGTCGGATGGCGACGCTCCAGCTCGTCGGCCGTCCTGCCGAAGATCACGAGGGGGAGCTTGATCGTGAAGGTCGTCCCTTTTCCGGCTCCGGGGCTCTCCACGTGCACCGTTCCACCGTGCAGCTCCACGATGTGGCGGACGATGGCGAGGCCGAGTCCGAGGCCGCCATGTTCTCGGGTGCTACCGGTGTCGGCCTGTTGGAACCGCTCGAAGATGTGCGGGAGGAACCCGGGCGTGATGCCCCGACCCGTGTCGCTCACGGCGATTTCGACGTGGGAGTTCACGCGTTCGAGGACTATCTGCACCCGCCCGCCCTTCGGCGTGAACTTGACCGCGTTGGAGAGCAGGTTCCAGAGCACCTGCTGGAGCCGGTCGGGGTCGCCGGCGATGTGACCGGTCTCCGTGTCGAGCACCACGTGCAGGCGAATGCTCTTCGCGTCGGCCGCCGGCCGAACGACCTCGACCGCCGCCTGGATGATCGGCGCCAGCTCGACCGGTCGCACTTCGAGGCGCAGCTTTCCCGCGACGATGCGTGAGACGTCGAGCAGGTCGTCGACGAGCTGTCCCTGAGAGCGGGCGTTCCGTTCGATGGCGGCGAGGGCGTGCCGTGCCTTCTCGTCGTCCAGCCGCTCCTCGCGCAGCATGCGCGCCCAGGCGAGAATCGGAGAGAGCGGGGTGCGGAGCTCGTGCGAGATGGTCGCGAGGAACATGTCCTTCGCCCGATTCGCGGCTTCGGCCTCCGCCTGCGCCGTTTGCGCCTGCGTCAGCAGCCGCTCGCGATCCGCCTCCAGCGCCTTCTTGGCCGTCACGTCGCGGGCGATGTTGGCGGCACCCAGGACGCGGCCCGTCGCGTCCTTGATCGGCGATACGGACATCGACACCTGGATGCGCTCGCCGTTGTGCCGGATGCGCTCGGTCTCGAAGTGGTCGACGCGCTCACCGTGGCGCAGCGTTTCCAGAATCCTCGACTCCTCATCCTGCCGCTCCGGGGGGACGAGCATCAGGACGGAACGACCAATCGCGGCGTCAGCCGGATAGCCGAACATCCGCTCGGCCCCGGCGTTCCAGCTGATGATGGTGCCCTCGAGGTTCTTGCCGACGATGGCGTCGTCGGACGATTCGACTATGGCGGCAAGGCGCGACTTGGCCAGGGCGGCCTCGTCCTGTGCCGTCTGCTCGCTGACCAGAAGGCGCTCTCGCTCGCGGGCGGTGGCCAGCTCGACGGCCCGGTCCTCGGCGACGCGCTGCGCCTGGATGGCTCCGAGGACGCGCGGCACGAGCGGCGGCAGCGCGACCGCGGTCGTCACCGAGGCAAGCGCCGTGAGGAGCTTGACGTTCCCCGCCAGCCAGTAGGTGGGGTGCCACAGCGTCCAGACCTCCATGTAGTGCGTCAGCCCACACGCGATGATGAACGCTCCGAAAGCGAGGAACATCCACGAGAAGGGGATGTCGGTACGGGCCCGGTACACGAGGTAGGCGAGCGTGATCGAGATCGCGACGTAGGCCGTCCCGATCAGGGCGTCCGAGACGACGTGGAGCGCGACCAGCTTCGGCTGCCACAGGTAGCAGTGCCCGTGCGGCATGAAGCCGGCCGACACCAGCATCCCGCGAAAGGGCACCGGCGAGAACAGGACGAGCGTCGCCGCCGAGGCCAGCACCACGAGCGCCGTGCTCCGAAGCCAGGGCGGCAATGTCCTCTTGGCTGGGGAACGGATCAGTTGGGGCTCCGCTCGGGGGTGGCGAGCCCTTCCTGGATGACGAACCAACCGGGGAGTACGAGGCGGCCGATGTTGCCAGCGACGCGGATCGTGGTGCCCGAGAGCGGGAGAGCCGAGCCGACGAAGACGTTTCGACCATCGATCCGGCACATCATCCCGAAGAGTGTCGACCGGACGACCTCCACCGCATCGAATGTCACCGAAGTCTCGGCCATCGACCAGTATCGGTCTACGACAGTGCCGTTTCGGGGGTCAAATGGTTTTCCGTAGTCTTACGTAGGCAATCATACGCACGGCCACCTGCCCGACCTCGATCCTCGGTTCGATCAGAAGACCGAGACGAACGTCAGGATGCCGCTGCCCACCAGGTCGACGCTCGGGTCGACGTTGTGAGTCCCCGCGACCCGCGCCCCCCCGAGCAGCGCCTGCAGGTCTGTGACGACGTCGCGCGCTGGCTGTGCTGCGTTCATCCCGGCGTCATTTTGGATGCAAATGCCTTTTCTGCTTGACCACGCGAGCGCGTGCGCGATAGTGCCCAGCGAACGAAGAATGCCGACCGGACCCGCGGGCGACCGGCAGGGAGGTCCGAATGGCATTTGGCCGGTTTCAGCGTGGTCTCGTGTTCCTCGCCCTCTTCCCGATCGCCTCGCCCTGTTCGCCGTCCCCGCACCGCCCGCGCGCGCAGACAAGAAGGAGGCGGGGCTGCTCTCGTGCCAGTCCAAGGTCGCCGCGAAGAACGACGCGTCGGGGCTTCCCACTTGCGAGACGAAGGTCTCCGGCAAGTTCTCGGTCGCGTTCGCCAAGGCCGGCGTCTGCACGGGCGTCGAAGCGACGTGTGAGAGCCAGGCGGACCAGTGCGAGTCGAACGTCGCGAGCGCCACGACGGACACCTTCCCCAGCCGGTGCGAGACGGCAAAGCGCAAGGCCGCAGGTCAGTTGGCGAACGGTGAGTTCGGCTGCTATGCGAAAGCGGCGGCGAAGGGGATCGCGGTCGACCCCGCCTGCATCGCCAAAGCCGTCGGGAAGTTCGGCGTGGCGCTCGCAAAGGCGGGGGCCTGTCCGGATGGAGGCTCGCCGAAAGATCTGATCGAGAACAGTTGCGTCAAGCCGTCGATCACCGCCGACGGCGGTGGCACCGTGACCGACGTGTGCCCGACGACGACCACCACCAGCACCACAAGCACCACCACGAGCACGACGTCATCGACGAGCACCTCGACCTCGTCGACCACGAGCACCAGCACATCGACGAGCAGCTCCACGACGACCTCGTCCAGCACCTCGACGACGACCAGCACACTCGTCTGCGGCAACTTCATCACGAAGTGGGGCAGCCTGGGCAGTGGGGACGGACAGTTCAGCAGCGCCTACGTCTATGGAGTCGCCGTCGACGTGAGCGGCGACGTCTATATCGCCGACAGCAACAACGACCGTGTCCAGAAGTTCGACAACGCGGGAATGTTCATCACGAAGTGGGGCAGCGCGGGCATCGCGAACGGGCAGTTCGATCGTCCCTATCAGCTCGCGGTGGACGGGAGCGGCAACGTCTACGTCATGGACTCGTACAACAACCGGATCCAGAAGTTCGACGCCGCGGGGACTTTCCTCACCGCATGGGGCGTCGGTGGCTTCGGCGTAGCCGTGGATGGGAGCGGAAACGTCTTTGCCAATTCGGTCCAGAAATTCGACAGCATCGGGACCCTCCTCACCCAGTGGGGCAGCTTTGGCAGCGGGAACGGGCAGTTCATCAGCCCCTATCACCTCGCCGCGGACGCCAGCGGCAATGTCTATGTCGCCGACACGGGAAACAGTCGCATCCAGAAGTTCGACAACGTCGGGACCTTCCTCACCAAGTGGGGCAGCCCGGGCAGTGGGGATGGGCAGTTCAACAGCCCCGTGGGCGTCGCCGTGGACGGAAGCGGCAACGTCTACGTCACCGACGAGCTGAACTACCGCGTCCAGAAGTTCGACAACACCGGGACCTTCGTCGCCCAGTGGGGCAGCAACGGAAACGGGGACGGGCAGTTCATCAATCCGACGGGCGTCGCCGTGGACGGCAGTGGGAACGTCTTCGTCGGCGACACGGGCAACTACCGCATCCAGAAGTTCGGCTGTCCGTAGGGAGCACTCTCAGCTTCGCCCCGATCGCCTGTGGCACAAAGGGGCGACCCGGGACGAATCGGGGCGAAACGCCACAAGGTGGCGACGTCGGGTCGAACAGTCGGCAACCATGACGTGCTCATGACAAAAAAAGAGCATGTTCTCTCGATTTCTGCTTGACCAGGTTGGTTCAGGCAGGGTACGAGCCAACGATTCACAGTGCCAACCGGACCACGGCGATTGGCAGGGAGGTCCGGATGGCATTTGTCGGAATTCGTCGTCGCGTCGTGTTCGTTGCTCTCGCTCTGCTCGCCCTCGCTGCACCGCCCGCGCACGCCGACAAATGCACCGGCGCCAAGCTGAAGGCGATCGGCAAGAAGGAGTCGGGCCTCCTCGCGTGCCAGTCCAAGGTCGCGGCGAAGAACGATGCGTCGGGGCTTGCCACGTGCGAGACGAAGGTCTCGGCCAAGTTCTCGGCCGCCTTCGCCAAGGCGGGGACATGCGTCGGCATCGAGATGACCTGTGAGACCCAGGCGGATGCATGCGAGACGGACGTCGCGAGTGCGATGACGGACACGTTCCCGAGCAGGTGCGAGACCGCGAAACGCAAGGCGGCCGGCAAGCTGGCGAGCGGCGAGCTCGGTTGCTACGCGAAGGCGGCGGCCAAGGGAATCGCGCTCGATGGGGTCTGCATCGCCAAGGCCACTGCGAAGTTCGCGACGGCCATGAGCAAGGCTGGGGCATGCCCGGACGGCGGCTCGCCGCAAGATCTGGTGGAGAACAGCTGCGTCAAGCCTTCGGTTACGACGGACGGGGGTGGCACGGTGGTCGACGTCTGCCCGACGACCACGACGACGAGCACGACGGTCACCACCACGACCACCACGAGCACCACGACGAGCACGACGACCACGAGCTCGACCTCCACGTCGACGACGACGAGCACGTCGACGACGAGCACGAGCACATCGACGACCAGCACCAGCACGTCGACGACGAGCACGAGCACCAGCACGTCGACGACCACCACGACGAGCACGAGCACCAGCACGATTCCGTTCTGCCCCTTCGTCAGGCAAGTGGACGATGTGCTGTCCGGCCCCGCGGGTGTCGCGGTCGACGGGACCGGAAACGTGTTCGTGGCCGACGGAGCCACCAACCAGATCAAGGTGTTCGCGAACGACGGGACCTTCCTCTCCGCATGGGGCACGTTCGGCACTGCCGATGGGCAGCTCAAACAGCCCGAAGGCGTGGCCGTGGACGGGACGTACGTCTACGTGACGGAACGCGGCAACGACCGCCTTCAGAAGTTCCTGCCCGACGGGACGTTCGTCACGAAGTGGGGCACCGAGGGATTCGGAGATGAGGATCTCTTCAACCCCAGCGGCGTCGCGGTGGACGGTAGCGGAAATGTCTTCGTCGCCGACAGTGACAACGACCGCGTCAAGAAATATACGGACACGGGCACGCTGCTCGACAAATGGGGAACCACCGGCAGCGGCGACGGGCAGTTCCGGCTCGCCAGGGCCATCGCGGTCGACGGCAGCGGGAATGTCTTCGTCGCGGACTACCTCAACCATCGCATTCAAAAATTCCTGAATGACGGGACGTTCGTCACGAAGTGGGGAGGCGAGAGCTTCGGCGGCAATGCGGACGGGCAGCTGAATCACCCGTCCGGTGTCGCGGTCGATGCGGCCGGAAACGTCTTCGTCGCCGACTACGGCAACGGTCGGATTCAGAAGTTCGACAACACCGGAGCGTTTCTCGCGAAGTGGGGAAATCCGGGCGGTGGGGACGGGCAGTTCGCCGATCCCGCCGGTATTGCGGTGGACGGAAGCGAGAACGTGTTCGTGGCGGACAACTACGAACGCGTCCAGAAGTTCGCGTGTCCATAGGCGGCGCCGCCAACCCGGGAATATCCCGGTAGCGCGGCTCGACGAGTGACAGCGGCGAGGCGGGCGGGTGGCGAGCACCACCCGCCCCGACCTCTGCCATCGGCGAAGAAGCTCTCGCACATCGCGCTGTCGTAGCAGTCGCCGACGGAGCCCATCGACGGCCGGACGCCCGCCTCGCTGCAGCGGAGGCCGTCGCTGCGTGACGGCCCTGTCGAGAGCGGCGACTTCGGTTCGCAGATGGGTGGCCATCGCAGATCCGCCGGCTCCATGCGTCGAGCACGACGGCGAGGCATCTGCTGTTCCGTCGACGACGAACACGTTCCTGCTCCCATCCACCGCGCCGCCAGGGGGCTCGTTGCGTGATCTGCTGAGCGATTCGCTGCAGCCCAGAAGCGCCGGCGGATTCAGCTCGTCGTGTCGCGCTCCGGGGCGCGCATCGCGTACACCCGCGTCAGCGCGACTTCGATCGACACCACCCGCCGCGGATTCCCGCTCTTCGCCGCGCGTGCATCGCGAAGGCTGTCGGGAATCTCCCGCGCCCGCCCATAGACGATCGCCGCCCCGCCGTCCGGGCTCCACGTCGTGAACGCGACGCGGGGATTCGTCCGGATGTCGACCCGCCGCACCGTGTCGTCGTAGATCACGACCCGCAGCACCGGCCCGAAGATCTCCGCGTGCACCGGTGCCGTGTGCGGCTGACCCTTGGGCCCGACCGTCGTCATCGCCACCAGCCGCACGCCGCGCCAGAACGCGACGAACTCCGCCGCCGACATCTGCCGCGGCGGATACGCGAGCGACTCCGCCACCGACGGCCCCGCCGTGCGCGTGCTCTCGTCGATGATGGCCTGGAGCGCGGCCAGCTCCTCGGCGGTCGGCGGCGGCGGCTCGGGCCTCATTTGCCCAGCGCCGTACGGATCGCCGCGCCGACGTCCTTGATCGGGCGGCGATCGCCGCCGCGGAAGATCGTGTGCACGCTGCCGCCGCCGTCGTTGGGCCAGCGCGGGACGATGTGGACGTGGACGTGCGGGACCGTCTGGCCGCTGCCGTCGCCGTCGTTGATGCCGATGGTGTTGCCGGCGGCGTTCACCGCCTTGCGGACCGGGCCGGCGAGGCGCTGGACGGTGCGGAAGAGGGCGTCGGCCGCGGCCGGCGTCATGTCCTCGATGCGCGCGACGTGCGCGGTCGGCACGACCATCGTGTGGCCGTCGGCCAGCGGCGTGACGTCGAGGAATGCGAGCGTGTCGGGCGTGCGGTCGACGACCTCGGCCGGAATCTCGCCGGCGACGATGCGACAGAAGATGCAGCTCATTCGGCGGCCTCCTCGTGACTTGGGTAGTCGGCAACGTCGAGAGCGTCAACCGCTGAGCCCCGGCGGCGAAGTGGCGCGTCAGCGAACGGTATCGTCCACGCACACGACTTCAGCGCTCCAGGGGGAGTACACGTTGACGCCGCTCGACGCGACCGTCTCCACGAGCCCTTGCGTGAAGGTTTGACGCGTCCGGATCTCTCGCACCCGATCCGCGCCGCCGCACTCTGCGGCGGCATCGATGACGAGCTCCGAGGGGAGCGAGCCGTAGAGGAAGAAGCTCCGCCAAGACGACGAGCGCGAAACGAGGCGCGTCGGCGGAAGCGACGTGCCCGGCGGCTCGAGGTTCCGGTATACGGTCCGGAAGCAGCCCGCCGCGCCGACAAACAGCAGGCACGCGGCGAACGCGCGTCCGCGCCTCATCGGATCGCCGTCGGTGGCTCGGCGTCGGCGCGACAATAGTACGTCGTCGAGCGACGCGACCAGAGGCCGAGCGTGAAAAGCGATGAGAGGTGAGCGGCGGCCGGCGTGCCCTCCTCGATGGCGACGGCACCGAGCGGGCATTTCTTCAGAACGTCGATCTTCGCCGTCGGAACGAGGCCCCAGAGGAAATAGGAGTGCTGCTCGACCAACGTCGACCCGGTCCGCTCGCGCGCGAGATCGAACTGCATCCGATGCCCGGCGTCCGGCGAGAAGCAGCCCACGGCCACGAGGACGGCCAGGACGCGGGCGCGTCGAAGCAGAGCGGCCATTCCGGATCCTAGCAACAATCTATTGGCCGGAAAGGAGCTGAGATCAGCGAGATACCGTCATGCACGGCGCGCACGTTCTCCGCGATGACGGGATCATCGAAGCCGTCGGACATGCCACTCCTTCCGACTCCCGAGCAGGCGACACGGTAGCGCTTGCGCGTGTGCAAGGGGTCGGCACCGAATCTACATGTTTGCTCGCGGCGCGTGATCCCCGCGACGGACGCGGGCCGCCTCCCGGCTTCGGGTGCCTGAGGCCTACCGCTTCGCTTCTCGGGCGGCCCGCTTCGGTCGCTTGCGCGCGCGGTCGCCTTGGTCGCCATATCCCGGCTTCGCCACCGTCTTGGCCTTGCGACGGCGGTCCGCCGCAAGTGACTTCCCGACGCTTACTTGATCGGCCTGACAGGCGTACCGGCGCAGGTACTCGCAAGTCGTCGGGATGTCCTTCGACGCGCAGAGCTGGCTCAAGCAGCCGGTGCGTTGACGTCGGCCATGCCGTCGGCGGACGCCGGGCGGGCGCGAGCGGAGGGCGCGCATCGTCACTTCTCATGTCCGTTCGGCTGGGCTAGGAGCGAAGGCCATGGCGACTGATGATTCGACCACCCCGTCGCCCGCCCAGGCGATCCGCCAACTTTCGACCGGCGTGTGGACGGCGCAGGCCCTCTGGGCCGCCGCCTGTCTCGGCGTCGCCGACCACCTAGCCAGTGGCCCGAAGACGCCCGACCAGCTCGCCGCGGCGACCGGCACCCTCGTGCGCCCGCTCTACCGCGTGCTGCGCGCGCTCGCGTGCCTCGGCGTCTTCGCCGAGCGACCCGACGGCCGCATCGAGAACACGCCGGCGTCGGAGACCCTGCGCGGGGACGTTCCAGGGTCGACGCGCGATTACGTCATCTTCTTGGGGCAGACCTGGCATGTCCGGACCTACACCGAGCTGCTGCACTCGATCCGCACTGGGCGACCAGCGGCCGAGCGAGTGCTCGGCAAGCCCATCTGGCAGCTGTTCGGCGAGGACGCCGAGCAGGGGCGCATCTTCAACGCCGCCATGACCAGCACCATCGCCGAGGCCGCGGTCGCGGTGCGCGACGCCTACGACTTCGGCGCCATGCGCAAGCTGGTCGACGTGGGGGGCGGCCATGGCATGCTGCTCGGCACGGTCGTCGCCGGGAACGCCTCGCTGCGTGGCGTGCTGTTCGACCTGCCGCATGTCGTCGAAGGCGCCGGCCCGACGCTCGACCGGCTCGGCGCGCAGGCGCGCGTGACGATCGTCGGCGGCGACTTCTTCGCCGAGGTGCCGCCCGGCGACGCCTACATCCTCTCCCACATCATCCACGACTGGGACGACGAGCGGTCGACGGCGATCCTGCGCACTATCCGCCGCGCGGCGGAGCCGGGCGCGCGGCTCCTCGTCGTGGAAGCCGTGATCCCGCCGCTCAACGTGTTCTCGTTTGGGAAGCTCCTCGACCTTGAGATGCTCGCGCTCGCGGGCGGTGTGGAGCGGACCGAGGCGGAGTACCGCGAGCTCTTCGCGGCGGGCGGCTTCCGGCTGACGCGTGTCGTCCCAACGGCATCGTCCGCGACGAGCGTCATCGAGGGCATCGCGGCCTGATTGCGGCGGAGCACGCCCCCTTGCGAGGCATCGACGCTCCGCCACTTCGTTCGGCGCCGGTCCGTGTCCCCACCATGGACCGTACGTCACGCAGGATACGCCGCCGGCGTCACGAGCTCCACGATCCACAACTTCCGGTCATACCTCCCGGGCTGGCCGGATTCACTGACGTGCTGGCGGTTGGCGAGGCCTGCGACGGACGTCACCGGCAGGCGGCGAGGAGGGCACGTGTCGCCGCCGCAGGGTCGGACGCGGCGAGGATCGCGCGGATCACGGCGACGCCGGCGGCGCCGGCGGCGCGCGTCTCGGACACGCGATCGATCGTCACGCCGCCGATGGCGAGCACCGGCGCTCGCGCCGCCGCGACCGCCGCGCGCAGCGCTCCCACGCCCTGCGACGACGCCTTCGCCGGCGTTGCATACAGCGGGCCGAAGAATGCGAAATCGGCGGTCGTCGTCGCGACCTCCTCCGCCGAGTGCGTCGAGGCGCCCACCAGCGCTCCCGCCGGCAGCAGCCGGCGCGCGACCTCCACCGGCATCGAGGCGGCACCGAGCTGGACGCCGTCCGCGCCGGCCGCGATCGCGATGTCGACGCGGTCGTTGACGAAGAGCAGCGCGCCGGTGCGCGCAGTGGCCGCCCGCAGCCGTTGCGCGATTTCCAGGAGGGTGCGGCCCGGCAGGTCCTTGTCGCGAAGCTGCACCGCCGGGAGGCCCGCGTCGAGCGACGCGCTGACGAGGTCCACGAGGTCGCGGCCAGCGGTCGCATGCCGATCCGTGACCAGGACGAGACGCGGAGGGGAGGGCGGTGGTTCGAGCGTCGACCGCCCTAGGGGCATGGCGCGGCGCAGACGCCCAAGGGCATTCCGTCGAACGCGGTGCAGGTGAACGTGACGCCGTCGTTCTCGTAGAACTTCGGAACGCAGATCGTGTCTGCCTCATGACCGGGGCCCAGATCCTTCGGTGGACAGTCAGCACTGGTCTTGCACTGGCTGTACGTCGAGACGGTACGAATGCAGGCGAAGCCGCTCCCGTCGCACTTCGAGTCGCACAGGCCGGTGAAGCCTCCGCACGCGTGGTTCTCGGTACAGGTGTCACCGGGGCTCGTGCACGTATTGCCGCGATCGGGCAGCGTGGTCGTGGTCGGACCCGGACAGGAATACGTCGGCGCCGTCGTCGACGTCACCGAATCGCTGTGGCAGGCATGCCCTGCGATATCGCAGATCGGATAGGCGTCCGAGCAGCAGAACGTCTGACAGTCGATCGGGTAGCCCGTGGGACAGCAGAAGTTGGTGTGCCCACAGGTCGGGTATCCAGGGGGACAGCACCCTGAGCCGCACTCCGGCTGGCCCTCCGGACAACCCAACAAGGCGCTGGCCTTGTCTGCGCCAGCGACGACCTGTGGAGTCCCCAGGTCGCGCGCGTTCCGGATCGCCGCTCGGCACCCTCCAGGGTTCTTCTGCTTCAACGACTCCTTGCAGGCTGCGGCCACTGCTTTCCACCGGGCGCGTGCCGACTCGTTGCAGTGCTTGAACCCTGCATTGAGCAGAGCCCAACAGGGCGTTCCTTTGCGGCAATCGCTCCGTCCCGATGCGGGGGCGAGGAGAAGGAGCAATGCAATGGCCAGCAGCTTCATGGGCAGAGGTCCACGCACGCGCCGCGCGGCGGCTCGTCCTGACCTTTGATGCAGACGATGTTCGGGTTCGTCTCGTCGTTCAGGCAGTCCCTGCAGTCCTGATCGGTGTTGCACACGACCGCCTGAATGCACGGCAGGTACGTGGGTTGGGCCTGCACGCCGGCCTCGACGCAGATGAACTGGTAGTTCGGCCCGCCGGGGAAATGATGGCAGCTGCAGCCCTTGTCGGGCGGCCCGCACGGGGTCCATACCCGCGACTGTGGATCGCACCCCAACGTCGTCGTGGTCGAGCTCGTCGTGCACGCGACGCTCGTCGTCGTGGGTTCACTGGTCGTCGTGGTCGTCGTGGTCGACGTGGTCGTCGGCAGCGGTATGCCGCAGTTGTTCCCGACGTTGGGATCGGGGTGCGCCTGGCAGAGCTTCAGGAGAGCCTTCCACTTTGCCTTGCAGCGCTTCATGTCCCTTTCGTAGCCTTGCTTGATGAGTTTGGCGGCTTGTTGACTCGCCTTACTCGCCAGTGCGGGCGTCACGGAGACTCCGAGCGACATCGACAGGCAGATGGCGAGCAGGCGTCTCATGGGCCCGCGGTCGCGACGCATCTGCGAAATCGGCGGTACGTTCATGCTGCGACGCCGGGGAAAGCTTCATCTCCCGCCGTGGCCCCCGGCTCGAATGAAGGGGTAGTACGCCCCGCGCCGCACCGTCAAGGCGCGACGCGGCGGCGACAGGTCTAGCGGACGATGCCCTCGAGCGGACTCGACGCCGTCGCGTACAGCTTCTCGGGAATCCGCCCGGCGAGGAACGCCTTCCGTCCCGCCTCGACGCCGAGCCGCATCGCCTCCGCCATCAGGATCGGATCCTTCGCCCCCGCGATCGCGGTGTTCATCAGCACCGCGTCACACCCCAGCTCCAGCGCCTCCGCCGCATGCGACGCCGTCCCGACCCCCGCGTCGACGATCACCGGCACGCGACTCTGCTCGATGATGATGCGCAGGTTGTACCGATTCCGGATTCCGAGCCCCGACCCGATGGGCGCAGCCAACGGCATGACGGCGGAACACCCGGCCTCCTCGAGCCGCTTGCACGCCACCGGATCGTCCATCACGTACGGCAGCACCTGAAACCCCTCCTTCACGAGGACCCGAGCCGCCTCGATCGTCGCCGGCACGTCGGGGAAGAGCGTCTTCTCGTCCCCGATCACCTCGAGCTTCACGAGCGTGCCGACGCCGGCCTCGCGCGCGAGGCGGCAGGTGCGGATGGCTTCCTCGGCCGTGTAGCAGCCGGCGGTGTTGGGCAGGATCGTGAAGCGATCGACCGGCAGATGGTCGAGCAGATTCTGCTTCCCGGGGTCGGTGATGTTCACCCGCCGCACAGCGACCGTGACGATCTCGGACCCGGCGGCGTCGACGGCGCGACGGGTCTCCTCGAACGACCGGTACTTGCCGGTGCCGACGATCAGGCGCGACCGATACTCGCGTCCCGCCAGGGTGAACGTGTCCTCGCTCATAAGCCGCCTCCGACGAAATGGATGATCTCGACGCGGTCGCCGTCGCGCAGAGCCGTGTCTCCGTAGGTCGCGCGGGGCACGACCGCCAGGTTCACCTCGACGGCGATCCGGCGCGGGCCGAGCCCCAGGTCGGCCACGAGGTCCGCGACCGTCGCGCCGTCGGCGACGGTGCGCGGCTCGTCGTTCACGATCACCTGCACCGTAGATTTCGACGATATCCGCTCGCTGTGAGGGTGACAACGGCTCCCTCGCTTGGTATGAGACACCCCTTTTCCGGAAATCCACATGCACGACATCGACGGGCGACCCACGGTCGCCGAGGTGAGCCTCTCGGCGTTGCGATCCAACTGCCGCGAGGTGTGCGCGTTGGTGGGCGGGGCAGTGACCGTGATGGCCGTCGTCAAGGCCGATGCGTACGGGCACGGCGCCGCGGCCGCGGCGCGCGCCTTCCGCGACGGCGGAGCGCAGGCGCTCGGCGTGTCGACGGTCGCCGAGGGCGCGGAGCTCCGGCGCGCCGGCGTCGACGGACCGATCGTCGTGCTGGGCGGCGTGTTCCGCGGTGAGGGGAAGGTCGTCGTCGAGCACGGGCTCGGCGCCGCCGTGTGGACGCCCGGCTGCGCCCACGCGCTCGGCGCCGCCGCCACGGCCGCCGGTCGCACCGTCGACGTCCACATCAAGGTCGACACCGGCATGACCCGCCTCGGCGTCGACCTGTCCGGCGTCCGCACGCTCGGCGAAGCCATCCGCACGATAGAAGGTGTTCGTATCGCCGGCGTGTTCTCGCACTTCGCGTCGGCCGACGCGGTCGACACGCTGTCGGCACGGGCGCAGGTCGAGCGGTTCCGCGAAGCGGTCGGCGAACTCGCCGCCGCCGGCATCCAGCCGCCGCACGTGCACCTCGCCAACAGCGCGGCGGTGCTGTCGGCGCCCGACGCGCACTTCAGCATGGTCCGCCCCGGACTCATGCTCTATGGATACGCGCCGGCGCCGCACCTGGCGTCGCGGGCGCAGCTCCGGCCGGCCATGCGCCTTCGGACCGCCGTCGCGCAGGCGCGGCAGGTCGAAGCCGGACGCCCCGTCGGCTACGGCGGCACGTTCGTCACCAGCCGGCCGAGCACGATCGCCGTCGTCCCGATGGGCTACGCCGACGGCTATCACCGTCTCGCGTCGAACCGCGGGGCGATGCTGGTGCGCGGCCGGCGCGCGGCGGTCGCCGGCCGGGTCTGCATGGACCATACGATGCTCGACGTGACCGACGTCGGCGGGGTCGAGGCGGGGGAGCCGGTCGTCGCCTTCGGGCGGCAGGCGGGCGCATTCCTCGGCGCCGACGAGGTGGCGGGCTGGTACGACTCGATATCATATGAGGTGTTGACGTCGGTCGGCCGCCGGGTGCCGCGCGTCTATGTGGAGGAGTTCGATGCCTAAGGTGGGTCGGGCGCTGGTGAGCGTCAGCGACAAGCGGGGTCTGGTCGAGTTCGCGAAGGGACTCGCGGAGCTGGGCATCGAGATGGTGTCGACCGGCGGCACGCACAAGCTGCTCGCCGACGCGGGCCTCGAGGTCCGGCAGGTGAGCGACTACACCGGCTTCCCCGAGATGCTCGACGGGCGCGTGAAGACGCTGCACCCGAAGATCCACGGCGGCCTCCTCGGCCGGCGCGATCTGCCGGCGCACACCGCGGCGATGCGCGAGCACGGCATCGAGCCGATCGACCTGGTGGTCGTGAACCTCTACCCGTTCCGCGAGACGGTCGCGAAGCCGGGGACGACCCTCGAAGAAGCCATCGAGCAGATCGACATCGGTGGCCCGTCGATGCTGCGGTCCGCCGCCAAGAACCACTCGCACGTGACCGTCATCGTCGACCCCGACGACTACGCCCCGGTGCTGGACGAGATGCGGAAGTCCGGCGGTACGGTGTCGGCGGCGACGAATCGTCGGCTGGCGCAGAAGGTCTTCCACGTGACCGCGACCTACGACGGCGCGATCGCCGACTACCTGGGCGCGTCGTCCGAGAGCCGCTACGGCCAGACGTATCATTGGGGCGGAACGAAGGCGCTCGATCTCCGCTACGGCGAGAATCCGCACCAGTCGGGCGCGCTCTACGGCAACTTCCTGAAGGTCGCCGAGCCGCTGCACGGGAAGGAGCTGTCGTACAACAACATCGTCGACACCGATGCGGCGCTGGCGCTGGCGAACGAGTTCCGGACCGGCTCCGACGCGGCGATCGCGATCCTCAAGCACAACACGCCCTGCGGCGTCGGCGTCGGCCCCGATCCGCTGGTCGCGTGGGAACGGGCGTACGCGACGGATCCGGAGTCGCCGTTCGGCGGCATCGTCGTGTCGACGAAGCCGTGGACGCTGGCCCTCGCCCGCGCCGTCGACGAGATCTTCACCGAGGTGCTGATCGCGCCCGCGTTCGAGCCCGACGCGCTCGCGCTGCTGCGGAAGAAGAAGAACCGCCGCCTGCTGCTCTGGCATCCGGAGGCGGCGCCGGCGAACCAGCCCGCGGTGCGGGGCGTCGCCGGCGGTCTCCTCGTCCAGGACGCCGACACCGCCACGGAGCAGGCCGCCGCCGCGAAGGTGGTGACGCAACGTGCGCCCACCGCCGAGGAGCTGCGCGCCCTCGACTTCGCCTGGCGGATCGTGAAGCACGTCAAGTCGAACGCGGTCGTGTTCGCGGCCGCCGATCGGACCCTCGCTCTCGGCGGTGGCCAGACGTCGCGCGTCGAGGCCATCCGCAACGCGCGCTCCCGCGCCGAGCGGCTCAAGATCGCGCTCAAGGGCTCCGTCCTCGCCAGCGACGCGTTCTTCCCATTCCCCGACGGCCTCGAAGAAGCGGTCGACGCGGGTGCCACCGCCGTGATCCAGCCGGGCGGCAGCACGCGCGACGACGAGGTCATCAAGGCAGCCGATGCCCGCGGCGCTGCGATGGTACTGACGGGCGTGCGGCACTTCCGGCACTGAACGATGCGCATCCTCGTCGTCGGTGGTGGTGGGCGCGAGCACGCGCTGCTCTGGAAGCTCAAACAGAGTCCGCGCGTCACTGCGCTGTTCTGCGCGCCCGGGAACGCCGGCATCGCGTCGATCGCCGAGTGCGTGTCGATCCCGTCCGACGACGTGAAGGGGCTCGTCCGCTTCGCGCTCGACAACGCCATCGATCTCACCGTCGTCGGTCCCGAGCTGCCGTTGACGCTGGGCCTCGTCGACCGGCTCGGCGACGTCGGCCTGCGTGCGTTCGGACCGACCGCGGCGGCCGCGCAGCTCGAAGGGTCGAAGGTGTTCGCGAAGGAGCTGCTCCGCCAGCTCCGCATCCCGACCGCCTTCTTCGGCGCGTTCGACGATCCCGACGACGCGGTCCGCTACGTCCAGGAGGTCGGTGCGCCGATCGTCGTGAAGGCCGACGGGCTTGCGAGCGGGAAGGGCGTCTTCATCTGCCCGCGCGTCGAGGATGCGCTCGAAGCGATCGAGCAGGTCATGCGCAGCCGGTTGTTCGGCGACGCCGGCGGCCGGATCGTCGTCGAGGAGTTCCTCGAGGGCGAGGAGCTGTCGTTCATGGCGATCACCGACGGCACCACCGTCGTGCCGCTCGCGCCGGCGCAGGATCACAAGCGCGCCTTCGACGGCGACCACGGCCCGAACACCGGCGGCATGGGCGCGTACTCCCCGCCGCCGCTCGCGACCCGTGCGCTCGAGAAGCACGTGATGCGCGACATCATGGAGCCGGTCGTCCGCGGCCTGGCGGCGCAGGGCATCCGCTACACGGGCGTGCTCTATGCCGGCCTCATGGTGTCCGAGGGGCGCGCCAAAGTGCTCGAGTTCAACGTCCGCTTCGGCGATCCCGAGGCGCAGGTGCTGCTGCTGCGGCTGCGGACCGACCTGGTCGAGCTGTTCGAGCGGGTCTGCACCGGTCGGCTGGCCGGCACGGTCCTCGACTGGGATCCGCGCGCGGCAGCCTGCATCGTGCTCGCCGCGGAGGGCTATCCGGGGACCGTCGTGAAGGGGCAGGAGATCACCGGGCTCGACGGCGTCGCCGACTGGAAGGACGGCGTCGTGTTCCACGCCGGCACGCGCTACGACGGCGCCGTTCGGACCGACGGTGGCCGCGTGCTCGGCGTCACCGCGCTGGGGAGCACGATCGCCGAGGCGGTGCGCGAGGCTTACGCCGCGGCCGAGCGCATCCACTGGCCCGGCATGCACTATCGGCGCGACATCGGCCACCGCGCGCTGGCGCGGGGGAAGGACGCACATGGCAACGCGTGACGGGAAGCCGCTGGTCGGCATCCTGATGGGCAGCGACAGCGACTGGGACACGATGGAAGGCGCGGCGAAGCGTCTCGAGGACTTCGAGATCCCCTACGAGGTGCAGGTCCTCTCCGCGCACCGCTCGCCGAAGGCGACCGGACAGTACGCGCAGACGGCACGGAAGCGCGGGCTGAACGTCATCATCGCGGGCGCGGGCGGCGCGGCGCACCTCGCCGGCGTCGTCGCCAGCTACACGACGCTGCCGGTGATCGGCGTGCCGGTGCCGTCGACGTCGCTCAACGGCATGGACTCGCTGCTCGCGACCGTGCAGATGCCGTCGGGCGTGCCGGTGGCGACGGTGGCGACTGGGCGCGCGGGGGCGGAGAATGCGGGTATCCTGGCGGCGCAGATCCTGTCGCTCAGGAGCCGCCCGATCCGCCAGCGGCTCGAGAAGTTCAAGGTCGAGCTCACCCAGAGCGTCGAGGGCAAGAACACGCGGCTGCAGAGGAAGCTTTTCCCTGAAGACTGACACGGCGGTGGCGGCCCTGGTGGCGGGGGAGCTGGTGGTCTTTCCGACGGAGAGCGTCTACGGCCTCGGTGCCGATGCGCTCTCGGCGGCGGCGGTGGACCGGCTGGTGTCGGTGCGCGGACGGGAGATTGGGAAGCCCATCCTCGTCCTGGTGCGCGACCTGGCGATGGTCGAGACGGTCGCCGCCGGCGTGTCGCCGGCGGCGCGTCGGTTGGCCGGTGAGTTCTGGCCCGGGCCGCTCACGCTGGTGCTGCCCGCGCGCGACCACCTGCCGGCACCGCTCACCGCCGGCACCGGCACGATCGGGGTGCGCGTCCCCGGACATCCCGACGCCGCGGCGCTGGTCGCGGGATTCGACGGACCGGTGACGGCGCCCAGCGCCAATCCCCCGGGTGCGACGCCGCCGAAACGCCTCGACGACGCGCGCGCATACTTCGGCGACGCCGTCGCGGTGTACGTCGACGGCGGCGAGCTCGCCGGCGGCGCGTCGACGGTGGCGGCAATCGAAAACGACCGCGTGCGCGTCCTGCGTGCCGGCCCAGTGAGCGAGGCCGCGCTGACGGCCGCGCTCGAGGCACGCTGATGGCAGTCATCGCTCCGCTCCCCGCCGTTCGATACGACGAGACCAAGGTCGGTCTCGGCGACGTGATCGCGCCGCCCTACGACGTGATCTCGTCGACCGAGCAGGCCGCGCTCTACCAGCGCAGCCCGCACAACGTCATCCGCCTCATCCTGCCGCGCGAGGCCGAGCGTGGCCCGGCCGCCTCAGCGACGCTCCGCGAGTGGATGTCGGCCGGCATCCTCGCAAAGGACGACGCGCCCGGCCTCTACCTCTACGGCCAGAGCTTCACGCTCCCCGACGGAAAGAAGCGGCGGCGCGAAGGCGTCATCTGCCGGCTGCGGCTCGAGGACTTCGCAACCGGCGTCGTCCGGCCGCACGAGCGCACGCTCGATGGGCCGAAGGCCGATCGCATGGCGATCCTGAGCGCGACCGGCGCGCATCTGAGCCCGATCTTCGGGCTCTACGCGCACGCCGGCGAGAGCGCGCGCCAGATGCTCGGCATCCCCGCCGGCACCGCCCCGACGTCGCACGTCACCGAACGCGGCGGCAACACGCACGACCTCTGGCGCGTGACCGACGCCGCGGCGATCGCGCGCTTCACCACGGCACTCGCGCCGGAGACCATCTTCATCGCCGACGGGCATCACCGCTACGAGACGGCGCTCGCCTATGCGCGCCAGCGCGGTGGCGACGGGCCGCACGCCTACGTCCTCGCCTATCTCGCGAACGTCGAGGAAGGGATCGTGATCCTGCCGACGCATCGCCTCGTACATGACGCCCTCCGGCTCGGGCCGACGGCGCTCGACAACGAGCTCCGCAAGCAGTTCACGATCTCCCCGCTGCGACCCGATGCGATGCGCATCCCGGGCGCGATCGACCTGCTGCTGCCGGAGCGACGCCTCCGGCTGCGTCCGCAGCCCGCCGCGCTCGCCAATCTCGAGCGGCTGCCGCCGGCGGTGCGCTCGCTCGACGTTGCGCTGCTCCACGAGGCGATCCTTCAGCCGATGCTCGGCCTCGGCCCCGAGAACCTCCAGTTCACGCACGACGACGCCGAGGCGGAGGACGCCGTCGACAGCGGCCGCGCGTCGGCGGCCTTCATGGTGCACGCGCCGTCGATCGCCGAGGTGCGCTCCGTCTGCATGGCCGGAGAGTTGATGCCGCAGAAGTCGACGTACTTCTATCCGAAGCTCGCCAGCGGCCTCGTGTTCGATCTCGTCGGTCCACCCTGGGTGTGATAGCCGGGGCGTGATGGAGACGCGGCGCCCGACGAATCCGGCCGCCGAGGAGATCCTCGGACTCTATTTCCCCGTGCTCGACCACGGCTTCGTCGCGCTGGTCGACTACATGGGCTCCGACGAGGACGTCGAGCGCGCGGCGCGTGTCTCGTACGGCTACGGCACGCGCCGCACGAGCCAGACGCGCGGCCTCATCCGCTATCTCCGCCGGCACGATCACACGACGCCGTCGGAGATGGTCGAGCTCAAGTTCCACTGCGCCATGCCGATCTTCGTCGCGCGGCAGTGGATCCGCCACCGCACCGCGAACGTGAACGAGTACAGCGGGCGCTACAGCCTCCTGCCGCTGGTCTACTATCGGCCCGAGGCGGAGCAGTTCCAGGCGCAGACGCCGTCGAATCGGCAGGGCAGGGGCGGCGATCCGCTGACGGAGCTGCACGCCGAAGCGATCGAGCGCTGGGAGCAGGCGCGCCGGCAGTCGTCGGAGAACTACGAGTGGCTCGTCGGGCACGACGTCGCCCGCGAGCTGGCGCGCATCGACCTGCCGCTGTCGGTGTACACGCAGTGGTACTGGAAGATCGACCTCCACAACCTGCTCCACTTCCTGCGCCTGCGCGTCGATGCGCACTCGCAGTACGAGATCCGCGCCTTCGCGCGCGTGATGGCGGGCATGCTCCAGCGCGTCGCGCCGCTCAGCTTCGAGGCGTGGGTCGACTACGCGCTCGCCGGGAAGCCGTTCTCGCGCGGCGAGCTGGCGGCGTTGCGGAAGCTCGTCGCCGTGAGCGACGGGGGGCTCGAGGCGCGTGCGGGTCGCCTCGATCGGGCCGCGCTCGAGGGCTGCGGCCTCATGCCGCGCGAGGTCGACGAGCTGCTCGAGAAGCTCGCGCCGCCGCCGCCGCTCGAGGACTTCGCGCTCGATCCGGCCGCCGCACGCCCGGCGGAGGAGTTCGCGCGCCGCATGGAGGAGGCGGTCCCGCGCGTCGACCGCAGGTGATCGGCGTGACGGCGCCGATCGACGTCGCTGCCGCCGTCGCGAAGGGGGTCAAGCTCTTCAACCACGGCCGCTACCTCGACGCGCAGCAGGTGTGGGAGGAGGCGTGGCGCGAGGCGCCGCCCGCGGAGCGCGGGTTCCTCGAAGCGCTGGTGCAGCTGGGCGCCGGCCTGCACATGCGGACGCGACGGGGCGCGGGTCGCGGCGCCGTGCACCTGGTGTCGCAGGCCATGGTCGGGCTCGACGACTATCAGCCGACGCATTTTGGAGTTGACGTCACGGCGGCGATCACCGAGTTTACGGCCTATGTCGACTGGCTGCGCTCGATCGACCGCCCGCACCGCCTCATCGATCGGCTTCGCATTCCTCGCCTGCGTTAGCGCGGTCGTGCTGACGGCCGCGCCGGCGTCGGCCGAGGTGAGCCGCTGCGAGACGGCGATCGCGCGGGCGCAGGCGCGCTTCGAGCAGGGCGCCCTCAAGGCGCTCGGCAAGTGCGAGGCGCGGGTCGCCGCCGGGACGTTGTCCCCGACCACCGACTGCCACGCCGATCCGGTGACGACCGTCGCGATCAGCCGCGCCCGCGGCAAGGCGGCCGACGGCATCACCAAGGGCTGCTGCGGCGCCGATCGCGCCTGCGGCACGGGGGACGACGACACGAGCGCGAGCCTCGGCTGGGGGGCCTCGTGTCCCAACTTCGCCAACGGCGCCTGCACCAACGCGATCGCCGACCCGGGAGACGTCGCGACCTGTCTCGGCTGCATCGGCGGCGGCGCGATCGACCAGGTCGTCGACGTCGTCTACGGCCGGATGCGGAACGGCGCCGCCGGCGACGCTCCGGACCGCTGCCGCGCCGCCATCGGCAAGGCGGTCGGCAAGTTCGTCGCCGCCAAGACGAAGGCGCTGTCGACCTGCTGGAGCGCGCGCGCCCGCGGCAGGCACACCAACGCCTGCCCCGACCCGGGCGACGGAAAGGCGTCGACGGCGATCGCCCGCGCCGCCACGGCGCTGCGCGCCAGCATCTGTGGCGCCTGTGGCGGGATCGACGGCGCGTGCGGCGGCGGCGACGACCTGACGCCCACCGACGTCGGGTTCGTCGCCGAATGTCCCGCCGTCGACGTGCCCGGCGGCGGCTCGTGCTCCGGCTCGATCGCGACGCTCGACGACGTCGCGACCTGCATCGCGTGCGTCACCGAGTTCGCCGTCGACTGCGGCGATCGGGCGGCGGTGCCGGCGTTCGCGACCTATCCGAGCGAGTGCAACCCACCGCCCGGGACGTGCAGCCCCGGCGTCGAGTGCGAGACCAACTTCGACTGTCCCGCCGGCTACACCTGTCGCGACAACGGCGCCGGCGTCACCCACTACTGCGTCGGCCCGAGCTGCAGCAACGACGGACAGTGCACGGGTGGGGCGGTGTGCCGGCAGTTCTGCACGGTGTCGGGGTGCGAGCCGCTGCAGTGCCAGTGTCCGGGCTTCGGGTGCGGGGGCGCCGACCAGCTCTGCCTCGACGACGGTGGGCTCCAGTGCCGGCTCATCTGCCTGCAGGATTCCGACTGCGTCGATCCGTTCGGATTCGTGTGCGTGAACCCCGGGTTCGGCTTCGGGGTCTGCATCGGCTCGTTGCCCTGCCAGTAGAGCCGTTCGGACATTTTTCCCTTGCCCGGCGGCCCCGCGATGTGCGAAGCACGCCGCATGCGCACGTCGTCGCTATTGCTGTCGTTCGGCCTCGTTCTCGCACCGTTGGCGGCCCACGCGGTCGGTCCGACGGTCAACTTCACGCTGCCGGCGTTGAACGCGACGCCGAGTACGTTCGGCTCGCTGCCGTTCCCGTGCGATCTGTACTTCGACCAGGGGCGGCCGGGCGACGGCGACGGCACGCTGCTCAACAGCGGCGCGAACATCGGCATCGGCGTCGACGTCATCCGGACGAACACGGCCTCGGTGCAGCAGGCCATCGATCTGATGGACGGGTTCGGGACGACGAGCGCGACCTTCTTCTTCCTGAGCGGTGCGATCGACCCGGGCTCCCTGCCGGCGTCGCCGGTGCTGAGCCCCGCGCTCACCGACAGCGTCTTCTGCGTCGATACGGCCACGCTCACGCCGGTACCGATCGCCGTCAAGGCGAACGTCGACACGCGCATCCCGAACGTCCTCTCCGTGCTGCCGATTCCCGGTAAACCGCTCAAGGGTAAGACCAGCTACGCATGTGTCGTGCGGCGCGCCGTGACCGGCGGCGGCGATCCCGTCGAGCCGTCGGCCGACTGGGTCAGCGTGCGCGACGGCGCGAGCGCGAACAGCGACGCCGACGCGATCTTCGATTCCGTCGTCACGGCGCTCGGCGGCGCCGGCGTCCCGGCGAGCGACATCGCCGGCATGACGGTCTTCACCACGGAGTCGACCTCCGACGACCTGCGTCGCATTCGCGACGACGTCCTGCCGACCCTCGCGGTGCCCAACGCCGACTTCACCAGCCGCCCCGAGTACGTCTTCGCGGGCCCGGCGGCGTTGAACAACCTCGTCGGCGCCAATCCGCACGCCGACATCGCGACCATCGCCAGTGGTTACTACGAGAGCCCGCGCTTCCAGACCCACGACCCGAACGGCGACGGCGTGGGCCAGGACGTACCGCTCCCACCGTCGTTCATCAACTGCGCGACGCCCTGTGAGACGACCGACGAACGCTTCACCCGCGACATCACGGGCAAGCCGATCGTCATCGACGTGCCGAAGATCCCGTTCACGGTCGTGATCCCCGCCGGCTCGCCGCCGGCTGGTGGCTGGCCGATCATCATCCAGCAGCACGGGCTCGGCGGACAGCGCGACACGGTCGTCGCGTTCGGCGAGCTCGATGCGGCGAAGGGCTTCGCGTCGATCGGTATCGACGCGGTGGCGCACGGCTACCGTCTTCTCGACTGCGGCCCCGGCTCGGTGTGCGGGCAGGACAACGCCAACGGTCTCGGCGGCACCGCCGTGCCCGACGGCGTCACGGTCGACGGCTCGGTGCTGGGCCAGAGCATCAGCTTCCTCGCCGTGAACCTGGGCTTCTTCCAGGCCTTCCACAACTTCCTCGGCATCCGCGACAACTTCCGCCAGACCTACGCCGATCTCCTGTCCCTCGTGCGGCTCATCAAGGGCCACAGCATCGACAGCGGCCTCGGCACGACGATCGACGACACCAACATCTTCTACATGGGCCACTCGCTGGGTGGCCTCATGGGCGCGGGCTTCGTGCCCATCGAGACCGACCTGAAAGCGGCATTGCTGAACGCCGCCGGCGGTGGACTCACCTCGCAGCTGTTCGCCAACTCCTCGATCGGTGGCGGCGCACAGGCGCTGGTCAACGGCATCCTCGGTCTCGACCCGCTCAACTTGCCCGATCAGTTCGCGCTGTCGACGAACATGACCCAGATGATCGTCGACCCGGCCGACGGCGTGAACTCGGCGTCGTTGATGTTGGCGCCGGACGCCGGCGCTGCACGCAACGTGCTCCTGGTCGAGGACTGGGGCGATCAGGTCGTGCCGAACCAGGCGGGCGAAGCGCTCGCGATCGCGGCCAACTTCTCGATCATCGACCCGTACATCCAGAACCTCCACATGAGCCCGATCTCCCTCCCGATCGCGAACCCCGGTACGCCGCGCGTCCTCAGCGCCAACGCCGCCGGCGGCACCGCGACCGCCGGTCTGCTCCAGAACGGCCCGGCGACCCACGCGCAGAGCCTCTCGACGCAGCCGGCGTCGGTTACGTTCGTGCCCGAGTTCGCGCACGGCGACGACTTCCTGCTGACGGGCAACGGGTTCCCGACGCTCGCCCGATCGATCCGCGTGCCCAACGTCGGCATCTTCGACGACGTCGTGGCCTGGTTCCGCGACATCATCACGAATGGCGCTCCGGGCACCTTCACGTTCAACGGCCAGTACAACTACAACTCGATCCAGAACATCGACGCGCCGACCGGCGCGTCGACGGCGTTGTTCTTCGCGCGGACGGTCGACGCAGGTGGCGTGCTGGCCATCTCCGAACCCACCTCCGACGTCGCGGTGAACTTCAGCTCCAATGCCGTGGCGAGCCGCGTGACCGCCGGTCGCACGACGCTCGGGAACGGCCCGCTCGCGAACGACAACGACGTACCGCCGGGCCCGTTCAGCGCGGTCGGCACGCCGGGCATCCTGCCGTTCTTCGTATCGCTCCAGCGCCAGCTGCCGGGCCTCTTCACCGCCAGCATCGACATCAGCTACACGACGACCGATCTGATCGTCGCCGGTATTCCGCCGAACACCGCGGTCGAGAGCGCGCTGGTCGTCGGCCAGTTCACGCCGGGCACCTGTGCGATGGGCGGCGCGAGCTGCTCCGAGGACGGCAACTGCGGCGCCAACGGCCCTTGCAACGGCGCCACCTATACGACGCTGCCGACGACGGTGAGCCTCGCGACCCATACCGCCACCGCCACCGGCGTCTCGAGTCTCGGCACCTTCGCGGTTCTCCACCCGGATGCGCTCACGCCGGGCGGCTATCACGCCCCGTTGATTCCGGGTGGTGGAGGGCCGAGTGCGGACTGCCGCGCCGAGTGGGCGATCCGCAACCTCACCAACACCCCGTTCTTCGACAAGCGCGGCCGCGTCAATGCGACCCAGACCTGCAAGGACGGCGATCCGCTCTGCGATCAGGACGCGACCGCCAACGGGACGTGCGTCTTCAGCGTCGGCATCTGCTTCAACGAGGTCGACCCGTCGCTGGCGTCGTGCGTACCGGATACGACCGCGGAGTACCGTCTCTTGAGCCCGCGCCCGAGCGCCGCGAACCCGCTCGACGCCAGCAACGCAGCGGCGCTGCTGTCGTCGCTCACCGCGCTCGGCGGGACGCTCGGTGGAACGCACGCCGACGTCGTCACCTACAACCCGGTGCTCGTCGGCGCACAGTGCACCGCGTTCACGCCCGTCAGCGTGCCGTTGAAGGGCACGAAGAAGGGGAAGCGCGGGCTCCACGGCCGGGCGCGCCCGGCCAGCGGACCGGGAGACTCGGATCGTCTCACGCTGATCTGTACGCCCTGAAGCCAGGAGGGCAGCGTCAGATCCTCGCGGCGGTGACGATCCGGCGTCGGGGGTGGAGGCGGCCAGTGAGCCGCCTCCACTTCCGTCGCCAGGGACGCTGCGACCTGTCATAAACGGCCGCGTGGAGATCACCGCGGAGCAGGTCCGCGACGGCCTGCGCGAGGCACGCTACGTCACCACGCCCCGGGTCGAGACCGCGCTGTTCCTGACCCTCGCGCTCGAGAAGCCGCTGCTCGCCGAGGGCCCGGCCGGCGCCGGCAAGACGGAGCTCGGCCGCGTGCTGGCGGCGATGCTCCACACCGACCTGCTGCGGCTCCAGTGCTACGAGGGCTTGGATGAGGCCCGTGCCCTGTACGAATGGAACTACCAGAAGCAGCTGCTGCGGATCCAGGCGGACCGCAGCGACGGCCGGCCGTGGGAGGAGCTCGAGCACGACATCTTCTCCGCCGACTTCCTGCTCGAGCGGCCGTTGCTGCGCGCGGTCGCGTCGCCCAAGCGCGTCGTCCTCCTGATCGACGAGATCGACAAGGCCGATCCGGAGTTCGAGGCGTTCCTGCTCGAGGTGCTGAGCGAGTTCCAGGTGAGCGTGCCCGAGCTGGGGACAATTCGAGCACACGTAAGGCCGATCGTCGTGCTGACGTCGAATCGGACGCGGGAGCTGTCGGAGGCCCTGCTGCGACGCTGCCTGCATCTGTTCGTCGACTTCCCGGGGCCCGAGAAGGAAGCGGAGATCATCGCCCTCAAAGTGCCGGAGCTCGACGAGCGCCTGCGCGGGCAGGTGTCGCGCTTCGTCGTCGGGCTCCGCAAGCTCGATCTCCGCAAGGCCCCCAGCATCGCCGAGACGCTCGACTGGGCGCGCGGCCTGTGCGCGCTCGGCGTGCGCGAGCTCGACGCCGCGACGGTTCGGCGAACTCTCGCCCTCGTCCTCAAGCACGAGGAGGATCTGCGCAAGGCGGACGGCAAGGTGAGCGCGCTGCTCGCGAGTACCACGCGCCCAGTCGACTGACGCGCGGGTGACACTCGCGCCCATCGGCGGATGAGCAGCAACCGAGTAAATGCCGTGGCACCTCGCTTGCAGCCCTTTTGAGCATCCCATGCCGATCAGCGCCGAGCGACTGCACCAGCTTTTTCTGTTGAACCTGGCGCTTCAGCTGTTCGACGGCGTGGCGACCTATCAGGGGATCCGCTTGTGGGGCGAGGGCAACCCGCTGCTCCAGGCCAGCATCCCATACCTCGGCGCCGGCACGACGCTGCTCCTCTTCAAGGCGAAGGCGTGCGGCTTCCTGGTGCTCCTGCGCCGGCTGGGCTCCCAGCCGTTCGTGTACGAGTCGTTCCTGGTGCTCGCGACGGTCTACACCTTCTTCTCGTTCATCCCGTGGATGTCGCGCATCCTGTCGCTCCTGTCGGCGTGACGCGCTAGCATCGCCGGCGTGCGGGAGCGGCTGCTCGCGTTCGTCGACCGCCTGCGCGCCGGGGGCGTCGCGATCTCGGTCGCGGAGACCCTCGATGCCGTCGCGGCCGTCGCCGTCGCCGGCGTCGATCGCCCGGTGCTGCGCGAGGCTCTGGCCTCCACGTTGGTGAAGGACGAGGCCGACCGGCCCGCGTTCGACGTGCTCTTCGACGTGGCGTTCCCGCTCGGCGGCGACGTCGCGGAGAGCGGCCGCCGTCGGCGACGACGGGCGGGGGGCGGCGACGGGTCGCCGTCCGGCATGCGCACGGGCGAGGGCTCGGGTCGGACGCCGGCGGGGCGTGCGCCGGCGACGCCGGATGCCGACCGGCGGCGGAGCGGTGACCACGCATCGCCGCGGCCGTCGCCGGACGCCGTCGACGGCCGGCGTGGGCTCCGGCGCGCGACCCGGACGCGCGAGCTGCTGTCGCTGCCGTTGCGCGAGCTGACGCCACAGGACGTGGCGGAAGCGCGCGAGCTGGTCCGCGAGCTGGGCTGTCGCCTGCGCGGCCGGCTCGCGCGGCGGGCGCGACGGGCGCGGGTCGGGCGGCTCGATTTCCGCCGGACGATCCGCGCCGCGGTCGGCAGCGGCGGCGTGCCGGTGCGGCCGCTGTTCCGCGATCGCCGCCCGGGGCGCGCCGATCTGGTCGCGCTCTGCGACCTGTCCGGTTCCGTCGCGGCGGCGAGCGAGCTGCTCCTCGGCCTCATCGCGCCCGCGGCCGACCACTTCCGCCGCGTGCATCTGTTCGCCTACGTCGACCGCCTGTGCGCGGTGTCGATCGAGCGCGGGCACGTCGCACCGGCGGGACCGCTCGACCTGCACGCGCGCTCCGACTTCGGGCGCGTCGCCCTCGAGCTGTGGAGCAGCCAGCGGTCGTTGCTCCATCGCGCCACGCTCGTCCTCGTGCTCGGCGACGCACGCAACAACCGCCTGCCGCCGCGGCCCGACGTCGTGCGCGCGATCCGCGACCGCGTCCAACGCCTCACCTGGCTGATTCCCGAGCCCGCGGCGCGCTGGAACACCGGTGACAGCGTGCTGCGGCTCTACGCCGCGAGCTGCGACGACGTGCTCGAGTGCACCGACCTGGCCTCGCTCGTGCGCGCCGTGCGACGCGCGCTCGCCTAGGTTAGGATGCTGCGATGGGCCGGACGGTCGCACGGGTCGGGGAGCTGCGTCCCGGGGAATCGAAGAAGTTCCTGCTCGACGTCGCCGGCCGCGAGGTCGAGGGCTTCGTGGTCAATTTCGCCGGCACCCATCACGCCTACGTGAACCAGTGCCGGCACGTCCCGATGGGGCTCGACTGGGTGGAGAACCAGTTCTTCACGGAGGACGGCCAGTACATCCAGTGCGCCACCCACGGCGCCTACTACGTCCCCGACACCGGCGAGTGCATCGCCGGGCCGCCGTGCGGCAAGAGCCTGGTGCGCGTGCCGCTCGAGATCGACGGCGATGCGATCGTCGCGGGCGACGTGGCGTCGCTGCCGGACGCGTGACGGCTCGCTCGCTCCCGCGCGTGCTGTTCGTGCTCGCCTACGCGCTGGTCGCGGCGGCCCTGGTGCGCGACGCGCCCGACGCGGTGCCGTCGCTCACCTGGATGTACCAGTTCGATCCCGCCGACTATCGCACGCTCGGCGCGCTCGGCGACTATCTCTGGTCGCTGCGGACCGCCGTACCGCCGGTGATCTCGTCGCTCGAGATCCTCGCGACACAGTGGCTCGGCGACCCGCAGCTCGTGACCGGCGTCGCGTATCGGGCGGGGCTGGTGCTGGTCTACGCCGTCGCGAGCCTCACCGTGGCGCGCTCGCTGCCCTGGCTCGTCGTGGCGCTGGCGACGTCGGTCGTGTTCGTGTGGACGACGGCGATCGTGCACGCGGCCAACCCGCAGAGCTACGACGTGTTCTACCCGCTCGCGGTGCTGCTCTTCGTCGCGGGGCTGCGCGCCGCGCGCGGGTCGCGCGTTCCCGTCGCGGCGGCGCCGGCGAGCGGCTTCTGCCTGTCGATGGCGGAGCTGGCGCGCCCGTTCTTCTTGGTCGTGCTGCCGCTGGCGCTGGTGTGCGCGGCGATCGCGCTCCGCGGTCGTGGCCGGCGGGTGCTGGTCGCGTTCTGCGTCCCCATCGTGCTCTGCTCGGGGACGTGGCACGCGAAGCTGCTGCTGCGCGACGGGCAGCTCAGCTGGTCGAACCACGCCGGCTTCAACCTGGTGCAGGCGTGGCCCGACGTGCCGGCGCCGCGCGGCGAGCCCGAGCCGTCGAAGCCGAAGCGGGAAGGGCTGTGGCGCGACCTCAACACGGCGGTTCACGAGCGCAACAGCCGAGCGCTCGAGCGCGTGGTCGCCGCCTGGCTCGTCGCGCACCCGATCGACACGCTGCTCGAGTCGATCACGAAGGTGCAGCGGCTGCTGCACGGCCGCACCGAGCTGAACGGGTACGTTCCGCAGGCCAGGGTGTTCGCCGCCTATCGATGGTTGGTGCCGATCGCCGGCGCCTGGCTGTTCGCGAACGTCGCATGGCTCGCGGTCCTCGTGATCGCCCGACGCCGCTGGCAGCTGCTCGGCGAGCCGGTGAACGCGCTGCTGCTGATCGCGGCGGCGACCACCGTTCTCCTGGCGGTCGGCGACCACGGCGAGGAGGCGCGTTTCCTCATCAGCATCCTCCCGTTCCTGACTGCCTGGCCGCGAGTGGTGACGCCGACGGAGAGGGTCGTCGAGCCCGGCGGCGTGGCATGGTCCGCGGCCGGCGCGACGGCGATCCTGGTCGCAGCGATTGCGACGTGGGTCACCGGGAGCTTCGGCATCGCCTCGCATCACGCGCGCGGGTGGATGATCCAGGCGCAGCTCGTCGGCGAGCGCGAGGCGTGGGGCGAGGTCGAGCGCGCCTACGAGCGTGCGAGCCGTCTCGACCCGACGTCGGCGGAGCCCGAGTTCGACCTCGGCGTTCTCTACCAGCTGCGTCTGGGCGACCCGGCGACGGCGGCGACGCACTATCGGCGCGCGCTCGAGATCGACCCGCGTCACTACCAGTCGAATCGGCAGCTGCCGTTCGCGCTGCTCGCCGCGGGACGCACCGACGAGGCGATCGCCGCGTGGCGGGCGTTCGTGCCGCTGGCGGAAGCCGCCGGCGATCGCGGGGTCCTGGCGTCGGCGCCGGCGACGTTGCGCGGGGGCGGGCCGCCGTGACGGGCCGGGCCCCGCAGGGCGTCAGTCCGTCTCGTCGCCGAAGTGCGCGCGCGTGATGCGCTCTTTCAGATACTCGAGCGTGCCGAGGTCTTCGATGATGTCGCCGCCGGTGTCGTAGAAGAAGATCTCGCCCTTCTTGTTCCGACCGACGGCAACCAGCCACTCGAGATCGTCGCGATCCTCGAGGAGGTAGTTGATGGTCTGCGCAACCCCGTGGCCCGGGATGATCGTGACCTTGGGCCGCGCGGGTTTCTCGTTCTGCTTCGCCATCGGGGGTGTGCACCTCCGCGAGCATGCGCAGGATAGGGGCGCCCCCCCTTCAAGTCAACACCAATTCCGCCACGGTTTCGATGTGATACGTCTGCGGAAACAGGTCGACGGGCCTGATGCGGCCGGTGCCGTAGCCGGCTGCGACGAGCGTGCGCACGTCGCGCGCAAGCGTCGCCGGATCGCAGGCGACGTAAAGGATCCGCGGCGCCCGCAGGGCGGCCAGCGCGCGCAGCGCGTCGGCCGCGCCGGCACGAGGTGGGTCGAGGACGACGACGTCGAGCCCGCCGGCCGGCCGTGCGGCGAGCGCGTCGCGGACGCGGGCCGCGACGAACGTCGCGCCGTCGAGCCCGAGACGCGCCGCGTTCTCGCGCGCCGCACCGACGGCGACCGTCGACTGCTCGATGCCCTCGACGACCGCGGCGCGCCGCGCGATCGGCAGCGCGAAATTGCCCGCGCCGCAGAAGAGGTCGAGGACGCGCATGCCCGGGGCGAAGCCGCCGAGCGTCATCACGGTCCGGACCAGCTCGGCATTGGCGGCGGGGTTCACCTGCGTGAACACGTCGGCCGGCGCCTCGAGCGCCAGGCCCGGCTCGACCTCGACCCGGACCCGCGGGTCGCCGACGACGACCCGCGTGCCGCCGCCGGCGAGCACGGCGCCGCGTACGGCGGGGGTCCGTGCGAGCAACGCCTCGGTCGCGTCGACGTCGCGCGGCCCGGGTCGCGCCGCTCCCGCGCCGGTGAGGACGACGCCGCCGGGCGCCGCCGCGATCGTGACCCGCTCCGGGACCGCGCGCAGCGCCGCAACCCAGGCGCGCGCCGTGCCGACGTGCGCGGCGACGGCCGCGTCGGCGATCGGGCAGTCGTCGATCTCGACCAGCCGGTGGGAGCGGGCGCGGTGGTAGCCGAGCCGGCGGCCCTCGGCGACCAGGGTGATGCGGGCGCGGTAGCGCCAGTCGTCGGGCGCGGCGATCGCCGGCGCGACGTCGGCGTCGTGGACGCCGGCGATGCGGGCGAGCTGCCCGGCCACGATTGCCGCCTTCGCGGCGCGCTGGGCCGCTGGCGAGACGTGCTGCCACTGGCAGCCGCCGCAGACGGTGAACGCCGGGCAGCCGGGCATCACGCGATCCGGGCCGGCGACCGCCACGCGATCGACCTCGGCACGCAGATAGTCGGTGTGCGTGGCCGTCACCCGCGCCTCGACGCGATCCCCGGGCGCGGCATACGGCACCAGCACGACCTGCCCGTCGGCGTGCGCGAGCGCGTCGAACCCATACGTGAGGCGCTCGACCGCAAGGGAGAGCGCCGGTTTCGCCGCCTCGGCGGTTCGCCGGGCCGCCGAGGCGAGCCCCGCGGGCTGCCGGCGACCGCGCATCGGCCACGCATAGTGGGTACGGCTGGATTTGCAACCGGCGACCGCCTCTGGCTAAGACCCTGGCTTCCGATGGCGGGCCGTCTCCTTCCCGGCGTGGGCGTACGCGTGCGTCGCGGCCGCCGGCACGACCTGCCCGAGGTGCGGGCCATCCTCGGTAGGCCCGCCGACCGGAGAGAGGTGCGCGACTACCGGCGCCATCTGGCCGACCTCGGCGCCGACGTGTACGTCGCCGAGGATGCGGGCGGGACGATCGTCGCGTTGGTGTCGGTGGCCTACGCGCGCTCGCTCGTGCGCGGTGGCGTGTCGGCGCTGCTCGACGGCGTGCGGGCGCGGCCGGGCACGGAGGCGCCGCTGCTCGACGGGCTGATCGCGTTCGCCGAGGAGCGGGCGCGCCGGCGCGGGTGCCGTCGGCTGTCGGCGTGGGTCGAGCCCGACGACACGACCGCGCGGGCGGCATTCCTCGCGCGCGGCTACCGCCCCGGCCCCTGGCTCGAGACCGAGCTCGGCGGGGCGCCGGCGTGATGGTGGGAACGCGCCCGAGTGGGGCGGCACGCGGCGCGATCGCGGAACGGCTGCGGGCGCTGCTCGAGCGCCGCACCGCCGATGCCGCCGAATCGCAGGCGCTCGCCGTTTTCACGCAGCGGCTGTTCGCGCGCGGCGCCGGCTACATCGAGCAGCTCGCCGACGAGGAGGTCGCGGCGCTGGTGTGGTCGTCGTTCCGCTTCTACGCCGGCCCCGGTCCCGAGCTGCGGGTGCGCGCGATCACGCCGACGTACGTCACCGAGGGCTGGGACGCGCCCGTGACCGTGATCGAGACGTCGATGCCGGATCGGCCGTTCATCGTCGACACGATCCGCGAGGCGCTGCTCGCCGAGGGCGTCGAGATCCGCAGCTTCCTCCATCCGTTGTATGCCGCGCGTCGCGATCCGACCGAGCGGCTCGAGTCGCTGACGCCGCCGTCGACCGACACGCACAACGAATCGTTCACCCACGTCGCGATCGACCGCGAGGCCGACCCGACCCGGCTCGCGTCCCTCGAGCAGATCGTCCGGGAGCGGCTCGAGGACGTACGCGTCGTGACCGACGACTTCCCGCTCATGGTCGCCCGCGCCCGCGCCGCGGCGGCGGATCTCGAGCGCTCGCGTGGCGCCGGCGCGGAAGGGCCCGCCGTCGCGGACCTGCTGCGTTGGCTCGCCGACGGCGGCTTCGTGTTCCTCGGCTACCGCATCTACGACGTGACCGGCGCCGATGGCGGCCTGGTGCTGCGGCCGGGATCGGGCCTCGGGCTGCTGCGCGACGAGCAGCGCTCGGCGCTGGGGCGCGCGACGCCGCTGGCGGATCTGCCGCCGCGCGTGCGCGCCTGGCTCGCGGGCCCCGACGTGCTGGTTGCCGCCAAGACCAAGGCGTTGTCGCCCGTCCACCGTCGCGCCCACATGGACGACATCGGCGTCAAGGAGCAGGCGGCCGACGGGCGCGTGATCGGCGAGCGGCGGTTCCTCGGGCTGTTCACGTCGAAGGCGTACGCCGAGGAGGCGGCGGAGATCCCGCTGCTGCGCCGCATGCTCGAGCAGATTCTCGCCGCCGAGCAGGTCGTGCCCGGCAGCCACGACCATCGCGAGATCCTGGGCATCTTCAACAGCCTGCCGAAAAGCGAGCTGTTCGCGGGCACGGCCGAGGACATCCGGGCCGAGATTCGCACGATCATCGTGGCGGCGCGGGCGGACGACGTCGCGGTCGCGGTGCAGCCCCAGGTGGATCGCGTGTCGGTGGTCGTCGTCATGCCGGCGGAGCGGTTCTCGGGCGAGGCGCGCGGTCGCATCACCGAGCTCCTGACGGAGCAGATCGGCGGCATGCTGCTCGAGGAGTCGCTGCACGTCGGCGAAGGCGAGCCGACGCGCCTCCACTACACCTTCACGACCGCCTCGGAGCCGCTCGACGAGGCGCGCATCGACGCCGTGCGCGAGGCGGTGGGGGCGGTGCTGCGGACCTGGGAGGAAGCGGTCGCCGATGCGCTCCGTCAGCGCCTGGGGGTGGCCGAGGGCGATCGTCTCGTCGCGCGATGGTCGGCGGCGTTTCCCGGCGACTATCGGGCGACGACCACCGTCGCCCGCGCGGTCGAGGACGTCCTGGCGCTGGAGACGGCGACCCGCGAGCAGCGTGCCCAGGTCGCGCTGGTGACCGAGGCGTCCGGTGTTCCGTCGCTGCGGCTGCACGCGCCGGGTCAGCCGATCGCCCTGGCCGATCTCCTGCCGGTGCTCGAGCACCTGGGGCTGCGGCCGCTGGCGCAGGATCAGGTGGTGGTGCGACCGCAGGACGGATCGACCGCCGTCGTGCAGAGCTTCGCCGTCGAGGACCGGCACGGGCGGCCGCTCGATCCGTCGGTCGGGCCGCGGCTCGTCGACGCGTTCCATGCCGTGCGACAGGGATGGGCCGACGATGACGTCCTCGGGCGGCTGGTGATCGACGCCGGTCTCGACTGGCGCGCGGTCGCCTGCCTGCGCACGTACGCCGCCTGGGGCGTGCAGGCGGGCCTCGGGACCCGCACCGCGATCCTGGACACGCTCGCGGCCTACGCCGAGCCGGCGCGGGCCCTGTTCGACTGCTTCGCGGCACGATTCCGTCCCGGCGGCGTCGAGGGCGATCCGCGTGGCGCGCTGCTGGTGAGCCTCGAGAAGGTCGAGAGCCTGCGCGACGATCGCCTGCTGCGCGCGCTGCTCGAGGCGATCGAGGCGACGGTACGCTCCAACTTCTACGTCGCACGGCCGGGCCGTGACGCGCTCGCCATCAAGCTGCGCTCGAGCGACCTCAGCTACCTGCCGCGGCCACGTCCGCTGTACGAGATCTTCGTCCACGCGCCCGCCCTCGAGGGGATTCATCTGCGGGCTGGGAAGGTGGCGCGCGGCGGCATCCGCGCCAGCGACCGGCCCGAGGACCTGCGCACCGAGGTGCTCGGGCTCATGCGGACGCAGACGGTGAAGAACGCGGTCATCGTGCCGACCGGCGCCAAGGGCGGCTTCGTGGTGCGCGCCGCGCCCGGCGAGCGACCGGCCGTCGTCGATGCGTATCGGGTCTTCATCCGCTCGCTGCTGGCACTCACCGACAACCTCGTCGACGGCCGGGTCGTGCATCCGCCCGAGCTGCTGATCCACGACGAGGAGGATCCGTACCTGGTGGTCGCGGCCGACAAGGGGACGGCGACGTTCTCCGACGTCGCCAACGCGCTCGCCGTCGAGCAGGGCTTCTGGCTCGGCGACGCCTTCGCGTCGGGCGGCTCGCACGGCTACGACCACAAGGCGCTCGGCATCACCGCGCGCGGCGCGTGGGAATGCGTGCGCACGCACTTCCGCGCCCTCGACGTCGACGCCGACACCGCCCCGATCACGATCGTCGGCATCGGCGACCCGAGCGGCGACGTGTTCGGCAACGGCCTGCTGCGCTCGCCGCACGTGCGCATGATCGCGGCGTTCAATCATCGTCACGTCGTGATCGATCCGGAGCCCGATCCGGCGCGCGGCTTTGCCGAGCGCCGGCGTCTGTTCGAGAGCGCGCAGGGCTGGGACGCCTACGATCCGACGGCGCTGTCGTCGGGCGGGCAGATCGTGCTCCGCGGCGCCAAGCGCGTGACGCTCTCGCCGGAGGTCCAGCGCCTGACCGGCCTCGACGCCGACGAAGCCAGCGGCGAGGACCTCGTGCGCGCGGTGCTGACGCGGCCGGCGGATCTCCTGTTCAACGGCGGCATCGGCACCTACGTGAAGGCGAGCGACGAGACCGCCGCCGACGCCGGCGACGTCGCCAACGACGGCGTGCGGGTCGATGCACGGGAGCTGCGCGTGCGGGTCGTCGCCGAGGGCGGCAACCTCGGTCTCACGCCGCGGGCGCGGGTCGAGTACGCGCTCGCCGGCGGCCAGGTGAACTCCGACGCGATCGACAACTCGGCCGGCGTCGACATGTCGGATCACGAGGTCAACCTGAAGATCTGCCTCCAGCCGGTGGTGGCGAGCGGAGCGCTGCCCGCGGAGGAGCGCAACGGCCTGCTCGCGGCGGTCGCCGACGACGTCGTCATGCGCGTGCTCGACCACAACCGGCACCAGAGCCGTCTGCTCGGTGCGGATCAGGCGCGGAGCCGCACCGCGCTGGTCGATTTCGTCGCGCTCATGACCGAGCTCGAGCGCAGCGCGGGCCTCGACCGCGCCCTGGCGGCGCTACCGGATCGCGAGGCGCTCCGCCGCCGTCGCGGCGAATTCCTGGGGCTCACGCGTCCGGAGCTGGCGTCGTTGATGGCGCACGCGAAGCTCCACCTCCAGGGCGCGCTGCTCGCGTCGGATCTGCCCGACGACGCGATCCTCGAGCCGTACCTCACCGACTACTTCCCGTCGCGGGTCGGCGCCCGCTATCCGGAGGCGGTCCGACGGCATCGGCTGCGGCGCGAGATCATCGCGACCGAGGCGGCCAACGCCCTGGTCGACGAGCTCGGCATCACCTTCGTCCATCGGGTCGCGCGCGGCGCCGCCGTGCAGCCGACCGACGTCGTGCGCGCCTGGGCGATCGGGTGGGCGGTGGCCGACGGGGCCGGGCTCGCGCGCCGGCTCGCGGCCGCGCACCTCGCCTCCGACGTCGACGTCGGCTGTCAGCTGGCGTTGGAGCGATCGGCGGAGCGCTTCACGACCTGGATCCTCGCCAACGCCGAGCCGGGGCGGGCCGCGACCGAGATCGCGAGCGCGCTCGGCGCGGCGATCGCCGCCCTCCGCCCGCGGCTCTTCGGGTGGGTCGTCGGCGCGGAGGCCGAGGTGCTGGGGCGACGCGTCTCCGAGCTCGAGATCGCGGGCCTGTCGCCCGCGCTCGCGCGCGAGCTGGTGACGGTCGAGTGGCTGCCCGGCCTGCTCGACGTCGTCAGCGTCGCGCGGACGCTCGGCGTCGAGGCCGACGTCGTCGCCCAGCGCTACTGGGCGCTCGGCGAGCGGATCGAGTTCGCCTGGGTGCTCGAGCGGCTGGTGGAGGTCGGCGCGGACGACGAGTGGCAGCGGCGCGCGGCGCGCGGGCTCGTCGAGGACGTGCTCGACGCGCGCCGGCGCCTGTCCCGGGTGGACGCGAGCGCCGTGCCGGAGCAGCCTCTCGAATCGGTGCGGGAGCTGCTGCGCGACCTGCGCGCCGCGCCGCGCACGACGTTGGCGGCGCTCCAGGTCGTCGTGCACGAGTTGCGTCGGCTCGCAGCGCGCGTCAGCGGGTGAGCATGCGGACGCTCGTGGCCGCGGTGCTCGGATTCGTGGCGGGGGCCGGTATCACGGTCTGGCTGGTGCGCTCGGGCGCCGGCGATTTCGCCATCCGCCGGACGGACGCCGTGCAGGATCTCGAGCGCCAGCTGCGCGACGCCGAGACCCATCGGGATCAGCTCGGCCGGCAGCTCGAGGACGTGAACGCCCGGGCGGCGCGGATGGAGAAGGCCTTCGGCGACCTGGAGCGCCGGTTCCGCGAGCTGCAGGGCGACGGCGACGCCGGCCACCCGCACTGACGCCGCGCCCGGCTACCAGCGCGGCCCGTCGAGCCCGACGCTCACCAGCTTCAGGAAGGCGCAGATCGCGAGCGCCCCGGCGAAGGCCGCCATGACGGACTCGCCCGCGATCGTCGGCCCGGCCGGCCAGCCCGTCAGCTCGAGCGTCCAGGACCCCGCATAGAGGCCGAAGAGCCCAGCCAGCAGGGCGAGGCCGCGGGTCGCGATCCCTGGATCCAGCAGACGCGTCGCCATCCACCCGGCCACACCCGACACGCCGACGACCTGGAGCAGGCTCCAGGCCTCGCGCATCAGCTCGTCGTTCATCGCGTATGCACCCATCTTCGCGCCTCTGGAGATCGGAGTCTTGGTCGGGTAAAGAGCAACCGACATGCCACGGTGCGCGGACGTGGCGGGCCTGGCTCCCGCATCGAAACGCGGCACCGCCATGACACCTCCGTTCAGACGGGTGCGCCGCTCGCGCGGAGCCTGACATGGAAAGCAAGGTTCGCGTGACGGTGCTCGGGTCCGGTGACGCGTTCGGCTCCGGCGGCCGAGCGCACAGCGCCTACCTGGTCGAAGCGCCCGGCGTCACGTTTCTCCTCGACTGCGGGCCGACCGTGCTGCAGTCGCTCAAGAAGCTCGGCCGCGATCCCGCCGCGATCGACTTCGTGCTGCTGTCGCATCTGCATGGCGACCACTTCGGTGGCGTGCCGTTCCTCCTCATGGAGTACCGCTGGGAGCAGCCGCGCACGCGTCCGTTGGCGGTGTATGGGCCGCCCGACACGGGACGCCGCTCACGCGCGCTCTTCGCGGCGCTCTACGAGCGCAGCGCCGCCGAGCCGCTGTCGTTTCCGCTCGCGTTCCCGGAGCTGGATCCCGGCGTCGCGCACACGATCAGCGGCGTCACGGTGCTTCCGGTGCTGACGCCGCACGCCGAGGAGCTCGTCTGCTTCGCGTATCGGATCGAGGTGGCGGGTCGCACGATCCTCTACTCCGGCGACACGGCGTGGAACGAAGCGCTCGTCACGCTCGCGCACGGGGCGGATCTCTTCCTCTGCGAGTGCTCGACCTACGAGACGCGCCTCGACATCCACCTCGCCTATCCCGAGATCGCCGCCCGGGCGCGCGACTTCGGCTGTCGACGGCTGCTGCTCACCCACCTCGGCAGCGAGCCGCTCAGCCACCGCGCCGAGCTCACCCTCGAGTGTGCGGAGGACGGGCTTGTGCTCGAGCTCTAGCTTCCTCGGGCGTCACGACGAGGCTGCCGCGGCGCTCCTCCTGCTGCTGCGACTGCCGTTGCGCCAGCAGGAGACTGATCGCCCGCTGCACCAGCGCCGCCATCAGCGGGACCGCGTGCGGCGTCGTCAGCTGCTCGCGGAGCGCGGCCGCGCTCGCGAGCGCCTGGCGCGCCGCGGTGACGCGGTTGGTCTCGGCGAAGACGTAGGCGGTGCCGTCGAGCCGGCGGGCGAGTGGCTCGGGCGGAAAGAGCGTGCCGGCGGCGCGCTCCAGGATCTCGCGCATCCGCTCCTCCTGCTGGAGGCGCGGTAGGACGATCGGGCTGTGCTCGACCTCCGCCATCTCGGCGAGGACGGGCTCGGCCGCGGCGGGCGTCGGCCACCAGGAGCGCAGCTCGGGCTCGTCGAGGAGCGCGGGCGCGGCGGCGAGCAGGCCAACGACCTCGTGCGGCGCCGGTGGGACGACGTGGCGCGATACCGGCTCGGCGGGCGGCAGCGGCGCGTCGGTGGTGAGGCGGAGTCGCACGCGCAGGTAGTCGTGATCGCGCGACGCGGCCCGCGCGTGGCCCTCGACCAGCAGCGCGTCGAGCACGCGCCAATCGGCGGCGACGAGACGCAGCCCGCTCTCCTTCTCGAGCCGCGCGCGGGCGCCGCGAAGCTGCTTGCGGCCGATCTCGCCCCCCTCGACGTGACCGAGACCGCGCGGCTCGTTCAGCTCGGCGGCGACCAGGAACGTGCCCGCGCCCGGCAGCGTCTTCATGAGCCACACCAGCCGATCGCCGGCGCCGTCGAATGCGCTGACGAGGCCCTCGATCGACGGATCGGCGAGTCGCAAGGGCGCCGCGGGCGCGGCCGGCTTCTCCGGGACCGCGACGCCACGCTGGCCGAGTCGATACAGCGCGCGCCGGATGGCCTTGTGGACCGTCCGATCGACGTCGTCCTCGGTCGCGACCAATGTCGCGGCGACGGCGTCGTTGCCGAGCTCGCCGAGCGCCGCGGCCGCGGCCGCACCGTCCGCTCCACGGAGCGCGGCGACCAGCTTGTCGGGGGCGATCGTGCCGGTCGCGACCGCGTCGGGGTCGAGCCCGAGTCGCGTCAGCGCCGCGGTGGCCTCGTCGCGTCTGGTGCTCACGGGGTGGCTTCTCTCGCGGTCGCCGCGCCGCCGGCAGCGCCGCCGGTAGCTCCGGCGGCGGGGAATGCGGCCAGTCGGGCGAGCACGTGGTCGTGGATCCAGTGCTCGTCCCACCACTCGACCGGATCGACGTACGTGCCGCGCAGCAGCATGCTGAAGTGCAGATGATCGCCGCCCGCGAGCCCCGTCTCGCCGGTCTTGCCGATGATCTCGCCGCGGTCGACCGTCGCCCCGAGCGTGACCGCGATCTCGCTCATGTGGCCGTACAGGGAGAAGAGACCGAGGCCGTGGTCGAGCAGCACCGCGTTGCCGTAGATGCCGAGCGGTCCGGCATAGACGACCCGGCCGCGGTTGCCCGCCGGAATGGGATTCGTGCGCAGGGCGGCGAGGTCGAAGCCGAGATGCATCTGGTGATCGATCACGTTGCCGCGGTACACGTAGCTCCGCAGGTCGGCGAAGCTCGCGAGCGGGGCGGCGCCGGGCAGACGGAGGAACGGGCCTTCCCACAGCGGTCGCGGCGCGCTCTCCTTGCAGATCTCGCGCACCTTCACCTCGGAGGCGCTGCGCAGCTCGCGGTTGATGCGGAGATAGCCGGCGACCAGGTCGCCGGTGTCCTCGAGACCGCCGGCGTGCAGCAGCTCGGGGACCTTGCGTTGCAGGAACGCGTCGTCGAGCACGAGCGTCTTCTCCGGGAGCTTCCGCGGCCGCGTCGACACGTCGAGCGGCACGGTGCGACGATTGCCGGCGGCGTCCTCGGCGATCAGCGTCGGCGCCGGGCCGTTGCCGTCGGGCGGGATGGTGAACAGCGCGGCGCGCAGCATCGGATCCTGGAAGAGACCGGCGACGCCGGGGAAGAGGCGGTCGCCGACCTGGACGCCGCTCTCCTTCGCGTCGGCGCCGACGCGGTAGACGGCGCACTCCGAGCCCCCCTGACGGATGACGTGCTGGTTGCTCAACGCCTCGAGGGTGGGCGGCGTCAGCTTGACGGTCACCGCATGCGAGAGGGTGGGATGGTGGCGCATCGCGGAGAGCCAGGAGTGGTCGGTGGCCCAGACCTCGAGGGTCGCCGATCCTTCCGGGACGTGGGCGGCGGTCGCGTCGACGGTGGGGGTGAGGACGGCCTCGTGGACCTCGCTGCCCCACCACGATCGGCGCGGGAAGTCCTCCGACGCCACCAGCACCGACTCGGCCCCGGGCGCGCCGATCCGGATCTCGACACGTCGCAGACCACTGCCGCGGTCGCGTGCGACCACGCGCAGCGGCGTCGCGCGGCCGAGGATGTCCACCGACGGCTCCAGGATCGCGTCGGGGGCGAACGGCTCGACGCGGGTGGCGACGAGCCCCGCCAGCCCGGCCAGTGCGAGCAGCACCAGCAGGAGCTTCACGCGAGACGTCCGAGCAGCTCGAGCAGGCCGCGCGTCATGCGATGGGTCGCACCCCAGATCACGTGCCCGTCGACCTTGTAGAGGTCGACCGGATATTCCTGGCCGCCGAAGTCCCAGGTCTCGCGCGTCTCGACGCCCGGCTCGCGCAGGCGATCGACGGCGACCGTGAAGACGGCGTCGACCTCGCGCGGCGAGAGTCGCCACGGATAGGGATGCGGCGCCAGACCGACGAACGGTGTGATCACGAAGCGCGAGCTCATCGTCTCGAGATCGTCGAGCGGTCCCAGGATCTGCACGTCGCTCGGGGCGAGGCCGATCTCCTCGTGCGCCTCGCGCAGCGCGGTCGCGAGCAGGTCGGGATCCTCGGGATCGCGCGTGCCGCCCGGAAAGGCGACCTGCCCCTGATGGTGCGTCAGCGACGTCGAGCGACGCGTGAAGAGGAGATGCAGCGCGCCGTCGACGACCAGCAGCGGCACGAGGACGGCGGCGACGGTCTTGTCGGGTCGCTCGAGCATCGCCCGCGACCGCCCCGCCAACGCCTGCGCGAGCCCGGCGGTGAGTTGGTCGAGCATGCGCAACCGCGGCACAGTAGCATCGGACAGTGCGCGTGCAAATGTCGCGGGTGTTCGTCCGACGCCCGTGTGGTATGGGGCCGGGATGTTCTCGCGTGCCCAGGTCGCGGTGCTCCGGTACCACGAGATCGCGCTCAAGGGACGCAACCGTCCGATGTTCGTCGCCCGGCTCGCGGAGAACGTCGCCAGGGTGACGGCGGGCCTCGGCGTCGGTCCGGTGGGACGTGCGTCGGCGCGTCTGGTGCTGCCGCTGCGCACGCCCGACGCGTGGCCGGCGGTGCGCGCGCGACTCGAGCGGGTGTTCGGGCTCGCCAACCTCTCGCTGGCGTATCAGGTGCCGCTGGCGGTGGGGGCGACGCCCGAGGTCGCGCTGGCGCCGATCGTCGACCTCGTGCTGGCCGAGCTCGACGGCCGCCCGATGCCGAGCTTCCGCGTACTCACCCGGCGCGGCGACAAGACGTTCGCGATGCAGTCCCCCGACGTGAGCCGCTGGATCGGCGGGCGCATCAAGGAGGCGACCGGCGCGCTCGTCGACCTGAAGGCCGGGGCGGTCACGGTGGCGGTCGACGTGCTGAAGGCGCGCGCGTTCGTCTCGCTCGAGAAGGTCGGCGGTGCGGGTGGGCTCCCCGTCGGCGCGAGCGGGCGGGTGCTGGCGCTGCTGTCCGGCGGCATCGACTCGCCGGTGGCGGCGTGGCGGATGATGCGCCGCGGCTGCCGGGTCGACTTCGTCCACTTCCACTCGGCGCCGTTCCTCGATCGGACGGGCGAGCAGAAGGCGCGCGAGCTCGCCCGACGCCTGGTCGAGTGGGAGATGGACGCGACGCTCGACGTGGTCGCGTTCGGCGAGGTGCAGCGGCAGATCGTCGCGGCGGTGCGACGGCCCCTCCGCGTCGTGCTCTACCGACGCATGATGCTCCGGATCGCGACGGCGGTCGCGCGGCGCAGCGGTGCGCTCGCGCTGGTGACCGGCGACAGCCTCGGCCAGGTCGCGTCGCAGACGCTGCCCAACGTCGCCGCCATCGACTCCGCGACCGACATGCCGGTGCTGCGGCCGCTGATCGGCATGGACAAGGGCGAGATCGCGGCGCAGGCGGAGCGCATCGGCACGTTCGAGACGTCGATCATCCCGGACCAGGACTGCTGCCAGCTCTTCGTGCCGCGCCACCCGTCCACCCGGGCCCGCGCGGAGGAGGTCGCGGAGGCGGAGACCCGCTTCGACGTCGAGGGACTCGTGCAGCTGGCGTTGCAGGGGATCGAGCGCGCGTCGCTGCGCTACCCCGCACCGATCGAAGCGGACGCCGCGATCGACGCGAGCTGAGATCGCGTCACGCCAGCACGAGGAAGACTTCGCGCACGCTCGCCCGTCCGAGCCGCGCGTTCAGGCGGTCGCGGATCTCGTGCTTCAGGAACTGGAGCTGGTGCATCCACTCGACGCTGTCGACCTCGATCAGCAGCACGCCGCGCCGCATGCGCCGCGGCTGCGCGTGCTGCGCGACCGCGGGACCGACGACGGCGTCCCAGTGGGCGAACGCGGCGTAGTCGGCGAGCTCCGCGGCGGCGGGCAGTCGCGCGAGCGCCGCGCGCAGCACGTCGCCGAGTCGCGTCGGATGCGCGTCGCGATCCGCCATCACGGGGCGTGGGAAAAATTTTCGGGCTTGCCTAAAATTCCTTGACAGCCCAACATATGGTGGTGTAATAGGCCCCCCACCCCAAGATGTGGGGTCCAAGGACGGTTTGCCCACAACGGGGCCGTCGAGGGCGCGCTGCGGCGGTGCCCAGCAACAAGGGGAGGGTGGTGACGATGGCCATGGAACGGCCACTTGAACAGGTGGTGCCCGCAACGGTGCCGGAGACGTCCGACAACGTCGTCATGCAGCGGTCGCGGCCGCTGCGAGGTCTCACGATCGAGCGCCGCTTCGTGCCCGACGGCGTGAACCCCTACGACGAGGTCGAGTGGGAGATCCGCTCGGCCGTCATCTCGGGAGAGGGTGGCGAGGTCGTCTTCGAGCAACGCGACGTCGAGGTGCCGAAGCCCTGGTCGCAGCTCGCGACCAACGTCGTGGTGTCGAAGTACTTCCGGGGTACGTTGGGGACGCCGGAGCGCGAGCGCAGCGTGCGGCAGCTGATCGGCCGCGTGGTGCGAACGATCGTCGGGTGGGGCGAGACGCAGGGCTACTTTGCCACGCCGGACGATCAGCGCGCGTTCCAGGACGAGCTGACGCATCTGCTGCTTCAACAGAAGCTCTCGTTCAACAGCCCGGTGTGGTTCAACGTCGGCGTCGAACCGAAGCCGCAGTGCTCGGCCTGCTTCATCCTCTCCGTCGACGATCGCATGGACTCGATCCTCGACTGGTACCGCAAGGAGGGGGTCATCTTCAAAGGCGGCTCCGGCTCCGGCGTGAACCTGTCGCGGCTGCGCTCCTCGAAGGAGCGGCTCGCGGGTGGCGGGACGGCGTCGGGCCCGGTGTCCTTCATGCGTGCCGCCGACGCGTCGGCGGGGGTCATCAAGTCGGGTGGGAAGACGCGCCGCGCGGCCAAGATGGTCGTGCTGAACGCCGATCATCCCGACATCCGGGAGTTCGTCGAGTGCAAGGCATTCGAGGAGCGCAAGGCCTGGGCGCTCATCGCCGCCGGCTACGACAGCTCGCTCGACGGGCCGGCATACAGCTCGATCTTCTTCCAGAACGCCAACAACTCCGTGCGCGTGACCGACGAGTTCATGCGGGCGGCGCTCGAGAATCGGCCGTGGACCACCCGTTTCGTCACCTCGGGCGAGGTCTGCGAGACGATCCCGGCGCGCGACATCCTGCGCCAGATCGCCGAGGCGACCCATCAGTGCGGTGACCCGGGCATGCAGTTCGACACCACCATCAACGACTGGCACACGTGTCCGAACACCGGGCGCATCAACGCCTCGAACCCCTGCTCCGAGTACATGCACCTCGACGACAGCGCGTGTAACCTCGCGAGCCTCAACCTCATGCGCTTCGTCGACGCCGCCGGCACCTTCGACGTCGCCGCTTTCCAGCACGCGGTCGCCATCACCATCACGGCGCAGGACATCGTCGTCGACAAGTCGAGCTATCCGACGACCGAGATCGAGGCCACGGCGCACGCGTACCGTCAGCTCGGGCTCGGCTACGCCAACCTGGGCGCGCTCCTCATGTCCCTCGGCCTTCCCTACGATTCCGATGCCGGCCGGGCCTATGCCGCGGCCGTCACCGCGCTCATGACCGGCACCGCCTACCTCCAGTCGTCCGAGGTCGCGGCGGCGCTCGGGCCCTACGAGGGGTACGCGCGCAATCGCGATCCGCAGCTCCGCGTGGTCGAGAAGCATCGCGCCCACGCCTACAAGCTGGATCCGTCGCTGGTGCCGCTCGACATGCTGGCGGCGGCCCGCGAATGCTGGGACGACGCGCTCGCGCGTAGTCGGGAGCACGGCGTCCGCAACTCACAGGTCAGCGTGCTGGCGCCGACCGGCACCATCGCCTTCATGATGGATTGCGACACCACCGGCGTCGAGCCCGACATCGCGTTGGTGAAGTACAAGAAGCTGGTGGGCGGTGGCGTCCTCAAGATCGTCAACACCACCGTGCCGCGCGCGCTCAAGCGGCTCGGCTACGATTCACGCGAGGTCCAGGAGATCGTCGAGCACATCGACGAGCAGGACACGATCGAGGGAGCGCCCGGGCTCCGCGAGGACGACCTGCCCGTGTTCGACTGCGCCTTCAAGCCGGCGCAGGGCACGCGGTCGATCGGTCCGCTCGGTCACGTCCGCATGATGGCGGCGGTGCAGCCGTTCATCTCCGGCGCCATCTCGAAGACGATCAACATGCCCGAGCACGCCACCGTCGACGAGATCGAGCAGGCCTACGTCGAGTCGTGGAAGCTCGGCCTGAAGGCCGTCGCCATCTATCGCGACGGCTGCAAGATGGTGCAGCCCCTCAACACGTCGCGGCCCGGGAAGGAAGGGGCCACGGCCGTACAGGCGGCCACCCCCGCGCCGCATCCGGTGCGGCGTCGTCTGCCGGCGGATCGCAACGCGCTCTGCCACAAGTTCGACGTCGCCGGGCACGAGGGCTACATCCACGTCGGCTTCTACGAGGATGCCACGCCGGGTGAGATCTTCATCAAGATGGCCAAGGAGGGCAGCACCATCTCCGGCCTCATGGACACCATCGGCGTGCTGACGTCGATGGCGCTCCAGTTCGGCGTGCCGCTCGAGGTGCTGGTCCAGAAGTTCAGCCACGTTCGATTCGAGCCGTCGGGCTTCACGAAGAACCCCGACATCCCGATGGCGAAGTCGCTCATCGACTACCTGTTCCGGTTCCTCGGCTCCCGGTTCCTGTCGGGCGAGGAGCGGGCAGCCGTCGGATACGTGGAACGCGAGGAAGCTCCACGGGCCTTGCCGCCCGCGAGCGCGCGGCCTCGCGCCGAGCAGCCGAGCACCAGGACGATCGCATTCAGCCCGCAGGCCGATGCGCCGAGCTGCCCCGATTGCGGCTCGCTCATGGTGCGCAACGGCGCCTGCTACAAGTGCCTCAACTGCGGGACGACGAGCGGTTGTTCCTGAAGTAACTGCCAATCAGATCGCGACACGATCTCGGGAGGGCCTGGGTCGGGCGGTGAAGCGAAAGCCCTCCCGAGGGGTGGGGTGTGGTGGTCCGCGGGAGCGGAGGCGGGGTGTCCCGATCGGGGCGCCCCGCCGTCATTTTGGGGCCCTCCTACCCTTGACGGGCGAGGACGTGGCCCTATAACAGGCCCCATCTCGACCGATCGGCGAGCGGCGCGGCGCGGGGCGAGGGGAACACCATGGCGGACAGCCTGAAGTTCACCGAGGATCATCTCTGGGTACGCGTGGAAGGGAACCGCGCGCACGTCGGTATCTCGGACTACGGCCAGGGCGAGCTCGGCGAAGTCATCGCGGTCGAGCTGCCCGACGTCGGCGACGAGATCGAGAAGGGCGAGCCGTTCGGCGAGGTCGAATCGGTGCGGACGGTATCGGAGCTGCTGTCGCCGCTCTCCGGGACGGTCGTCGCAACCAATCCGGAGCTCGAGGATCATCCCCGCATCGTCAACGAAGACCCCTATCACGAGGGATGGCTGGTCGAGGTCGAGCTCGCCGAGGAAGCCGAGCTGGAAGAGCTGATGGATTCCGACGAGTACGAGGAGTTCGCGTCGGGAGAGGACGAGGGCTGAGCGGCTACTGCGCCTGCCGCGGCGGGCGCCGGAAGTGGTAGACGACCTCGTTCGGCTTGACCAGGCCGAGCTCTCGCCGCGCGAGCGACTCGAGATAGCAGTCGTCCTGCTTGAGCCGCGCCGCCTCGTCGCGCAACGCCCGGTTCTGCTTGAGCAGCAGCACCGTCTGCTCGCCAAATTGTTGACGCTCGCCACGAAGCTGTCGCAGCTGGCCGGCGCCGTGGAGGAGGGATGCCGTCACGCCCAGAATCGTGGCGACCAGCACCGCCGTAAGCACCTGTCCTCCCGTCACCTGCACGCCTGGTAACCAAAATCGCACATGAAGGCAATGCGAGTCGCTAAAACACCCTGCTACTCCGCTCCGCGCATTCGAGGAACGACATTCTGACGGTCGAATCGCTGAGAAGTGGCGCGATGTCCGGAATAAAAAAAAATTTCCAAAACGTCGATCGTCTCTTGACTCTTGCGCCGCTGCACCTTTATACTCCGCTCGTGGTTGAGGAGATGTGGTTGCGGGTTCTCGCCTGAGCCAAGGACGGTAAGAGGACCTTTTCAGTTCCGATAGGAGGTTACGAATGGCAGCGAAGAAGAAGGCGAAGAAGGCTACCAAGAAGAAGAGCAAGGCGAAGAAGAAGGCCCCGGCCAAGAAGAAGGGCGCAAAGAAGAAGAAGTGACGACGCGATCAACTCGACGCGTCAACTGCTAGGCACGTGACATAGAGTTTCGTTCTCAGGCGAGAACAGGGCCCCAACGAGGGGTCCGGAGAGAAAGGCCCTTCCGCAAGTGAAGGGCCTTTTTCATTGTGGAATCAAGGGTTTCCACGATCTTTTTCCCCCCGGAGGGGCCCCGCTACGGGGCGGCCGTCATCTACGTCCCAGGGCTCTGGGCCGGACCGTCCGCATGGCGGGGCGTCGGCAGCTACCTGGGGCACCGGGGCTGGGAGGGGCACGCGCTCGATCTCCGGTCCATCGCCGGAGGCCTCGCCGACCGCGCGACCGCCGTGTCGGCGTTCGCCCGCCGACTGCCCACACCGCCGATTCTCGTGGGACACGACGCCGGCGCCATCGTCGCGCTGGCGGCCGCAGCGCAGGGACCCACGGCGGCGGTCGCCCTGCTGGCGCCGCTGATTCCCGGCCGGCCCGAGCCGAAGGAGCTCGTCCCGCGCTGGGGGATGCTGGCCGCACTGCTCCGGGGGCGGCCGGTTCTCCCGCCGACGGGTCGCGCCGCGGCGCTGCTGCTGGGCGATCTGCCCTCGTCGGCGCGGCCCACGGTGGAGACGCAGCTCGGCGCCGATGCCGTGGCGGCCGTCCTCGACGTCACCCGCGGCCGGATCGACGCCGCGCCGGCCGGCTCCGTGCCGGCGATCGTCCTCGCCGGCGATCGCGATCCGCTGCTCCCGTCGGCGGCCGCGGCGGCCTTCGCGACCAGCATCGGAGCCGAGCACCGGGTGCTGCCGGACACAGGGCATTGGCCGCTGGCCGACGCCGGGTGGCTCGGGACCGTCGACGTGCTGCACCGCTGGCTCGTGCAGCGGCTCGGGGAATCGCTGCTGGAGCTGTACCCGGAGGCGATGGCCGAGCGAGACGCCGACGACGAGTAGGGCCGCGCCGCGAGCGGGCCGCTACTTCGAGTCGAGGAAGGTGTGCATCCCGCACTCCACCTTGTCCTGGCCGGCCCAGCGCCCGTCGCGCTCGTTCTCGCCGGGAAGGACCGGGCGGGTGCAGGGCGCGCAGCCGATGCTGGCGTAGCCGCGCTCGAACAGGGGATGGGTCGGGATGCCGTTGCGCTCGAGGTAGTAGAACGTGTCGCGGGTGGTCCACGAGGCGAGCGGGTTCACCTTGTAGAGGCCGCCCTGATACGCCTCGACGACGCGGATCGCGGTGCGCGTGAACGCCTGATCGCGACGCCGGCCGTTGATCCACGCGCGCACGCCGGGCAGGAATCGCTTGAGCGGCTCGACCTTGTTGATGTGACAGCAGAGGTCGGGATTCCGCGCATACAGGTCGAGCCCGTGTCGCTCGGCGAATTCCGCCCGCGGCATGATCGGCTCGAGCTCGACCAGGCGGAGCCCGAAGCGCTCGACCAGCAGGTCGCGGTACGCGAGCGTCTCAGGAAAGTGGAATCCGGTGTTCACGAACACGACGGGGACCTCGGGCGCGATCGTGCGCAGCATGTGCGCCAGCACGACGCCGTCGTGCTGGAACGAGCACGTGAGGATGACGTCGGGGGCGAACTGTTCCCACGTCCACCCGAGGATCGCCTCGGGTGTGGCGCTCTCCAATCGATGGTTCAGCGCGTCGAGATCGAGGTCGGAGGTGACCGCGGACATCTCATCGACCGTAACACGGGGGTATGCCTAGGGCAACGAGATTTGACTCGGCGTGACGCCGCGGGTTAGCTCCGACGCCCATGGATGCGTACATCATCGACGCCTGTCGCACGCCGCGTGGTCGCCGCAAGGGCGGACTCGCCGGCGTGCATCCGATCGACCTCTGCACCAAGCCCATGCACGCCATCGTCGAGCGCACTGGGATCGATCCCGCGCAGATCGAGGACGTCATCATCGGATGCGTGACGGAAACGGGCGAGCAGGGCGCCTGCATTGCACGCTCGTCGGTGCTGGCTGCGGGATGGCCGATCGAGGTTCCCGGCGTCAGTCTGAACCGTTTCTGCGGCTCGGGGCAGACGGCCGTGAACCTCGCCGCTCACGCGGTCGCGTCGGGGGCGCAGGACATCGTCTATGCCGGCGGCGTCGAGAGCATGAGCCGCGTTCCAATGGGCGCCGACATGGGAGCACTGCCGCAGAGCCTCACCGGCCGCTACGATCTGGTGCCGCAGGGCCTGTCGGCCGAGATGATCGCCGCGCAGTGGGGCATGAGCCGTCAGCAGCTGGACGAGTTCGCGCTCGAGAGCCAGCGTCGCGCATGGCGCGCGATTCAGGAGAATCGCTTCGCGAAGAGCCTCGTGCCGGTCGACGCGACCGGACCCGACGGCGCGCCGAAGCGCATCGACACCGACGAGCACCCGCGCCCGCAGACGACGATCGAGGGGCTCATGGCGCTTCAGCCGTCGTTCAAGCCTGACGGTGTGATCCACGCCGGCAACTCGAGCGGCATCGTCGACGGCGCCGGGGGCGTGTTGCTCGCCTCCAAGCGCGCCGTAAAGGAGATGGGCGTGAAGCCGCGCGCCCGCATCGTCGACACGGTCGTCGTCGGGTCGGAGCCGGTCATCATGCTGACGGGTCCGATCCCCGCGACGCAGAAGATACTCAAGCGCACGGGCATGAAGGCGAGTGACATCGACCTCTTCGAGGTGAACGAGGCCTTCGCGCCCGTCCCGCTGATCACGATGCAGGAGTTCGGCATCCCGCACGAGAAGGTGAACGTGAACGGCGGCGCCATCGCGCTGGGTCACCCGCTGGGCGCGACGGGCGCAATGCTGATCGGCACCTTGCTCGACGAGTTGGAGCGCACCGGCAAGGCCGTGGGCTTGAGCACGATGTGCATCGGCCTCGGCATGGGAATCGCGACCATCATCGAGCGGGTGTAGTCGCTCGGTCGCGGTCCGTCCGCGGGAGCGGGGCGCGCGCGGCGCTCCGGTTCGCCTGGGCGCTGGACACGGCGTCTCGGTCGAGCGCCGCGTGCGTGCCCGGCGAAAGGTCGCGCCGCGCGCGCCCCGCTCCCGCGACTCGGACTCGCCGCGCCACTACCCCCGCGCGCTGCCGTTCTGCTGCGGGTGGGACGGAACGGGAACCGGACCGTGCCTCGTGCGGGCGGGCCTTCCTGTTCTCCGCGAGGCGACGAACGTCGCCAACGCGGATCCGGCCGGAATGGGGTGGGGTCAGGCGGTCCGGCGATGAGTCGCGGCGGCGGGGGCGCGCGCGGCGCGACATCACGTCGGGCACGCACGGTCGTCCGAGCGGAGACGCCCTGTGGAGCGGGCCCGGAGTGCCGGAGCGCCGCGCGCGCCCCCGCCGCCGCGGACGGATGCCTCGACCGGGCGACTACGCCACGTGCAGGTCCCGCTTGGGGACCTCACGGAGCAGGGCGTCGGGAGCCTGGTCGTCGGGCTGGAGCAGGCGCTCGAGGCCCTGGCGGACATCCTTCCGCGTCATCTGGATGCCGTAGCTCTGGAGGATCGAGCGGATCAGGTCGTAGTGGCTCTCGATCGCCTGGGTCACCGACAGGTAGCCGTGCGCGCCGGCGCTGCGGCCCGCCCACATGTTGAGCGGCGCCATCCGGAAGAACATCAGGTCGGTCTCGGCGGGCTCGATCAGGATGATGTCGCCCTGGAAGTGCGGGTCGTCCTGATACTGGCGCACGCCGAGCTGGAGGCGCGAGTGCAGCAGGGTGCGGAACACCTGGTTCAGCACCGTCATCATGCCCTGGTCGGCGAGCGGGCGACCCTCGATGGTGTAGCCCTTGTCCTCGCGGTAGCGGCGCAGCACGCGATTCGAGAACGGACGGAACGGGTTGTAGCAGATGACCAGGTCGGCGCCGTGCTCGATCGCGACGTCGATGTTGGCGGTGCGGCGGACGCCGCCGTCGACGTAGTCGACGCCCTTGATGCGCGCCGGCTTGTAGAACCCGGGCAGCGCGGTCGATGCCTGCACCGATTCCGAGATCGTGAGCGACGTGTCCTCGTCGTGCCCGAACACGACGCGCTCCGCCGTGTCGAGGTTCATCGCGACGATGTACAGCTCGACGCCGCGGCGGCGGTACAGCACGCGGAAGTCGTTGCTGAGGCCCTGCCGCTCGATGTTGTGGCGCAGGTACTTCTCGAGGCTGGTGTTGTCGAAGATGCCGGATGGCAGGTATGCGAGCGGGAAGGGGAACTCGCGCGCCCCCGCGATCGCGTCGACCACCGGCCGCACGCAGTCGACCAGGTTGGTGATCGACGGCCGGCGGCGGGCGCGGCCGAGCGGCTCTTCGAGCGCGTGCATGAGCGCGGGCGTCTGCACCAGGAAGTCGTAGAGCAGGCCCGGGAAGTACGTGACGAGGTCGACGAGAAACTCCACCGGCTTCGAGAGGAACTCCTCGGTGTTCAGCTGGTAGAAGTCGAGCGGCGAGAAGTACGAGAACGTCTCGGACGTGCCCTCGATGGCGCGCAGCATCTCGGGCGGCGTGACGCCGCCGGCGAGCGGCGCCGCCAGGAACGCGCCGGCCGACAGGCCGACATAGATGTCGAAGTCGGTCGTCTTCCGATTGACCAGGAAGTCGTCGAGCGCCTTGAGGCCGCCCAGCTTGTACGCCCCGCCACTCACCGCACCGCCGGCGAGGACGAGGGCGACCCGCGGGTTCCGCTTTCGAACCGACAGGTCGCTCTTGTGAACGATCGTGAGGCCCATTTTGCCCTCCGACTACCCGGCCGGATGCCTGCGGCTACGCGGAAGTGCCCTGCCAGAGCGCCGCGTCATCATCACTGATGAGAAGCAAGGCACGTGCCACAACCGCCCCATCCTCCCAACCCCACCGATTCCGTGCCCAAGCGTCCCCGGCAGCTCGGACCCCATCCCAAGATCTGGAAACTCTGCGCCTATAAGAGCATTCGCGACGAGTCAAGGAACCGACGCTCGCCGTGCGGGAGCGCACAGCGGGCGCCCGTGCAATTTCCTTGCATCCATCCCATGCCTTGCCCCCGCGCCCGAATCAGAAGCGAAACGGAGTGTTTCGCAGTGTCACGTCGGCTCGCTCCAGCGCCGCCGGTGTGTCGATGTTGATCCAACGGGCCGACGTCCCGAAGGCGTAGATCGGCTCGCCGGCTTCGATCAGCCGCGGGTACGTGACCTTGACGATGCCGAACGGCGAGCCCGCTTCCATCCAATCGAAGATGGACGGCTCGATGACGTGCAGCCCCGGGAACATGAAGCCGCGCAGGCCGTCGGTCGGGCCGCCCGACGGACGACCCGAGATGCGCCGGACGCGATCGGTGTCGTCGACCTCGACCAGGCCGTAGCGGACTGCGTCGGGATCGGCACGGACCGCCATCGTCGCGATCCCGCCGCGCGCGCGATGGAAGTCGATCACCTCGGCAAGGGGCAGCTCCAGCAGGCTGTCGCCGTTGACGACCACGAACGGCGCGCCGGCGAGCAGCGGCTCCGCGTGCTTGATGCCGCCGCCGGTGTCGAGGAGGAGCGGATCTTCGCGCGAGTACCGCACCCGCATGCCGAACGCGCGGCCGTCGCCGATCGCGCGCTCGATCAGGTGTCCGAGGTGATGCAGGTTGATGACGACGTCGTCGATGCCGCCGGCGCGGAGGAAGTCGAGGATGTGCGCCAGCAGCGGCCGGCCGGCGACCGGCATGAGCGGCTTCGGCAACGTGTCGGTGAGCGGGGCGAGCCGTGTGCCGCGACCAGCCGCCAGCACCATCGCCCGACGGATCACGCGCGCGACTCCGGCGCGAGCTCGGGCACGTGCGCGGCGGCCATCGCCTGGAGTCCGCCGAGACCCGGCAGCGTCGCGAACATCCGTCGCGCCACCGCGTAGACCGCCGGCAGGTAGGCGAGGTAGCCGGGCTTCTGCTTCACGACCTCGAGGAAGTAGAAGCGGCCGATCACCTTGAGCGCCCGATGGAGCGCGCACTGCCGGTAACGGCGCTCCACGTCGTCCGCCGGCAGCCCCGCCGCGACACGCGCCCGACGGAAGCGCTCGATCAGCGCGGCCTCGAGCGTCGGCGTGACCAGGTCGCCGGTGGTGCGGTCGGTCAGCAGGGCCGCCAGGTCGTAGGTGCCGGGACCGAGGAGCGCGTCCTGGAAGTCGATGACGCGGAGCCGCCCGTCCTGCACGTGGAGGTTCCAGGCCATGAAGTCGCGATGGCACAGGTCCGGCGAGGCGTCGTCGAACGGCGTCGCGATCGGATCGAGCGCGGCGAGCAACGTGGCGCGCTCGCCGGCGGGCAGCGACCGGCCGTGGCGCGTCTCGATGCCGTGCTCGACGAAGTGCTCGAGCTCCCAGCGCGCCAGCACACCGTCGAAGCGGCGTCGAAAGGCATAGCAGGCCGCGTCGGGCCGACGAGCTGCGGCGGCCTGGATGTTGACGAGCAGATCGACGGCAGCCTCGAACAACGCCGGCGCCCCGGCCGGGTCCTTGCTGGCCGCGGCCCAGAGCGTCGTGTCGCCGATGTCCTCGAGCAGCAGCAGGCCGTCGGCCTGCGCCGCGTCCTGGTAGACGGTCGGCACGGCGAAGCCCTGCGCCTGAAACCAGCGCCCGACGTTCACGAACGGCAGCTCGTCGATCACGACCCCGCCGCCGATCTCGTCGGATCCGGGGGCGAACCGCCCTTCGCCGAGCACCATCGCGACCGCCGTCGCCGGCGCGCGCCCGCCGGCGAGGCGGAGTCGGAGGTAGCGTCGGGTCGACGCGTCGCCGCTCAGCGGATCGGCGGCGAGCACCGCGGCGTCGCCGCCGAACGCGGCTCGTACGGCGCGCGCGAGAGCCTCGTGCGGCAAGGGTTCGGGCATCGCGCGGAGTGCCGCGTACCAAAGCGTTTCGTGCGAGTCAAAACGGCCCGCCGCTGTTGACTCGTGGGTCGCATTGCCATAGCTCTCGCCCGGACTTCCTCATGAAGTTCCAATACGTTCCGGTTCTCATCACCTTCGTGATTGCTGCCCTCGTGCCCGCGCTTTTCCTGGCCGCAGGCGCGTTCCTCGCGCCCAAACGACGGTCGGCGGTGAAGAGCGAAGCGTTCGAGTGCGGCAACCCGTCGAGCGGCTCCGCCTGGGGTCGGTTCGACGTGAAGTTCTATCTGCCCGCCATCCTGTTCATCGTCTTCGATGTCGAGGTGGTCTTCATGTACCCGTGGGCGGTGCTCTTCCGCCGTCTCGGCTTCGCCGGCTTCGTCGAGATGACGATCTTCATCGTCGTGCTGGCGCTCGGTCTGGTCTACGTCTGGCGGAAGGGCGCGCTCGAGTGGAACTGAGCGACGCCCCGCTGCTCGCCCGCGTCGCCGAGCTGGTGCCGGGCACGACGCCCGCACCGCCCGACCTGGTGCGGGGTCAGGCCGTCGTGCTCGTCGACCGCGAGCGCATCGCCGACGTGCTGCGGACGCTGCGCGATCATCCCGAGCTGCGCTTCGACGTGCTCGTCGACCTGACCGCCGTCGACTACCTCGGCCGCGCGCCGCGGTTCGAGGTCGTCTACCAGCTCCGCTCCCTCGAGAAGAACCATCGCCTGCGCGTGAAGGTCGCCGTGCCGGAGGACGATCCGGCCGTCCCGACCGCGTCGTCGCTCTGGAAGAGTGCGCTGTGGGCGGAGCGCGAGGTGTGGGACATGTTCGGCATCCATTTCGCCGGACATCCCGACCCGCGCCGACTGCTCATGTATCCGGAGTTCGTCGGGCATCCGCTGCGCAAGGACTATCCGCTGAACCAGCGACAGCCGCTGGTGCCGGAGCGAGATCCCATCACGCAGCCGTGGTACCCGAAGACCGGAGGGCGCGCGTGACCGAGCTGCCGCCGGCATCCGTCCTGGCCGCGGCCACCGGGGAGATCATGGAGATCCAGATGGGTCCGTCCCATCCGGCCTCCCACGGCACGATCAAGTTCAACCTGAAGCTCGACGGCGAGACCATCGTCGACGTCGATGTCGAGATCGGCTACCTGCACCGCGGCTTCGAGAAGATGACCGAGCAGATGACGTGGAACCACGTGTTCCCGTACGCGGATCGGTTGAACTACGCGTCGCCGCTCCTGAACAACGTCGGCTTCGCCCTGGCCGTCGAAGCGCTCGCGGGCGTCACGGTGCCCGAGCGCTGCCAGTACATCCGGGTCATCGTCGGCGAGATCTCGCGGCTCACCGATCACCTCACCTGCCTCGGCATGGCAGCCAGCGAGATCGGCGCGATCTCGGCCGGCTTCTACCTGCTCGAGGCGCGCGAGTACCTCTACGACCTGGTCGAGGCGATCACCGGCGCGCGGCTCACCGTCACCTACTGTCGGCTCGGCGGCGTGACCAACGACCTGCCGGACGATTTCAACGCCCGCCTCGCGTTCGCGCTGAAGCACTCCCGCAGCGTCCTCGGCGACTGCGACCGGCTGCTCAGCCGCAATCGCATCTTCACGGATCGCATGGTCGGGGTCGGTGTCATCTCCCGAGATGAGGCGATCTCGTATGGCCTCACCGGACCGCTGCTGCGCGCGACGGGCGTCGCGTACGACGTGCGCAAGGCGCAGCCCTACCTGGTCTACGATCGGATGGACTTCTCCGTGCCGACGGGCACCCGCGGCGACAACTACGATCGCTTCCAGGTCCGCTTCGCCGAGATGGAGCAGACCATGAAGATCCTGGAGCAGGCGAGCAGGGAGATTCCGGACGGCCCCATCCGGATCGACGATCCGCGCCTCATGCTGCCGCCCAAGCAGGAGGTCTACGGCTCGATCGAAGGCTTGATGAACCACTTCAAGCTCGTGATCGAAGGCCAGAAGATTCCGCCCGGCGAGGTCTACGTCGCCACCGAGGGCGGCAACGGCGAGCTCGGCTTCTATCTGGTGAGCGACGGCAGCGGCCGCCCGTATCGCGTGCGCGTGCGCCCGCCGTGCTTCTACGGCATGGCGGCGCTCGGCGACATGCTGCGCGGCGGGATGATCGCCGACATCATCACGACCTTCGGCCAGGTGAACATGATCGGGGGCGAGTGTGACCGATAGCCCCCGCTTCTCCGACGCGGCGATGGCCGAGTACCGGAGCATTCTCGCGCGCTACCCGACGCGTCGCGCGGCGCTGATGCCGGTTCTCTGGCTGGCGCAGCGCGAGTTCGGCTGGCTGTCGGAGCCGGCGCAGAGCTACGTCGCCGACCTGATGGAGCTGCCGCTCGCCTGGGTGACGTCGGTGTCGTCGTTCTACACCATGTACTGGAAGCGCCGGCCGGCGCGCTGGCACCTGCAGGTCTGCCGCAACCTCGCCTGCGCGCTCCGCGGCGCCGACGAGATCCGCGTCGCGATCGAGCGGAAGCTCGGCATCCGCGACGGCCAGCAGACGCCGGACGGCCGCTTCGGCCTCGAAGAGGTCGAGTGTCTCGGGTCGTGCGGCACCGCGCCCGTGCTGCAGGTGAACAACGGCCCCTACCATGAGGGCCTCGACGTCCCGCGCGCGCTCGCCCTGGTCGAGCGCCTCGCCTCGGAGTGACGATGGGCACAGACGTCGCGATCGCGGGCGCCAAAGCGCTCTTCGTCATCCTGCTGATGCTGCAGGTGATGGGCCTCGGCGTCTTCTTCGAACGCAAAGTCAGCGCGGTGATCCAGGACCGCATCGGCGCCAACCGCGCCGCGGTCTTCGGCTTCGCCGGCCTCGGCCTGGTGAACACGCTGCTCGCCGACCCGATCAAGTTCCTGCTGAAGGAAGACGTCTACATCGAGGGCGCCGACCGCTTCCTGCACGCGCTCGCGCCGTGCGTGAGCGTCGTGCCGGCGTTGATCTCGTTCGCCGTGATCCCGTTCGGGGACGTGCTCCGGATCGGTGACCAGACCATCAACCTGCAGGCCGCACCGCTCAACGTGGGCATCCTCTACGTGCTCGCGATGGCGTCGCTCGGCGTGTACGGCGTCGTACTCGCCGGCTGGGCGTCGAACAGCCGGTGGTCGCTGCTCGGCGGCGTGCGCGGCTCGGCGCAGATGATCAGCTACGAGATCGCGATGGGGCTGTCGTTGATCGGCGTCGTGCTGGTCTACAACACCCTCGATCTCCAGGAGATCGCGCGCCAGCAGGGCCATCTGCTGTGGGGGTGGCTGCCGGCGTGGGGCATCCTCTACCAGCCGATCGCGTTCGTCATCTTCATGACCGCCGGCATCGCCGAGTCGAAGCGCATCCCGTTCGACCTGCCCGAGAGCGAGTCGGAGCTGGTCGCCGGCTACTTCACCGAGTACTCGGGTCCGAAGCACCTGATGTTCATGATGAGCGACTTCGTCGAGGTGGTGCTGGTGTCGGCGCTGGTGACGACGCTCTTCTTCGGCGCGTGGCAGGTGCCGTATCTCCTCCGCGACGGCTTCCACTTCCCGGGCGGCGGCGTGGTCGCCCTGCCGTCGCTGATCGTGGCGCTGCTCCAGGTGACGGCGTTCGCGATCAAGCTGATCGTCTTCACCTGGCTCCAGATCGTCATCCGCTGGACGCTGCCCCGCTTCCGGTACGACCAGCTCATGCGGCTCGGATGGCAGGGGTTGCTCCCGCTCGCGCTCGTGAACGTCGTCGTCTCGGCGGCGCTCGTGCTCGCGCTGGAGCGTGGCGTGTGAGCGCAGCGCTGTTCCTGCTGATCGCGGTGCTCACGGTCGCGGCGGGGCTGACGGTCGTGCTGAACCGGAATCCCGTGCACTGCGCGCTCGCGCTCGTGGCGACGCTCTTCCTGCTCTCGGTCTGCTTCGTCGGCCTCGACGCGCAGCTCGTCGCGGTGCTGCAGGTGATCGTCTACGCGGGCGCGATCGTCGTCCTGTTCCTGTTCGTCATCATGCTGCTCAACGTGCAGGTCGAGACGCGCGCCCTCGGGCCGGCGTTGCTGGTCGCCGTCGCGGGAACGGGCGGGGCGGCGGCGATGGCGATGCTGCTGGGTGCGCTGCGGCGCGCGCCCGCCGGCACCTGGGCCGACGTGCCGGCCGGCTACGGCGAGACGGCCGCGCTCGGCGAGCGCCTCTTCACGGTCTACCTGCTGCCGTTCGAGCTGACGTCGCTGCTGCTGCTGGTCGCGGTGGTCGGCGCGGTCGCGATCGCACGGCGGAGGGCCTCCGCGTGAGCACGGCACCGCCCAGCTGGTACCTGGGGCTCTCGGCCGTCCTGTTCGCGATCGGCGCGACCGGCGTGCTGATCCGCCGGAGCCTGATCGTGATCTTCATGGCGATCGAGCTCATGCTGAACGCGGTCAACCTGAGCTTCGTCACCTTCGCCCGCGAGCTCGGCGCGATGGACGGGCAGGTGATCGTCTTCTTCGTCATGACGGTCGCCGCTGCCGAGGCCGCCGTCGGGCTCGCCATCATCGTGGCGCTGTCCCGCCAGCGCGCCACCACCAACGCCGACGAGCTCACGAGCCTGCGATGGTGATCGAGTCCACGCTGCTGCGTTGGATCATCGTCCTGCCGGCGCTCGGGTTCTGCTGGAACCTGTTCCTCGGCCGCCGCCTGCCGGGCTCCGTCAGGCTGGTCGGACCGGGCGTGCTGTTCGGGTCGTTCGGGCTGACGCTTATGGCGGCCTGGACGGTGGCGACGCAGCACGAAGGCGCCGCGCTGCACGACGCGCTCTACACCTGGATCCAGGCCGGCACGTTCCGGGTCGACGCGGCGCTGCGGATGGACGCGCTGTCGGCGGTGATGACGCTCGTCGTGACCGGCGTCGGCTCGCTCATCCACGTGTATTCGGTCGGCTACATGCACGACGACGCCGGCTTCGCGCGGTTCTTCACCTATCTGAACCTGTTCATCACCGCGATGCTGATCCTCGTCCTCGCCGACAACCTGCTGCTCCTGTTCGTCGGCTGGGAGGGCGTCGGCCTCTGCTCCTACCTGCTCATCGGCTTCTGGTACGACAAGACCGAGAACGCGATCGCGGGGAAGAAGGCGTTCCTCGTGAACCGCATCGGCGACGCGGGTTTCCTGCTCGGGCTGTTCCTGCTCGCCAAGACAATCGGAACGCTGGACATCCCGGCGATCGAGCACCATCTCGATGCGCTGCGTACGGCGACGGTCGGCGGTTGGTCGACTCCGCTGGTCATCTGTCTGCTGCTGCTGGTCGGTGCGACCGGCAAGTCGGCGCAGATCCCGCTTTTCGTCTGGCTGCCCGACGCGATGGCGGGCCCCACGCCCGTCTCCGCCCTGATCCATGCGGCGACCATGGTGACCGCCGGCGTCTACATGGTCGCGCGCCTCCACGGCCTCTACGAACTCGCGCCGCAGGCGCTCCACGTCGTGGCGGTCGTCGGCGCGGCGACGGCGCTGCTCGCCGCGATCATCGCGATCGCGCAGACCGATCTGAAGAAGGTGCTGGCCTACTCGACCGTGAGCCAGCTCGGCTACATGTTCCTCGGCCTCGGCGTCGGCGTGCCGGCGGCCGGCGTCTTCCACGTCGTCACCCACGCCTTCTTCAAGGGCCTGCTCTTCCTCGGCGCCGGCAGCGTGATCCACGCGATGGGCGGCGAGCAGGACATGCGGAAGATGGGTGGGCTCCGCGCGCACGTCCCGATCACGTTCGCGACCATGGCGGTCGGCACGCTCGCGATCGCCGGCGTCCCGCCGCTGTCCGGCTTCTTCAGCAAGGACGAGATAATCTGGGGTGCTTTTGCCGGGAAGCAGGCGCAGCCATTGCTCGGCGTCGTCGGGTACGTGGTCGCGTTCCTCACCGCCTTCTACATGGGACGCTTCTTCTGCATGACGTTCCTCGGCGCGTGTCGCGCCGACGAGCACACGAAGCACCACCTGCACGAGTCGCCGGCGTCGATGACGTTCCCGTTGATCGTGCTCGCGATCCTGGCGGCGATCGGCGGCTTCATCCCGTTGCCGCACATCCTGGAGCCCGTCCTCGGTCACGAGGAGGTCGCCCCGGCGCCGATCGGCATGCTGATCCTCGCCGCGACGCTCGCGGTCGGCGGCCTCGGCCTGTCGTGGTTCCTCTACATCGCGCGACCCGAGCTGCCGGGGCAGATCGCGACGTCGCTCGGCGGGTTCTACCGCCTGGTCGTGGACAAGTTCCGCGTCGACGAGCTGTACGACGCCGTCGTCGTCCGGCCGCTGTTCGCGATCTCCGACGTGCTCGCCACCAGGATAGACCCCGGGGTGATCGACCGGACGGTCAACGGCGCCGGCACGCTGGTCGCGTCGACGAGCGGCCTCTGGCGTCGGCTGCAGAGCGGCAACGTCCAGCACTACGCGCTCTCGTTCCTCGCCGGCGCCCTGGCGCTGATGGCCTACTACGCGACCCGCTGATGGGACTGCCGCTGCTCACGCTCATGGTGTTCACGCCGCTGGTCGGGGCGGTGCTGCTGGCGCTGTTGCCGCGCGAGCCGGTGGGCGGCGTGCGGCGCGCGGCACTCGTCTTCGCGCTCGTGCCGTTCGGCATCTCGCTGGTCGTGCTGCGCCAATTCGCCGCCGGCGTCGCCGATTTCCAGATGGTGGAGCGCGCGGCGTGGATCCCGCAGTGGGGCATCGAGTACCGCCTCGGCATCGACGGCGTGAGCCTGTTCCTCGTCCTGCTGACGACGTTCCTCACGCCGGTCGTCGTGCTCGCCGCGTGGGGCGACGTCCACAAGCGCGTGAAGGAGTTCTTCGCGCTCATGCTCGTGCTCGAGACGGGCATGATCGGCACGTTCCTCTGCACGGACCTGTTCCTCTTCTACGTCTTCTGGGAGGTGATGCTGATCCCGATGGCGTTCCTGATCGGGGTCTGGGGCGGCCAGCGACGGGTCTACGCCGCGATCAAGTTCGTGCTGTTCACGATGGCCGGCAGCCTGCTGATGCTGGTCGCGATCCTCTATTGCGCCTGGAAGGTGAAGGTCGCGACCGGTACGTACGGCTTCGGGTACGACAAGTTCCTCGCTCTCAGCCTCTCGCCGCACGAGCAGGCCTACCTGTTCGCGGCCTTCGCTCTCGCGTTCGCGATCAAGGTGCCGCTCTTTCCGTTGCACACCTGGCTGCCCGACGCGCACGTCGAGGCGCCGACCGGTGGCTCGGTCATCCTCGCCGGCGTCCTCCTCAAGATGGGTACCTACGGCCTGCTGCGCTTCGCGATTCCGCTCTTTCCAGACGCGGCCCGCGACGCCGCGCCACTGCTGGTCGCGCTGTCCGTCATCGGGATCGTGTACGGCGCGCTGGTGGCGACGGTACAGCCGGATCTCAAGAAGCTGGTCGCGTACTCGTCGGTGTCGCATCTGGGCTTCGTCGTCCTCGGGCTCTTCGCGTTCGACTCGACGGCGGCGGCGGGCAGCGTCTACCAGATGCTGAATCACGGCCTCTCGACGGGCGCGCTCTTCCTTCTCGTCGGGATGGTCTACGAGCGGCGTCACACGCGCCGGATCGTCGACTTCGGCGGGCTGTGGGCGGCGGTGCCGGTCTACGCGGTCTGCCTGCTGCTCGCGATGCTCGCCTCGGGCGGGCTCCCGGGGCTCAACGGCTTCGTCGGCGAGTTCCTGATTCTCCTGGGGTCGTTCCGGCACTGGCCGTGGGCCACGGCGTTCGCGACCAGCGGCGTGATCCTCGGTGCGCTGTATCTCCTCTGGATGTACCAGCGCGTGATCTTCGGACCGCTGGTGCACGAGGAGAACAAGCGCCTCACCGATCTGTCGCCGCGCGAGCTCGTCGTCATCGTGCCGGTGCTCGCGATGTGCTTCCTCATGGGCGTCTTCCCGATGCCGTTCCTCACCCGCATGCAACCGTCGATCGACCGGGCGCTGGCGCGCGTGCATGCACCGGGCGAGCACGTCGAGGCGCCGCGGATGGCGAGCGAGGAGCGTCGATGACGCCGATCGACCTCGCGCCGTTCGCGAACCACTGGCAGACAGCACTCCCGGGACTCGTCATCGCCGTCACGGCAATGGTCGTGATGCTCGCGGACGTCTTCGTGAAGGGACCCGATCGCGACGGGCTCGCCGTCTTGGGAATCACGGGCCTCGCGATGGCGATCGGCTCGGCGTGCTGGCTCTGGCAGTCGGGTGGCGACGCGGGCGGCTTCCAGAACACGCTCCGCGGCGATCACTATGCGCTGTTCTTCGCCGTCCTGATCTCGGCCGGTGCGGCGTTCACGCTGCTCATGTCCGTCGACTATCTTCGCGAGCAGCCGCTGCCCGCGGGCGAGTTCCACGCCCTCGTCCTGCTCTCGACCGCGGGCATGGTCTACATGGCCGCCGCCAACGACCTGATCGTCATCTTCCTCGCGCTCGAGGTGATGTCGATGGCGGTCTACGTCCTCGCCGGCATGATGCGCGCCGACGGGCGCGCGCTCGAGGCCGCGGTCAAGTACTTCCTGCTGGGCGCGTTCGCGAGCGCGTTCCTGCTCTACGGCATCGCATTTCTCTACGGCGCGACGGGCAGCACGCGGCTCGACGTCATCGCCAAGACAATCGGGCAGAACGGCCCGTCGCCCTTCGTGCTGGTGGGTATCGCCCTCCTGCTGGTCGGCTTCGGCTTCAAGGTCGCGATCGCGCCGTTCCACGTCTGGACGCCCGACGTCTACGAGGGGTCGCCGACGGTCGTCACCGCGTTCATGGCCGTCGGTGTGAAGGCCGCCGGGTTCGCCGCCTTCGCGCGCGTGTTCCTCGACGCGCTGCACACCGTCGCGCCGTCGTGGAGCGGTCTCCTCTGGGTGCTCGCCGCCCTCACCATGACGATCGGCAACGTCACTGCCGTCACCCAGCGCAGCGTGAAGCGGATGCTCGCCTACTCGAGCATCGCGCACGCCGGCTATCTGCTGGTCGGTCTGGTCTCGGCGACGCGCGACGGCGGCGCGGCGCTGCTCTTCTACCTGGTCGTCTACACCTGCATGAACCTCGGCGCCTTCGGTGTGCTGCTGGCACTCGGCCGCCGCGGCGAGCCGCACGAGGACCTGCGCGACTGGGCCGGCGTCGGCTTCCGCCACCCGGTGCTCGGCCTCTCGATGGCGGTCTTCATGCTGTCGCTCGCCGGCATGCCGCCGACGGCGGGATTCGCCGGCAAGTTCTATCTGTTCAGCGCCGCCGTCGACGCCGGCTACGTGGGACTGGCCGTGATCGGCGTCCTCAACAGCCTGGTGTCGGTCTACTACTACCTCGGCGTCCTGGTGCAGATGTACATGGCCGAAGGCGGCCCGACCCTCGTGTCGCCGACCGCGCGCCCGGTTCTCCTCGTCACGATCGTCGTCGCGGCGGTCGCGACGCTGCTGCTCGGTGTGTTTCCGGGCGGCCCCATGGAACTCGCGCGGTCGTCGTTCGCTTCGTTGCGGTAACGCGTCGGTCGCGGCGTCCGTCCGCGGGGGCGGGGGCGTGCGCGGCGCTCGGTACGCCTTCTGGGCACGCTGGGCTCGGACGTCTCGACCGGACGCCGCGTTCGTGTCCGGCGTAAGGTCGCGCCGCGCACGCCCCCGCCCCCGCGACGCATGCCTGGAACGGCGCCGGATTGCAGCGAAGCGAACGGCGGCCGCTTTCGCGGCGCCGCTTGGACGCGCGGCGGCAGCCCTGTTCGGCGAAACGTCGTGCCGTGGGGTTCGAGGTCGAGTCGCGGGAGCGCTGCGCACGCCCTCGCTCCCGCGGACGGACCCCCGACCACACGGTCCGACCTCGCTCGGTTGCATCGGGTCGTCGCTCGGTCGATCGTGCCGGCCGCTGAATGGCTGACAAGGCGGCACTGGTCATCGGCGCCGGCGACGGCACCGGCGGCGCGATCGCGAAGCGGTTCGCGCGCGAAGGCTTCGTCGCCTGTCCGGTCCGGCGCACCGCGGACAAGCTGCAGCCGCTCGTGAGCGAGATCGAGGCCGCCGGCGGCCGGGTTCGCGCCTTCGGCCGTGACGCGCGCAAGGAAGAGCAGGTGATCGCGCTGGTCGAGGAGATCGAGCGCGACGTCGGGCCGATCGAGGTCGCGGCGTTCAACGTCGGCGCCAACGTGCCCTCGAGCATTCTCGAGGAGACCGCGCGGAAATACTTCAAGATCTGGGAGATGGCGTGCTTCGGCGGCTTCCTGATGGGTCGGGAAGTGGCACGCCGCATGATTACGCGCGGCCGCGGCACGATTCTCTACACGGGTGCCACGGCCTCGATCCGCGGCCGCGAGTTCCTGGCGGCGTTCGCGGGCGCCAAGCACGCGCTCCGCGCGCTCGCCCAGAGCATGGCGCGGGAGCTGGGTCCGAAGGGGATTCACGTGGCGCATGTGATCATCGACGGCGCGATCGACACCGAGTTCATCCGCACCTCGTTCCCGCAGGTCTATGCGCTGAAGGACCAGGGCGGGATCCTCGATCCCGACCACATCGCCGATCAGTTCTGGATGCTGCACGTTCAGCCGAAGGACGCCTGGACCTTCGAGCTCGACCTGCGTCCCTGGATGGAGAGCTGGTGAACGCATGGCCGCAACCGTCGATTTCCTGTTCGACTTCGGTAGCCCCAACGCCTATCTGAGCCATCGGGTCGTCCCCGAGATAGAGGCACGCACGGGTGCGCGGTTCGTCTACACGCCCGTGCTGTTGGGCGGGCTCTTCAAGCTCACGAACAACCAGCCGCCGATGGTCGCGTTCGGCAACATCAAGAACAAGCTACCGTACGAGATGCTGGAGACGCGCCGCTTCGTGGCGCGGCACAAGCTCGACACGTTCACCTTCAACCCGCACTTCCCGGTCAACACGCTGCAGCTGATGCGCGGCGCGGTGGCGGCCGCGGCGGACGGCCTGCTGGCCCCGTACGTCGAAGCCGTCTTCCATCACATGTGGGAGCAGCCGAAGAAGATGGACGATCCGGAGGTCTTTCGTGCGGCGCTGACCGATTCCGGTCTCGACGCCGATCGCCTGCTCGCCCGCGCCCAGGACCAGGGCGTGAAGGACACGCTCGTCGCCAACACGCAGCGCGCCTTCGAGCGCGGCGCCTTCGGCATCCCGACCTTCTTCGTCGGCGACGAGATCTACTTCGGCAAGGACCGCCTGCGCGACGTCGAAGAAGAGATCGCGCGTTCGGCCGCTTCGGGGCGGTAGCGTCGCCGTAGAGTCGTGGGATCCGTCCGCGGGTGCGGGGGCGTGCGCGGCGCTCGGTACGCCTGATGGGCACGTTGGGCTCGGACGTCTCGACCGGACGCCGCGTTCGTGCCCGGCGTAAGGTCGCGCCGCGCACGCCCCCGCCCCCGCGACGCATGCCTGGAGCGACGCCGCGATCGCCGCGAAGCGAATGGCGACCGCTTCGCGGCGCCGCCATGGACGCAGCGGGGTCGCTGTGGCTGCGGCCGGTTCGGGCCGGCTGGTCCACCGTGCGCGATGGGTCGCGGGAGTGAGGGCCTGGGCGGCGCGACCTTACGCCGGGCACGAACGCGGCGTGCGGCCGAGACGTCCGAGCCCAGCGTGCCCAGAAGGCGTACCGAGCGCCGCCCAGGCCCTCACTCCCGCGGACGGACGCTCCGACTACGCCGCCCGACGAGTTGCGTACCGGGCCGCCGCGAGGTCGCAGCCGAGGCCGAGCTGCGGGAGGCGGGCGGGGAGGGAGACCTGGGGGTCGTCGAACTTGGTGAGGAACTCTTCGCACGGGTTGCCGGCGTACGACTCGGCCAGCTTGCGATAGTCGAAGGTGAGGAGCTCGTGCTCGATGGCGTCGAGGACGCCGTACATCGCCTTGCGTCCGGTGCGCTGGAACTGCAGCCACTCGTACGTCCAGATCTGCTTGGGCTTCGACGCGATGACCAGCTGGGTCGCCTCGAGGCTGCGCGCGAAGCGCATCACGGTCTTGAACAGGCCCATGGAGACGACGGGGAGGAAGGTCGTGCCCTTGCGGTACGCGGGGAGGATCGCGAAGCGGTTGATCTCGATCGACTTCGGGCCGCGCAGCGACGGCGGCAGGGTGAAGTACTCCTCGAGCTCGAAGGGGCCGGCGAAGCGCGGCGTGAGCCGCATCGAGCCGACGGCCTTGCCGGTCGACTCGTCGCGGGCCAGGAGCAGCCAGGAGCGATGGTCGTAGGCGTCCGGCACCGGGACGTCGTAGCCGACGCCCTCGACGTACACGCGGCGGCGGATCTCGAGCGCCTCGGCGGCGTCCTCGTCGCTGTCGCAGACGGTGAAGGAGTATCCCTCGAGCAGGCCGGCGAGGATGCCGTTCTCTTCGCTGCGGGGGCTCGGGACTTCGACTCGGCTCGCTTCCAGGTTCTCCATGACGACCTCCTACTGCGGAGGCGTCCGAGCCGAGCGGACAGTGTACGGTGGCCGGCGTACATCCCGGCGGACGACGAAAGCGCTACAAATCCCAAGAGATACGACGCTCCTGGTCGGGCATGTACGCGCACAGGTAGCCGGTCTTGATGCGGGCGGCGAGGTGCTGGCCGAGCGCCGGGTGTCCGTCGCGGATCTTGCCGAGGGCGTCCTTGATTCGTTTCGTCACCGTCAGGCGGGCGCGCTCGGCGGAGGAGGCGACCTTCCGGTCGCGGCCGCCGAGCCCCAGGGCCCCGGACAGCTGGCTGGTGAGCAGCTCGATCTCGTCGCGAATGCCCTCGACGCGGCCCGCGTCGTTCCAGCCCTCGGCCTCCTCGAGGTCTTCGCGGAGGTCGGCGAGGCGGCGCTTGTAGGCGGCCTTGGCCTTGGCGTCGAGCACCGTGCCGGCGTCGCCGAGATCGGCGACGACGAGCCCGTCGGCCGCGACGTGCGCGGCGGCTCGGGCGGGGGCCGGCGCCTCGGCGTCGATCACCAGCTCGCGGACGTCGAACTGCTGGCCGGGATGACGCAGCAGATGGGCGATGTGGCGCAGCCCTTTGGCGTCCCGCAGACGACAGACGGTGCCGCCGAACGAGAGCGTCCAGTACTCGCCCTCGCAGTGGAAGGCGGCGGTCTCGTCGAAGGCCATCCGCGGCGGCTCCATCGGTGGCGCGCCACCCCAGCGCACCTCGTAGGCGTGCCGCACGCCCGAGATGCCCTTCAGCTCGACCGCGCGTCCGTCGCCGAACGGGATGTCGCCGGCGCTCTCGGTGAGCTCCTTCAGCACCGACGACACCAGGATCTCGCCGCCACGCGCCTGCGCCGTGAGACGGGCGGCCAGGATGACGTTCCGGCCGAAGAAGTCGTCCGAGTCCCGGATCACCTCGCCCGTGTGGAGGCCGATGCGGACGCGCAGCGGCGCGTCGGGATGCTCCATGCCGAAGGCCGCCAGCGCGCGCTGGATCGCCATCGCGCAGAACACCGCGCGGCGCGCGCTCGAGAACACGACCATGAAGCCGTCGCCCTGCGACTTCACCTCGAGCCCGTCGTGCGCCGCCACCTGCTCGCGGACGATCGCGGCGTGGGCGCGCAGGAGGTCGTGGGCGCGCAGGTCGCCGAGCCGATCGGTCATCGCGGTGAAGCCTTCGATGTCGGTGAACAGGACGGTGACGGTGCCGTCGGGCGCGGCGAGGCGGCGGAGGTCGGGCTTCTCGCGCCCGACGCTCGATGCCACCGTGTCGATCGACGTTCGCATGTCGCCCGACGCGTCGATGCCCTGCGCGCGGAGCTTGCAGCCGATCGCCTCTTCGAGGACGCGCTTCATGCCGAGCTCCTGCGCGGTCTCGAGCGTGAGACCGAGGAGGCCGATGGCCTGCGCGACGTCGCCCGGCTCGTCGCGCGCGAGCAGCATCTTGGCGTATGCGAGCTGGGTGTGCGCGAGCCGCGGGCGCGCCGCCATGCGCGTGTTCAGCTCGATCGCGCTCTCGAAGTGGAGCGCCGCCTCGACGAAGCGGCCCATCGTGGCGGCGAGCACGCCGAGATATCCCGCGACCGCGCCGCGACAGGCGACCCCGGCGCCGACGATCACGGTGCGGCCGGTGTACGGCAGGCAGCGCTCGTAGAACGCGGCAGCGAGGGGTGCGTCGTCGAGGGCGGCGCACACCTCGGCGAGCATCGCCATCATCGGCATCCAGACGGAGTCGTCGGGAAGGGCGTCGAGGCCGCCGGCGAGGATCGTGTCGAGCTCGCGACGCGCATCGGCGAGGCGTCCCTCCTGCGCGTGGAGATAGACGAGCACGGCGCGCCATCCCGGGACGTCGGGCTGCTGCTCGACGAACGCGGCGACCGAGTCCAGCAGCTCCGCCAGCCGCCCCTGATCGGCGCGCGCGGCGAAGAGCTGGACGCCGTAGGTCTCCATCGCGTCGGAGCTGGCGCGCTGGCCGATCATCAACGTCTCGTTGGCGAGCGCCTCGCCCTCGTCGAAGCGACCCTCGAGCAGCGCGCGCAACGTCCGGTACATGCCGCGATGCCAGTCGTAGAGCGGCTGCTTGAGCTCGTCTGCGAGCCGCGCCTGCGCCTCCATCTCGCGGTAGGCGGTGCGCACGTCGCCCGTCTCGAGCAGGTCGACGATCCGGAAGTGACGGCCGCGCGCCACCTGCTCGCGATCGCCGGCCTGCTCGGCGAGCCGCACCATCTCGGTCGCGATCGCGAGCCGCTCCTCGAGATGTCGGGGTGCGAACAGCGCCACGTGGCGGCTGTGGAGCGCGTAGGCGAGCGTCGCCGGGTCGCCGACGCGACGGGCCATCGCGACGGCCTCGTCGCTGAGGGCGTTGGCGCGCTCGCGGCCGGGGCTCGCCTGGAGCGCCATCGCGAGACGAGCCAGCACCGACGCGCGCAGCATGCTGTCGTCGGCGCCGAGGGTGGCCAGCGCGCGTTCGAGCAGCGCCGCCTCGCCCTCGTCGTACAGGCCGAAGACGAAGCCGGGACCGCCGTAGGCGAGGGCGGCGCGGGCGAGCAGGTCGGCCGCGCCGAGCCGTACAGCGCCCTCGGCCGCTTCCCGGATCGTGGCGCGTGCCTTGTCGACGTCGCCGGTCCGACGCTGCGCCTCGCCGAGGCCGAGGAGCAGCTCATGACGCTCGAGCTCCGCGTCGGGGCGATATGCGGCGAGCATGTCGAGGGCGGTCTGGTGATGGCGCGCCGATTCCTCGTACGCGAGCTGCGCCGTCGCCCGCTCGGCGGCGCGCCGCGTGTAGGCGATCGCCTTGGCCGCGTCGCGTCCGTCCTCGGCGGCCTCGGCGAAGTGGTAGGCGAGCTCCGCGAGGTGGCGATCCGGTCTGGCCCCGTAGAGCGTCTCGAGCACCTCGCCGATCTGCCGATGGAGACGCACGCGCTGCGCCGGGCGCAGCTCCTCGTACAGCGCCTCGCGCACGATCGCGTGCGAGAAGCGATAGCGCCCGACCGCCTCGGGGACCTTCACGACGAGGCGCGCCGCGATGCTCTCGTCGAGCAGCTCGAGCAGCGCGGTGGCGGACACGCCGGCGATCGGCTCGACGGCGTCGAGGCCGAACTCGCGGCCGATCGCCGAGGCGAGGCCCAGGATGCGGTTGCACTCGGGCGACAGCCGGTGGAGGCGTCGGCCGATGACCTCCCGCACGCTCTGTGGCACGGTGAGCTTGCGCGGCGCGGCGCCACCGAGCCCACCTTCGGCGACCAGCAGCCGCACCACCTCGCCGACGAAGAACGGGTTGCCCTCGGTTTCGCGGAAGACCGCCTCGACCAGCTCCTCCGACGGCGACAGGCGAGCCGTCAGCTCGATGTAGCGGCCGACGTCGCGCTCGGTGAGACCGCGCAGCGCATATCGCTGCGTGACCGGCTCGCGCGTGATCTCGCCGAGCGCCTGGAAGAGGGGATGCTCGCGACCGAGGTCGACGTCGCGATACGTGCCGATGACGAGGAGCCGCGCGCTGCCCATCTCGCGCGCGAGGAACTGGAGGAGCAGCAGCGACGCGGGGTCGGCCCAGTGCAGGTCGTCGAGGACGAGCACGAGCGGCTGACGGCCGGCGGCGTTGCGCAGGAACGCCGCGATGCTGTCGAACAGGCGGAAGCGCGCCTGCTCGGGCTCGAGCGCCGGCGGCGTCGGCAGATCCTGGAGTCGTTCGCGCACCTCCGACACCACCTGCGCGATGGCGGCGGCGCCGGTGCCCATGTCGGACAGGAGGAGCTGCGGGTCGCGGCCGGGCAGATAGGCGCGGATGGCCTGCACCCAGGGCCAGTAGGCCGGCGCGCCGCCGGTCTCGTGGCATCGACCCCAGAGCACCTGGAAGCCGCGCAGGCGGGCATAGGTGGTGAGCTCGCTCGCGGTGCGCGTCTTCCCGATGCCGGGCTCGCCGGCGAGCAGCACCAGGTGCCCGCGGCCCTGGCGCGCGTCGTCGACCCCCGTGCGCAGCTCCTCCAGCTCGCGCTCGCGTCCGACGAAGACGCCGCCCGCGAGCCGGTCGAGCGGATTGGCGTCGTCCTCTCGCCGCACGGTGCCGGACGGCCGGGTCGTGATCGTCGCCAGCGTCTCGCACACCGCGGCCGCCGAGGCGGGCCGCTCCTCCGGCGCCTTGGCGAGCATCGCGAGGATCAGCGCCTCGAGCGCGCGCGGCATCTCGGCGTTGTGCCAGGACGGCGCGACCGGCGCGGTGTGGATGTGCTGCGAGATGATCGCGACGGCGTCGTCGCCGAGGAACGGCGGCCGGCCGGTCACCATCTCGTAGAGCATCGCGCCGAGCGCGTAGAGATCGCTGCGCGCCTCGGGCGGTCGGCCGAGCGCCTGCTCGGGCGGCATGTAGGCGACGGTCCCCACCATGATGCCCTCGAGCGTCAGGCGGGAACGGTCGCGCGCGACGGCGAGGCCGAAGTCGCCGAGCTTCGCGGTGCCGTCGGCGGTGAGCCACACGTTGCTCGGCTTCACGTCGCGGTGGACTACCCCGCAGTCGTGGGCGTGCTGGAGGGCGCGGCACACTTCGGCGGCGAAGCGGAGCGTCTGCTCGAGCGGCAGCCGGTGCTGGTCGGCGGACTGGAGCAGGTCGTCGACCGAGCCGCCCGCCATGTACTGGCTCACGATGTAGGGCTGCCCGTTCTCCTCCCCGACGTCGAAGATGGTGACGATGTGCGGGTGGTCGCCGAGGCGGCCCATGGCGCGCGCTTCGCGTCGGACCCGTGCGATGCCGGCTTCGTCGAGTCCCTCCGCCCGGATCACCGAGACCGCGACGTCGCGCTCGAGCCGGGTGTCGGTGGCCAGGTAGACCCGCTTCTTGCCGCCCTCGCCGAGCAGGCGGCGGACCTGATACCGCCCCCCGCCGAGCGTCGCGGGGAGGACCGGCGCAGGCGGCGTGGGCGCCGCCGGGGGGACCCGTGCGAGCGCCGCCCCGCACTGACCGCAGAACTGCTCCCCCGGCTGGTTCGCGCTTCCGCACGCGCCGCACGTCGGCACGAGGCTCGCCCCACAGCGCGCACAGAAGCGGCGCCCCGCACGATTCGTCTCTCCGCACGCAGGACAGCCCATCGTCGCGTGTACCCGGACGTGCCGTACCACACGGGGGTCCTCGGGCGTAAGCTTCGGGTGCCGGGTCGGGTCGTAACGTCCGTCCGCGGGCGCGGGGGCGCCCTCTTCGCTTCGACACTCCGGGCGCTGGACACGGATCCCACGGCCGGGCGCCGCGTGCGTGCCCTGCGTGAGGCGCTACGAGGACGCCCCCGCGCCCGCGACGCGCGCCTGAAGCACCTGAGCCGTCACCGGAGCGAACGACCCGCGACCGCGGCGCCGCGCCTCGCCCGCACACAGGTAGGTGGCAGTCCTGCCTCCTTCTCGCCCTCCCTTTTGGGAGGAGCAGATCATGTCGGGGCGTGGCGTTCGAGGTCGAGTCGCGGGAGCGGGGGCGTGCGCGGCGCGACCTTTCGCCGGGCACGCACGCGGCGCCTGACCGAAGACGTCTTGTCCAGCGCCCAGGCGAACCGGAGCGCCGCGCACGCCCCCGCTCCCGCGGACGGACGCTCCGACGACACGCCCCGACGTCAGATCGCGTAGTAGAGGCCGCCCTTGGGGCCGGCGTTTCGTCCCTGGCAGCGCGGACAGCGGTCGCCCATGAGGGCGGCGGCGTGGCGGATCGCCAGCAGCGTGCTCGTCTGGCGGACGCGCTCCTCACGGAAGAGGTTGTCGGCGCCGACCTTCTCGGCGAGGCCGCACTTCTCCATGCAGACGAGCATCCCATCGCGCACGCCGCACATGATCACCTGGACGTTGCGCCCGCGCATGTCGTCGACGAAGCGCTCGACGAGCGCGATACCGACGGCGTCGGGGTTGCGGGCCCGCTTCATGCGCAGCACGACCGCCTGCGTCCACGGCTCGACGCTGGTGGCCATCGTCTCGAGATGCTCCTCGAGGCTCACGCCCGAGCCGAAGTACATCTCGCCCTCGAGACCGAAGATGAGCAGGCAACCGCAGACCTCGTCGTCATGGAGACGCTCGTGGACGGTGCCCTCGCGGGTCACGAGGAACTCCGTCAGGTGCATCTGTCCGGTGCGCGGCACCGCCAGCATGAACGACATGAGGACGCCGATCAGGACGCAGAACTCGATCGAGATCGCCAGCGCCGCGATTGCCGTCACCGCGACGATCACGGCGTCGAAGCGCGACACCCGCATGTGGTAGCGGAGCTCGCGGACGTTCACCATGCGGGCGGCGGTGAGCATCAGGAGACCAGCCAGCGCCGAGCGCGGGATGTAGCGCGCGTAGGGCGCGAAGGCGATCATGATGAGCGCCACCGCCGCGGCCGACACGACGCCCGACCACTGGGTCTGCGCGCCGGCCTGCTGATTGATGGCCGACCGCGTGAGCGAGCCCGAGCCCGGCATGCACTGGAAGAACGAGCCGGTCACGTTGGCGAGGCCCTCGCTCAGACACTGCTGGTTCATGTCGAGCTTCTGGCGGGTCACCGCGGCGATCGCCTTCGCCATCGAGACCGCCTCGAGGAGGCCGAGGAGTGCGATCGCCAGCGCGCTGGTCGAGAGCTCGCGGATCTGGAGGGCGTCCAGCCGCGGCAGCCGGAACGACGGCAGGCTGGCCGGGATGTCGCCGACGACCTTGACGCCCTGCTTGTCGAGCCCGAGCCAGGCGGTGACGGCCGCCGTGGCGACCACGGCGATCAGGAACTCGGGCAGGAGCCGCCACCCGAGTCGTCCCTTCACCCAGCGGAGCGCGAGCACGATCGCGATCGAGGCGAGGCCGATGGCGAGCGTCGGCATGTGGACCGAGCCGCCCTCGGTCATCGACAGCCAGAAGCGGTAGAGGAAGTGGTCGTGCGCGTCGCCGAGCGCCTTCAGGCCGAGCAGGTTCTTCGTCTGATCGAGCACCAGGAGGACGCTCGCGCCGGCCGTGAACCCGACGATGACCGAGTGCGAGATGTAGCGCGTGAGATCGCCGAGCCGCAGCAGACTGATGCCGAGCTGGATCGAGCCCGCGAGCAGCGACAGCAGCACCGCCGCCTGGATCTTGTCGTCCTGCGACGCCAGTGCGCCGACGGCGCTCAGGAGCGCGATCGAGATCGCGTTGGTCGGCCCGTTGATGAGCTGGCGGGACGAATCGAGCAGCGCGCCGATCGCCGTCATGACGATGGCCGTGTAGAGCCCGTACTCGGCCGGCAGGCCGGCGATCATCGCATAGGCCATCGCCTGCGGGACCGCGACGGCGGCGACCGAGAAGCCGGCCACGAGATCGGCGCGCGCCTCGGCCAGCCCATAGCGACGCAGCGAATCGAGCGCCGGAATGCGCCGCTGCAGATACCCGAGCACCGGTGAGGTCACAGCCGTCATGAGATGCGTCGAGCGCGGCTGCCGGCTAGCAGATCGATGCCGCGGCAACAACCGCGGCCGACGGACCGACGAGATCATGGCCCGACGTTGGGATGCCGCGTCTTCCAGTCGGCGACCGCGTTGTCCCAGACGCTGCGGTCGGTGGTGACCGTGAAGCAACCGCCCGCGGGGAGCGTGCCGGGGAATGTGCCCGGGCCGAGCCAGACGATGATGTTGTTGGAGCAGCTGTCGAGCTGGCCCGGCGGGATGCCCATGCGGGTGCCGCCGGCCTGGCCGACGCGCTCGGCCATGAAGATGTTGTTGTGGAGCGAGAGCTTCGGCGACAGGCTCGTCGCCGGATTGTCCCAGTTGTGCCACTTGAAGAACGTGTTGGTCGCAAGGCCGTCGGCGCTGCCGCTGGCCGGATCGGGCTGCGGCTCGAGGCGCATGAGGGTGTTCTGGATCGTCCACACCTTGCCGACGCCGCTGTAGCCGCTCGCGATGATCGCCGGCGACGGGCGGGCGCTGAAGCCCTCGTAGCAGCCGTCGAACAGGGAGTCGTCGACCAGGCCGTCGAACAGGTGGTCGTTCTCGACGCCGTCGTCGCGGACGTAAGTCGCCCAGACGTTGCGCACGGTGAACGTGCCGCCCTTCTTGGGGCGGATGGCGTCGGTGACGTTGTCGACGCGCATCCCGTCGACGGTGAGACCCGCGTTGTCGAAGGCGATCGCGGCGTTGTTGAGCGCGTGCATGTCGTCCCAGGAGAGCGTGCGGTCGTACTGGCCGGCGACCTTGCCGCCGCGGACGATCACGCCGTCCGAGCCCGAGAGGTCGAAGGGATAGAGGTTGGTCGGCCCCGCCAGGAACAGGCCGCCGATCGCGTCGAGCAGGGTGTCGAACCCGAGCGAATGGCTGTACCCGGTCGAGTAGGTGCCGTGCATGACGACCAGCGGGCCGATCGTGACGGTGAGGGTCGCGCTCGCGGTCCGGCCGCCGCTGTCGGCGACCGTCGCCGTGATGGTGTGCGTGCCCGGCGACAGCGTCGTCACGCTGCGCGTGGCGCCCGTGCCGAGCGACCCGTTGATGCTCGACGTCCATGCGATCGACGCGCCGAGGTTGCCGTCCTCGGCGTCGGTCGCGGTGGCGGTCAGCGGCACGACGTCGGTCGGATGGTAGTTCGAGCCGGTCGCGGGGCCCGTGATCGTGATCACCGGCCCGGCGTTCACGACCACCGTGCGCGACAGCGTGGTCTTCTTGCCGCCCGAGTCGGTGATCGCGGCGCTGATCACGTGGGTGCCCGAGTGCAGCGTCGACACGTCGACCGTGCCGCCGGTGCCGAGCGCGCCGTCGAGGCTCGACGTCCAGACGATCGCCGCGGTGAGGTTGCCGTCCTCGACGTCGCTGCTGGTCGCCGTTAGATGCACGATGTCGCCGGGCGAGAAGAGGGCGGCGTCCGCGGGTCCCGTGATCTGGAGGGTCGGCGCGGCGTTCACGACGACGGTGCGCGTGGCGCTCGCCGACTTGCCGCCCGCGTCGGTGACCGTCGCGGTGATGGTGTGCGTCCCCGAGTGCGTGAGGCCCTTGTCGAGCACGGCGCCGGTGCCGAGCGCGCCGTCGAGGCTCGACGTCCAGACGATCGACGCGCCGAGGTTGCCCTGCTCGAGGTCGTTGGCGGTCGCGGTGCAGTGCACCGTCTCGTTGGGCGAGTAGATCGTGCCGTCGGCGGGCGTGCCGATGGCGATGGTCGGCGCCGCGTTGACGACGATCGTCCGCTGGGCGTTCCCGGTGCGACCGCCCGCGTCCGTGACCGCGGCCGTGAGCACGTGCGTGCCGGAGCGGAGCGTGGTGACGTCGAGGGCCGTCCCGGTGCCGAGCGCACCGTCGAGGCTCGACGTCCAGGCGATGGCGGTGCCGAGGTCGCCGTCCTCGACGTCGCTCGCGGTGGCGCGGCAGGCGACCAGGTCGCCGGGCGAGAAGACCGCCGCGGCCGCCGGACCCGTGATCGTCACGACCGGGGGGGCGTTCACGATCACGGTGCGGGTCGCCGTCGCGATCTTGCCGCCGTGATCCGTGACCGTGGCAGTGACGACGTGCGTGCCCGAGCGCAGCGTCGTCACGGCGAGCGGCGTGCCGGTGCCGAGGGCGCCGTCGAGGCTCGACGACCACGTCACGGCCGCGCCCAGGTTGCCGTCCTCGGCGTCGGTCGCCGTGGCGGTGAAGGTCACTGTCGCGCCGGGCGCGAACACGCTCGCGTCGGCGGGCGCGGTGATCTGGAGCGTCGGTGCGGCGTTCACGATCACGCCCCGCGTCGCCGTCGCCGTCTTGCCGCCGGCGTCGACGATCGTGGCGGTGAGGGTGTGTGCGCCCGAGTGGGTGAGGGCGACGTCGAGCGTGGCGCCGGTGCCGAGCGGGCCGTCGAGGCTCGACGTCCAGGTGACGAGCGCGCTGATCGTGCCGTCTTCGGCGTCGTTCGCGGTGGCGCTCAGATGCACGAAGTCGCCGGGCGCGAACACGGTGCCCTCGGCCGGGGCGTTCACCGTGATCGTGGGTGCCGCGTTGACGATGATCGTCCGCTGCGTGCTGGTCACGAGGCCGCCGCCGTCGGTGATGCTCGCGGTGATGCTGTGGGTGCCCGAGCGCAGGGTGCTCACGGGGAGCGGGCTGCCGATGCCGAGCGCGCCGTCGAGGCTCGACGACCACACGATCGCCGCCGTCAGGTCGCCCGCCTCGGGGTCGCCGGCGATGCCCGTGAACGTCACGACGTCACCCGGCGAGAAGACCGCACCCGCGGCGGGCGCGTTGATCTGGACCGTCGGCGCGGCATTCACGACGACCGTGACCGTGTCGCTCGCGGTGCGACCACCCGCGTCGGTGACGCTCGCCGTGACCGTGTGCGTGCCCGAGTGGAGCGCGGCCGTGCTGAGCGGTGCGCCCGCGCCGAGCGCCCCGTCGATGCTCGACGTCCAGGTGACGGCCGCGGCGAGGTTGCCGTCCTCCGTGTCGGTCGCCGTCGCCGTGAAGACCACCGGCTGGCCCGGCACGACGAGCGCGCCGTTCACCGGCCCGGTGATGTGGAGGACCGGCGGTGCGTTGACGACGATGGTGCGATCGACGTTGGCGGTCTTGCCGCCGTGATCGGTGACGCTCGCCCGGATCGTGTGCGTGCCGGAGTGCAGCGTGCCGACGTCGAGCGGCGTGCCGTGGCCGAGGAGGCCGTCGCGACTGGAGATCCACATTATCGACGCGGAGAGATTGCCGTCCTCGACGTCGGTCGCTTGACCGGTGAAGTGGACGACGTCGCCCGGCGCGAACAGCGCGCCGTCGGCCGGCGTGCTGAAGGTGATGGCCGGCGCCGCGTTGATCACCACGACGATCTGCGCGGTGGCGGCGCGACCCGACGCGTCGGTGATCGTCGCCGTGATGAGGTGCGTCCCGGAGCGGAGGGTGCCGACCGTGATCGACGCACCGGACGGCAGCGCGCCGTCGAGGCTCGACGTCCATCCCACCTGCGCGCTGATGGTGCCGTCTTCCGGATCGGTCGCGGTCGCCGCGAAGGTGATCGGCGCGCCCGGGACGAAGATCGACGCGTTGGCCGGCGCGGTGATCGCGATCTGCGGCGCCGCGTCGACGGTGACCGTGCGCGTCGCCGTGCCGATCTTGCCGCCGCTGTCGGTCGCCGACGCGGTGATGGTGTGCGTACCGGAGTGCAGCGCGCTGGTGGTGAAGCCGGCGCCGGTGCCGATCGGACCGTCGATGCTCGACGCCCAGGTGAGATTCGCGGCGATGTTGCCGTCCTCGGCGTCCGTCGCCGTCGCGCCGAAGGTCACCGCGCTCGGGTCCACGACCGCGCCCGCGGCCGGGGCCGTGATCGCGACCGCAGGCGTCGCGTTGACGACCACGGTGATGGTCGCCTGGGTGTGGTCGCCGTTCGAGTCGGTGACGCCGGTGGTGATGTGATGCAGGCCGCTCCGCAGCGTGCTGACGCTGACCGGGCTCCCGGTCCCGAAGCTACCGTCGAGGTCCGACGACCACGCGAGCTGGCCCGTCAGGTTGCCGTCCTCGAGGTCGGTGGCGGTCGCCGTGAAGGTGGCGGTGGCGCCGAGCTCGAGGACCGTGCCGGACGGCGGGGCGGTGATCGTGACATGCGGCGCGGTGCTCACGAGGACCACCACGCTGGCGACGCCGGAGCGTCCCAACCCGTCGGTCACCGTCGCGGTGACGGTGTGGCTGCCTTTGGTGAGCGTGCTCACCGAGAGCGACGCGCCGCTGCCGAGCGCGCCGTCGCGGCTCGACGCCCACGCGATCTGCGCGCCGAGGTCGCCCTGCTCGGGGTCATGCGCGGTCGCGGCGAGCGCGACCGGAATGCCGGGCTCGGTCACGATCGCCGCCGCGGGCGACGTGATCGTCACCGTCGGGGCCGCGTCGACGATTACGGTGAGCGACGCGGAGGCGCTCTTCCCGCCTGCGTCGGTGACGGCGGCGGTGATCGTGTGGCTGCCCGTGCTGAGCGTTGCCGGGCTGATCTGCGCGCCCGTGCCGAGGGCGCCGTCGCGGCTCGAGGTCCAGGCGACGAGCGCGCCGAGGTTCCCGTCCTCGACGTCCGTGGCCGTGGCGGAGAAGCCGACGGCGGTCCCGGGATCGACGATCGTGCCGTCGGTCGGCGCGGTGACGTGCAGGACCGGCGTCGCGTTCACGACGATGGTGATGGTGGCGTGGCCGACGAGGCCGAAGTGGTCGGCCGCGCTGGCGGTGATGACGTGGCTGCCCGACGTCAGGGTGCCGGTGGAGACGATCGGGCCGGTGCCGAGCGCGCCGTCACGGCTCGACGTCCAGGCGATGCCGGTGCCGAGATCCCCGTCGAGGATGTCGGTCGCCGTCGCGGTCAGATCGATCGTCGTCCCCGGCTCGACGACGGTGCCGGTCGGCGGCGCCGTGATCGTCACCAGGGGCATCGCGTCGATCAGGACGTCGACGCTCGCGCTCGCGTGACGACCGGTCGCGTCGCTCACCGACGCCGTGAGCGTGTGCACGCCGGGGCTGAGCGTCGACACGGTCAGCGTGCCGCCCGTGCCGAGGGCCCCGTCGCGGCTCGACGTCCAGCCGATGGCGGGCGTGATCGTGCCGTCCTCGAGGTCGGTGGCGGTGGCGACGAGCGCCAGGGGAGCGCCCGGGTCGGAGTGCGAGTCGGCGCTGGGTGCGATGATCTGGACGACCGGCTTCGCGTTGACGACCACCGTCGTCGTCGCCTGGCCGGTGCGACCGGCATGATCCGTGACGGTGGCGGTGAGCGTGTGCGTGCCCGAGCTGAGCTGTGCCGCGGTGAGGTCGCCGCCGGTGCCGAGCGCGCCGTCGCGGTCGGAGGTCCACGTGATGCCGGCGGTGAGGGCGCCGTCCTCGGCGTCGGTCGCGGTGGCCGAGAGCGCGATCGGCGTGGCGGGGTAGAGCTCGGCGGTCACGACCGGCGCGGTGATGGTCACCACCGGCGCCGTGTCGACGACGACCGCAACCGTCGCCTGTGCGGTCGCGCCGCCCTGGTCGGTGACGGACGCCGTCAGGGTGTGGCTGCCGACGGTGAGCGTCGTGAGCGAGAGCGACGCGCCGGAGCCGAGCGCGCCGTCGCGGCTCGACGACCACGCCACCCGCGCGGCGATGTCGCCGTCCTCGGTGTCGGTCGCGACGGCGGACAGGGTCGTCGCCGCGCCCGGGTCGAGGAAGGCACCGGCCGCCGGCGCGGTGATGGTCACGTGCGGCATCGCGTTCACGGTCAGGACGATCGTCGCCCGTCCGGTCTTGCCACCCTGGTCGGTGACCGACGCCGTGATGGTGTGCACGCCCGAGCTGAGGCTGCGGGTGACGGTCGCACCCGAGCCGAGCGCGCCGTCGCGGCTCGACGTCCAGACGATCTGCGCCGCGAGCGCGCCGTCCTCCGTGTCGGTGGCGGTGGCCGCGAACGAGATCGGCGTCGCCGGCTCGACGCGGAGCGCGGCGGCGGGCGCCGTGATGGTGACGACGGGCGCGGCGTTGACGACGAAGCTGCGGGTGGCGGTCGCGGTCTTGCCGCCGGCGTCGGTGACGGATGCCGTGATCGTGTGCGTGCCCGAGGTGAGCGCGGGAACGACGAGGCTCGCGCCGGTGCCGAGCACGCCGTCGCGGCTCGAGCGCCAGGCGATCTGCGGGCCCAGGTCGCCGTCCTCGGTGTCGGTGGCGGTGGCGGTGAGGGTGACCGGGGTCGCAGGCTCGAGGGGCGTGCCGGCGGCGGGTGCGGTGATCGTCAGGACCGGCGTCGCGTTCACGCCGATGGCGATCGAGCGGGTCGTCGTCTTGCCGGCGCTGTCGGTGACCGCGGCGGTCACGGTGTGGCTGCCGCTCGACAGGCTGCTGGTCGTGATGCTGCCGCCCGTGCCGAGCGCGCCGTCGCGGCTCGACGTCCAGCTGATCGCGCTGGTGAGGTTGCCGTCCTCGACGTCCGCTGCGGTGCCGGAGAACGTCACCGCGGCGCCGCGCTCGTAGGTCGACCCCGACGCGGGCGCGGTGATCGTGACCGTCGGGACGGCGTTGACGTTCACCGTGATGGTCGTGGTGCCGACCTTGCCGCCCGCGTCGGTGATGGCCGCGGTGATGGTGTGGACGCCGCCGCTGAGGCCGACCGTGACGCTCGCACCGACGCCGAACAGGCCGTCGCGGCTCGACGACCAGCGGATGGTGCTGCTCAGGTCGCCGCTCTCCGCGTCGGTCGCGACGCCGGTGAACGTGACCGGCAGGCCGACGCTGACGACGGACCCGGTGACTGGCGCCGTGATCCGCACGGCCGGCGCGGTGTTCTGGCCGAGGCTCAGGACCAGCTGCGGCTGACCGGTCGTCGCCTCGCGGCTCGCGTACACGACCTCGTCGCTCGAGGTGGTGGTCAGCGCGAAGTTGTAGGTTCCGTCGGCGCGGACCGGGTTCAGGACGTCGAAGTCGACGACCTGGCCGGCGGTCACGGCGCCCTGGGTGCCGAGCTTGGTGCCGTCGACCGCGGGCTTCGTCTTGTAGGTGGTGCTGGCCTCGCTCCAGGTCGTGTTGGTGATCGCGTTGAGCGTCCCGCCGACGGCGCTCGGTGCCGCCGACACGGCTGCGGCGGTGAGGCGGAGGTGCGCCTGCTCGACGCCGAAGCTGCCGACGCCGCTCACGGTGAAGCGGAGGAAGGCCTGCTTGATGGGCGAGTTGTCGGCCCACAGCTCCTTCGCAGTGCCGAAGGTGGTGGTCGTCTTGCCAGAGTCGACGTAGGTGTCGGCGACCGATGTGAAGGTGAGCGTCGAGGCGACGACCGTCACCGTCGAGGTCGCGCTGACCGTCGTCCCGTCGCGGTCGGTGACCGTGGCGGTGAGCACGTGCGAGCCGATCGAGAGGCTGGGCACGAGCAGCGTCGGGCCGGTGCCGAGGACGCCGTCGCGGCTCGACGTCCAGCGGATCGCCGGGCCGAGGTCGCCGTCCTCGGGGTCGCTCGCGACGGCGGCGAGGAGCGCGCGCTTGCCGGTGAGAAGCGAGGTTCCGGTCGCGGGCGCGGCGATCGCGATCGTCGGCGGGTTGTTCGGCTTGCGCACGATGACGGTGCGCTGCGCCTGCGCCGTGAGACCACCCGAATCCGTGACTGCCGCGGTGACGACGTGCGTGCCGAGGCTCAGGTGGTTGGTCGAGAAGCTGCCGCCGGTGCCGATCAGGCCGTCGCGGTCCGACGTCCAGCGCAGGCTCGCGGTGAGGCTGCCGTCGGTCGCGTCGGTGGCGGTGCCGTTGAAGGTGGCGCTCGTCGGCGTGAGGACGATGGCGCCGTCGGCCGGCGCGTTGATCGTGACGACCGGCGCGGTCGGCGTGACGGTGACCGCGACCTGCGCGTTGGTGCTGGCGCCGTCGCTGTCGGTGACCGACGCCGTCAGCAGGTGCGCGCCTTCGCGCAGCGTCACCGTGCGGGTGCCGCCCGACCCGAGGGATCCGACGACGCTGTCCGACCACTGCGCGCGGCTGGTGACGTTGCCATCCCAATCGTCGACGGCGCTGGCGTCGAGGCCGATCGCGGTGCCGGCGGGGACGGACGAGCCGGCGGGCGGGGCATTGATGGTGAGGGCCGGCGGCTGATTCGCGCCGCGCACCTTGAGGGTGACCTGCGCCTGGCCGCGCAGTCCGATCGCGTCGGTGACCGCGGCGGTGATCGCATGCGTCCCGACGGTGAGGCTGCTGCTGCTGACGGCGGGGCCGGTGCCGAGGGCGCCGTCCTTGCTCGACGACCACTCGATGGTGCCGCCGAGGTTCGCGCCGTTCGACGCGGTCGCCTGGGCCGTGAAGCCGACCGACGTCCCCTGGAACGCCACCGTCTGATCGGCGGGGGCGGTGATCGTGACCGCCGGTGGGCTGCCGGCGACGATGACGATGAGCTTCGGGGCCGGGCCACCCTCGCGCGAGCGATACGTCGCCTCGTCGATCGAGTTGCTCGTGATCGCGAACGCGTAGGTGCCATCGCCGGTGATGGCGGCGGTCGCGTCGAAGTCGACGACCTGGCCGAGCGTCACCGCGCCCTTCGACGACAGGATCGACCCGTTGACCAACGGCCGGCTGTCGTAGGTGAGCGTGTCCTCCTGCCAGCTGGTCGCGCTGATCGTGCGGAGAATGCCGCCGCTGTCGCTGTCGGCGCCCGCCGCCGCGTCGACCTGGAGGCGCAGGACAGCGCCCAGCACCGACGACGTGCCGATGCCCGCCACGTCGAACTTGAGGTAGGCGATCCGGACGGCGTTGGCGTCGACCCGCAGCAGCGGGCTCGTCCCGACGTTGACGCTCGGCAGCGCCGCGTCGGCGGAGACGTCGGCCACCGGCGTGAACTCCATCACGACGCCGACGAAGGCTGTGACCGTGGCCGAGCCGGTGAGGCCGCCGGCGTCGGTGACGCTGGCGGTGAGGCGATGCATGCCGAGGCTCAGCGTGCGGCTGATCGTGGCGCCGGTACCGAGCGCGCCGTCGCGATCGGAGGTCCACGTGATGCCGGCGCCGAGGTTGCCCTGCTCGAGGTCGGTCGCGGTTGCCGTGAGAGTGGCCGGTGTGACGGGCGTCAGGACCTGACCCTGGGTCGGGGCGGTGATCGTCACCAGCGGCGCGGTGTTCGCGGGCGGGCGCGGCGCGATGGTCACGTCGGTGCGGGCGGAGCCGACGAGGCCGTTGCCGTCGACGACCGAGGCGGTGATGGCGTGGACACCCTGGCCGAGCGCGCTGGTCGTGATCAGCGCCCCGCGGCCGAGTGCGCCGGCGAGGCTCGAGCTCCACGTGATCTGGGCGCTCAGGTCGGCGCCGGCGCCGTCGCGGGCGGTGCCCTGGAGGGTGACGACGTCGCCGCTGAAGAAGCTGGCGCCGCTCGGCGGCTGCGTGATGCTGACGGTCGGATTGGTGAGCGCGACGGTGAGCTCGAGGACGGGCTTCTGCCCGCTGGTCGCCTGGGCGGAGTTGTAGGTGATCGCCGAGCTGCTGGTGGTGTCGATCGCGAGGCTGTAGGTGCCGTCGCCGGTGATCGCGGTGCCGAGATCGAAGGTCGCCACCGCGCCCGTGTTCACCTTGGCGAGCGTCGAGAGCGCGGGGCCGTCGACGGCGGGCTTCGTGTTGAAGTTGACCGTCGCCTCGTTCCACGTGGTGTTGGTGATCTTGTGGACGCTGCCGCCGGGCGCGCCGCCCGCGTTCACGCCGAGCTTCAGGCGACCCGCCTGGACCTGGCGGCCGTTCACGCCGCTCACCACGAAGCGCAGGTAGATGATCTTCACCGGCGAGGCGTCGGCGATCATCGTCTTCGCGGTGCCGAAGTTCTTGGTTGCGCCCGAGGCGTCGACGTAGGTGTCGGCTGTGGCGGAGAAGGTGAGCGTCGTGGTCGGGGTCGCCGTTGCGGCGGTCCCGCGGTGCGACAGCAACGACAGCAGGCCGAGCACGACGAGGAGCGCTCGTGTCGTCATGCCGCGCGTCGGACGACGCGCGGAGCGGCCGCATGGTAGGTAGCACATCAGATGCGGCGCCTGGGGCCGCATGCCTGGTGCACCGCGCGTGCCACCGCGTTCGCCGTCAGGCCGATGTCACGGCGCCGTGAACGAATTGAGAAATCGCGTCGTTTGGAGCGCGGGCTGTGCCACGCGGCGCGAGCGGGTGTGCCGACGGAGACGCAACGCGCCGCGGCGACGCAAGCGGCCGCGCAGCCGGCTACGACCTTGGGGGGAGCGAAATTTCTAGGATTTCCGCTGTGCGGAGCCCGAGTCCAGGCGCGCCAGGAGCGCCGCCAGGGTGCGGTTCAATGGCGCCGCGACGCCCGTGCGACAGGCGGCGCGTACGACGGCGCCGTTGATCGCGTCGTACTCGAGCCGACGCCCGCGGCGTCGATCCTGGAGCATTGACGTCGGAAAGTCGGCGAGACCCGTGACGCTGTCGGCGAGCACCGTCTCGAGTCGCCCACGTCGTACCGGTACGCCGATCGCGGTGGCGACGGCGTCGACCTCGACCATCGTGCGGACGATCAGGTCGCGCGTGGGGCCGTGCGTCGTCGCCTCCTGGACGGTGACGTCGGTGAGGGTGGTCACCGCGTTGAACGCGGCGTTCCACGCCAGCTTCTCCCAGGCGTGGACGAGGACGTCGCGACGCAGCTGGTGCGGCACACGGGCGTTCGCGAGCAGGTCGGCGAAGCGCCGCGCGCGCGGGCTCTCGCCGCCATCGGGCTCGCCGAAGACGATCTCGCCCCGCCCGCTGTAGGCGACGTGTGCCGGCGCGGTCAGCTCGACGCCGATCCGCGTGAGCGCGACCAGCAGGGGCGGCAGCCCCAGGGCGCGGGCAATGACCTCCTCGTTCTCGATCCCGTTCTGGAGCGAGACGATGATCGTCTCGGCGTCGACGGCAGGGCGGAGCGCCTCTGCGACCGCCGCCGTGTCGTAGGACTTGACGCAGACGAGGACGACGTCGGCGTGCGCCGCCTGGGCGGGATCGGGGACGGCGCGGACGGGTGCGATGTGCAGCGTGTCGGCCGGGAAGGTGACGGTGAGGCCGCGCGTCCGGAGCGCGTCGAGGTTCGCGCCGCGCGCGACGAAGGTGACGTCGGCCCCGCCGCGCGCGAGCAATGCACCGAAGTATCCGCCGACGGCGCCCGCCCCGTAGACGAGGACGTGCATCGATCAGGGGGCGGCGGGCTTGCTGCCGAAGTCGACCTTCGGGACCTTCTGCGCTTCGGCCGGCGCTTCGAAGTACTTCTGCTCCTCGAACCCCATCGCCTTCGCGTACAGCGCGCGCGGCAGGCTCTTGATGTACGCGTTGTAGGTCCGCACCGTGTCGTTGTAGCGCATGCGCTCGACGGCAATCCGGTTCTCGGTGCCGGCCAGCTCGTCGGACAGCTTGGCGAACTGCTGGTTCGCCTTCAGGTCGGGGTAGCGTTCGGAGAGGACGAGCAGGCGGCTGAGCGCGCCGGAGAGCTGATTGGCCGCGTCGATCTTCTCGTCGCGCGATCCGGCGGTCAGCATCCTCGCGCGGGCGTCGGCGAGGTTCGAGAAGATCTGCTTCTCGTGCTCGGCGTAGCCGCGGGTCACCTCGACCAGGTTCGGGATCAGGTCGTTGCGGCGCTGGAGCTGGTTCTCCACCTGCGCCCACGCGGCGTCGATCGTCTCCTTCATGGAGACCATCTGGTTGTATCCGCAGCCCGAGAGCGTCACGGCCAGGATCGCCGCGGTCACAATTCGCATTGCGCCCCTCCTACGGGCTCCCCGGTCGCCGGAGCCGCTTCGCAGGCCCCTGATAGTGGCCGCGACGCACAGGCGCAATACGACGCGGGCCTTGACCGTGCCGACGGCGGCGGATAGCCGGGCCCCGGTCATGGGCATCGCGGCGGAGGTGCTGGCGGCTGTCGGATGTCTCGGGCCGTGGCGACGACCGGCCGCCGGGGCGACGCGGCCCGATCTCGCGGGCGGGCTCGCCTTCTATCCCATCATCGGCCTCGCGATGGGCGCGGTCGCGGCCGGCACGGCGCACGCGATCGCGGCGCTGCGGCCGTCGCTTGCCGGCGCGGCAGGTGTGCTCGCGCTGGAGGTGCTCTCGGCGGGTCGACCGCGCCGCGCGCTCGCGGCGGCCGCGGCGCTCGTCGGTCCCGGTACGCCCGCCGTCGTGCTCGAGCGCGTGCGCGCGGCGCCGGGGGTGCTGGGGTGGATCGTCGCGGCGGCGGCGCTCGTCGGCAAGGTCGCGGCGGCGACGGTGCTGCCGGGCCCGGCGCGGACCGTCGCCCTGCTGGTCGCGCCGATGCTCGGGCGCTGGACGATCGCGGTGCTGTGCTACGGCGGTGCCCCGACGCATGCGCGCGGGACGGCCGCGGCTCTCGTCGGGCGCGCGCGTTTCCGCGAGTTCGGTGCGGCGAGCGTGACGGCGTTCGCGGTGACGCTGTCGCTCGCCGATGCCGTCGGCCTGGTGCTCGTCGTGACCGCGGCGTTGATGACGGTGGGGCTCCGGCTCGTCGCGTACCGACGGATCGGCGGGCTCACCGGCCGGCTGCTGCTCGGCATGGGCGAGGTCGTGGAGACGGCCACCGTCGCATTGCTGGCGCTGCTGGTGACGCGCGGGGCGTGAGAGACTGGAGTCGTCGGGGTCGGGCTTGGTAAGCCTGGCGCGTGTTCCGGTGCGTGACGCTGCTGCTGCTGGTCTGCGCCCTGCCGACCCTGGGCGGGGCCGAGTCGCTCCGGAGCGGCTCGCTGCGCGTCGACCTGACGTCGGACCCGTTCGCGCTCGCCTTCGTCGACGCCGACGGCACCACGGTGCTCTCGTCTGCGAGCGGCGGCGACGGTACGGTCCCGGGCGGCCTGTCGGCGCGCACCGACACGGGGTGGATCGACGCCACGCGCGTGAGCGCGATCCGTCGCGAAGGGCGGGGCGTGCGCGCCACGCTCGCGACCGACGACCCGCTCGGCGGAACCGTCACGCTCGACGTCGATCCGGAGGGCGAAGGCGTGCTCGCCGTCGCGGCGACGTTCTCCGGCGGTGCGGTCGACGCGCCGCGCGCGATCGGTGCGGCGTGGGCCGCGTCGCCGGACGAGCGCTTCTACGGCCTCGGCGAACGCGCCACCACGACCCAGCATCGCGGCACCGAGGTGGAGAGCTACGTGTCGGACGGTCCATGGATCGAGGCGGACCGGCCGCTCATCAGGAACGTGCTCCCGCCGCCGGGCTTCCGGCCGCGGAACGATGCCACGTACTTCCCCGTTCCCTGGATCCTCTCGAGCCGCGGGTACGGCGTCCTCGTCGACAACGACGAGACCGTCGAGCACGCGCTCGCCACACCGGCACGGCCCGACGCGTGGAGCATGACGGTCGTGCGCTCGCCCGATGGTGCGACGCCGCTGCCGGTCGCGACCACGCTTCGCTTTCGCGTGTTCGCCGGGCCGCACGGCACCGACGTGCTGCGTCGCTTCACGCGCGCCGTCGGCCGTCAGCCCGCGCCCGCGGCGCCGTGGGTGTTCGGCCCCTGGTATCAGGGCGCCGCGCTCCAGGCCCTGCGCGACGCCGACGTTCCGATCTCGGTCTCGCAGACGTACCTGCACTACCTGCCGTGCGGCGGCGATCGCACCGGCGAGCCGGCGCGGACCGCGGCGGCGCACGCGCTCGGGTATGCGATCACGACCTACGTCAATCCGATGATCTGCACGTCGCTCCAGCCGACGTACGGCGACGCCGTCGCGGCGGGGGCGCTCACCACGCACCAGGACGGCACGCCGTACGTGTATCAGTACTTCACGTCGCGCTTCTTCGACGTCGGCCAGTTCGACTTCAGCGCCGCCGCCGGACGCCGCGCCTACGGCGACGTTCTCCAGCAGGCGATCGACGACGGCTACGACGGCTGGATGGAGGACTTCGGCGAGTACACGCCGCTCGACTCCCGCAGCGCCGATGGTCGCGACGCCGGTGCCACGCACAACCGCTATCCCACCGACTATCACTGCGCCGCCCACGACGTCGCGCGCCGGCAACGCCGGCCGATCGTCCGCTTCCAGCGCTCCGGCTGGACCGGCGCCGCGCGCTGCGCGCAGGTCGTGTGGGGCGGCGATCCCAGCACGACGTGGGGCTTCGACGGCCTGCGCTCCGTCGTGACGAGCGGCCTCGGCATGGGACTCTCCGGCGTCTCGCGCTGGGGCTCCGACATCGGCGGCTTCTTCTCGCTCTTCGGCGACGATCTCGACGACGAGCTCCTGGCGCGCTGGGTTCAGGTGGGTGCCGTCTCGGGCGTGATGCGGACGGAGCGCGACGGCTCCGCGATTCCCGCGTATCGGCGGCCGCAGGTCGAGGATCCGGAGCAGCTCGACAACTGGCGGCGCTACACGAAGCTGCGCACGCAGCTCTACCCGTACGTCGCGGCGGCGGATCGCGAGTATCGGCGCTCGGGTCTGCCGCTGATGCGCCACCTGCTGCTCGCATACCCGGAGGACGGCCTCGCGGTCGCGCGCGAGGACGAATATCTCTTCGGGCCGGATCTGCTGGTCGCTCCGGTCCTCGACCCCGGTGCGACCACGCGCGAGGCATATCTGCCGGCGGGTCCCTGGGTCGACTTCTGGCGCGCCGTCGCGTTCGACCGCGTCGACGGTGCCTTGGTGCTGCGCGGTGGCGGCGTGCTCTCGGGTGGACGGACAGTCATCGTGCCGGCGCCGCTCGACGAGCTCCCGCTCTTCGTCCGCGCGGGGGCGGTGCTGCCGCTGCTGCCGCCCGACGTCGACACGCTCGCCGACTACGGCGAGGGCGCATCCGGGGTCGTCCGGCTCGCCGACCGCTCGACCGACGTGCACCTGCTGGCGTTCCCGCGTGGCGATTCGACCGGCGGCCTCCTCGAGCACGGCAGGTACCGTTCGCGGGCGACGGTGGGTCGATGGCGCCTCGAAGCTCGCGCCGAACGATCGACGACGTGGACGATCGAGGCGTCGCTCGCGACCCTCGCGATGCCGTTCACGCCCTGCGCGGTGCGCGTCGACGGTCACGTGCTGCCGACCGATGGGTGGCAGTTCGACGCCGGCGCGAACGTCCTGCGGCTGCGCGCCGCTGGCCGTCGCATCCGGATCGACGTCCTCGAAGCCTGCGGCTCCGCTCGCAGCGTCGATGCCGCGGGTCACCGTCCGCCGCGCGACGGTGCGCGCGGCGGACGGCTGCTCGCGGAAACGGACTAGTTCCAGAGATACGTGAACGCGACCGCGATCAGGTCCTGACCAGGGGTCGCCTTGTCCTTGCCGGCGACGAACACGTGGTCCTGGCTCGACTCGTCGTGCCGGTACTCGAGACGCGTCGAGAGATGCTGGGTGACGAGGTACTTCGCGGTGACCGTGGTCTCCCAGAGCGTCTGGCGGAGGCCGGTGCGGGCGCCGTTGTGATCCTCGAACCACTCGCCGCGCAGCGCGGTCGACCAGCGGTCGGTGAGGTCGTAGTTGGCGACCGCCGAGAAGCCCTGCCAGAGCGCCGACTCGGCGCCGACGAACTCCTCGTGACCCCAGTCGTAGTTGAGCAGCAGGGTGAACTTGTCGACCGGCTTGATGGTGGCCACGAAATCGGCGACGCCGCGCTTGGGCCGGGTGGTGTCGGTCTGCTCCGGGCCCCAGATGCCGTTGCCCGCCAGGGTGATCTGGTCGCTCACGACGTACGTCGCGTTGCCCAACATGCTCCAGCCGTTGTTGTTGTCGTCCATCTCGTCCCAGCCCTGGACCGCACCGCCGGTGAGAGACAGCTTGTCGGTCACGGGATAGGTCGCGAGGACACCCAGGTGCGTGAACGGAATGGCGAAGCCGAACAGGAACGACCGGCTGAAGTTGAAGTTGTTCCACGGCTCGATCACTTCGGCGCCGAGCGGCGTGACGAATTTGCCGGCCTTGATGGCCAGGCCCTGGGCCGGCTCCCCTTCGGCCACCGTCCAGGCCAGGTACGCCTCTTCGACGTCGAAGTCGGAGTTCTCGAACCCGGTGCCGGGCTTGATGAGGCCGTCGCCGTTCCAGTCGGACTTGGTCCGGTTGGCGATGCGCCCGACGTTCAGCTTGACGCCGAAGCCGGGAATGAAGCCCTCGTTCGGGCGGGACATCGAGAGTTGGGCGATGTCCAGGTTCGTGGACAGGTGGTCGGGATCCAGCGAGTGGAGCGTGATGACATTGGACGCCGGGTCGTTGAAGTCGAATTGAATCGACTTCATGATCCCGAAGCCGACGTGAATCTTGCTCCGTTCCTCGAGCCACTTCTGTGCGTCTGTGACGTGATCCTCGGCCTCGCGTAGCGGGTCGAGCCCGCTGTCCCACTGGCCACGGGTCGGGTCGGCGGGCGCTTCATCCTCCGCTCGGGCCGGTGTGGCCGCGAGCAGCAGGCCCCCCAGGGCCGCCAAGCCCAGGGCAAGTGCGAATCGTCTCGGACCTTCCATTGAGCCCCTCCTCTTCACAGGTCAGGTTCTGGCACCTCGCAGACCGCAAGGTGCGTGCCAGGGCCCCCTATTAGAAAAGGGTCAGGGTTTCCAACCGCGGCGGGTCGGGTCCCCGGACCCCCGCGCCCAAACGAATGGCGGCGGCCTGCCTAAGTTTTCAGCGGCCGCTTTGGGATCAGGACCTTACGGCGCAGCGACAGCACCCGCTCCCCCTTCTGATTGAGGGCCCGGGTCTCGACGTAGACGATCCCGCGGTCGGGCTTCGAGGTCGACGGGGTGACGTCCAGGACTTCCGACTCGGCGTAGATCGTGTCGCCGTGGAAGGTCGGGGCCAGGTGCAGGATCTTCTCGTACTCGAGGTTGGCGATCGCCAGCTCGCTGACCTCCCGGACGCTCATGCCGACGGTGATCGCGAACACCAGGGTCCCGTTCACCAGACACTTCCCGTGCTGCGACTGGCTCGCGAAGTGATCGTCGAAATGAAGTGGGTTGGTGTTCATCGTCATCAGGGTGAACCAGGTGTCGTCGAAGTCGCGGATGGTCCGGCCGGGCCAGTGCTTGATGAGCTCGCCGACGGTGAAGTCCTCGAGGTAGCGTCCCATGGCGCCCGGCTTATCCGAAGTCGTGCCGATGCGGTCAAGGTGGCGTCGCCCGGCGCCACGCGGTAGAGGCGCCGATCTCTGACACGACGACGACGAACGGCTCGACGGCTCCTGTTGGCAGTCGTCCTCGCGGTGCCGGCGGCGCGCGCCGACGAGCAGCGGCTCGGCGAGGTCGTCGTCACCGCGCCCGCCATCGCGGCCGACACGCACGGCCGCGACCCGACCGCGTTCGCGACGGTGATCGACACGACCGCCGCGCCGGCGCACGTCGAGACGCTGGCCGACGCGCTGTCCGACACGGTCGGCGTCCAGGTGCGACGCTTCGGCGGCCTCGGCGACTTCAGCACCGTGTCGATCCGCGGCTCGTCCGCCGGGCAGGTGCAGGTCTACCTCGACGGCGTCCCATTGGCTCGTGCCACGAACGAAGTCGTGAACCTGAGCGACCTGCCGCTCGACGCGATCGACCACGTCGAGGTGTATCGCGGCACGACGCCGCTGGCGTTCGCGCAGTCGGGGCCGGGCGGGGTGGTGAACGTCGTCACCCGCCGGCCGGGTGCGGAGCCGCTGACGGCGGCGAGCGTCTCGGGCGGCTCGTTCGGCACCCGTCGCGCCGACGTCGCCCGCGCCGCGACCGTCGGCGCCTGGGACTACCTCGCGTTCGCGAACTACCTCGGCAGCGAGGGCGACTTCCGCTTCACCAACGACCTCGGCACGACCGTGAACACCGCCGACGATCGGACGGAGACGCGCGTCAACAACGCGTTCAACCAGACCGGCTTCACGGGACGGGTCGGCTATCGGCCGTCGCCGGGGCTCACCCTCGGCCTCACCTCCGACACGTTCTGGAAGGACGAGGGCGTGCCGGGCGCCGGCAGCGTCCAGGCGCGCGACACCAGCCTCGAGAGCCTGCGCCAGCTCGTGCACCTCGACGGCCGCGTCGTGCCGACGTCGGGCCTCCCGGTCACGCTCGACGCGAACGGCTGGGCGCTCTACCAGAACCAGACCTTCGACGATCCCCAGGGCGAGCTCGGTCTGCTGCGCACGGAGACCGAGGATCGCACGACGGCGGCGGGCGGACAGCTGCTCTTCCGGGCTGCGCTCGGCACCCATCAGGCGCCCGGCCTGCTGCTGGCGGCGAGCCATGAGGGATTCGCGGAGCACGACGAGCTGCGCGCCGGCGCGCAGCCGCCCGATCGGACCCGGGTTCGTGGCACCGTCGCCGGCGAGGACGAGATCGTGCTGTTCGACGAGCGCGTCGCACTCGTGCCGGGCCTGCGCTGGGAGATCTATCACGACGCGTTCCCGGGCGACCCGACACAACCGGCCGTCCTCCGCTCGACGGGCACGACGACGCGCGACTTCTTCTCCCCGCATGGCGGCGTCCGCGTCGAGCCGCTGCATGGGCTCACGCTGCTCGCCAACGTCGGCCGCTATGCGCGCGAGCCGAACCTCGACGAGCTGTTCGGCAACCGCGGCGTGGTCGTCGGCAATCCGAACCTGGTGCCGGAGACGGCGTGGAACCGCGACGTCGGCGCGCGCGTGTCGTCGCCGCCGATCGTCCCGTGGCTGGACCGGGTCGCGCTCGAGTACGCCTACTTCGACAACTCGATCGATGACCTGATCGTGCTGGTGCAGAACTCGCAGCGCATCGTGCGGCCGGAGAACGTCACCAGCGCGCGCGTGCGCGGTCACGAGGGTTCGCTGCGCGGGAGGCTCGCGCAGCATCTCGACATCGTCGCCAACTACACGCACCAGGATGCGCGCGACGACGGCGACGTCACGTTCCTGCACGGCAAGCAGCTGCCGGGTCGCCCCGCCGACGAAGCGTACGTGCGACTCGAGCTCGGCTGGTCGCCGGACGCGCCGCTGCCGCTCGGCGCGTGGGCCGCGCATCTCCCCGCCGGGCGACTGTCGTTCGACGTGAATCTCATCGCCGACGATTTCCTCGATCGCGCCAACGTGCGGCGCGTCGACAGCCGTGCGTTGTACGGCGTCGGGCTCGACGTCGCGCTCCCGCTGCCGGGCGTCCGGCTCACGCTCGAGGCGAAGAACGTCGGCGACGATCACACCAGCGACGCGCTCGGGTTTCCGCTGCCGGGGCGCGCGTTCTTCGCGACGGTCTCCTACGGGTTCGGTCGTGATGGGAAGATTTCACCTTGACTTGACGGTCGGTCGCGGCTACAGCGAACCCGAGACGATCGAAAGAGGGAAGGGGGTGCAAAGCCCCCGCTGCCCCGCAGCTGTAAGGGGAGACGATCCCGGTCACAACCACTGCTCTCGCGAGAGCGGGAAGGGACCGGGTGAGAGTGATCCCCGAGCCAGAAAACCTCCTCGATCGATGCCAGCAACAAACCTTCCGAGGGGAAGGGGCTGGAGTCGGGGGGTCGTGCCTCCTCCGCTCCCGTCCGCTCGGCCGGTGGAGGAGACGACACGAACCGACGACCGACACGCGCGCTGCTCGCTCTCGCGATCGCGCTCGGCACGAGCGTACCCACCTGGGCGGGACGACAGTGTCTCGTCGCGTGGCAGGTCGCCGGCGGTGCCGTGTGTCGCGATGGGGATCCCGCCTGCGATGCCGACGGCGCGGCCGACGGTGCGTGCACGTTCGCGACGTCGCTGTGCGTGAACGTCGGCGCTTGTGCGACCGGCAGCGTCGGGGGAATTCGCATCGGTGGGCGGGCGGCGGCCCCGCTGGCGCGCGTCGCCGCGGATCTGGCGTACCCGGTGCGCGGTGCCACGTGCACGGCGGCGGCGCCGGTGCGGCTGGCGCTCGGCCATCGGGCGCGTCGCTCGGCCGCCGTCTGGGCGCGGGCCCGCGACGGGGGGTCGCGCCGCACGCAGCGCGATCGCCTGCGCCTCACGTGCGCGCGCGCAGCCGCCGCCGACGCGGGGAAGGCCGTCGTCGTCACCACCGACTTCGAGACCGGGCTCCTCGCCACCGTCAACACGGCACCGCCGCACACCGTGGCGCGTCTCGACGTGCCGATTCATGCCGACGCGGTCGTGCGTACCACCAGCGACCGCGTCTACGTCGTCAACCGGTTCCTCGGCGACAACCTCCAGGTGCTCGATCCGCGGCGCGGCTTCGCGACCGTCCTCCAGTGCTCGACGGGCACCGGCTCGAACCCGCACGACGTGGCGGTCGTCGACGCGCACAAGGCGTACGTCACGCGCTACGATCGCCCCGAGCTGTGGATCGTCGATCCGGAGGCGACGACGTGCGCGGGGTTCCGGCGCGGCGCGATCGATCTGTCGCCCTACGGCGACGGCGACGGCCTGCCGGAGATGGACCAGATGGTCCGCGTCGCCGACCGGCTCCTGGTGAGCGTCGAGCGGCTCGATCGCACGCGGGCGTTCGCGCCCGCGGGACCGAGCGCGCTGGTGATCGTCGACCTGGTCACCGACACCGTCGCCGGAACCATCGAGCTGGTCGGGAAGAATGCGTTCGGGGACGCGTCGGGCATCGTGCGCGAGCCGGGGAGCGGCAAGCTCCTCGTGGTCGCGGCCGGCGACACGCTCCGCACCGGCGACGGCGGCATCGAGCGCGTCGACCCGTTCGCGCTCCGCTCCGAAGGGCTGGTGATCACCGAGGACGAGCTCGGCGGCAGCGTCACCGATTTCGTTCTCGTCTCGGCGACCCGCGGCTACGCCGTCATCCTCGACGATCGACTCACCAACCTGCTGGTCGCGTTCGACCTCGAGCGCCGGACCGTCACGAAACGCCTGCTGTCGCGCGACGCCTACCTGCCCGACATCGCGCTCGGCCCCGACGGACTCCTCTGGCTCGCCGATCGCGGGCTGCCCGCGCCCGGCCTGCGTCTGTTCGATCCCGCCGACGATCGGCAGCTCACCGGCCATGCGATCGACGTCGGCCTGCCGCCGTTCGCGATGGCGTTCCTGCCATGAGACGCGCCGCCCTCATCGTCCTGCTGCTGGCGGTGCGCGTGCAGGCGGATCCGTTCGCGGACCGCGTCGTCGCGTACTCGGTCGGGCCCGGCGGCGGGAAGAACGAATCGCTGCTGCCCGGCATCGTGCTCGGCGGCCCGCGCGGCGGCGGCGCGTTCCAGGGCTCGCAGGACACGTTCTCGCTCGGCCTCGGCGGATCGATCACCCTCGAGTTCACCGACAACGTCGTCGCCGACGGCCCCGGCCCCGATCTCATCGTGTTCGAGAACGCCTTCCTGCGCCGCGGCCTCACGACGGGGGTGCCGTACGTCGAGCCGTCGACCGTGTCGGTGAGCGCGGACGGCGTCACGTGGTCGACGTTCCCGTGTCACCAGGACGAGGCGCCGTACTATCCCGGATGCGCCGGCGTCTATCCGGTGTTCGCGACCACCGACGACGCGGCGCTGGTCCCCAGCACGACCCCGATCGCGTCGCTGGTCGGCGTGCCGACGGATGGGTTCGTCGTACCTTCGGGAGCGGGCGGCGACGCCTTCGACCTCGCCGACCTCGGACTCGCGGTCGTCCGCTTCGTCCGCATCGACGGCGGCATGCTCGAGCCCGCGCTCGACGCGCAGTCGGGCTTCGATCTCGACGCGGTCGCTGCGCTGTATCCATCGCTGCCCGGCGACCAGGACGGCGACGGTGTGGTGGACGCGGCCGACGACTGTCCGGCGGTGGCGGACCCGGCACAGCTCGACGCCGATGGTGACGGCGTCGGCGACGCCTGCGAGGCCGTCGTCCCGACCGTCGACACCGATGGCGACGGCGTGCCCGACGCGACCGACGACTGCCCGCACGTCGCCAACCCCGACCAGCGCGACGGCGATCGCGACGGCGTCGGCGACGTCTGCGACGACTGTCCCGACGACGTCGACGCCGCGCAGGCCGACACGGACGCCGACGGGGTCGGCGACGCATGCGACCCGTGCCCGGCGGATGCGACGTGCGGGCCGGTCATTGCCCCCGTCTTCCTCGGCAATGGTCGCGTCGCCGAAGGACTGCTCACCTGGGCCGCGCCCGTGGCCGCGACCACGCGCGTCGCGCGCGGGCAGGCCTCGGTCACCGTCGTGCTCGTGATCGCGCCGGAGGTCGACGCGGGCAGCGTGCGCCTCCGCGTCGGCCGTCGCCTGCGCGCCGACCTGCTCGGCCGCGTCACGTCGGGCTCGGCCAAGACCATCACCATTCCGCTGGCGCAGAAGCGCACCGTCGTCCGCGTCCAGGCGACGGGACGCGTGCCGGGCGGCCATCGTTCCACGGACAAGGACACGCTCGTTTTCGAAAGGAGCCGTACATGAGGATCGTCACGACCGTCTTCACCGTCGCACTGCTGGCCGCCGCACACACGGCCGGCGCCGTCACCGCCGCGCCCGGGTATGCGGTGCGCACGATTCCGACCCCGACGACCATCCAGGGCGGCGTCGTCGAGCGCGGCGGCGCCGTCATCGTCGGCCAGGGCTCCTTCGGTGCGGGGCTCCAGCACATCGTCCGGATCGACAGCGGCGGGACGACGACCATCGCCACCGGCTTCAACTCGCTCGGTGGCTTCGACCTCGACGCCGCCGGGACGCTGTACGTCGTCGACAACGGCGGCGAGCTCGGCGGGGCGCTCACCGGCGACACGGTGTACGCGATTCCGAACGCGCTCACGCGGACGACGGCGCTGCCCGCCGTCGGCGCGGAGGTCCTGCCGGCGAACAGCGTGCCGACGGCGCAGGACGTGCTCGTCGCGAGCGACGCCCTCTTCGTTGCCGACGCGGCGGGTCCAGGGGCGGGCAAGGTGCTGAAGGTCGTCGGCGGCTCGCCTTCGACGCTCGTCTCCGGGCTCGCTTACCTGGGCGGGCTGGCGTTCCTCGGACACACGCTCGAGGTGGCCAATCTCGACGACACCTTCACGGGCAACGTGCTGCGCTACACGACGGGCGGGACGTCACTGGGTGCCCTGGCGACCGGACTGCCGGGATCGTTCGGGCTCGCCGTCGACGGGACCTGCCAGACACTGGTGAGCGGCGAGTTCTCGTTCGACTGCTCGGCGGGCCGCATCCTGGCGATTCCGCCCGGCGGCGGGACGCCGGTGACGCGGGCAACCGCCTTCTGCTCGGCGGGCGACCTCTTCTTCGACGGCGGCCGCGACGAGACCCTCGCCCTCGACTTCGGGGCCAGCGCCGTCACCGGCATCTGCCGCGATCGGAACGGCGACACCATCTGCGATGCCGATGCGACCTGCGTCGGCGGCGCGACGCTCACCGGCGTCAAGCTGAAGGTCGGTCGGCTGACGACGCCGCCGGGTGACGACACGTTCTCGCTCAAGGCCGAGGCGACGCTGCCGTCGTCGCCGGCGATCGATCCGGTGACGACGGGCCTGCAGGTGCGGATCGGCGGTGCGATCGCGGCGATGATTCCGGGTGGGGCATACGATCGTACGACGCGCGTCGGTTGGACGCCGAATGGCGCCGGGACGCAGTGGAAGTACAAGAACGCGACCTGTCCGGTGGCGGGCATCGTCGCGGCGAAGGTGAGGCGCATTCCCGCGACGGGGCTGGTTCGGTTCAGCGTGAGCGGCAAAGGCGGCGCGTACCTGCTGGGACCGGGCAATGCCCCGGTGAGCCTGCTGCTCGACCCGGCCGGCGAGTGCGGGAACGCCACTGTCGACTGCACAGCGAGCGCCACCGGGGCTACGCTCTCGTGTCGGTAATCGCGTGATCCATTCGAGGGAGCGCGGCCGACGGGGCAGCTCGCGCCCCGTCTGGCTCGCGCTCCTCCTCACCCTCGGCTGCGGCGCGGCACCGTCCGTCGGGCCGGGCGGACCGGTCGCGCGCGTGGTCTCGCTCGCCCCGTCGGTGACCGAGGTGATGTATGCGCTCGGCGTCGGTGACCGGATCGTCGGCGTGTGTGGGCAGTGCAACTATCCCGAGGCGGTGACACGCATCCCGCGTGTCGGCGGCTATCTCGCGCCCAGCGTCGAAGCCGTCCTGGGCGCGCGGCCGGATCTGGTGGTGGCGGTGCCGACGCCGGGGAATCGCGAAGCCGTGCGGGCGATCGAGCGGGCCGGCGTGCGGGTCCTCGTCGTCCAGGATCGGACGCTCGACGACCTGTGGGCCCAGATGCGCGCGCTCGCCGCGGCGCTCGACGTCGCCGACGCGGGCGAGCGGCTGGTCGCGGACGTGCAGGGACGTCTGGAGGCGGTGCGGGCGCGGGTCGCGTCGCTGCCGCGGCAGCGCGCCCTGCTGGTGGTCGGGCACAGCCCGCTCATCGTCGCCGGTCACGGGACACTCCAGGACGAGCTCCTCACGCTCGCAGGCGGGGACAACGTCGCCGCCGACGCGGGCGCCGCGTGGCCGCAGCTGTCGCTCGAGGTGGTGGTCGCGCGCGCGCCCGAGGTGATTCTCGATGCGGCGATGGGGACGGAGGAGGGCGGGCGGCAGCTGTTCGCGTCGCTCACCACCGTGCCGGCGGTGCAGCACGGGCGGATCGTCGCCGTGAGCGGCGACGCGCTCTTCCGCGCCGGCCCGCGCGTGGCCGAGGGCGCGGCGACGCTCGCCGCCGCCATGCATCCCTAGCGCGATCCCTCCGCGATTCCGTGCCAGGCTTCGCCGGGCGAGGCGCCGAACGGGCTCGCGACCGGCTGCGATTCGCAGCCGTCGCCGGCGCGATCGCTTGCGACGTCCGGTCGTAGCGCGGCGGCCTCGCACGGTTCGCACGGCACCCTCCGTGGCAGCCCGAATGGCACTCCCGATAATGAGAAATTTGTAAGCTAGTCGCATACTTGCGCTTGGAAACAGGCTTGACAACGAGACGCCCGATCAGCGATTCAGGCCCTGCTGCGGCAAGTTCGATGGAGGCACGATTCAGATGGAGATCAGGACAGGCACCCGTACCCTTCGGGTGTTCGCCACCCTCGCCGCCCTGGCGATCCTCTGCTCCTGGCCAGGCCTGACGCGGGCACAGCTCGCCACTGAGGTCACGCCTCTTCCCCCGCCCGGGTCGCTCAAGCGGGTTCCGGTCCCCCGACCGTCGAACCTGTGGGACTACGTCCAGAACGAGGCGGCGGCCATCCGGCTGGGCAAGGCGCTGTTCTGGGACATGCAGGTCGGCAGCGACGGCATCCAGGCATGCGCCAGCTGCCACTTCCACGCCGGCGCCGACAATCGGACCAAGAACCAGCTGAGTCCGGGCCTGAACCACGGCGGCACGACCTTCCAGGTCGCCGGGCCGAACGCGGACATGACGCCGGCGAAGTTCCCGTTCCATCGGTTGGTGGACCCTGACGACGCGAACTCGCTGCTGCTCTTCGACGCCGACGACGTGATGTCGTCGCAGGGGGTGTTCTTCGCCGACTTCACCGACGTCGTGCCGGGCCTGGCCGCGGACCGCTGCATCTACAAGCCCGACCCGGTGTTCAACGTGCGCGGCGTCACCACCCGTCGCGCCGAGCCGCGCAATACGCCGACGGCGATCAACGCCGTCCACAACTTCCGGAACTTCTGGGACGGTCGCGCCAGCTTCCTGTTCAACGGCGTCGACCCGGTCGGCCCGCGGAATCCCGCCGCGCGCGTCCTGCAGGTGCTGTCCGACGGGTCGGTCATTCCGGTCGCAGTCGCCATCGACCATGCGAGCGCCGCGTCGCAGGCGGTCGGGCCGCCCGGGAGCCCGTTCGAGATGTCGTGCGGCGGACGCACGTTCCCGAAGATCGGGAAGAAGCTGTTGAGTCTGACGCCGCTCGCCAAGCAGCTCGTCGATCCCACCGACTCGACGCTCGGTCCGATCTCGAAGGCGCGGACCAAGGCCGGCACCCTGGGCCTCAGCGTCACGTATGCGGACATGATCAAGGCCGCCTTCGATCCGAAGTGGTGGAACTCGACCAAGACCATCACCTACTCGCCGACCGGCGCGCCGATCGTCGGGCCCGCGTTGTCGTCGCGGACGACCAGTCAGTACTCGGTGATGGAGGCCAACTTCTCCCTGTTCTTCGGCCTTGCCATCCAGATGTACGAGTCGACGCTCATCTCCGACGACGCGCCTTTCGACCGCTTCCGAGAGGGCCAGACGAGCGCGCTCACCGCGCAGCAGCTCGACGGCTTCAGCATCTTCATGCGCGACGGCAACTGCATCGCCTGCCACACCGGGGCGACGTTCAGCGGCGCGACCATCGAGAACCTCGGCTTCGAGGCGTTCCCCGAGCCGCCGATTCCGGAGGGTCCCGTAGAGCGAATGCAGATGGCGCTCGACGAGGCGCTGAACACGCTGGCGTTCACGCGGCCGGCGGTGGGCGCTCCGGTGTCGAACCCACTCACGTTCGACCCGCGCGCTGCGCTGGTCGAGATCAAGCAGGGCACGGGGCCGTCCGCGCCGGTCGTGTTCGCAGGCATCTTCCCGGGCACTCCGGGCTCGTGCGCTGCCGGTCCGACGCTGGCGATCTTCGCGCCCACCGGTGCCGGCGCCGTCGGTCCGTTCCCACTCGCGCACGGCACGCTGAACGTCTTCGCCGATTGCAGCCGCGACTTCACCGTCGCGCTCCAGAACGTGCCGGTCGGCACGTACTCGTTGCGCGTCGGCGGTGTCGACCTGGGATCGTTCCTGGTCGTGTCGGTGGGTGGCAGCAGTGAAGGCTCGATCCTGTTCGCGGCCGGCGCCGGCCCGATCCCACCGCCGAGCCCGCTCACCTTCGACCCGCGTGGGGCGCTCATCTCGGTCACCCAGGGTGCGACGTGCAGCGATCCGATCGCGTTCGAGCGTGTCTTCCCGGGCGTGCCCAGCACGTGCGATCCGTTCGTGTCGATCGACGCGACCCGGCTGTTCGAGGCGGTGGTCGACCTGCCGCCGACGGGCGCGGTCGCGCTCGGTCCGTTCCCGTTCGCCGGCGTGGCGTTCAACGTCGCCGCCGACTGCAGCGCCGATCTGACCATCGAGCTGCTCGCCGTTCCGGGCGGCACCTACAGCGTGTGCTTCGACGGTGTCTCGCGCGGGACGATCACCGTCAACACCAACTCGTTCTACGATCACGGCTTCTACAACATCGCCGTGCGCCCGACGACGGACGACCTCGGCGTCGGTGGCGAGGCGGGTGGGCCGATCGCGTTCAGCCGTCGCGTGCAGCTCGGACTGCCGACGCCGGAGCTGCAGGGCTTCACCGTGCCGACGATCAACGGCGCCGCCCGCATCTCCGTCGACGGCTCGTTCAAGGTGCCGAGCCTGCGCAACGTCGAGCTGACCGCGCCGTACATGCACAACGGCGGCATGCTCACGCTCGACCAGGTCGTCGATTTCTACACCCGTGGCACCGACTTCAGCCTGGTGAACATCCAGAACCTCGACCCCGAGGTCGGCGGGATCAGCGCGCTCCGTGCCAATCCCACGCGCAAGGCCGCGCTGGTCGCGTTCCTCAAGTCGCTCACCGACGACCGCGTCCGTTACGAGGTCGCGCCGTTCGACCACCCACAGATCTTCGTGCCCAACGGCCACCCCGGCAACGAGACCAGCGTCACCAACGACGGCACCGGCAAGGCGCGTGACACCCTGATGGAAGTTCCCGCCGTCGGTGCGGCCGGCTCGTGCACCGGCATCGACGGTTCGACCGGCGGCTGCCCGAGCGGTGAGGTCATCGCCGACGTCATGGTGTCCTCGGCGAAGGCGACCACCAACTTCGGTGCGCTGCCCTACGTCGAGGTCGACTCGAGTCCGGTGGAGCAGACCCTTCTGCGCGTGGTGGTGAGCGGGACGCATGGGCGACAGATCGCGAAGGCGTTCCTCAAACTCAACGTGGCGACCGCGAGCGGCTCGAACAGCGCCGCGGGCGGCCGCGTTCGCGCGATATCGGACTGTAGCTGGGACGAGGACACCGTCACCTACAAGACGCGCCCGACGCTCGACGGGGCAGTGCTCGCGACGATGGGTAGTGTGGCGACGCTCGGCATGGTGGCATCGTTCGACGTCACGTCGGCGATCCAGGGCGACGGCGTCTATTGCTTCGCCCTCGACAGCACCTCGTCGGACAACGTGCGCTACGACTCGCGTGAAGCCGGCGCGACCGGCCCGCGCGTGGAGATGCAGCTGGTCGGCCCGGCCGTCGTCGCGTGCGGCGACGGCAAGGTGAACCAGGCGCGCGAGGTCTGCGACGGCGCCGACAACGCCGTCTGCCCCGGCAAGTGCCGCCGCGACTGCACCTGCCCGCCGCCGCCCGTGTGCGGCGACAACCAGGTGAACCGCGCCGGCGAGCAGTGCGACGGCACCGACAACAGCGCGTGCCCCGGCGCCTGCCGCGCGGATTGCACGTGCCCGATCCCGCCGACCGCCACCGTCGAAGCCGACGTCGGCCTGGTGTCGAGCAGCCCCAACTCGACCTTCGGCACCGCCAACACGATGGTGGTGGACGCGAGCCCGGCCAAGGAGTCGTTCCTGCGGGTTCGTGTGACCGGCGTGTCGGGACGACCCGTGACCGGCGCCATCCTCCGCCTCCAGACGACGTCCAGCAGTGCGGCGACGAGTCCGTCGGGCGGTCGTCTGCACACCCTCGGCCGGTGCGACTGGGTCGAGAACTCGGTCACGTGGAATACGCGGCCGTCGATGAACGCCGGCATCGTCGCCACCGCCGGCGCCGTGAGCACGAAGCAGCAGGTCGACTTCGACGTGAGCAGCGTCATCACCGGCGACGGCGTCTACTGCTTCGGTCTCGAGACGGGGTCCACGGACGACGTCCTCTACAACACGCGCGAAGCGTCGAGCGGCAAGCCGCTCGTCCTCCTGACGGTCGGCGTCGCGACGACGACCACCACGTCCACGTCCACCTCGACGACGACGTCCACGTCGACGTCGACCACGTCCTCGACGTCCACCTCGTCGAGCACGTCGACGTCGTCGACTACATCGTCGTCGACCAGCTCGTCGTCGACCTCCACGTCGTCCAGCACGTCGTCGACCTCCACGTCGACCAGCTCGTCGTCGACCTCCACGTCGTCCAGCACGTCGTCGACGACGCTCGAAACCACGACCACCACGCTCGAGACGACGACCACGACGCTCGAGACGACGACCACGACGCTCGAGACGACCACCACGACGCTCGAGACGACGACCACGACGCTCGAGCCGACGACGACCACGACACTCGAGACGACGACCACGACACTCGAGACGACGACCACGACACTCGAGCCGACGACGACCACGACGCTCGAGACGACCACGACCACGACGACCCTTCCGTAAGCCCCTCGACCGGGGCGGCAGGGCGTCGTGGTGCGCACTGGTGATGACGGGCCCGTCCGGGCCCGCGTCCCATCGAGAATCGGCGCGCCCGGAGCGAGCCCGCACGCGGGCGTCGGTGCGCGATCGTTGCGCTGGCGCGATCTTCCGCGGCGAGTCGTGCCGTCGCGCACAGGCCGCATGGCGTTCCGCATGGCGTACGCCGGGGCGCTTGGCATGGCGCTACGCAACCAGTCCTGTTGGTAGCCCGCTATGGGAATAGACGTGTGGGTTCCTGTGGAATTTCACTTGACAGCTGACGGCCGGATGAACGATGCAAGGCGTGCTGCACGGGATCAGATCGATGCAATCCGGATTCCTTCGAGAGCAGTCGGGTAACGGCGCCATGGGAAATGGTGAAGGCCGACGTGTTCGCGAAGACCGAACGACATGCGTGCCGACGCGTCGCTGTTTGGCGCAGCACGAGCCGCACGCGATGGCCATTGCGGTGGTCGACTGGATCGGCACGCCGATCCGCTGCCGCCGCGTAGAGCTGTCCCGATGATGGATGTGGACGCACGAACCTGCTCGGAGGGCTTCGGCCAGATTCGGGTCGGCGTCCACGCCACATCCGGTCGCCTTCCTTTTGGCGGCGCGTCCGACGGTGTACGGGAGGGCACCCCGCACACCGTGACGCACGCGACGGATCTATCGCCGACGAGGTGGTCGAGCCGGGAAGGAGGCGCCCGGATGATCACCTGAGAGGTTCACGATTTCGAGGAGGGGTCGCGCGCGGTGGCTACACCCCGCGCGCGGTCGAGCATCGGTGTCGGAGGACGACACCCCACGCAGGAGGACACTATGTTCAAGGACGATTCACACGGGAGAACGAGGTCAGTGTATCGCGCCGCCAGCCTGATGTTTGCCATCACGCTGCTGGCGCCGGTCGCGGGTCGAAGCGACCAGGGCGGTGGAGGCGGGGGCGGGGGAGATGGCTCGCGCGGCTTGCGCTCGCTCAAGACCGAGGCGATTCCGCTGCCTGCGGCCCTGGGCGACTACGTCGCCGACGAGGCTGCCGCCGTTCGCCTCGGCAAGGCGCTGTTCTGGGATCAGCAATCGGGCGGCGACGGGATGCAGGCGTGCGCGTCCTGCCACTTCCAGGCGGGCGCGGACACGCGCAGCAAGAACCAGCTCAATGCCGGCGCCAACGGCGTGTTCGACACGTTCGCGGCGGGCGGCACGTACAAGGCGTCGAACTTCCCGCGCACGAACGACGACGTGTCGGGCTCGCAGGGGCTCGTGCGTATGGACTTCGTGAAGCTGTCGGGCAAGGCGGCGGACTCGTGCAAGGCCGTCGACGACCCCGCGTTCCACAAGCTGCGCCGGGTCACGGGCCGCAACACGCCGTCGGCGATCAACGCGATCTTCAACTTCCGGAGCTTCTGGGACGGTCGCGCCAACAACGTCTTCAACGGCAAGAACCCCGCCGGTCCGACCGACCCGACCGCGCAGGTTCTGCAGGTAATCGGTGGCGTTCCGACGCCGGTGACGATCGCGCTCGAGAACGCGAGCCTCGCGTCGCAGTCGGTCGGGCCGCCGAACAACGGCACCGAGATGTCCTGCAACGGCCGCAACTTCTCGCAGCTCGGTCGCAAGATGCTCGGTCTCAAGCCCCTGGGCGCGCAGACCGTGAGCAAGACCGACAGCGTGCTCGGCGCCCTCGCCGATGGCAAGGGCCTGAAGACGACCTACAAGGCGATGATCAAGGCCGCCTTCAAGCCGGAGTGGTGGGACTCGGACACCCAGGTCAGCGGCTTCTCGGTGATGGAGAACAACTTCTCCCTCTACTGGGGCCTCTCGGTCATGCTCTACGAGTCGAAGCTCGTCTCCGACGACAGCCGCGTCGACCGCTACCTCGACGGCAACACCAGCGCCCTCACGGCCGAGGAGCTCGCGGGCATGGACGTCTTCACCGGCAAGGGTCGCTGTGACCAGTGCCATAGCGGCGCCGTCCTGAGCGAGGCCAGCGTCTCGGCGGCCAACGGCGACCCGCTCTCCGGCTTCATCAATGACGGCGTGCGTCCCGCAGCCGAGGACGGTGGCGACATCCTCCAGCCCGGCCTCGGCTTCTTCAAGACGCCGACGGTCCGCAACACCGAGCTGAACGGCCCGTACTTCCACAACGGCAACAAGGCGACGCTCATGCAGGTCGTCGACTTCTACAACCGTGGTGGCGATTTCCCCGACGCCAACACCGACAGCGACGTGCGGGTGCTGAACCTCACCGACGCCGAGAAGCACGCGCTGGTCGCGTTCATGCTCGCGCTGACCGACGACCGCGTGAAGTACGAGCGCGCGCCGTTCGATCACCCGTCGCTCACCGTCAACAACGGCCCGAAGCTCGCCGCCGTCGGCGCGGCCGGAAACTCCGCGGCACTGAAGCGCTTCATCAGCGTCGATCCCTTCTCGCACTGAGCCGACTCCGCTCGGAGGCGGTCCTCGAAGCACGCATCGGCGCCCCCGCAAGGGGGCGCCGATGTGCCTCGCTTCACGTAGTCACAACCTCAAGCATTACCCAGGCGTTCCTCGATGACCGCCTGGCCCAGGAGCAGCACATGGCCAAGGATACGCTCGGCCTTCGCATGGCGAGTCTGGTGCTCGCCGTCGGGCTCGTGATTCCGGTTCACAGTTGGGGAAAGGGTGGCGGCGACGGTGGAACGTCGGGCAGCGGTAAGACGTCCGGCGGTGGCGGAGGAGTTGGCGAAGGTGGTGGGGGCGGTGGTGGCGGGGAAGCTGGTGGGGGCAATCTCGGCTCGCTCAAGCGGGAGACGATTCCGCTGCCGACCAACCTCGGCAGCTTCGTCATCGACCGGGCCGCCGCGATTCGGCTCGGCAAGTCGCTGTTCTGGGATCAGCAGACCGGCGGCGACGGCCAGCAGGCGTGTGCCTCGTGTCACTTCCAGGCGGGCGCCGACGTGCGGGTCGTCAACACGCTCAACCCCGGCGCCAATGGCGTCTTCGACACGGCGTCGCCGGGCGCGACGCTCACTGCGTCGAAGTTCCCGATCAACAACGGCGACGTGGTGGGTTCCGGCGGCGAGATCAAGCGCACCTTCAACGCGCTCTCGGGCGTCGCCGACGACTGCACGACCGTGCCCGACGGCGTCTTCAACTACCACGGGACCAACGTCCGGCAGGTGACCGGTCGCAACACGCCGTCGGCCGTCAATGCGATCTTCAACTACCGCAGCTTCTGGGACGGGCGCGCCAACAACGTCTTCAACGGCGTGAACCCCGCGGGCCCGACCGATCCCAGCGCCATGGTCCTCATGGTCTCGGGCGGGACGCCCGTGCCGGTGCAGGTGCGGCTGGCGAACGCGAGCCTCGCCTCCCAGGCCGTCGGACCGCCGAACAACGGGGTCGAGATGTCGTGCAGCGGACGTGTGTTCCCGCAGCTCGGCCGCAAGCTCCTCGGTCTCACGCCGCTCGGCCAGCAGAAGGTCGACAAGACCGACAGCGTGCTCGGCGGCGCGCTCTCCAAGTCGCCGGCGAACGGGCTCAACACGACCTACGCGTCGATGATCTCGGCCGCCTTCGCGCCCGAGTGGTGGGATTCCGGCGCCACCGACGGCGACGGCTACTCGATGATGGAGCACAACTTCTCGCTCTACTGGGGTCTCTCGATCATGCTCTACGAATCGACGCTGGTGTCGAACGACAGCCGCGTCGACCGCTACTTCGACGGCAACCGCTCGGCCCTCACCAGCCAGGAGCTCCAGGGCATGGACGTCTTCCACGGCAAGGGCCACTGCGATCACTGCCACAGCGGCGCGACCACGACGATCGCCACGGTCGCCGCCGCGGGAACCAACCCGCTCGCCGGATTCTTCAACGACGGCGTGCGGCCGATTGCCGACGACGGCGGCGACATCCTCCAGCCCGGCAAGGGCTTCTTCAAGACGCCCACGATCCGCAACACGGAGCTCAACGGCCCGTACTTCCACAACGGCGACAAGTCGACGCTCCGCCAGGTGGTCGATTTCTACAATCGCGGTGCCGACAACCGGGACGCGCTCACCAGCGCGGAGGTCAAGCCGCTCGGCCTCTCCGAGAGCGACAAGAACGCGCTGGTGGCATTCATGGTCGCGCTCACCGACGACCGCGTGCGCTACGAGAAGGCGCCGTTCGATCACCCGTCGCTCACCATCCCGAACGGACCGAGTCTACCGGCCGTCGGTGCCGGCGGTCGGTCGAGCGCGGTGCAGCGATTCCTCGGCCTCAGTCCCTTCCAACCATAGATTCACGATCGTGCCCTGCGTCGCCTCGTGCGACGGAGGGCCACGCCGTCACCGCGGGGCCAGGGAAGGCCCCGCGGTGTCGGTCCGAAGCGCAGCGCGCCGCCGCCGCTGGCATCCGCCGGCGCCCCACGCTAAGCCGCCCGGGTGCGGCCATCTCATCTGACCGCGCGCTGGCTCGTCGGCAGCACGGCCGTGCTCGGTGCCGCGCTCGTTGCGTCGATCGCGGCCGCCGCGTTGCTCGGTCCCGTCCACGTGAGCCTGACGCGCGCGCTCGCGTCGGGGGGCGCCGCGACGCCGGACGGCGTGATCCTCTTCCGGACCCGCCTGCCGCGCGTGTGCCTCGCGGCGATCGTCGGCGGCAGCCTGTCCGCCGCCGGCGCGGCGCTCCAGGCGGTTCTCCAGAACCCGCTCGCCTGTCCTCATCTGCTCGGCGTCTCGGGCGGCGCGGCGTTCGCCGGCGCGTTGGCGCTGGTGGCCGGCGTCGACCCGGTCTCGCCGCTCGCGCCGATGGCGGCGTTTGCCGGCGCGCTGGCGATGATCGGCGTCGTCGCCGGCGTCGCGCGGGCGAACGGACGGACCAGCCCGCACGCGATCCTGCTCGTCGGGGTCGTCTGCAACGCGCTCGCCGCCGCGGCGATCATGCTGATCAACGCGATCGCCAGCTACCGGCAGGCGCAGGGCGTCCTGTTCTGGATCATGGGCGCGCTGTCGACGCAGTCGTGGGCGCTGGTGGGACTGGCCTCGATGTACGCGCTCGTCGGGCTCGGCTGGCTCATCCGTCACGGGCGCGATCTCAATCTGCTGGCTGCGGGAGAAGAGGGCGCGCTGCAGCTCGGCGTCGAGGTCGACGGCATCCGCCGGGTGGTCTTCGTCGCCGCATCGTTGCTGGTGGGGGCGGCGGTGTCGGTGAGCGGCATGATCAGCTTCGTCGGCCTGGTGACGCCGCATCTGCTGCGCCTCATCCTCGGGCCCGACCAACGCCTGCTGCTGCCGGCCTCGTTCCTCGGCGGGGCAGTCCTGCTGGTGTGGGCCGACACGTTGGCGCGGACGGCGCTCGGGCCGGTGGAGCTGCCGGTCGGCGTCGTGACCGCGCTCCTGGGTGGCCCGTTCTTCCTCCTGCTCCTGCGACGGAGCCTCGCCCGCGCGACGGCATGACGCCCGTGCTGGCGGCGGAGGGACTCGCCTTCGGCTACGGTGGCGAGCCCGTGCTGCGCGACGTGAGCCTCACCGTCGGGCGCGGCGAGCTGGTCGGCATCATCGGTCCAAATGGCGGCGGCAAGACGACGCTGGTGCGCCTGCTCTCCGGCGTCGCCCGGCCGCAGGCGGGTACGGTGTCGCTCGACGGCCGTCCGCTCGCGTCGTTCCGCCGACGGGAGGCCGCGCGTCGCATCGCCGTGGTATCGCAGGACCCGCGCATCGACTTCCCGTTCACGGCGCTCGAGGTCGTGCTCATGGGACGCGCGCCGCACGCCGCCGGTCCGTTCGCGTTGCCCGCCGCACGCGACCTCGACCTCGCGCGGACCGCCATGGGCCGGCTCGACGTCGCCGGGGTCGAGCGGCGCTCGCTCGAGCAGCTGTCGGGCGGCGAGCGCCAGCGGGTGCTCCTCGCCCGGGCGCTGGCGCAGGAGCCGGAGGTGCTGCTCCTCGACGAGCCGACGACGCACCTCGACCTCCGCCACCAGGTCGGCATCTACGACGTGGTGCGGATGCTCGCCCGCGAGCGCGGCGTGGCCGTCCTGTCGGTGCTCCACGACCTCAATCTGGCGGCGCTCTACTGCGATCGCCTGGTGCTGTTGGCGCGCGGACGGGTCGCGTGCGAGGGTCGTCCGGCCGAGGTGCTGACCGAGGCGGTTCTGACCGCGGCCTACGGGACGGCCGTGTTCGTCGGCCGGATGGAGGCCACGGGTACGCCGGTCGTCGTGCCGCTGCCCGGGGCCCACGCGCCGAGATAGGGCACGGGCTCCGCAAGGCGTTCCCGAGTTTGCCCGGGTGCACCTCGCCTGCTACGTTCCCCTCGGATCCCGTCCATGTCGTTCCAGTTCGCCAACGTTCTCGTGTTCTTCGGCCTGGCGCTCGCGCTGTGCGCGATCATGCTGGGCCTGGGCATGCTGCTGCGGCCGTCGAACCCGAGTCCGGCCAAGCTCAGCACCTACGAGTGCGGCGAGCCCCCGAGCGGCCCGGCGTGGATCAACTTCAACATCCGCTTTTATCTGGTCGCGCTCGTGTTCGTGATCTTCGACGTCGAGCTGGCGTTCATGTACCCGGTCGTCGCGGTCTACCGCGACTGGATCGCCAAAGGGCAGGGGGCGTTCGCCCTGGCCGAGATCACCGTGTTCATGGCGATCCTGTTCGTCGGACTCGTCTACGTCTGGGTGAAGGGCGATCTCGAGTGGCTGAAGCGCCTGCCGGTCGAGCGTCCGAGCGAGCAGCCGGCCACGCGGCGGGCCGCGTAGGGAGATACCGACCGCATGTCGCTCATCAATACGGCGCCGGCCATGGCGCTCACCACCAAGGCCGACGACCTGCTCAACTGGACCCGGAAAAATTCCATCTGGTACATGATGTTCGGCCTCGCCTGCTGCGCCATCGAGATGATGCAGACGGGCGGGCCGCGCGCCGACCTCGAGCGCTTCGGCACCGCGCCCCGCGCCACGCCGCGCGTCTCCGACCTGATCATCGTGTCGGGCACGCTGACGCTCAAGATGGCGCTCCGCACCAAGCTGCTCTACGACCAGATGCCCGACCCGAAGTACGCCATCTCGATGGGGAGCTGCGCCAACTGCGGCGGCCTCTTCCAATTGGCGTACTCGGTCTGCGACGGCGTCGACAAGGTCATCCCCGTGGACGTCTACATTCCCGGCTGCCCGCCGCGGCCCGAGGCGCTGCTCGAAGGCATCGTGAAGCTGCAGGAGAAGATCCAGCGCGAGCGCTGGCTCGTGCGCAAGACGGAGCCGATCGGGGTGCGCGCCTAGATGCCGGCGCTCGACGCGGAACAGATCCACGCGCAGCTGCGGGCGAAGTTCGGCGCGGCGGTTTCCGATCTGGCCGGTACCGGGCGCGACGCCAGCACGACGGTGACGCCTGCGGCGATCGCCGACGTCGGACAGTTCCTCAAGAGCGAGCCGGCGCTTGCGTTCGACTGCCTGTCGAACCTGTCGGGCGTCGACTACCCGAAGCGGGGCGTGATCCAGGTCGTGTACCATCTGTTCTCGTACAAGCACCGGCACTGGTGCGTGCTCAAGGTCGACGCCGTGCGCGACAACCCCGTCGTGCCGACGCTCACCGGCCTCTGGAGCATCGCCGACTGGCTCGAGCGCGAGGTCTTCGACCTGCTCGGGGTGGTGTTCGAGGGCCATCCCGACCTGCGCCGCATCCTCATGCCCGAGGACTGGCCCGGTCACCCGCTGCGCAAGGACTTCGTCGAGCCGGAGGAGTACCACGGCATCGCGACGTCCCGCGAAAGCCTGTTGAAGGCATAGGGAGACGGCATGGGACTCGGGGGCTTCGAAGTCGAGATCCAGCGCGAGAGCCAGGGGGCGCTCGCCACCGAGGACATGACCCTCTCGATGGGCCCGCAGCACCCGTCGACCCACGGCGTGCTGCGCTTCGTCGTCCGCGCCGACGGCGAGGTCATGAAGGAGGCGCTGCCCGACATCGGCTACCTACACCGCTCGATCGAGAAGATCGCGGAAAAGGTCGGCTGGCACGGGTTCCTGCCCTACACCGATCGCGTCGACTACGTGGCGGCGATGTTCTGCAACCACGGCTGGGCGATGGCGGCCGAGAAGCTCGGCGGCATCGAGGTGCCGAAGCGCGGCGAGTACTGCCGCATCCTCGCCGACGAGCTGTGCCGCATCCACAGCCACCTGCTCTCGGTCGGCTCGATGGCGATGGACATCGGCGCGTTCACGCCGTTCCTGCACGCCGTCCGCGAGCGCGAGTACATCAACGATTTGCTCGAGGAGCTGTGCGGCGCGCGCCTCACCTTCCACTACATGCGCATCGGCGGCGTGGGCTGGGACCTGCCGCCCGGCTGGACGGAGAAGGTCGTCGCCTTCCTCGATCGTTTCGAGCCGCTGATCGACGAATACGACGACCTGATCTCCTTCAACAAGATCTACGTCGAGCGCCTGGCGAACGTCGCCGCGGTCACCGCCGAAGAGGCCATCGACTACAACCTCGTCGGGCCGAATCTGCGGGGCTCCGGCGTCGACTACGACGTGCGACGGGACGATCCCTACTCGGTCTATCCGGAGCTCGACTTCGCGGTGCCCGTCGGCCGCGGCGAGGTGGGCACGATCGGCGACTGCTTCGATCGGTACATCGTCCGCATGCGCGAGCTGAAGGAGAGCTGCAAGATCCTCCGCCAGGCCGTGCGTCAGATCCCCGAAGGGCCGGTGATCGCCAAGGTGGCGCGCAACTTCAAGCCGCCGGCGGGCGACTGCCAGGTGCGGGTCGAGAGCGCGCGCGGCGACATGGGCTGGTACGTCGTCAGCGACGGTACCGCGTTCCCCTACCGCGTGAAGATCCGCACCGGCTCGTTCGCCGCCATCAGCATGATCCCGAAGCTCAGCCGTAACCTCATGATCGCCGACCTGATCGCGGTCATCGCGAGCCTCGACCTGGTCGCGCCCGAGATCGATCGCTAACGCCATGCAGGAGCTCGTCGACAGCCTGATCGCCGGTGGCCTGGTGCCCGCAGGGGTACCGGCCTGGATTCCGTATCTGCTCGCGATGCTCGCCTTCGGCGGCGTCGTCGTCTTCGGCTTCATCCTGCCGATCGCCGGGGCGACGACGTGGGTCGAGCGGCGCATCATGGCGCGCATCCAGAGCCGTATCGGACCGAATCGCGCCGGCCCCGCGGGCTTCCTGGTCTGGCTCTGCGACGGCATCAAGAGCGTGCTCAAGGAGGACATCATCCCGACGGCATCGGACGCCGCGCTCTTCAAGTTCGCGCCGTTCGTCGTGATGGTCGGGTTCGTGGGCGCGTTCGCGGCGGTGCCCTTCGGGGGGCCGCTCATCATCGCGGACCTGAACGTCGGCATCCTCTACGTGACGTCGGTGACGGCGCTGGTGGTGGTCGGGATCCTCATGGCCGGCTGGGCGTCGAACAACAAATGGTCCCTGCTCGGCGGGATTCGCTCGGCGGCGCAGATCGTGAGCTACGAGATCCCGGCCGGGCTCTCGATCTTCCCGATCGTCATGCTCTGCGGCACGCTCTCGATGCAGGGCATCATCAAGGAGCAGGGATTCGCGCCGTGGACGTGGAACCTGTTCGCGAACCCGTTCACGTTCTTCGCGTTCCCGGTGTTCTTCATCTCGGCGTTGGCCGAAGGCAATCGCACGCCGTTCGACCTGCCCGAGGCCGAATCCGAGCTGGTCGCCGGCTTCGCCACCGAGTACAGCGGCATCCGCAACATCCTCTTCTTCATGGCGGAGTGGGGGAACCTGTACCTGATCGGCGCCATCGTCACGACGCTCTTCCTCGGCGGCTGGCAGGTCCCGGCGTTCCTCGACGCCGTGCCCGTGGTGCGCACGGTCCTCCAGTTCGCGACGTTCTTCCTCAAGTCCTACTTCTGGGTGTTCGTCGCCATCTGGCTGCGTTGGACGCTGCCCCGCATCCGGGTCGATCAGATGATGACGATGTGCTGGAAGTACCTCGTGCCGATCGCGTTCGTGAACCTGCTCGGCACCGCGGTGTGGATGCTGTGGTTCCCGCAGGGCGTCGGCGCCGTTCGCCTCGCCCTGTTCGCGATCACGGTGGTCCTGCTGCTGATGTTCTTCCGGCGGGTCGCGTATCACATCCGTCGCGCCGGCCTCGAGCGACGACACCTGAGCTTCAACCCGCTGGCCACGGCCCGGGTCCAGTGGTGAACAGATGAGCTTCGGCGCCTATCTCCGCGACATCAAGGACGCGATGATCACCATTGCCGAGGGCATGGCGGTCACGGCCTCGCACCTGGTGCGCAAGCCCTTCACCATCCAGTACCCGGACCGACTTGTCGACGGCGTCCGCGTCCAGGACACGCTGCCGTTCCGCTATCGCGGCATCCTCGAGGTCGACCTCGAGATCTGCACCGCCTGCCTCGCCTGCGAGCGCGCCTGCCCGATCGACTGCATCGTGATCGATGCGGAGAAGGACAAGGCCGCCGGCGGCCTCGTCATGACCCGCTTCGACATCGACATGGCCAAGTGCATGTACTGCGGCCTCTGCAGCGAGCCGTGCCCCACGGGCGCCATCCACCACACGCCCGAGTTCGAAGGGGCCGACTACTCGCTCGAGAGCCTGATCCGCCGTTTCGTGAAGGCGCCGGCGCTGGCCTACAAGCCGAAGAAGACCGGCGAGACCGATCCAGTCATTGCGCCTATCCTCGAGCGCGGCATGCGCTACCTGGAAGAGTTCGCGACCCCCGACGGTCCGGCCTCCAAAGACGAGTAGGCCCGCTCGCTCGTCACGCCGGGGCGGTGCTCACGGGACCGTGCTGCTGGTCGTGCTCGTCGTCGTCGCAGATACGATCGGCGGTAGGATCGTATTGCGGCACTCGTCGACATCGGTTTGCGTCGTTGCGCTCTGCCCGCAGGCGCCCGCCTTGGCCAGCGCCGCGTCGAGCCTGGCGTCACAGTTGGCGTGACAGGCACCGAAGCTGCCGGGCTTCGTGATCTCCTTCGCGCCGCAATCGATCTCGCATTTCGCCGCCGTGCCCACCGCCTTTGCCGATCTGGAGGGGCACTGCCCGTCGCCGGGGACGTCGCCGACGAGAATGGCGACGCAGTCGTCGACCTGGCTCTCGACGGCCGCGGGATTGCCCAGACATGCTCCGGCCTTCGCCATCGCCCCGTTGAACTTCGCCTCCGCCTTCGCGAGGCAGCCGGGATCGACGGTGGTGCCCTCCGCCTTGGCCGTCGCAACGCAGGCCATCTTGGCCCTGACCTTCTTGCCGGCGGCCTTGCGCTTGTTGACGGCGCACTTCTCGGTCTGCGACACGCCGGCCGCCGGGACCAGGTCCGTGGCCAACAGAGCAGCGACGCCCAACACCAGGGGAGCGAACCGTCTGAGCATGCTCTCCTCCTGGGTAACGCTCCGAAGGAGTAGTCGCCCGCTACCGTCCTTGGCAGCGGGCGACTACCGGTGGGGCTGGTCGATTCCGGCGGAGCGGCGAACCGCCCCGCCGGAATCACGGTTGATGCAGCGTTAGAAGAGGAAGGCGCCCGAGGGCGATCCACCGCAGGTCTCGGTGAAGGCGCCGCAGGCGGAGCTACCGGAGTGTACGACGCCAGGGCCGAAGCCCAGGTTCTGCGAGGTGCACGCAGTCGGCGGTGCGTTCGAGTCGAAGCAGAGCGAAGCGTGCGGGAAGGGCGGCCCGGTCGGAATCTGGCAGCACATGGTGCCGGTCTGCTTGGTGGGTCCGCAGGTTCCGGTGAACGCGCCACAGGCCGAACCCGGGGTCGCGATCGTACCGCCGACCAGCGGGCACTTGATCGCCGCATCCGAGCTCTTGGCGTCGAAGCAGGCGCCTGCGAGCTGGCAGCACGAGGTCGTGAGCGGTGCCGTCGACGTGGTCGTCGAGCTCGAGGTGCTGGTCGACGTCGAGCTGCTGCTCGAGGTGCTGGTGCTCGAGCTGGTCGTGGTGGTCGTCGAGGTGCTCGAGGTCGTCGTGGTGGTGGGCTGCAGCGCTGCGGAGATCGAGTCGCGGCAGTTGTGGACGTCGGCCTGGATCGTCGGGCTCTGGCCGCAGGCGCCGGCCTTCGCGATCCCCGACGACAGCTTGCCGTCACACTTCGCGTGACATCCGGCGAGGCTGCCCGGCTTGGTGATTTCCTTCGCCGTGCAGCCGAGCTCGCAGCTGCCGGCCTTGCCCTCGGCCTTCGCCGTCGACGAGGGACACTTGCCGTTGCCCGGTGCGTCGCCCGTGAGCGTCGCCACGCAGCTGTCGACCAGCGACTCGATGCCCGACGCGGTGCCGGGGCAGCCCGACGTCTTGGCGAACGCCGACGAGAACTTCGCCTCGGCCTTGGTCAGACACGCCGGATCGACCGCCGTGTTCTTGGCCTTCGCCTTCGACTGGCAGCCCATCTTCGCCTTGATCTTCTTGCCGGCCGCCTTCTGTCGGGACGCCGCGCACTTCTGCGCAGGGGTCGCGCCGGCGAGCGCGGAGCTCGCGCTGGTCGCGACGAACGCCACGACCCCGAGCGTCGCGACGATCCTCCTGAACCTGATGTCCGCCATCCTGATTTCCTCGATTCCGGCGCTCGCGGGCGCCTCGGTTGTGGCGGTGTCGTTCGAACGCCCCATGCGCTCGCGCCGACTCCAGCGAATGAAAGATGCAGCCGTCCTATGCGCGGCATTAACACCGTGGCCCCGATGCTGGCAATGAATTTTTTGCGAGAACGCTATATTCGCGTCGACCGCTGCGACGCGTCAGGCTTGCCGCTCTGCATCACGATCCGAGCCGGACGACGCGAAGCGTTCAGCGACGCTTCGCGCGGCTGGATCGTGCGGCCGGTCGCACCCGGCGTGGGCGCGGCTCGGCGGTCACCGTCGGCTCGGGAACGAGGCTCAGCGGAAGCCCCTTCCAGCGGAGGTAGCGCGCCAGCCCGTCCGAGCCCATCTCGCATGCGAGCGACATGACCAACGCGTCGTCCCTCGTGCCGTGGATGGGAATGAAATCGGGAATCACGTCTAGCGGCTCCAGATAGTAGAAGAGGGCGGCCGCCAGAAGGCTCACCGTCGAGTAGGGAATCTGCGGACTCTCGCCTTCGGCATGGTCGGCGAGGAGTGCAAGCGCCACGTCGACGCGCTCCGGAAACCCGGCATGGGCGACCCCGTCGCGGGCCACGCGCGCGCGCAGCTCCGCGGCCTGCTCCACGAGCGCCTCGACGTCGGAGGGGGCGATCCGCGCCGCATGGTCGACCAGGTACTCGCGAAAGTCGTCCGGGCGCAGCTCCACCCCGGGATCGTCCGCCGAGGTGTCTGGACGGCCCGACCGGCGCGGCATGCTGGCTCAGACTACGAAGCCACCCACGAGTCAACACGCCGACCCGAGATGTGTCTCGGGTCGGATTACACGTTGCTCGTGCAGAAGGCGCAGCGCGTCGCTTTGAGGGGGATCGACGATGCGCAGTGCGGGCATTCTTTGGTCGTCGAGGCGGCCGCGGGGGCTTCCCGCTTGAGCGAGTTCATCGCCCTCACGACCATGAACAGGACGAGGGCGACGATGACGAAGTTGATCACAGCATTGAGGAAGACGCCGTAGTTGATGGTGGCGGCGCCGGCATCCTTGGCGGCTTTGAGCGACGCGAACTTCCCGTCGCCGAGGACCAGGAAGAGATTGGAGAAATCGGCGCCGCCCAGCACCTTTCCGATCGGTGGCATCATGACGTCGTTGACCAACGACGTGACGATCCCGCCGAACGCGGCACCGATGATGACGCCGATCGCCAGATCGACGGCGTTGCCCTTGAGGGCGAACTCCTTGAATTCCTTCAGCATGGCAGTGCTCCTTTCAGGGGCGACGGCACTCTGGAGGCGGTGCCGTGGCGACTCGGTGGCAGGAACGATCGCGTGCGGCGGAGTTGCATCGTCTCGCGGGGCCCCCGTAGCACCGTCCGCGACGACCCCGCCAGGCCCCCACGCCGTCGTCGGATCGTGTGCGAAATCGCGTCCATTTGCCCTGCCGGGAGCCATTTGCTAGTTGCCGCAAGGTTTTACTCCCCAATTTTCGAGCAGGTTTCGTGTCGGTCACGACTGCCGTCTTCTATCTCCTCGCTGCCATCACCGCAGGCTCCGCGCTGGGCGTCGCCCTGGCGGGGAACATCGTCTATTCGGCGTTCGCGTTGATGGGCACGCTGCTCGGCGTGGCGGGGCTGTTCGTGCTGCTCGGTGCCGACTTCCTGGGTGTCATCCAGCTGCTGGTCTACGTGGGCGGCATCCTCGTGCTGATGCTGTTCGCCGTCATGCTGACCCATCGCATCGCCGACGTGCATGTCTCGAACCGCGCCGTCGGGCGGCCGCTCGGGCTCGTCGTGGTCGGGGTGATGTTCGTCTTCATGGTCCGCGTGATCCTGAAGGCGGCCTGGGTCGTGAAGGACACGACGGAAGCGGCGCCGACGACCTACGGGATCGGCAACGCGTTCCTCACCACCTACGTGCTGCCCTTCGAGATCGCCTCGGTCGTCCTGCTGGCGGTGCTGATCGGCGCGGTGGCGATCTCCCGCAAAGAGGTGCGCGAGTAGATGAACGAGCTCAGCCTGCAGCACTTCCTCGTTCTGAGCGCGATCCTCTTCTGCATGGGGCTCTTCTGCGTGGTCACCCGCCGGAACGCGATCGGCATCCTCATGGGGATCGAGCTGATCCTCAACTCCGCCAACGTGAACTACGTCGCCTTCGCGCGCTACGGGCACGCGCAGTACGACGGGCAGGTGTTCGCGATCTTCGTCATCATGCTGGCCGCGGCCGAGGCCGCGATCGGCCTCGCGATCGTCCTCGGCATCTACCGGAGCTTCGAGACGATCGACGTCGAGGCCACCGACCGGTTGCGGGGCTAAATGGGCGTGGAGCATTCGATCGGACATCCGACCGCCGCCGGCTACGTCGCCCTCATCCCCCTGCTGCCGCTGTTCGGTGCGATCGTCCTCGGATTGGGCGGCGCGACCATCCAGCGCCGCATGGGCAAGGGGCCGATCGGGCTGATCGCGTGCGGCACGGTCGCCGTCGCCTTCCTGCTGTCCGTCGTCGCGTTCTTCCAGCTGGTCGGGCTCGATCCCGAGCACCGGCTGATCCTCGCGAACCTGTTCCCGTGGATCCACGTCGGCACCCTGAACGTCGACGTCGCGTTCGCGGTCGACCCGCTGTCGGCCGTGATGATCCTCATCGTCACCGGCATCGGCGGCCTCATCCACCTCTACGCCACCGGCTACATGCACGACGACGAGGCGTTCTGGCGCTTCTTCGCGTACCTCAACCTGTTCACCTTCGCGATGCTGACCCTCGTCCTGGGCGACAGCCTCCTCCTGATGTTCGTCGGCTGGGAGGGCGTCGGGCTGTGCTCGTGGGGACTGATCGGCTTCTGGCACAAGGAGGTCGCGAACGCGCAGGCCGGCAACAAGGCCTTCATCGTCAACCGCATCGGCGACTTCGGCTTCGTGCTCGGCATCTTCCTCCTGTTCTGGACGCTCGACGCGCACGGCCACGCGACCCTCGTCTTCCGCGAGCTGACGCAGCAGGCGCATGCGCTCGAAGGCGTCGCGTTCTGGGGCGTCCCGGTGGCGACGCTCATCACGCTCTTCCTGTTCGTCGGCGCGACCGGCAAGTCGGCGCAGATTCCGCTCTACGTCTGGCTGCCCGACGCGATGGCCGGTCCCACGCCCGTCTCGGCGCTCATCCACGCCGCCACCATGGTGACGGCCGGCGTCTACATGATCGGTCGGCTCAACTTCCTGTTCGCGATGGCGCCGTTCACGCTGCACGTGGTCGCGGTCATCGGCGCGGCGACGGCCCTCATGGCCGCCACGATCGCGCTCGCCCAGAACGACATCAAGAAGGTGCTGGCCTACTCGACGGTCTCGCAGCTCGGCTACATGTTCCTCGCCATGGGCGTCGGCGCGTACGCCGCCGGCATCTTCCATCTGATGACGCACGCCTTCTTCAAGGCGTGTCTCTTCCTCGGCTCCGGCAGCGTCATCCACGCGATGGGCGGCGAGCAGGACATGCGGAAGATGGGCGGCTTGCGTGCCAAGCTGCCCGCGACGTCGACGACGTTCATCGTCGCGACGCTCGCGATCGCGGGCGTGCCGCCGCTTGCGGGCTTCTTCTCGAAGGACGAGATCCTCTGGCAGGCGTTCTCGAGTCCGCTCGGGAGCACGGGGCTCTGGCTCGTCGGCATCGTCGTCGCCGGGCTGACGGCGTTCTACATGTTCCGTCAGGTGTTCATGGTCTTCTTCGGTGAGTGCCGCGCCGACCACGAGACCCAGCACCATCTGCACGAGTCGCCCCCGTCGATGACCATCCCGCTGTGGATCCTCATGGGCGGGTCGATCGTCGCGGGCTGGCTCTGGATCCCGCACGTCGCACTGCCGTTCGAGCACTGGCTCGAGCCGGTGATGGCGCATCACGGCGCCGCGACGGAGGCGCACGAGGGCGGCGTCGGCATGGAGCTGACGCTCATGGCGCTCTCGGTGCTCGTCGCGAGCCTGGGCATCGGCCTCGCATGGCTCATGTACGCCAGGAAGAGCATCCGCCCGGAGACGTTCAGCGAGGCGCTCGGCGGCGGGCCGTATCAGCTCATGCTCAACAAGTACTGGATCGACGAGCTGTACCAGGCGACGATCGTGCGCGGCACGCTCGCGCTGGCGTCGCTCTGCGCCTGGTTCGACGCCAACGTCGTCGACGGCGTCGTGAACGGCGCGGCGACGACCGTCCGCGGCGTGTCGTGGCTCGCGGGCCTCTGGGACTCGTACGTCGTCGACGGCGCCGTCAACCTGGTCGCGAACTTCACCTATTTCATCGGACGTCGGGTCCGGAACCTCCAGACCGGCGCCATCAACGCCTACCTGTACGTGATCCTCATCGGGGTGTTGGGCGGCGTCCTGCTCTACTGGTCGTTGGCGGTCGCCTCGTGACGGCGTGAGGGATTGATGGAACACAGCGTGCTCTCCGTGATGACCTTCGCCCCGTTGATCGGTGCAGCGGTCATCTGCTTCCTGCCGTCGAAGGCGCACGGGTTGATTCGTGCCGCCGCGGTCGCGGCGACGGTGCCCGGGCTGCTGCTGGCGGTCTGGCTGCTCATGCACTTCGACCCGCAGGCGACGGCGCCGCAGTTCGTGCAGCGCTTCGACTGGATCCCGTCCTATCGCATCCAGTTCTTCGTCGGCATCGACGGCATCAGCATCACGATGGTCGTCCTGACGGCGCTGCTCTCGTTCCTCTGCATGTTCGCGTCGTTCGGGATCGAGAAGGCGGTGAAGGGCTACTTCGCGCTCTTCCTGCTGCTCGAGACCGGCATGATCGGGACGTTCGTGGCGCTCGACTTTTTCCTGTTCTACGTCTTCTGGGAGATCATGCTGCTGCCGATGTACTTCCTCATCGGCATCTGGGGCGGCCCGCGCCGCGAGTATGCGGCGATCAAGTTCTTCCTCTACACGCTGCTCGGCTCGGTGCTGATGCTGGTCGCGCTGCTCTATCTCTACTTCACGCCGGTGCCGCACTCCTTCGACATGACCCAGCTCGGCGCGCTCGTGAAGGACAAGATCCCGCTCGACGTCCAGATCCTGCTGTGGATCGCGCTCTTCATCGGCTTCGCGATCAAGATCCCCGCCTTCCCGTTCCACACCTGGCTGCCCGACGCTCACGTCGAGGCGCCGACGGCCATCTCGGTCATCCTCGCCGGCGTGCTCCTCAAGATGGGGACGTACGGCATCCTGCGGATCAACTACGGCATTCTGCCGGCGGCGACGCTCGCACCGTGGTGGGGCGGGCACAGCGTCGCGTTCTGGCTCCTGGCCGCGCTCGGTACCTGGAACATCGTCTACGGTGCGGTGTGCGCGATGGCGCAGACGGATCTCAAGAAGCTGGTCGCGTACTCGTCGATCAGCCACATGGGCTACGTGATGCTCGGCATGGCGGCGTTCACGCCCCAGGGCATCAACGGCGCCGTGCTCCAGATGTTCAACCACGGCACGGTCACGGCCATGCTCTTCCTCCTGGTCGGCGTGATCTACGACCGCGCCCACCATCGTGAGATCAACGGCTTCGGCGGCCTGGCGTCGATCATGCCGCTGTACACCGGCGTCACCGGGTTCGCGTTCTTCGCGGCGATGGGACTGCCGGGACTGTCGGCGTTCATCTCCGAGGTGCTGGTGCTGCTCGGCGCGTGGAAGGTGTATCCGGGGCTGACGATCGTCGCGGCGAGCGCGGTCGTCCTCACGGCCGGCTACATGCTCTGGGCGCTGCAGCGGATGTATCTCGGTGCGCCGAACCCGAAGTACGCGAACACCGGCTGGGAGATCAACGGTCGCGAGCTGTTCACGCTCGTGCCGCTGGCGGCGATCGTCCTCTTCCTCGGCATCTACCCGGTCGCGATCCTGAACCTGCAGAGTCCCGCGCTGGTGCGGCTCGCCGAGCAGGTCCGCGCGGCGGGGCCGCCGCCAGCGGCCGCGAGCATCGCGCAGCGATAGTCGATGGGAACCGTCGAGAGCCTGAGCTTCTTCCTGCCCGAGCTGGCGCTCATCGTGGCGCTGCTGCTGGTGATCGGCGTCGACCTCGCGTCGACACCGCGGGGCGGCCGCGCCAACGAGTGGCCGGGCACGCTGGCGCTGGTCGGCGCGGCGGTCGCCTTCGCGCTCACCGTCGGCCTGCCGATGCTCGGCGTCCGCGGGCTGCTCGACCACACGACGCCGACGTGGCTCTTCGGCCGCATGCTGGTGTTCGACGGCTTCAGCACGTTCTTCAAGCTGCTGCTGAGCCTCGCGCTGCTCGCCGTCACGTGGATGTCGCTCGGCTCGCGCGAGATCCGCCGGCAGCCGAACGAGGGCGAGTACTACGTGCTGCTGCTCGCCAGCGGGCTCGCCATGTTCCTGATGGCCGCCGCCGGGAACCTCCTGATGGCGTACCTCTCGCTCGAGTTCGTGAGCCTCACGTCGTACGTGCTCACGGGCTTCCTGCGGCACAATCGCCGTTCAGGCGAGGCCGCGCTCAAGTACCTGATCTACGGCGGCGTCGCGTCGGGCGCGATGATCTACGGCATGAGCTGGATCTTCGGCCTCACCGGCACGATGGACTATGCCGGCATCGCCGAGGGGATGAGCCACGTCGACGCATCCAGCAGCGGCGCGCTCTTTCTGGCCTTCGTGCTCGTGCTCTCGGGGTTCGGCTACAAGATCGCCGCGGTCCCGTTCCACATGTGGGCACCCGACGTGTACACCGGCGCGCCGATCCCGGTGACGGCGTTCCTCGCCGTCGGCTCGAAGGCGGCGGGCTTCGCGATGCTGCTCCGCTTCTTCCACTTCGGCGTGGGCAACGACGGGCCGGGCACGGTGGTCCATCTGGTGCCGATCGCCGAGCTGGCGGGCGTGCTCTGCGTGCTCACGATGACGCTCGGCAACCTGGCCGCGCTCAGCCAGACGAATCTCAAACGCCTGCTGGCGTACTCGTCGATCGCGCACGCCGGCTACGCGCTGCTCGGCTTCGTCGTCTTCGCCGACGCCGGCGTGCAGGCCGTCATCTTCTACCTGACGATCTACTACATCATGAACCTGGGGGCGTTCTGGGTCGTCATGCTGATCGCCAACGCGACGGGGAGCGAAGACATCGACGGCTATCGCGGCCTCGCGTGGCGCGGCGGTGCGGTGCCGGCGGTGACGCTCGCGGTCTTCCTGTTCTCGCTGGCCGGGCTGCCGCCGCTGGCCGGCTTCGTCGGCAAATTCTACGTCTTCGCCGCTGCCGTCCAGGGGAAGCTCTACGGCATCGTGCTGATCGGCGTGCTGAACAGCGTCGTGTCGCTCTACTACTACGCCAAAGTCGTCCGGACGATGTTCCTCGACCAGCCGACGGCCGACGACCCGACGCTCGCGTTCCGGCCGAGCGACCTCGTCGCCGTGAGCGTGCTGTCGTTCGCGACGGTGTATCTCGGCGTGCGCTTCGGCGGCCTGCTCGACCGCGTCGACCAGGCACGACGCGTCTTCACCGGCTGAGCGCCGAGGTCACGGCGTGCCCGGCGGGGTGCTCTACGTCGTCGCGACGCCGATCGGCAATCTCGAGGACGTGACGCTGCGCGCGCTGCGCATCCTCCGGGAGGTCGATCTGGTCGCCGCCGAGGACACGCGCCGCACCCGCGTCCTGCTCACCCGCCACGGCATCGAGAAGCCGCTCACCAGCTACTACGACGTCGTCGAGCGGGCGCGCGCGCCGCGCATCGTCGAGAAGCTGGTCGCCGGGGCTTCGGTGGCGTTGGTCTCCGACGCCGGGACGCCCGGCATCGCGGATCCCGGCTACCATCTCGTGCGCGCCGCCGTCGCGGCCGGAATCCGGGTCGAGCCGATTCCGGGTCCGTCGGCCGTCGCCGCGATCGTGTCGGTCGCCGGCCTCCCGGCCGACCGGTTCGTGTTCGAGGGATTTCTGCCGACGCGTCCCGGGCCCCGTGCGCTCCGTCTCTCGACGCTCGCCCGCGAGCCGCGTGCCATCGTGTTTTACGAGGCCGCCCGCCGCCTCGACGCATTCTTCGTGGCCGCCCTCAACGCGCTCGGCGATCGCGAGGCCGTCGTCGCGCGCGAGCTCACCAAGCTGCACGAGGAGATCCTCCGTGGCCGTCTCACGGAGCTGCGTCCGCGCTTCGACCGAGGTGGAACGCTGCGCGGCGAGGTCACCGTGCTGGTCGCGGGTGCCCCCGAATCCGACGCGCCGGTCGACGCCGTCAGCGTGGAGGATCGGCTGCGCGCCGCCCGGGCCCGCGGGCTCAGCGTTCGCGATGCCGTCGCCGAGGTCGCGAAGGAGACCGGTCGCCCGCGGCGCGACGTCTACCGTGCCGCACTGACGCTGAAAGGCGAGTAGCGACTACGGCGCCTCGGCGAGGACGAGTCGCCCGCGCGCCAGGTTCCCGGTGCGTCCTTCGCCGAGCGCCTGCGGGGGCCCGAGGGCGGCGCGGGCGACGAGCTCGCGATAGTCGGACTCGCCGACGATCACCGACGCACCGGGCGGGATGGCGGCGCCGCGCCGGATCGGGGGCACGTCGCGGTCCAGTGCCACGACGATGGGCCGCACGACGTCGCCGTAGAACACGAGCGGCTTCGACGGCGGTACGCGCGCGGCGACCGTGGCGACGAACAGGGCGAACGAATCCGACGCGCTGGTGGCGCGCTCGAGGGCCGGTACGGCGGTGCCCATCGTGACGGCCATGGCGACGGCGACGCAGATCGCGAGCATGCGCCACGCCGCGACCGCGATCGCGACCATCGCCATGCCGACGACGAAGCCGAGCACCGCCGTGAGGCCGGGCCACCCGCCGGGGAACGCCTCCAGCAGGGCCGCCATCGTGCGGCGATCGGAGCTCGAGAGCCACGCGGGGCGTTCGAGGACGACCCATGCGACGCCGACGGCGACCAGGCCCAGCGCGAGCGCGACGGTGCCGCGGGCGAGGTTCGCCCGGCGCGCGCCCGCACGCCAGGGCAGCGACGCGAGCGTCGGGCCGGCGAGCAACGCGAGCGCGGGCAGGCTCGGCAGGAGGTAGTAGCGCAGCTTGTACTCCGCGGGCGTGAACGCGATCAGCGGCGCGGCGGCCCAGCAGAGCAGGAAGCGCGCGCGCGGGTCGCGCAGCCCGCCGCTGCGCGCGAGCTGCCACAGCGCGACCGCGATGAGCGGCGTCCACGGCAGCGCGACCGCCGGCAGATGCACCACGTAGAAGGACAGGTGATAGCGGAGCGACTTCGGCGAGTACGAGCCGCCGGCTGCGAGCCCGCCGGCGAGGTTCCGCAGATAGCGGCCGACGAGGTGCTGGCGCACGAACTCGTCGCCCCATCCACCCCAGGCGACGGCGTACCAGGCGACAGCCAGGACGAGGAACGCCACGGCGCCGGCCGGCGTGAGGAAGGCGCGCAGCCGGCGCAGCTCGCGTTGCCAGGCGAGGAACACGACCAGCGTGATCGCGAACAGGACGGGGCCGACGGGCCCCTTGGCGAGCACCGACAGGCCGATCAGGGCGAGCGCGAGCGTCGCGTCGGTGCGCCGGTCGTGATGCCACCAGCGAAACGCTGCGCCGAGCGCCGCCGCCAGCAGCAGGACGAGGAGCGTGTCGGGGCGCGCCACCCGCGCGTGCGTGAACAGCGCCGGCGTGGTGGCGAGCATCAGGGCGGACGCGAGCCCGGCGGGGACGCCGAACGTCAGCGCGCCCAGCCGTGCCGTCCACCACACCAGGCCGGCGCCCGCGATCGCCGCCGGCAGTCGCGCCGCGAACGGCGAGAAGCCGGCCGGCAGGCACGTCGCGGCGGCGAGCCAGTGATAGAGGATCGGCTTGTCGGGGATCAGCTCCTGGTTGAATCGCGGCAGGAGCCAGTGGCCGCGCAGGATGTCCTGGATGATCCCGGCCTCGCGCGCCTCGTCGTCGCCCACGATGTCGGCGACGCCCAGCCCGTGCACCGCGAGGATCAGGTAGAGTGCGGCCAGCACCGCGGCCACGAGGCGCGGATCGGCCCGCGCGCGGTCAGTGGGTGATTGCAAAGTCGCCTTGCGTATCGGCGGCCGGCTCGCGCCAGTCGACGGCGACGCCGGCGACGCGCGCACCGGATGGCCCGCGATGCGCCCACGCGATCAGCGCCTCGACGGCCGCTCGATCGCCGGTCACGTCGGCCTCGACGCTCCCATCGTCGCGATTCCTCACCCATCCCGACACGCCGAGCCTGCGCGCCTCGGCCTGCATCGCGCCGCGGTACCAGACGCCCTGGACGCGCCCTCGGATCGTCAGATGCGCGCGTGCCGCCGTCATGCGCCCAGGAGCCGAAGGAAGGCGTCCTCTTCGAGGAGTGCCACGCCGAGCTTCTTCGCCTTCGCGAGCTTCGATCCGGCATCGGTGCCGACGACGACGTAGTCGGTCTCCTTGCTGACGCTCGACACGACGCGCCCGCCGAGCGCCTCGATCCGGCGTTGCGCCTCGGGGCGCGTCATCCGCTCGAGGCCGCCGGTGAGGACGAACTTCCTGCCCTCGAGTGGTCCCGCGACGCGCTCGACGGGCGCCGGCCGGACGCCGGCGTCGAGCAGCCGCCGGATGACCTCGCGGTTCTGCGGCTCGGCGAAGAACCGCTGGATGCTGGCCGCGACCTCGGGCCCGACGTCGCGGACCGCGGTCAGCGCCGCTTCGTCGGCATCCATCAGCTTCTCGAGCGTCCCGAAGTGCTCGGCCAGTGCCTTGGCCGTCGCCTCGCCGACCTGGCGGATGCCGAGCGCGACCAGGAAGCGGGGCAGAGTGGCGTCCTTGCTGCGCTCGAGTCTCGCCAACAGGTTGGTCGCCGATTTCTTACCCATGCGCTCGAGGCCCGTGAGCGTCTCCTCGTCGAGCTTGTAGAGGTCGGCGAGGTCGCGCACGACGCCACGGTCGACGAGCTGGGCGACGAGCTTCTCGCCGAGCCCTTCGATGTCCATCGCGCCACGCGCGGCGAAGAACTGCAACGACTGTCTGAGCTGCGCCGGGCAGCTCTTCCCGATGCAGCGGTACGCGACCTCGCCCTCGTGGCGCAGGACCTCGGCGCCGCAGACGGGACAGGTCGCGGGCATCGCGAACGGCTGCTCGGCGCCCGTGCGCTGCTCCTCGATGACCTTCACGACATATGGGATGACGTCGCCGGCGCGCTCGACCAGCACCGTGTCGCCGATGCGGATGTCCTTGCGCGCGACCTCGTCCATGTTGTGCAGCGAGACGTTGCGCACGGTGACGCCGCCGACGCCGACGGGCTCGAGCTCGGCGGCCGGGGTGAGCACGCCGGTGCGGCCGACCGACGGAAAGATGTTCGTGACCCGCGTCGTCGCCTGGCGCGGCTTGAATTTCCACGCGACGGCCCAGCGCGGCGAGCGCGAGATCTGGCCGAGCCGCTGCTGCAGCGCCCAGTCGTTCACCTTCACGACCACGCCGTCGATCTCGTACGGGAGCGTGTCGCGCGCCGAGGCCAGCTCGTCGTAGTAGGCGTACACCGAGTCCAGCGTCGAGAGCACGCGGCTCTTCGGGACGGCGCGCAGGCCCCAGTCGCTGATGGCCGCGAGCAGATCGGCGTGGGTCGTCACCGGCAGCCCCGTGGTGTCACCGACGCCGTGGCAGACGAGATCGAGTGGGCGCTGTGCCGTGACTTTCGGATCCAGCTGCTTCAGGGATCCGGCCGTGCTGTTGCGCGGATTGGCGAACACCGGCAAGCCCGCTTCTTCCCGGTCTCGGTTCACCTGGCGGAACGCCGCGAGCGGCAGGTAGACCTCGCCGCGGATCTCGAGGCGCTCGGGGACGGGTCGCTCGCCGGCGCGGAGCCGCAGCGGCACGCTGCGAATGGTCCGCACGTTGGCGGTGATGTCCTCGCCGACCATGCCGTCGCCGCGCGTCGAGCCGACCGTGAGCGCGCCGGCTTCGTACACCAGCTCGACGGCGACGCCGTCGATCTTGGGCTCGCCGGTGTAGTCGATGCGCTCGAGGCCGAGGAACTTGCGCGCGCGCGCGTCGAACTCGGCCAGCTCCTCGCGCGTGGTCACGTTCTGGAGCGACAGCATCTGATGCCGGTGCGGCACCGTGCGGAACTCGCTCTGCGGCGTGGCGCCGACCCGCTGCGTCGGCGAGTCGGGTGTGCGCAGATCGGGATGCGCCTGCTCGAGCGCGTCGAGCTGGCGGAAGAGCGCATCGTACTCGGCGTCGGTGATCGTCGGGTCGTCGAGCACGTGGTAGCGATAATCGTGCTGCGCGATCTCCGCGCGGAGCCGCTCGATCTCTCGTCGCACGTCGTGGGCGGCGCGCGCCATCGGCCGTGTGCTTACCAGCTTGACGGGGCCTTGACGACCCTTTAGACAGGCCGGCGCGTGCGGCGGTTGTTGGTGATTCTCGTGGCGGCGATGGGGCTCGCATCGGGCGTCGCGCGCGCGCTGTCGCTCCCGGTCGCGACCCGCACGCTGTCGAACGGGCTCCTCGTCCTGGTGCACGAGGACCACTCGGCGCCGGTGGTCTCGTCGTACGTCTTCTACAAGTCGGGATCGCGCAACGAGCACTACGGCCAGACCGGCATCGCCCACCTGTTCGAGCACATGATGTTCAACGGCGGGAAGAAGTTCGGGCCGGGCGTGTTCGACGACCTGATCGAGGGCAACGGCGGCTCGACCAACGGCTACACCACCCGCGACTACACCACGTATCTCAACAACTTCCCGAAAGAGGCGCTGCCGCTCATCCTCGACCTGGAGAGCGATCGCATGTGGCACCTCGCCATCACCAAGCAGAACCTCGAGCAGGAGCGCGGCATCGTCTCCGAGGAGCGCCGCCTGCGCATCGACAACGACGTGTCGGGCGCGATGAACGAGGCGCTCTACCTGCACGCCTACGAGCGCAGTCCGTATCGCTGGAACACCGTCGGCTTCATGGCCGACATTCAGAAGATCACGCTCGAGGAGGCGCGCGCCTACTTCCACACCTACTACGCGCCCGACAACGCCGTCCTCGTGCTCGCGGGCGACGTCGACGCCAACGCCGCCTTCAAGCTGGTCGAGCGCTACTTCGGCAAGATCCCGCGCCAGCCGCCGCCAGCGCCCGTCGACGCCGACGAGCCGCCGCAGGATGGCGAGCGTCGCGTGATCGTGCGCAAGCATGCCGAGCTGCCGGCGGTGCTGATGGGCTACCACGGGGTGACGGCGACCGATCCCGATCGCGCGCCGCTCGACGTCGCGGCCCGCATCCTGTCCGAGGGCGAGTCGTCGCGCCTGCACGAGGACCTCGTGCGCAAGCACGAGCTCGCCACCGAGGTCGCGGCCGATCTCGAGTGGGGCATCGCCGCCGACCTGTTCGCGGTCTATGCCCAGGCGCGGCCGAAGAAGACCGCGGCCGAGCTGGAGACCAGGATCGACGCGGTGCTGAAGGCGCTCGGCGACAAGCCGGTGCCCGCCGACGAGCTGGAGAAGGCCAAGCGCCAGCTGCGGGCCCAGTACGTGAAGGGCTTGAAGACCGTGAGCGGCAAAGCCAACAAGCTCGGCTTCTTCCAGGTCGTGTTCGGCGACTGGAAGGCGATCGAAGGCCTCGAGCCGGCGTGGGACGCCGTCACCGCCGCCGACGTGCAACGGGTCGTGGCCCAGTATCTGGTTCCGGCAGAGCGCACGGTCGTCATCCTCGAGCCGCTCACCGGTGGCATGGGAGCGAAGAAGTGACGCGCGTCGCCGCACTGCTGGCGCTCGTGGTCGCGTCCGTCGGCACCGCCCGCGCGGGCGACGAGCTGGTGCTGCCCGCGATCACGCGCACCGGACTCGAGAACGGGCTCCGCATCGTCGTCGCCGAGTATCACGAGCTGCCGCTGGTCGAGCTGTACATGATGCTCCCTGCCGGTGCGGCCCAGGATCCGCACGGCAAGGACGGCCTCGCGACCCTCACCGCCGACGTCGTGCAGCGCGGCGCCGGCGATCGCTCGGCCGAGGAGCTGGCGCGCGCGATCGAATCCCTCGGCGGCTCGATCGAAACGCAGGCCGGCACCGACGCCACCATCGCCAGCGGCGAGTTCCTGGCGAGCGACTTCGCCGCCGGCCTGGCGCTGTTCAAGGACGTCGTCCGCGACCCGGAGATCAAGCGCGACGAGGTGCGCCGCGCGCGGGAGGAGCAGCTCGCCGGCATCGTCGCGCAGCTCGAGCAGCCGTCGGCCCTCGCCGAGAAGTGCTTCGGCGCGTTCCTCTACGGGAGCCATCCCTACGGCCGCCCGGTCGAGGGCAGGAAGGCCACCGTCGCGGAGCTGGGCAAGGGCGACGTGCGCGATTTCTACGATCGCTGGTACCGGCCCAACGGCGCGATCCTGGTCGTCGTCGGGGACCTGCAGGCGGCCGACGCCGTCGCCCAGGTACGCGAGGCGTTCGGCAGCTGGAAGGCGCGCGCCGACGCCGTGCCCGAGCGCGTCGCGCCGCCGGCGGCGCTCGCCACGCGGAAGATCCTGCTGGTCGACCAGCCCGACGCGACGCAGACGCAGATCCGGATCGGCAACATTTCAATTCGTCGGGCAGATCCCGATTACATCCCCGCGCAGGTGGCCAACACGATCCTCGGCGGCGGGTTCACGTCGAAGCTGATCGAGGAGCTGCGGGTGAAGCGGAGCCTCACCTACAGCGCGTGGAGCATGTTCGCGGCGCGGCTCACCGGCGGCGACTTCCGCGTCGGCACGTTCACCAAGACCCCGACGACGGTGGAGACCCTCGCGCTGGCGCTCGACGTCGAGGGACAGTTCCGCAGCCAGGCCCCCGATCCGAAGATGCTCGACAAGGCGAAGACGTTCCTGCGCGGGCAGTTCCCGCTCAAGATCGAGACGCCGGAGGCACTGGCCCAGCGGCTGGCGGAGATCGAGTTCTTCGGGCTACCGGAGAACGACCTCGCGACCTACCGCGCGCGTGTCGCCGACGTCGGCCGCGCCGATGCGGGCCGGGCGGCGTCGGCGCACATGCCGACCCCCGACGCGACGGCGATCGTCGTCGTCGGCAAGGCGTCGGAGATCCGCGCACCGCTCGAGGCGAAGTTCGGGCCGGTCCAGGTCGTCACGCCCGAGGCGTGCGAAAACCTCACGGCGACCGCGCGCTGACGGCGCGTTCTCGCGCCACGGCACGGACGCGTGCCGTCGGCGTGCGATCGGCTGACCGCCTTGCCCGTGTGACCAGCTCGCAGTGCGCTGCGAGCCGTTGCCGCGGCCGCTGGGGCTGCGCGGCGTCTCATGGCCGTACCGACCCCTCCGATGGCCTCACCATACCCACAAAAGTGGAAAACAATTGCAGACCATGGTGACGAATCGTCAATCGAGATGTTTGTGCTTGACCTCGCTGCCGTGGTGTCGTAACGACTTTCGCCGAGACGCAAGAGGGAATGCAAGTGATTGATCCTTGGGGTCGGCTATGGCGGATCGTTTGCGCGCTGACCCTCCTCGCGGCTCACGGTGTTCTGGCAGCTGATCCGTCCCGCTCGATCGGTGACTACGTCGTGCTGGGGCTGCACCGCGCCCGGCTCGGCAACGAGGCCTTCATCGACTCCGGCGACGTGGGCGTCAACGATGCCGGTGGCCTGATCCAGCTCGGCAAGCACGGGTTCATGGAGAACGGCACCGAGCTGGTCGGCGACCACGCCAAGGTCCTGACCGGGACGAGCATCTGCAATCTTTACGACAATGTGACGGAGTCGTCGCTCACCACGGTGATCGTGCGCTGTTCCGGTCCCAATCCGTTCTCTCCGCTTCCCGTCATCCTGTCGCTACCGCCTGCCCCGATCTTTGCCCCCGGTGTCACTGGGGTCGACGTTCCCGCCGGAGTGACGACGACGCTGGGCCCGGGTGCCTACGGCAACCTCCGGATGCGTAAGGGAGGCATTCTCGAGCTCACGGGTGGGACGTACGAATTCACCAACTTCGACGTGGCCAAGCTCTCGAAGGTGATCGTCGACGGGCCAACGACGATCAACATCCAGGGAGACCTGCGCATCGGAGACAGTGCCGTTTTCGGGCCGTCGACGAGCACGGACGTCGTAGCCGTCAACGTCGGTGGGCGCTTCGTGCGCTTCGGCCGGACCTCCACCGTGGCCATGGCCCTGTATGCGCCGAGCGCGGAACTCCGGTTCGGCAAGGGCTTCTTCGGCCGCGGAAGCTTCATCGCCGGGTCCGTCGGTAGCGACAAGGCGGTGATGATCGTGCACCAGACCACGACCACGTCGACCACGCCGTCGACGACCGAGCCGTCGACGACCTCGACGTCGTCCACCACCAGCACGACGAGCTCGCTTTCCAGCACAGTGGGATCCGAAGCTTGGAATTCACGTGACTTGAAGTCGCGGC